>Ga0207720_100686_pt1 | contig 18410 bp, 15 predicted proteins | sample A23P2SouthBayCA_2_FD_187751 | JGI IMG/M metagenome (GOLD analysis project Ga0207720, IMG submission 187751) | Aerobic enrichment media microbial communities from Eden Landing Ponds, California, USA - A23 E3 (2) (SPAdes) | ecosystem: Environmental > Aquatic > Marine > Unclassified | place...
GCCCCCCGCCCTCGTCGAGCTGTCGCTCGGCGCGACCGTCCACGACCGCGTCCGGTTCGCGCGCGACCCGGCGGAGCTATGAGGGCGCGCGTCCGCGGCATCTACGCGACGGCGCTCACGCAGACGCTGCTCGACGCGGGCCACGAGGTCGTCGACGCCTCGCCGCCGATCCGGCGGCGCTTCGACGCCGAGTTCGGAAACGCATCGCCCGACGTTCGGATCGCGACGACGGAGGACAGACAGGGCGTCGGCGCGCACGGCGACCCGGCCGCGACAGATTCCCTCTGCGATCTCCTGACCGGCGCGGGAATCGACGCGCTGGCGTGGACCGACCCGACGCCGCCCGGGACCGTCCTCGACGGGACGGTGGCCGAGACGCTCGGCGGGGGTGCAGTGGTGCGGCTTCGCGTCGGCGAGAGCGGCGACGGCGTCAACTCCGGAGCGACCGCCGAGGGATATCTCCCGTACGGGAGCGTCGACGACCGGGTCGAGACGGGCGACGTGGTCCGGGTGCAGGTCCGCGAGTCCGCGGCGCCGTGGACGGACCGCCGCCCCGAGCTGGACGGGTCGCTGCGGGCGGGCGGCGGCCTCGTCGCGCTCGAACCCGGCTCGGGCACCCGCGTCGACGTGCGGAACGACGAGGCCGCCCGTGAGCTGTCGGGGATGCTCGACCTGCTCGGGTTGGAGCCGCCGGAGGGGTGGCGAGCCGTCTGGAAACCCCCCGCAGTCGACGCGGACACCGAGGGGCTCGAAGCCGGGCTCGACCGGGCGGTCGCGGCCGCCGAGGGGCTCGACGACGCCGTCGACGCGGCCGGCGGCATCGGCGTTCTCGACGATCCGGATTTCGGCCGCGAGGAACCGCTGACAACCCCGAACGCCGGTGTCTGGGTGTGGTTCGGCCGAGAGAGTCGGTTCGGGCTCGACGACCGCCGCCGCGAGGCGACCGCGACGATGCCGGGGCACCACCGCGTGAAGGCTGGCTCGGCGGACGCCTCGGCGGGCGTCGACCTCGCGGAGGCGCTCTGCGAACCCGACGCGGACGCCGCGTTCCCGTTCGGCGTCGTGACCGACGCGTTCGGCCCGGCCGAGGGCGACGCGCTCCGGCTCGAACACGGCAAGCCCGACGGGCGGCTGATCGCGCTCGGCGAGGCGACGGTGACCGCGGTCGACGCCGACGGCTCGGTGACGGTCGAGCGCGAGATGACCGGCGGCGGGACCTACGACGGGCTGGACGTGCCCCGCGAGGCCGGCGACGTCGCGGAGACGGACCTGAAGGAGGGCCGGTGGTGGTACCCGACGACGTACCGCGGGCGCGGCGGGACGGTGCGCGGGACCTACGTCAACGTCTGCACGCCGGTCGAGGTGTTCCCGGACGCCGCCCGCTACGTGGACCTCCACGTCGACGTGGTGAAACGCCCGGACGGCACCGTCGAGCGCCTCGACGACGACGAACTCCGGGACGCTGAGGCCGCCGGCGACGTGCCGAAACCGCTGGCGGAGAAGGCCCGGAGCGTGGCGTCGGCGCTGGAAAACGCTTTATAAACGGAGCGGCGCGTCGAACAAGAGCCGAAACGGGGAGGCCGGCGGGGGTAACGCCCTCGAACGGGCGGGCGCTCTCAGAAGTGGTTCGCGGACTCGGTCTCGTGTTTCAGCTCGCCCCCGCGACCGCCTTCGACGGTAGAGGCTCCCTGATCGCCGGATGAGGCGGTCCGAACCGTCACGTTGTCGACTTCCTCGAAGTCCATGATCAGGTCGCGGCGGATGTTGTCGGCGGTGATGTTCGAGATGCCGCAGCCGGAGCAGGTGCCACCGAGTTCGACGACGACCTCGCCGGTCTCGGCGTTCGCCTCGCGCACGACGCTGGTGCCGCCGTGCATCTGGATGATCGGCATCTGTCCGACCATCCACTGCTCGACCCGGTCCGCGAGGCTCTCGTCACTCATTACCATCCCTTCTCGGCGGAGCCTATGGAAGCTTGCGGTTTGCGAGCAGATCGAAACGGCGAAACGAACTGTGTAACCGTCGATCCTTCGGGAACGGAGCGGCGAAACGGATGTCGGTTACCCGTCGATCACTCGTCGATCGACCGCCAGTCAATCGTCGATCACTCGTCCGGGTCCTCCGCGCGCTCCGACTCGCTCGGGAGCCGCGTCGGGTCCGCCGGACCGTCGCCGTGCATCGAGTCGTCGCGTTCGAGGAGGTACAACAGCGGACCCAGCGCCGCGACCACGAGCACACCGGGGAGCGGCGCGTCGGGGACGAGGATCGCGGTGCTCGCCGCGACACACGACGTGACGACGACGAAGGCGGCCCACGAGAGCGGCGATCCGAGGTCGACGCCGACGCGAGTAGCGTCGCGGTAGACGAGTGCGGCCGCGACCGCGACGAGCGCCGCGGCGACTCCGCCGCTGAGGACCGTGGTGACGGACATACCGATCGTTCGGTCGAGAGGCGAAAAAGGGTGTCGCGAGCGGGCGAGACGAATCGGCGGTGAGAGGGTGAACCAGAGAGGGAAGAAGTGAAACGGAGGGTTGAGAGGGGGAAACGGAGAGGCGAGAGAGTACAGCGGGTCAGACCCGAGAGCGAGACACCTACGGCGCCTCGCCCGTCTCGATGCTGAAGGAGTCGCGGGGGTACGCGACGCAGGTCAGGGTGTAGCCGTCGTCGATCTCGGCGTCTTCGAGCATCTGCTGGTTGTCGTGCTCGACGAAGTCCTCCGAGGGGCCGTCGGCGATCCGGCCGGCACAGGAGACGCACTGGCCCTGGCGGCAGGCGTACGGGAGGTCCCATCCCTCATCTTCGCCCTGTTCGAGGATCGGCTCGTCGTTGGAGAGTTCGACGGTCTCGCCCTGCTTGACGAACTCGACCTCGAAGTACTCGACCTCGTCTTCGGGGATGTCGCCGGGACCGGAGCCGGCACCGCCGGTCTCACCGTCCTCCAGTTCGCCCTCCCCGCCCTCGCCGCCGGCCGGGATCGCTCTGCCGCCGCCACCGCCGCCGATCGATCGGTTGCCGGGTTCGGGGAACTCGGTCTCGGGCACCGCGGAAGCGCGCCGTTGGAGTACCTCGTCCGAGATGTCCGTCGCCGGTTCCCACCCCGTCCCCTTCAGCGAGGTGACGAGGACGACGAGCAGCGTCGCAATCGCCCCGAGAACGATCGCGGGGACGTTCGCGATGTTCGCAATGAGCGGAATGAGCATACGAATGGATATGAAGAGGTGGTTTAAGGCCGTTTTGATCGGTCCAACTGCGTGAGAGCCCCGATCGCGCCGGTCGTTCGAGCGCACATCGAGTGAGCTAGCCGCCGGCGGAGCGGTCCATTTATCGGCGGAGCGGCCGACTGGGCGCGCATGGAAGTGAAATCGCGGCACCACCTCCGGAGCGACGACATCACGGCGATCCGCGAGGCGGTCGCCGACCATCTCGGCGTCGACATCGACGGCGACACCTTCGAGTTCGTGGAGTTCGTGGACGCGAACTACGAACTCGTCCTAGTCGACGGCGAGCCGGCAGTCTTCTACGTCGACGACGACGAGCCGTTCCTCACCGTGCGGGGGGCGAACGACTACGAGCCGGAAACGGGGATCGTCACGGTCGACGCGGGCGCCATCTCGTTCGTCTCAAACGGCGCCGACGTGATGCGTCCCGGCATCGTCGAGGCCGACTCGGCGATCCGCGAGGGCGACCTCGTCGTGATCGCCGAGGAGACCCACGAGAAGGTGCTCGCGGTCGGCCGCGCGCTGGTCGACGGCGACGAGATGGCCGGCGACAGCGGAAAGGTCGTCGAGTCGATCCACCACGTCGGTGACGAACTGTACGAATTCTCGGCGTAAGCGGGCGAAATCTGAGGATTGCTTATAAACGGAGTGAGCGGCTGTGACGATCGCTTATAAATCGGTTGTGCGGTGGCGCGCGCCGATGAGCGCCCGGAGGGCGCGAATCGCACGCGCGAGGGAGTCGGCGCGGCGCTTATAAGCGCCGCGCCGACGAGGCTGGGGAGGCGTGAGGCTGTGCGGTTGCGGGCGCTGGGGCTTTGGCGGTGTTCACCGTCGATCCGTCGGGCACTATTTATAAGTGAGACGCTGGAGCGCAGACGAGTGTCGACAACCGGCCGCCAACGACGGATTCCCCTGACACGCGAGCGTTGACGCCGTCTCCCTCGCAGTCGCGATCGCTCCGCGTCTTTTAATCGGCTCGCCCGCGACTCACACGACAATGACCGCGATTCGGGTACTGAGCTACAACGTCCGCTACGCCAACCGCGGCGACCACCACGACGCCTGGCACGAGCGTCGAGACGCCGTCGGACGGCTCGTTCGCTTCCACCGCCCGGCCATCGCCGCCTTCCAGGAACCGCTGCCCGATCAGCGGGCGGACCTCCGCGATCGACTCCCGGACTACGAGTTCGTGGGACGCGGTCGGGAGGCCAACGGAGAGGGAGAAGGCTGCCCGATCGCGGCCCGGACCGACCGCTGGGAGATCGTCGACGACGACACGTTCTGGCTCTCCGAGACGCCCGCCGAACCGTCGACCGGCTGGGGCGCCACCTACCGGCGGATCGCGACGTGGGCCCGGGTGCGATCCGTCGACGGAGCCACGGAACTGGTCGTCGTCAACACGCACTTCGACCACGTGAGCGCGGAGGCCCGACGCGAGTCGGCGCGGCTGCTCCGCGAGCGGCTCCCGAGAATCGCGACGGCCGACACGAGCGATTCTGACACAAGCGATTCCGACACGAGCGATTCTGACACACCGACACCGGTCGTGCTCGTCGGCGATCTCAACTGCACGCCGGGCTCCGATCCACACCGGATCCTCGTCGGCGAGGAGCCGGCGGGAGACGCGGCGTCGACCGGCGATCGACCGGACCGAGCGGACCGATTCACGCTCCGCGACGCGGCCGCGGCCGCCGACCTCAGATACGGCCCGGAGACGAGCCTGACCGACTTCGCGCGCCTGATCGACGGTCGCCGGATCGACCACGCGCTCGTCACGGCGGCGGTCGACGTTTCGGCGTTCGCGACCCTCGCCGACCGCGACGACCGGGGCCGGTACCCCTCCGACCACCTGCCGATCCTCGCACAGGTGGAGATCTGACCGCGCTCGGAGGGCGCTACCGCTCGTCCGCGTACTTCGCGATCACCGCCTCGTAGCCGCGCTTGGCCGTCTCGTACGTCTCGCGGAGATCGGCCACCGGCGTCTCGCTCGCGTCGATTCGGAGGTCGTTGTAGTACGGGTCGTCGGTTTCGTCCTCCGTGTTCGTCACCTGCAGCGCCGCGGACTGGACCTCGAGATCCTCTCGCTTGTCGCCGCCGGCGGCGTGGCCCGCCGCGAGCGCGTCGATCAGCCGCTCGGCTAGCGGGGCGTCGCCGTGAGCGGCCGACTCGTAGGCGGCCGCGGCGTCGTCGACCACGTCTTCGCCCGTCAGCAGGTTGCCGGCGACGGTGTAGTTCTCGCCGACGACGTGGCCGTACCAGTCGTTGCACTCGTCGCCGGAGAACGCGAACGTCCCGTCGGCGTCGACACCGTGGAGCTGGCGCTGGGACTTCCCATCGTCGGCGTTTAAAAGGGCCTCCAAAGCGTCGTCGACCGCGAGGCCGTCCGCGAGATACTCGATCCCCTTCCGCCCCAACTCGACGTTGACGAGCGACTGGGTCGCCACCGCGCCGTCCGACGACGCGAACGGACACAGGGTGCCGACCCCCGGGAGACGCGTGGTCACCGCCACGCCGTACCGGACCTGATCGCCGCCGTCGTCGTCCGTGTACCGTTCGCGAACGCAGATGCTGAACGTCACGTCCGCTCTGCGTCGGCGACCGGCAAAAGGCTGTACACCGGAGGCGGTGTTTCCGGTTCCGTTCGCGAGCCGAGGACCCGAACGAGTAGGACCGAATCGATCGAAACGCCGAGACGAGCGTTTCACCGCCGCTAAGTGGCCCAAACCGCCGGAACAGAAGGTGGTCGACGAGTTGTGTGAGATGCCAACGGGCGACACACTTATGAGTGGCAATCCCTCCCATACATATAGCCTCGGTTACGGGCGAACGGCGATCCGTCACGGGTCGTCCTCCACCGCAGCGGCGTTCGCGGCTCGATGAGCCGTCGTTCCAGGCACGAAGAGCCGTGCCGCCGCGCGTCGAGGAACTCGCGTCGAGTCGCCGCCCGTCCGAGCAATCAGAGACGAGATACAATGCCAAACCGACACACGCTCGAACGGCTCAGCGAGGAGTACCGGACGAACGTCCCGGACGACCTCCGGGAACCGCGCTCGTTCGACTGGTACCTCGACGCGCTGTACGAGGAGCCGCGGATCGCGCGGAACGCCCACCAGCGCGTCGCGGACATGTTCGACCACTACGGCACCCGATACGACGAGGAGCGCGGCGTCGTCGAGTACGGACTCGCCGCCGACGACCCGCTTCACGACGGCGAGAACGTCTTCTACGGCCGCGAGATTCACGAGGCGATCCACGAGTTCGTCAACAAGGTGAAGTCCGGCGCCCGCGGCCTCGGCCCGGAGAAGCGGATCAAGCTCCTCTTGGGCCCCGTCGGCTCCGGCAAGTCGCACTTCGACTGGCTGGTCCGGCGGTACTTCGAGGCGTACACCCGCGAGGAGGCCGGCCGGATGTACACCTTCCGCTGGGTCGATCTGTGTTCGGTGATCGACGACCAGGACCCCGGCGACGACGCCGTGCGCTCCCCGATGAGCCAGGACCCGCTCGTGCTCATCCCGCGCGAACAGCGCGAGGGCGTGATCGACGAACTCAACGAGCGGCTCGACGCCCCCTACACCCTCCGGAACGACCAGCACCCGGACCCGGCCTCGGAGTTCTACCTGAACGAACTGCTCGCACACTACGACGACGACTTGGAGCGCGTCTTGGAGAACCACGTCGAGGTCGTCCGGCTCGTCGCCGACGAGAACCGGCGCGAGTGTATCGAGACGTTCGAGCCGAAGGACAAGAAGAACCAGGACGAGACGGAGCTCACCGGCGACGTCAACTACGCGAAGCTCGCGGTGTACGGCGAGTCCGACCCGCGCGCGTTCGACTACGCCGGGGCGTTCTGTAACGCGAACCGCGGGCTGTTCTCCGGGGAGGAACTCTTGAAGCTCCAGCGGGAGTTCCTCTACGACTTCCTCCACGCCTCCCAGGAGTCGACGATCAAGCCGAAGAACAACCCCCGGATCGACATCGATCAGGTGATCGTCGGCCGGACGAACATGCCGGAGTACCGCGAGAAGACCGGCGACGAGAAGATGGAGGCGTTCAACGACCGCACCAAGCGGATCGACTACCCGTACGTGCTGGAGTACGACAGCGAGGCGAAGATCTACGAGAAGATGCTCGACAACGCCGACGTGCCGAACGTCCACGTCGAGCCGCACGCCTTGGAGATGGCTGGACTGTTCGGCGTGCTCACTCGGTTGGAGGAGCCGACCGACGAGACGGTGAGCCTGCTGGACAAGGCGAAGGTGTACAACGGCGAACTGGAAGACGAGGAGATCGACCGTCGGAAGCTCCGCGAGGACGCCGCCGAGTCCGCCGACGTTGGCGAGGGGATGGACGGCATCTCCGCGCGGTTCGTCGGCGACGAGATCGCCGAGGCGATCATGGACGCCACCCACCGCGACCGCACCTACCTCTCGCCGCTATCCGTCTTCGACCACTTCGAGGCGAACCTCGGCGGGCACGGCTCGATCGCGGAGTCGGACCTCGACCGCTACGAGCGCCTGCTGGAGACCGTCCGCGAGGAGTACCGCGAGCGGGCCATCGAAGACGTCCGCCACGCGTTGGCGTACGACGTGGACGAGCTCCGCCGACAGGGCGAGAAGTACATGGACCACGTGATGGCGTACATCGACGACGACACCGTCGACGACGAGCTGACGGGACGAGAGACCGAACCGGACGAGACGTTCCTGCGTGCGGTCGAAGAGCAGCTCGACGTGCCCTCCGACCGCAAGGACGACTTCCGACAGGAGGTGTCGAACTGGGTCTCGCGGCGCGCCCGCGAGGGGCGCGGCTTCGATCCCCGAGAGAACGACCGACTCCGGCGCGCCCTGGAGCGCAAGCTCTGGGAGGACAAGAAGCACAACATCAACTTCTCGGCGCTGGTCTCCGCGACCGACCTCGACGACGAGGAGCGGAGCGCGTGGGTCGACGCCTTGGTCGACCGCGGCTACTCCGAGGACGGCGCCGCGGAAGTGCTGGAGTACGCGGGCGCTGCCGTCGCCCGCTCCGAGATCGAAGACGGCGGGGACTGAGATGACCGAACGCGACACGCCGGACGGAGACGCGTTCGTTCGGGACGCCGACGAGGCGCTTCGGGGGGCGTACGATCCGCCGATGAGCCTGGAAGAGTACGTCGACCGGGTGGTGGAGAACCCGACCGCGGCCGCCTCCGGCGCGCGGTACCTCCTCGCGGCGGTCGAGTCGCAGGGGACCCGCGAGGTCCGCGAGCGGGGGGAGCGGCTGGAGCGCTACCGGTTCTTCGACGACCCGTTCAACGACGGGGAACACGCCGTGTTGGGCAACACCGCGGCGCTCAACGCGTTCGTCGACGACCTCCGGACCGCCGCGGCGGGGCGCGGCAACGACGAGACGATCGTGTGGGTCGACGGCCCCACGGCCACCGGGAAGTCGGAGTTCAAGCGGTGTCTGGTGAACGGCCTCCGCGAGTTCTCGAAGACCGAGGCCGGGCGGCGCTACACCGTCGAGTGGAACGTCACCGGGGCCGGCAGCGGCGTCGGCGCCGGAGGCGGAGGCGGCGCGTCGCTCTCGTACGGGGACGGCGGCGACGCGTCCGCGTGGTACCGGAGCCCCGTCCAGACGCATCCCCTCTCGGTGTTTCCCGAGGCGGTCAGGGAGTCGATCGCCGAGGCCGTCGACGACGACGCCTACCCGATCGCGGCGGGCGTGGACCTCGACCCGTTCAGCCGCGAGGCGTACGACCACCTCGAATCGGTGTACCGAGACGAGGGGCGCCGGGACCTGTTCTCGGCGATCACCGACCGCGACCACCTCCGAGTGACAAGCTACGTCGTCGACGTGGGCGAGGGGATCGGCGTGCTCCACGCCGAGGACGACGGGAGCCCGAAGGAGCGGCTGGTCGGCTCGTGGATGGGCGGAATGTTACGCGAACTCGACTCGCGCGGCCGGAAAAACCCGCAGGCGTTCAGCTACGACGGCGTGCTCTCGCAGGGGAACGGGGTCGCCACCGTGGTCGAGGACGCCAGTCAGCACGCCGACCTGCTCCGACGGCTGCTCAACGTCCCCGACGAGCGCCGCGTGAAGCTCGACAAGGGGATCGGGATGGACCTCGACACCCAGCTGATCGTCATCTCGAACCCCGACCTCGACGCCGAACTCGACCGCCACGCCGACCGCGAGGGGGCGGACCCGCTGAAGGCGCTGAAGCGCCGGCTGACGCGCCACGAGTTCCGCTACCTCACGAACCGACGGCTGGAGGCGGAGCTGCTGCGCCGCGAGGTGGGCGGGCCGCGGGGCGTGCCGACGGTCGACGGGATCGACGAGGGCGAGCACGGAGGGCGCGGACGCGGCGGCGCCTCGGGCGACGACGCGCCGGCCCGGGACCCCGCGAGCGAGCCCGGCGCCGCGGCTCTCACGGTCGGCGTCCGCGACGGTGACGGCGGCGTCACGGAGCGCGAACTCGCGCCCCACGCGGTCGGCGCGGCCGCACTGTACGCGGTCGTCACGCGGCTCGATTCCGACGACCTCCCAGCGGGGATCGACCTCGTCGAGAAGGCGGACCTGTACGAGGCCGGCGAGATCCGGCGCGAGCGGGGCGGCGAGGAGGAGCGGATCGCGGTCGACGATGTCGCGTTCGGCGACGGCGACGGCCGGAACGGGGTGCCGGTCACCTACGTCCGCGATGTGGTCGCGGAGCTACTCGGGTCGGACGCCGACCGCAGCCACCCGGAGCTGCCGGTCGAGCGCGTTATCACGCCGACGGACGTGCTCGACGCGATGGCCGAGGGGCTCGCCGACGCGCCGGTGTTCTCGCGGTCGGAGGTCGCGGAGTTCGAGAGCCGGAAGGCCCCGGTCACCGAGCGCGTTCGCGAGCGCCAGCGAGCGGACGTGGTCGACGCGGTCCTCGCGGCGGAGACCGTCCCGGAGGCGACCGTGGCCGAGTACGTCGAGCACGTGTACGCGTGGGACGCCGACGAGCCGGTCGAGACCGAGCGCGGCCCGGAGGAGCCGGACGCGCTCGCGATGAAGGTGTTCGAGACGGAGACGCTCGGTCGGTTCGGCGAGGGCGACTACCGCGGAACCGACCCCACGAAGGAGGTCGCGACGTTCCGGCGCGAGCGGGTGATCCGGGCGCTCACCCGGTACGCGTGGCGGAATCGCGGTGACGCGTTCAGCGTCGACGACGTGGAACTCGGCGAGATACCGGAGTTGAAAGCCGTGCTGGAGTCGAACGACCTCGCGGACGTGAAGCGCCGGTTCCCGGACCTGGACCCCGCCGAGTGGGCCGACCCGCCCGCCGACACCGAGACGGAGCGCGCGAAGGCGGCGACGATAGATCGACTCGTGGACCGGGGGTACAGCCCCGCGTCGGCCGAGTTAACGAGCCGTGCCGTGATGCGGAGCGTCCGCGACGAATGGGCGGACCTGACCGCTGAGGGTGACGAGGGCGACGGCTCGAACCGACCGGCGGAGGACCGAGGCGGCCGAAACGGAGGTGATCGGACGTGGGACTGACCGAGGACCGCGAGCGCTTCCGCGAGGTGGGCGAACAGCGCCGCGAGGACCTCTCGGAGTTCATCAGCCACGGCGACCTGGGGGGCTCCGACCCGGACCGGGTCAAGATTCCGGTGAAGATAGTCGACCTCCCCGAGTTCGAGTACGACCGACGGGAGGCCGGCGGCGTCGGACAGGGGCAGGACGGCCAGCCGCAGCCCGGCCAGCCGGTCGAGCCCGAGCCCGGCGACGGCGACGAGGAGGGTGACCCGGGCGAGGAGGGCAGCGAACACGAGTACTACGAGATGGACCCCGAAGAGTTCGCGCGCGAACTCGACGAGGAGCTCGGGCTCGACCTCGAACCGAAGGGGAAGCGCGTCGTCGAGGAGACGGAAGGCGACTTCACCGACACCGCCCGCGCCGGCCCGCGGGGCACCCTCGACGTCGACGAGTTCTTCAAGCGCGGGCTGAAGCGCCACCTCGCGACCGACTTCGACGACGAGTACGTCCGCGAGGGACTGTTCGTCGCCGGCGCCGACGTGGACGACGTGTTCGCGTGGGCGCGCGACCAGGGGATCCCCGTCTCGCGGGCGTGGATAGCCGACGCGGCCGCGACCCTCGCCGAGGAGCGCGGCGACCCCGTGGAGTCGCTCGACCGGTGGGAGAGCTTCGACGCGCTCGACGACGAGGTCGACCGCGAGCCCGCCACGCACCGGATCCGCCGGGAGGGGCTCGACAGCGTCCCCTTCCGTCGGGAGGACGAGCGGTTCCGCCACCCCGAGGTGATCGAGGAGCGCGAGCGCAACGTCGTCGTCGTGAACGTGCGGGACGCCTCCGGCTCGATGCGCGAGACGAAACGCGAGCTGGTCGAACGGGTGTTCACCCCGATGGACTGGTACCTGACCGGGAAGTACGACGCCGCCGAGTTCCGGTACGTCGTCCACGACGCGGAGGCGTGGGAGGTCGACCGCGAGGAGTTCTTCGGGATCCAGTCGGGCGGGGGAACCCGGATCTCCAGCGCCTACGAGCTGGTCGCGGAGATCCTCGAGGAGTACCCGTACAGCGAGTGGAACCGCTACGTGTTCGCCGCCGGCGACTCCGAGAACGCCGGCAGCGATACGACCGACTCGGTGATCCCCCTGATGGAGTCGATCGACGCCAACCTCCACGCGTACGTGGAGACCCAGCCGGGCGGCGCCGAGCCGAACGCGCGCCACGCCGACGAGGTGGAGGACGCGCTCGGCGACGCCGACGACGTCGCGGTCGCGCGCGTCTCCGAGCCCGACGACGTGACCGACGCGATCTACGAGATCCTCAGCACAGAGGCCGATGGCGACGGCGCCGCGACGGCCGGCGACGTGGCGAGGGGACGGACCGACGGAGGTGAGAACCGATGAGAGACGAGCGCGTGGAGGCGAAACGGGAGGCCGAGTCGCTCGACGAACCCGCCGAGGAGGCCAAGGCGCTCGCCGAACGGCTCGGGTTGGCGCCGTACCCGGTTCGGTACTGGGTCGTCGACCACGACGAAATGAACGAGCTGATCGCGTACGGCGGCTTCCAGCGGCGGTACCCGCACTGGCGCTGGGGGATGAACTACGAGCGACAGCGCAAGAAGGACCGCCACGGGCTCGGGAAGGCGTTCGAGATCGTCAACAACGACGACCCGAGCCACGCGTTCCTCCAGGAGTCGAACTCGGCCGCCGATCAGAAGGCCGTGATCACCCACGTCGAGGCGCACGCCGACTTCTTCGCGAACAACCGGTGGTTCGGGCTGTACGCCGACCGCGGCGAGGACGGACCGAACGCCGCGGCGCGGCTGGAGCGTAACGCCGATCGGATCGCGGCGATCGCCGACCGCCCCGAGGCCGACCGCGACGAGGTGGAGCGCCTGATCGACGCCGTGAGCGCGTTGGAAGACACGATCGACCAGCACAGCCCGGTCGACGCCGCGCGGTCGGTCGACGAACCGGGGGTCTCGGACGACGTGACCGATCTCGACGACGACGCGGTCGCGGCGATCGAAGACCGGATCGCGGAGCTGGACCTCTCCGAGGAGGTGCGACGGGACGTGTTCGACGACGAATGGCTCGAAGCCAGGGGCGAGGGCGTCGAGCCGGAGGAGCCGCGCCCGGACGTACTCGCGTTCCTTCGCGACCACGGGAAGCGCTACGACCCCGACAGCGGGAAGGCGGTCGACCGCGAGCCGTGGGAGACGACCGTCATCGACGCGCTCCGCGAGGAGGCGTACTACTTCGCCGGGCAAAAGCAGACGAAGGTGATGAACGAGGGGTGGGCCACATATTGGGAGTCGATCATGATGGGCGGCGAGGGGTTCGCCGACCCCGACGAGTTCCTCACGTACGCCGACCACATGTCCCGAGTCCTCGGCTCACCCGGGCTCAACCCCTACAAGCTCGGGTTCGAGCTGTGGACGTACGTGGAGCTTCGGGCGGCTCGTCGCGACGTGATCGACAAACTCCTCCGCGTCGAGGGAGTGACGTCGGAAAACTTCCACTCGCGGATCGATCTCGACGAGGTCGCCGCCGCGCTCGAACCGCATCCCGCGATCGCCGGGGCGGGACCGGCGACGCTCGACGAGCTGGCCGAACTCGCCGCCGAGGGCGATCCCCGCGTCGACGCAGAGGCGGTCGATCGGGCGCTCTCGGCCCGCAACGGGGAGCGTCCGGGACCCGACGGTGAGGGCGAAGGCGATCCCGACGCCGGCACGGACATCGAGCGCTACCCGTGGAAGCTGCTCACGCGCGAGGGGCTCGCGGAGCGCCATTACGTCCTCTCGCGGCCGGAACACCGGACCGCGCTCCGGAACGTCTCGCGGGAGACGCTGGATGAGCGGGCGCGGTACATGTTCGACGTCGACCGATACGCGACGGTCAACGAGGCGCTCGCCGACGTCGACCGGACCTCCGGCTGGGATCGGATGCTCGAAGTCCGAGAGAGCCACAACGACGTGACGTTCATCGACGCGTTCCTCACCGACGAGTTCGTGCGCGAGGGGAACTACTTCACCTACGAGTACAGCCGGGCGACCGAACAGCACCGCGTCGCCAGCGTCGACGCAGACGACGTGCGAAAGAAGCTCCTCCTGCGGTTCACGAACTTCGGGAAGCCGACGGTCGTCGTGCTCGACGGCAACTTCCGGAACCGGGGCGAGCTCCTCTTGGGCCACCGGTACAACGGGGTCGCCCTCGACGAGGAGTCGGCAAAGGCGGTCTTAGAGCGCGTCTTCGAACTGTGGGGGCGACCGGTGAACCTCGCGACGATCCGGGTCGAGTACTCCGACGAGGCGATCCGGCGCGCCAAGCGGCGGGAAACCGAACCGGAGGGCGAGGCGGTCGGCGTGCGCTTCCAGTACGACGGCGGCGAGGTGACCGAACACGACCTCGATCCGGAGATCGAAGAGCGGATCGCGGCCGACGAGGTCGACTACGACACGAAACCCGACGACTGGCTGGCGTGACGAGCGGGCCGAAAAAGGGCGCGACGAGTCGCGAACGACCGCGACCTACACCAGGTCCGCGACCAGCGCGGCGACGGCCGCCGCCTCCTCTTCGGTGATCTCGTGACCCATTCCCTCGTAGATCCGCTCGTCGACGTCGGCGCCGAGCGCCTCCAACACCGCGGTCGTCTCGTGGACGCGCTCTTCCGGAATGTGCGGGTCGACGTCGCTGCACCCGAGGAACGCCGGCGTCCCTGCGAGCGCGTCGGCCGCGTCTCCGTCGAAGTCGGTCGCAGCGTGAGAGCGGTAGTCGTCAAGATCGACCGAGTCGCCGATGAGCCCGCCGCTCAAGACTGCGAGCCCGCCGTATCGCGTCGGATTCCGCGCGACGAACTCGCTCGCGAGACACGCGCCCTGCGAGAAACCGCCGACGAGGACGCGTTCGGCGGGGATGCCCGCGTCCGTCGCGGTCTCGACCGCACGGGCGACGGCGCGAAGCCCGGAGCTCCGACCGGGCTCGTTGTCCGCGACCGGCGCGAGGAACGAGTTCGGGTACCACGTGTTCGCCGCCGCCTGTGGGGCGATGAGCGCCACGTCGCCGTCGCCGGCGATTTCGGAGCCGAACTCGACGATGCTGCGCGCGGTCGCGCCGCGACCGTGGACGAGGACGACGGCGGCGTCCGCCGCGTCGACGTCCGTGCCCGCGGTCACCAGCGACTCGCCCGCGTGCGGGTCGTCTCCGGCGTGGGGAGTGCGCCCGCTCATACGCCGACGCCCGAGTCCGCGTCGGGGAGGTCGTACTTGTTCACCGGAAGTCCGAGCTCCTCCAAGGCGGCCTCCATGTGGCGATCCTGCGCGAAGTCGGCGCCGTCTTCCTCGCGGAGTCGCTGGGCGGTCACGAGCACCTCACCCTTGCGGTCGTCCGGGATCTCGTACTTGTCCGAAGAGAGTTCGATGACGAGTCCGTTGTTGTCCTGCGTGTAGATCGAGTGGAAGATCCCCCGGTCGAACACGTTGTATCCCTTGCCGGCTTCCTCCAACGCCGCCATAATGTCCTCGTACTCGTCGGGGTCGACGCTGAAACAGAGATGATGGACGGCGCCGGTGCCAGCGCGCTGACCGCGCGCGGACGGTCGGTCGTCACTCACGAAGAACGTCAGGATTCGGCCGTCGCCGGTGTCGAAGAACAGGTGTGTCTGCGAGGGGTCGTCGAGGTTGGGCTGGCGCAACACGAGCGGCATGCCGAGCAGGTCGCGGTAGAACGCGATCGTGTCGGCCTCGTTACTCCCCCAGACGGTGATGTGGTCGGTTCCGGTGGTGTGGAACGGTGCGTCCGGACGCTCCGGTGTGACGGGAGCCGAGATGTCGTCGCTCATACCATCGGTAACGAGACGGACACTTATAAAAGCGAAAGGGACCACCGAGCCACCGGCTGACATCGGTGTTATCTGGGTAAACACCCAGCCGCGGAACAGAAACCGGAGAAAGGAGAGCGTCGGTCGATCCCAGCGGTCAGTACCGCGAGGGGATGAACGTCGTCGAGAGCAGCAGAATAACCGAGAGCAGCGAAAGGACCAGCGCACGCGTCAGTCCGGAGTTGTACTGCTCGAACTGTTCTATCTGCGCGACCTGAGCCTCATAACCCTCGATATCGGTCGACATCGTCAGCGTGGATGCATCCGGGAAGTTCGCAACGAAGTCGGTCTCGCCGAGCGTAACCGTCGCCTCCTGTTCGACCTCGATCTCGTTGGTTTGGGTCGTCTCCCAGATCATAACGGCCTGGTCGGCAGTGACCTGATCAACGGTCACGGACTGCCCGCCGTACTCGAACGAGTCACCCACCTCGTACGACTGCTCCTCGGGAGCCGGGAAGTACTCGTCGGCCGGAACGAGCGTCGACTCGCCGTCTTCGGTAACCACGACGTACTCGCCGTCGTCGCGCTCGACGGTCTCGTTGTCCGCGGCGTCGTCTGACTCAAGGATCGCCTGTCGGTCGAGCACCTCGACGAGCGTGAACGCGGACGGGTCGTCGCCGGTGATCTCAACGGTCCACTCGCGCTCGTCGACCGTGACCGTGGATTCGTTCGCCCAAGCCTCGGACTCATCTACCGTCACCTCACGTTCGATCGTCGCCACGATCGAGGTTGAAGCGCTCCCGCCGTGGCCGCCTCCTCCCTCTTCGACCTCGGAGATGTCGGCGACGGCGTACTCCGCGCCGTTCACTTCGAACGTGTCACCGGAGGACAGTTCGAGATCGGGGTTCTCGAACGCGACCTCCGGACTCTCAGCCGTCACAGTGAGCACACCAGCCACGCCCGCAACGAGAAGGAAGAGCGCGGCATACACGGCCACAGCGCGTCGTTGCATAGTTCCAGCATGGGTCACCCGGTGTATAACGGTTACTAAGCCGTTCTCTCGGATCCCGAACCGAATCGGCGAGCGCCTCGGCACAGCGACCCTAAGGGCAGTGGCGAGCGTCGGGTCGACGGAAGTTGATGGCCGTGAAGTTTCGCAAGTAGACTCGAACAGCAGACAACCAGGTCGGATTCTTCCCAACGGAGGTTTCACTAGATTCGCCATATCGACGGAAAATACGCTTTGACGAGAAGCTTCTGCAACAGTACTTTAATTGCGCGCTGTGGAACAGGAGTAATGACAGATACCGACAGGGCGACGCCACCAGAGGTCCTCGATAGCAAGCGCGACGCGACGCGGTATCAGGTCCTCGTAGAGATCGCCGCCCGGCAGCCCGCGGTGAGCCAAACGGAGATCGCTGACGCGATCGGCGTGACCTCGCAGGCTGTCAGCGACTACGTCAGGGACCTCGTAGAACACGGCTACGTCAGAAAAGAGGGGCGGGGACGCTATGAGGTGACGAAGGAGGGCGTCGACTGGCTGATCTCCCGGACCGATAGTCTGGAGGCATACCTCGACCGCGTCAGTTCCGACGTGCTCGGCAGTGTCGAGGTCGACGCCGCGATCGCGATGGACGACGTCTCCGAGGGAAGCGACGTTGGTCTCGTCATGCGCGACGGTGTCCTCCACGCGAATCCCGCGGGCGGGACGGCGACAGCAGTGACCGTTACCACCGCTGTGGCGGGCGAAGCCGTGGGCGTCGCCGACTTCGAAGGCGTCGTCGATTACGAGACCGGATACGTCACGGTGCTTCCCGTGCCTGCCGTCACAGATACCGCGTCAGTAGCGCCCGACGTGCTCACGGAGATCCGTCCGTCCGAGAGCCTACTCGCCGTTGCCGGAACCGAAGCATACGCGCTCGCCACGCGAGCAGACGCCCGCCCGGACATCCGGTTCGGAACAGCCGACGCCGTAGCCGAAGCCGCAGTACGAGGGCTAGACGTGCTGTTAGTCGTTACGACAGACCAGCTGCCGCAACACACCGCGCGCCTCCGTGACGAGAACATCCCCCACAAAGTGCTCGACGCAGGCGACTTCTGAGACGCGGACGACAGCGCTCGAACACCGATGTCCTCAAGCAAGCCGCTATCGGGATTGACAACGAAGCCAAGGGCCGGATTTGAACCGGCGTTGGGCGGCTCTGCAGGCCGCTGCGTCTGACCAGACTCTGCCACCTTGGCGCTATCGGACGTACCGCAGTCGAGAGTTTAAGCCTAGCGGTCGCGTATGGACCTCACCGCTCGCTACATATGAAAAAAGCCCACGGACGCGGTGTCCGTGGGCTGTAACTGGGAGTTGTCTCCCGTATGAATGGGCAGGCGGCGAACCGCGGTTCCCAGAGGATCGCTCACTCCAGTACTTCCCGGTACGCTGGTGGGCTTAACTTCCGTGTTCGGAATGGGTACGGGTGTTCCCCCACCGCTCTGGCCGCCTTTACGCCGACTCTCGGATTCGAACCGAGACTCTCTCACAATCCGTGGAGAGACGCCTGTGTCGGTGGTTCTGCCGACCGTGTATATGTGCGATCCAGTTACCGCCTGAACTCATACGAACTGTGGTGTCAGTGCCGTATGACTGTGGCTTCGGTCTGTTAGTGCTCGTGGACTCAACACCTCGTTGCCTCGGTGCGTACATCCCGAGTCTATCGAACTCGTCTTCTACGAGTGACCTCATCGGTACTTCTTTTCCATGTGGGTTTCGAGCTTAGATGCGTTCAGCTCTTACCCCGTGTCGCGTGGCTACCCGGCATTGCGTTCTCACACAACCGGTACACCAGTGGCGACCAAACGTAGTTCCTCTCGTACTATACGTTTGTTCACGTCAAGTACCTT
>Ga0207720_100695_pt1 | contig 18257 bp, 19 predicted proteins | sample A23P2SouthBayCA_2_FD_187751 | JGI IMG/M metagenome (GOLD analysis project Ga0207720, IMG submission 187751) | Aerobic enrichment media microbial communities from Eden Landing Ponds, California, USA - A23 E3 (2) (SPAdes) | ecosystem: Environmental > Aquatic > Marine > Unclassified | place...
GGCTGCCCCTTTGAGTCCCACCCACCCCGCCCTGCACAGCACCGCAGCCTCACGCCTCCCCAACCTCGTCGCTCACTCGGGGCTCCCTCCGGTCGCCCGCGTCGTTCGCGGCTCCCTCGCGCGTGCTCCTCGCGCCCGGTGGGCGCTCGGAGGCACGCGCCACTGCACATCCACTTATAAGCGATACGCAGTCCCGCCGCCGTTCCCGATCACGTACGCCCGGTGACCCAACTCCGGAACGGTAGACCTTTGCCGCCCCCGGTGCGAGCGGGCGTATGGTCTCGCTGGGACTGGTGGTGGCGCGGTTCAACGACTCCGTCACGGAGCCGATGGCCGAGGCCGCCCGCGAGGCGGCCGCCGACCGCGACGCCGTCATCGTCGACGAAGTGAGCGTGCCGGGGGCGTACGACAGCCCGCTGGCCGCCGACCGGCTCGCGCGCCGCGACGACGTCGACGCCGTGGCGGTCGTCGGCGCCATCGTCACCGGCGACACCGACCACGATCACGTGATCGCGAGCGCGACCGCCGAACAGCTCACCGACGTGAGCCTCGACCGCGACACCCCCGTCACGTTCGGCGTGAGCGGCCCGGGGATGTCCGGCGCGGAGGCGCGCGAGCGGATCGACAAGGGCGCGGACGCGGCGGAAGCCGCGATCGACCTCGCGGAGGAGTTCGACTGACGGAGACGACCACACTACACCACAATGAGCGACGCATACGACTTCTCAGAGCGGATCGGACGCGTAGAGCCCAGCGCCACGCTGGCGATATCGAACCTCGCGGCGGAGAAGGAGGCCGAGGGCGCCGACATCGTCGACCTGTCGGTCGGCGAGCCCGACTTCGACACGCCGGCGAACATCGTCGAGGCGGGCAAGGACGCCCTCGACGCCGGCCACACCGGGTACACCTCCTCGAACGGGATCCCCGAACTGAAGGAGTCGATCGCGGCGAAGCTCCGCGACGACGGGATCGACGCCGACGCCGACGAGGTGATCGTCACCCCCGGCGGCAAGCAGGCGCTGTACGAGACGTTCCAGACGCTGATCGACGACGGCGACGAGGTCGTCCTCCTCGACCCGGCGTGGGTCTCCTACGAGGCGATGGCGAAGCTCGCCGGCGCCGACCTCTCGCGGGTCGACCTGGCGCCGCACGGGTTCCAGCTGGAACCGGCGCTCGACGAGCTCGCGGAGACGGTCTCCGACGACACCGAGCTGCTCGTCGTCAACTCCCCGTCGAACCCCACGGGCGCCGTCTTCTCGGAGACCGCGCTTGAGGGCGTCCGCGACCTCGCGGTCGAACACGACGTCGCCGTGATCTCGGACGAGATCTACCAGCGCATCACCTACGACGCCGACCACATCTCGCTGGCGAGCCTCGACGGGATGGCCGACCGCACGATCACCGTCAACGGCTTCTCGAAGGCGTACTCGATGACGGGCTGGCGGCTCGGCTACGTCCACGCGACCGACGGCTTCGTCGGGCAGGCCGGCAAGCTCCACTCGCACTCCGTCTCCTGTGCGGTCAACTTCGTCCAGCGCGCGGGCGTCGAGGCGCTGGAGAACACCGACGAGTCGGTTGCGGAGATGCGCGACGCGTTCCGCGACCGCCGTGACCTCCTCGTCGACCTGTTCGACGAACACGGCGTCGACGTCGACGTCGGTGACGGCGCGTTCTACATGATGATCCCGGTGGACGAGGACGACCAGGCGTGGTGTGAGGCCGCCATCGAGGAGGCGTCCGTCGCCTGCGTCCCCGGTAGCGCGTTCAACGCGCCGGGATACGCCCGCATCTCGTACGCCGCGAGCGAGGAGCGCCTCCGCGAGGCGGTCGACCGGCTCGTCTCGAACGACCTGCTGTAGCGCTCCGACCGCCACCGCAGCACCATTTTCTCGACGGCCACGAAGCCGACTCTATGGACCAGGAGGAGCGGGAGGAGATACTCGATCGAGTGACTAGCCAGAGCGCGACGGTGGGCGCGTCGGTCCCCGACACGGTCACCATCGACGGGACCGAGGTCGACCTCTCCGAGTTCATCGTCGAGACGCGGGCGATCGAGACGGTCCCGCCGGCGGTCGATCGCAAGGTGTCGTCGGTGAAGTCGACCCTCCGAGCGGAGCGCGAGCGCCGGATGGACCGGCTGCGGGGCGGGAGCGAGGGGGACAATGGCACCGACGCGACTGACGCGACCGACGCGACCGACGCGACCGACGCGACCGACCCACTCGACCGCGAGACGGCCGAGGCGCTCGCGGACGAGATCGTCGGGATCGACCGGGCGCTGAACGCCTTGGACACCATCCGCCACCCCGATTTCGCCGACGAACATCACTCCGCGACGCTCGACGGCCACGAGCGCTGGCTCGCTTTCGTCGACGCCGTGCAGTGAAGCCGACGGAGTGAGCCGACGCTCATGGCTGGCCGAGGCGCTCGTGGCGGGCCGACGACGCCCGTTCCGAAACCCTTACTCCCGGAGCGGAACACCTGAGCGTATGAGCGATACGTCCGAGTCGGCGGACGACGCGGGGGAGGCGCCCGACGGGGGCGACGACGCCGCGGCCGCCGTCGACGCCGAGGAAGTCCGACACGTCGCGGAGTTGGCCCGCGTGCGGCTCGACGACGACGAGGTCGAGGCGTTCGCCGCCCAGTTCGGCGACATCCTCGACTACTTCGAGGCGCTCGACGAGGTGCCCGAGACGGATCGAGAGGAGGAGCTCGTCAACGTGATGCGCCCCGACGAGGTCGGGGAAGGACTCACGCAGGAGGAGGCGCTGTCGAACGCCGAGAAGACGGAGGACGGCTTCTTCGTGGGGCCGAAGGTGTCGTGATGGCGGCCGACCACAACGCCTTCATCACGGAGGAGACGATCGAGGGCGACGCGGACGCCGAGGGGCCGCTCGCGGACGCGACCGTCGCCGTCAAGGACAACATCTCCACCGAGGGGATCCGGACGACCTGCGGCTCCGACATGCTCGCCGACTACGTCCCGCCCTACTCCGCGACGGTCGTCGACCGGCTCACCGACGCGGGCGCGACGATCGTCGGCAAGACGAACATGGACGAGTTCGGGATGGGGACGACCACGGAGACCTCCGCGTTCGGCCCAACGAGGAATCCCGCCGACCCGGAGCGCGTCCCCGGCGGCTCCTCGGGTGGCTCGGCGGCCGCGGTCGCCGCGGGCGAGGCGGACGTCGCGCTCGGCTCCGACACGGGCGGGTCCGTGCGCTGTCCGGCCGCGTTCTGCGGCGTCGTCGGCATCAAGCCGACCTACGGGCTCGTCTCGCGGTACGGGCTCGTCGCCTACGCGAACTCGCTCGAACAGATCGGCCCGATCGCGGGCACCGTCGAGGAGGCGGCCGCCGCGCTCGACGCCATCGCGGGCCCGGACCCGCACGACGGGACCACCCGCGACCTGAGCGAGGTCGACGGCGTGGATCCCGACGCGAGCTACGCCGCCGCCGCCGACGGCGACGCCGAGGGACTCACCGTGGGCGTCCCCACCGAGCTGTTCGACGGCGCCGACGAGCGCGTCGTCGAGACGGTCGAGGCCGCGATCGCGGACCTGGAGGATCGGGGCGCCGAGACGGTCGAAATCTCGCTTCCCTCGGTCGAGCACGCGGTGCAGGCGTACTACGTCATCGCGATGGCGGAGGCCTCCTCGAACCTCGCGCGCTTCGACGGCGTGCGGTACGGGAACCGCGCCGAGTCGGACGGCAACTGGAACGAGTCGTTCGCGGAGACGCGCGAGGAGGGGTTCGGCGCGGAGGTCAAACGCCGGATCCTGCTCGGCACGTACGCGCTCTCGGCGGGCTACCACGACAAGTACTACGAGAAGGCGCAGGACGCCCGCGCGTGGGTCCGGCGGGACTTCGAGGAGGCGTTCGCGGACGTGGACGTGATCGCGTCGCCGACGATGCCGGTGCTCCCCTTCGAACTGGGCGAGAGCCTCGACGACCCGCTGCGGATGTACCTCGCGGACGCGAACACGACGCCGGTGAACCTCGCGAACCTCCCGGCGATCTCGGTGCCCGCCGGCGAGGCCGAGGGGCTCCCGGTCGGCCTCCAGCTCGTCGGCCCGAAGTTCGACGAGGAGACGGTTATCCGCGCCGCGAGCGCGGTCGAAGACGCCAGCTGAGGCGCTCCGCCGGCGGCTTTTAATCCGCCTAAAATCGGCTTGAGCGTCTCGCCCGGTTATGTGGCTCCCGGCCCTTCTCCCGGGCGCATCATGACCGAAACCGAATCGACGACGGCCCCGTTCGATCGCGACGCCGTTCGCTCCGCCAGCCGGATCGCCATCGCTGCGCTCGCGCTGGTGGGCGTGTTGTATCTCTTCACGCTGCTGCCGGGCGTCGACCGCCTGGTCCCGCTGACGCCGATCACCTTCGCCGCGGTCGCCAGCGCCGTGGTGACGGTCGCGGTGGTCGCCCTCCTCGCGGCCGCCGCGCCGAAGGCCGCCTCGCTGACGCGGGTCGCCCTTCACCGGACCGACGCCGGCGAGCGCGTCGAGCGCATCGCCGAGAACGGCGGCGCGTTGGCCTACTGGCTCGTCGTGCTCGCGGCCGTGCTGGTCGCGCACCGCGGGCTCGCCGGCGCGATCGTCCCGCTTCTCGACGGGTTCGCGTGGGCGTACGACGCCGCGTTCCTGATCGCGTCCTTCGTCCCGCTCGTCTTCGTCGTGACCCGGCTGACCGTGACCGTGGACCCGCTTTCGGAACTCGTCGCCGACCGCGTGTCGGAGTCCGAACCGGCGGCGACCGGGGACGAGTCCGACGAGTCCGCGTCCGACGAGCCCGCGTCCGACGAGTCCGCGCCCGGGATCGATGCCGGCGACTCCCACGGCCACTCGATCGAGGAGCGGTGGGGCGTCGACGACGAGTTCGGGAACACGGTCGAGAGTGGGGCTGACGAGAGTGGAGCGGACGACGAGTCGACGAACTCCTGACGCGGATCGCGATCCGGAACGTCCATACCTGCCCCGGTGAACGGGGACGTATGGCGCTGACCGACGAGGAGCGGAACCGGCTCGCCGACATCGTCCGACTTCAGCCGACGAAGAACGGTGAGCTGCAGGACGCGTGGGGGCTCGAAGGCGGCAGCGAGGTACACCAGTACCTGGAGAATCACCTCAAGGAGTACTACTACCGCGACGACGACAGCCTGATCCGGTCGACCGCCGAGGCGAACGAACTTGTCGACGTCGAACCCGGGATCGAGGCCGATGCCGTCGCGAGGGGCGACGCGCCGGAGACGATCCGCGTTCCGGAACTGGAAGCGCGGGTGTTCGAGGTCGTGGCGGGTCCCGACGAGCGGTCGCAGTCGGTCGTGGCCGTGCTCAACGCGGTTCGCGAGGCGTTCGACCTCGACCCCGACGTCGACGGGGTACGGCGCGCCCTCCGGAGCCTCGAACGAAAGAACGTCGTCGAGGTGGTCTACCGGACCGTCCCGACGTTCAGGCTGGCGGTCGAGCGCGACGAAGTCACCGTGGAAATCGCGGACTGACTCACACTCACACCGGTTCCGCGATCCGGGGGCGATCCGCAACGACATCTTATAAGACGTCGGGGCCGGAACCGTTGCGGTAATGCTACAGGGGGTCAACGTCGCGCTCGGCGTCTCGGGGAGCATCGCGGCGGTGACGGTCGTCGAACTCGCCCACGAGCTGCGCCGCCACGGCGCGAGCGTCCGCGCCGTCATGTCCCCGGCGGCGACGAACATCGTTCACCCGTGGGCGGTCGACTTCGCGACCGACGAGCCCGTCGTCACCGAGATCACCGGCAGCGTGGAACACGTCGAGCTGTGCGGCCGGGAGGGATGGGCCGACGTGCTCCTCCTCGCGCCCGCGACGGCGAACACCGCGGGGAAGGTCGCGGCGGCGATCGACGACACCGCGGTCACCACCTGCGCGACGACCGCGCTCGGCGCGGACGTGCCGGTCGTGATGGCGCCGGCGATGCACGAGCCGATGTACGACCACCCGGGCGTCCTCGACGCGCTCGATCGGCTGGAGGCGTGGGGCGTGCGGTTCGCCGATCCCCGGATCGAGGAGGGGAAGGCGAAGATCGCCGCCGAGGAGGACATCGTGACCGAGGTCGCACGCGCGACCACGCCGCAGGCACTGTCGGGGACCCACGTCGTCGTCACCGCGGGCGCGACGAAGGAGCGGATCGACCCGATCCGAATCCTGACGAACCGGGCGTCGGGGAAGACGGGACGGGCGGTCGCCCGGGCGCTGTACGCCCGGGGCGCGACCGTGACGCTGGTACAGGACGGCCCGGAGGTTCCCTACGCCGACGTTGTCGCGGTCGAGACCGCCGAAGAGATGATGGAGGCGTGTCGCCGGACCGCGGCCACCGCCGACGCGCTGGTCTCCGCGGCGGCCATCTCGGATTTCACCGCCGACGCCGTCGACGAGAAGATCCGATCGGGATCGCCGCTGTCGGTCGATCTGGAGCCGACGCCGAAGCTGATCGACTCCGTGCGGGAGGCGTACCCGGACCTCCCGATCGTCGGGTTTAAGGCCGAGACCTCCGGCGACGACGCGGCGATGGTCGCGGAGGCGGAGCGGATCCGCGACCGGGTCGGCCTCGCGTTCGTCGTCGCCAACGACGCGAGCGTGATGGGCGACGACGAGACCCGCGTCCTCCTCGTGGGCGACGAGGGGACCGAACCCGAGGAGGGGATCGGTTCGAAGGACGCGGTCGCCGGTCGGATCGCCGACCGACTGGCCGCGGCGCTCGGTCGCTCGGCGTGACCGTCGGGCCGATCCGCGACGACTGCCCCTCCCGTTCTTCGTCCCGAAACCGTCGGGGATACAAACTGTTTTGAGGCGGTAGAGAAAGGATCGGGACAGAGATATACATGTGCATAGAACCGGCCAAACTCGGCTCCGCCGGGGGTGTGGTGGGTGGCTGACACCGACGCCGGTGGCGACGGCGACGCTGGCGACGCAACCGGTGGCGAGAGCGCCGACACCGATCCCGGCGACGACGCGGAACACGAGTCCCCGTCCGCGCCGACCGGGGGACTCGTCGTGCCAGTCGAACCCACGCCGACTCTCCGGGCGACGATCGCGCACGCGGTCGAGACGGCGGTCGACGAGGGGTTCGCGACGATCCACCTCGTGGAGATCGCGTCGTGGCGCGACGGCGACCCCGGCGTCGAGGACCGCGCGGCGTCGGCCGAACGGGTCCTCGAACGCGCCGAGGCGTGGGCGAACTCCGACCTCGACGACTTCGACGGGGAGCGTCCCTCGGTGTCGGTCGCGACGGAGCTCATCGGCGCCGACGAATACCTGTTCGGGCCGGACGACTACGTCCGCGTGCTCGCCGCCTACGCGGAGGAACACGGCGCCGACGCGGTGCTACTCGACCCTGAGTACACGCCCGTCGGCAACACCACCCTGCTCCAGCCGCTGGAGTTCGCGCTGTCGAACACCTCGCTGATCGTCGAGACGGCGCCGGTCACGCGGCCGACCCGCCGCGAGCGGCTCCGAAGCGAGGCGACCGGGAAACGGTTCGTCGCGATGTTCGGGTTCTCGCTGGCCTTCTACCTCGTGCTCGGCGACCCGCTCTACTGGTTCGACTGGGTGACCGGCCTCGCGACCGCGGCGATCGTCTCGATCACCCTCTCACGGGTCAGCATCGACGTCGAACCGGCGATTCCGCGGACGCCGATGCGGATCCTCCGCGGCGTGATCTACGTCCCCGTGCTCCTCTTCGAGATCGTCAAGGCGAACGTCGACGTCGCCCGGGTGATACTGGACCCGCGGCTCCCGATCGAGCCGACGATGAACCGGATGCAGGTGATCGTCGGCAGCGGGCTCCCGCTGATGACGCTCGCGAACTCGATCACGCTGACGCCGGGAACGCTGACGGTCCGCGCCCGCGACAGCGATCTCTACGTCCACTCGCTCATCCCGTCGGCCCGCGACGGGCTCTTCGACGGGTCATTAGAGCGCTGGACGCGGTTCGTCTACTACGGGCGGGCGTCCGCGCGGCTCCCGACGCCCCGCGAGCGCGACGATTGTGCGATCCTGCAGGGACCGGACGCGACCGAGGAACTTCCGATCGCCGCCGCTGACGGCGGCGAGTCGCCCACCGAGGCTGAGAGCGACGGGTCGGCGGGCGAACAGAACCACGAGAGCCACGAAGACCACGAGGGGCCGGAGGTGACCGACGAATGAGCGTGGTCGACACCGCGCTCGCCGCGGGCTACACGGTCGGCGACTTCCTGCTCCTCGCTGCCGCGGGGTTCACCGTGCTCGCGATCGGGATGCTCTACCGGGCCGTGAAGGGCCCGACGATGCAGGATCGGGTGCTCGCGGTGAACGTCCTCGGGACGAACACCGTCGTCATCCTCGCCATCCTGAGCGCCGCGCTCTCCGAGCCGACGTTCCTCGACATCGCCCTGGTGTACGCGCTGTTGAACTTCCTGATGGCCATCGCCATCTCGAAGTTCACCGTCGAGCGGGGTGGTGTGCTGTGATGGACGCGCTCGGAACCGCCCGCGTTGCGCTCGTCGTCGCGTTCACGCTGCTCGGGCTGTTCTTCACGTTCGTCTCGATGACGGGCGTCCTCCGGCTCCCGGACGTGTACTCGCGGGCGCACACCGCCTCACAGGCGGACACGCTCGGCGCCGGCTTCGGGCTGGCCGCGGTCGCGCTGACGATCGGCTGGGAGGCCGCCGGAATCAAGAGCGTGCTCCTGCTGTTCTTCATCTTCGTGACGAATCCGACGGCGGCCCACGCGATCGCTCGGGCCGCCTTCGAAGAGGGGACCGTGCCGTGGACCGAGGGGGACGAGCGCCGATGACGGGCGCGCTCGCCCTCGCGGTCGGCTCGGTCGCCTCGACCGCCCCGGCCTCTCCGGTCGTCGCACAGGTCACCGCGATCGAGGCGAGCCTGCTCGCGTTCGTCGTGCTCACGGCGCTCGCGACCGCGCTCGCCCGGGACGTGCTCGCGGCGGTCATCGTCTTCGGGGCGTACAGCCTCGGGATGGCCGCCCTGTACACGTTCTACCGCGCGCCCGACGTGGCGCTGACTGAGGCCGCGATCTCCGCCGGCGTGACGACCGTCCTCCTGCTGTTGACGCTCGCGAAGACGACTCGGATCGACCACGACGTCGCCTTCGAGTCGGTGAACCTCCCCGCCGCTGGCGCCGCGGGGTTCCTGTTCGCCGGCCTGCTGCTCACGATGGGCGACATCCCGGCGATCGGCTCGCCGGACGCGCCGATCTGGTCGAATCCGGACGTGACCCAGTGGTACCTCACGGAGACGTACGCGCAGACCCACGTCGAGAACACCGTGATGGCCGTGCTGGCGGCGTTCCGTGGGTTCGACACCTTCGGCGAGGCGGTCGTCGTCTTCGCCGGCGGGGTCGCGGCGCTGATCGTGCTCCACCGCGAGGTGTTCGCATGACCGACGCTGCCGACGACACCGACATGACCGACACAGCCACCGACAGCGAGGCAGACGCATCCACCGGCGAAGGGGCGGCCGAGCGGGACGACGCCGAACCGGACCTCCCGCCGCACCGCGCCGTCCCTCGGTCGGGGCGGCTCGACTCCGAGGAGCGACAGGGGACGCCCTACACCGAGAGCCAGGTGATCATGCCGACCGTGAAGGTGGTCGCGCCGTTCGCGTTCACCTACGGGCTCTTCATCACCTTCCACGGGAGCGGCTCGCCCGGCGGCGGGTTCCAGGGCGGCGCGATCATGGCCGCCGTGGTGTTCATGATCGCGTTCGCGTTCGGCATCGAATCGACGCGCGACTGGCTCGCGAACACCGTGGTCGTCGCGCTTGCGGTCGGCGGCGCGCTCGCGTTCGCCGGCATCGGGCTCGTTCCGGTCGCGCTCGGCGGGGCGTTCCTCCAGTACGACCTGCTACCGATCCCGGTCCTCGACCCCGTCAAGTACGGGATGGAGGCGGTGGAGGTCGTCGGGATCGCCCCCATCGTGAGCGGCGTGCTCATGGGGCTGTTCTTCCTGCTCGCGCGCGGGTTCAACTCCGATGGAGACGGGTTCGGGAACGGCTCCCTCGACGAAGACGGGTCGATCGACGAGCAACAGAGAGACGAGGAATCGATCGACGTCCCGGACGCCACCGACGACGCGGCGGTGGCTGACGGCGGACACGCAGATGATGCCGGACGCGCAGGTGACGGCGCTGTCGACACCGAGACGGCGAGCTCCGGGGGTGACCGGCGATGAACGCCGCGCTCGGCGCCGCGACTGACTTCGGGTCCGTCCTCGCATCCGTCCTCGCGTCCGGGACCGCGACCGCCTCGGCGCTCGACGTGTTGACGACGAGGCACGCGTACGTCGCGTTCGCGCTGCTGTTGTGTATCGGACTGTACATGATGATCGCCAATCCCAACCTCGTGAAGAAGATTATCGGCCTCAACCTGTTCCAGACGGCGATATTCCTGTTGTTCATCACCTCGGCGTACGTCGAGGGCGGCGCGATGCCGATCGTCCCCGAAGGGGCGGCAGAGACGCAGACGTTCGTCAGCCCGCTCCCACACGTGATCGTGCTCACCGCCATCGTCGTCGGCGTGAGCCTCACCGCGGTGGGGCTCGCGCTCTGTATCCGCATCTACGACGAATACGGAACGCTCCGGACCGACGTGCTCCGAGAGCTGTTGCGCGACGAGGGGTCGCTGCCGGAGCAGCCGGCGGTCGGCGGACCGGAGGGGGGTGAGGCCGATGAGTGACGTGCTCCTCCCGGTCGCCATCGCCCTCCCACTGGTCGCCGCGACGCTCCCGATCGCGCTCGGTCTGCGGTACGAGGACGCTGGCTGGCCGGTGGCGGCGGTCGCGACGACCGCCCTCGTCGGACTCGCGGCCGCGATCAGCGTCGAGGTGGCCCGCGAGGGGACGCTCTCGCACGCGCTCGGGACGTACGAGCCGCCGATCGGCATCGAGCTCGTGGCCGACGAGCTGTCGGTCGCGGTGCTCGCCTTGATCGCCCTCGTCTCGCTGGCGACGCTCGCGTTCGCGCGGGTGGCCGGTCCGCGGGGGAACGCGTTTTACAGCGGCTATCTGCTCTTAGTCGGCGGGCTCACCGGGCTCGTGCTCACGGGCGACCTGTTCAACATGTTCGTCTTCTTAGAGATTGTCGGGATCTCGACGTACGCGCTCATCGCGGCGGACCGCTCGGGAGCGAGCGCGTACGCCTCGCTGAAGTACCTCGTGGTGGGGACGGTCGGCGCCTCGCTGTACCTGCTGGGCGTCGGCTACGCCTTCCTCGCCACGGGGACGCTGAACATGCTCGACATGCAGGTCCAGATCGTCGAGCAGGCGAGCTACGCCGACCCGCTGATCCGGGCGAGCTACGCGCTGATCGTCGCCGGGCTCGGACTGAAGATCGCGGTCTTCCCGGTCCACGCGTGGCAGCCGGACGCGTATCAGCGCGCGCCGGACGCGGTGACGACGATCGTCGCGGCGCTCGTGTCGACCGCGAGCGCGTACGCGCTGATCCGGGTGTCCTACACCGTCTTCACCGTCGACTTCCTCGCGGCCAACGACGCGATCACGACCGGCATGCTGATCGTCGCCGGCGCGTCGATCCTCGCGGGCTCCGTGCTCGCGGCGATGCAGTCGGACCTCAAGCGCATGTTCGCGTACTCCTCGGTCGCCCAGTTCGGAATGATCGTCGCCGCGGTCGCGCTCGCGAACGAGACCGCGCTGCTCGGCGGGATCGTCCACCTCGTCGGGCACGGCCTGCTGAAGTTCGGGCTGTTCCTCGGGATCGGCCTGCTGGCGCTCGGCTACGGCGCCCGAGGGCTCGACGACCTCGCGAGCGCGGCCCGGTCCGCGCCCTACACGAGCGGCGCGGTCGCCGTGCTCGGGCTCGGACTCGTCGGGATCCCGCCGTCGATCGGCTTCCTCGGGAAGTGGTACATCGGCGTCGGCGCGATCGAGTCGAGCATGGCCGGCGGCGACCCCGCCGGAATCGGGATCGCGGTCGTGATCTTCGTCAGCACGCTGTTCACGCTGTCATACGTCGCGCGGGTGATAGAGCGGTTCTACTTCGCCGGCGTCGGAGTCGCTGACGGGCACGGCGACGGCGATCACGGTGGCGAGCACGGCGACGGTGGCTCCGGTCACGACGACGGGAGCCACGACACCGGTGTCGCGGCCGCCGACGGCGGTCGCGAATCAGTGACCGACGACGACGCCGGTCCGCTCACCTCCGTCGCTGACGCGCCGCGGTCGCGGTTCGTTCCGGATCGTGTGCCCCCGGCGTCGCTCGCGATCCTCATCGTCGCGGCGCTGACGACGGTCGTGCTCGGCTTCACCGGGTACGCGCTGTTCGAGTGGTTCGACCCGTTCCTCACGGAGGTGTTCGCATGATAGACGCTCCAATCACCGATCTACGACCCCTACTGGCGGTTCTCGTCTCGTTCGTCGCGGCGTTCTTCATCGTCGCGTCGCATCGCTCCCCGAACGTTCGCGAGGGGTGGACGATCGCGGCGGCGGTCGCGAAGTTCGCGATCGTCGCCTCGATGCTCCCGGCGGTCCTCGACGGGGTCGTCTTCGAGTGGTCGCTGGGGGCGTTCCTGCCCGGCGGTATCGAGTTCGTGCTGCGCGCCGACGCGCTGGGGATGCTGTTCGCGTTCCTCGCGAGCGGGCTCTGGATCGTCACCTCCTTCTACAGCATCGGCTACATGCGCGGGAACGGCGAGACTAATCAGACCCGGTACTTCGCCGCGTTCGCGGTGTCGCTGTCGGCGACGATGGGGATCGCGTTCGCGGGCAACCTCGTGACGATCTTCGTGTTCTACGAGATCCTCTCGATCGCGACGTACCCGCTCGTCGCCCACGACGAGACCGACGAGGCCCGCGCGGCGGGCCGGAAGTACCTCGCGTACACGATGTTCGGCGGCGGCGTGCTCGTGCTCGCGGGGACCGCCCTCGTCTACCTGATCGCCGGCAACGTCTCCTTTACCGCCGGCGGCATCGAGGAACTCGCCAACGCCGACCCCGGCCTCGCGATGCTCGCCTTCTTCCTCTTAGCGATCGGGTTCGGCGTGAAGGCCGGCATCATGCCGCTCCACCAGTGGCTCCCCGAGGCGATGGTGGCGCCGACGCCGGTCTCCGGGCTCCTCCACGCGGTGGCGGTCGTCAAGTCGGGCGCGTTCGGGGTCTCGCGCGTCGTCCTCGACGTGTACGGTCCCGAACTCGTTTTTAATCTCTCGCTCCCCTTCGGCTTCTCGGCCGGGCTCGTCCTCTCGACCATCGGGGCGATCACGCTGACCGCGGCCTCGATCATCGCCATGCGGAAGGACCACCTGAAACAGCGGCTCGCCTATTCGACGGTGAGCCAACTGAGCTACATCATCCTCGGACTCGGGCTGTTCGGCTGGTACGGGCTCGTCGGCGCGCTGCTCCACATTCCGGCGCACGCGTTCATGAAGCTCACCCTGTTCTTCTGTGCGGGGAACCTCCACGTCTCGACGCACACCGACTACATCTCCGAGATGGCGGGGATCGGCAAGCGGATGCCCCTGACGATGGGGGCCTTCACCGTCGCCTCGCTCGGGATGGCGGGGATCCCGCTGCTCGCCGGGTTCGTGAGCAAGTACTACATGCTGATCGGCGGGATCCGGATGGGCGCCCAGCTCACCCCGATCGCCTACTACCTCGTCGGCGCGCTGCTGCTCTCGGGCGTCCTCAACATCGCGTACTTCTGGCCGGTGATCTACACCGCCTTCTTCGAGGCCGAGGACGCCCACGACGCGAAGCCGCTCGTCAACTTCCGGCTGGGCGGGGAGTCGCGGTCGACGCTGCCGGCGACGGACGGGGGCCGCGCAGTTGACGACGCGGCCACCAGCGGGGGTCGCGCAGCTGACGACGCGGCCACCGACGGGGGCCGTCCGGAAGACGGCGACGACGACAGCGACGATACCGCAGACGACGAGGCGGACATCGACGAGGTCGTCGAGAGCGCCGAAGGGGACTCGGCGATCGACACTGAGGATACCGAGTCCGACGACGACGCCGAGGTGCCGGACGACTCCGACATCCCCGACGCGGAGATGGACGACCTCCCGACCGACGAGGACGGGGTCGTCCGCCCGGACTTCGACACGAGTGACCGCGACTTCTCCGAGCCCGCCGAGCGCGTCGACACCGGGGATTACGCGGTCGACTCGCGCCCCTCGGACGCGAACGTGCCGTTCGGCGTGGGACGCGGTGGGAACGGTGACGGCGACGAAGCCGGCGCCGGCAGGACGGATGACACCGGCGATACCGCCGGCCACGATGCGCCCGCTCACGACGACGGCGGATCCGACGACGACTCGGACCACGACGACCACGACAACTACGCAGCCCACGACGACCACGACGACGGCGACCACGCCGGCGGACCGCCCGCGGGCGGCTGGGAGCACATCGACGGACTCGACGCGCTCTGCGGGCGCGAGTCGACGTGGTTCACGCTTGGTCCGATCCTCACCGCGATGAGCCTCGCGGTGCTGCTCGGCGTGATCCCCTACGAGATGGGCTTCCTGGAGCTGATCGAGCTCATCGTCGACACGCGGCTTCCCGAGGAGGTGTTGCGGCCATGACGGTTCCTACCAGCCTCCTCACGTCGATTCCGCCGTACGTCCTGCTCGCGCTCGCCGCGCTCGCCGTGCTCGCGCTCCCGCGCCGGTCCGGTCACGCGGTGGCCGCGCTGGCGACGGCGTTCACGTTCGCGCAGGCCGTCCTGCTCGGCGACGGCGGGACGGGCGCACACCTCGCGACGCGGCTGTTCGGCTTCGACGTGGTCTTCCTCAACGTCGATCAGTTCTCGCTGCTGATGGGGGTCGTCGTCGGCTTCCTCGCGACCGCGGCGGTGCTGTACGCGTACGGGACCGAGGCGCCCACGTGGGTGACCGCGTTTGCGCTGATCTACGTCGCCACGACGGTCGGGACCATCTACGCCGGCGACTGGCTCACCCTGATCTTCTTCTGGGAGCTGATGGCCGTCACCTCGACGCTGCTGGTGTGGCAGTACGGCGGGGAAGCGGTCCGGGCCGGCTACCGCTATGCCCTGTTCCACGGGATCGGTGGCACGTTCTTCCTCGGCGCGGTCGTCGTCCACGGCGCGTCGATGCTCGGGAGCGTGCCGGCCGCCGAGATATTCCTGTTCTCGTCGACGACGGGGATCCACGCCTCCGCGACGGTGCTCGCGGCGATCGGGATCGGCGTCAACTGCGGGTTCATCTTCCTGCACACGTGGCTGCCGGACACCTACCCGCGTCCGCACGTCGCGGCGTCGGTGTTCCTCTCGGTGTTCACGACGAAGACGGCGGCGTACGTGATGTACCGAGCGTTCCCCGAGGGCGGCATGTGGCTCGCGTACCTCGGCGGCTTCATGGCCGTCTACGGCGCGTTCTTCGCGCTGCTCCAGTATAATCCGCGTCGGCTGCTGTCGTACCACATTCAGGCGCAGCTCGGCTACATGCTGGCCGGCTTCGGGCTGGCGACCGAGGTCGGCAACTTCGCCGTCACCGGCGGGTTCGCGCACCTGTTCAACAACGTCCTCTACAAGAGCCTGCTGTTCATGGCGGTCGGCGTCGTGATCTACCGGACCGGCGTCGAGGACATCAGGGACATGGGCGGACTCTGGCGGGTGATGCCGGTCACCTTCCTCGTGTACCTCGTCGGGGCGGCCTCGATTACTGCCGTACCGGGGTTCAACGGGTTCATCTCGAAGGGGATGGTGATCGACTCCGCCCACGAGATCCACAACTTCGAGCTCCTCTTCGGCGAGGGGCTACTCTGGTGGCTGCTAATCTTGGGCGGCGTGGGGACGTTCATGTCGTTCATCAAGCTCGGCTACTACATGTTCTTCCACGGCTCGGCGACGCTGTCGCCGAAGGACGGCACCGCGTTCCAGACCGCCGGCATGGTGCTCGCCGGCGGCGCGTGCGTCTTCTTCGGCACGCCGCTCACCTACACCTACCTCGTCGATCTGATGCCGTTCACGGCCGAGGTCGCGCCGGAACTCCACCCCTACAGCCGGAGTCACCTGACCGAGTCGGCGTGGCTGCTGGGGGTCGGTTTCGTCGGCTTCTTCGCGCTGAAGCGGCCGCTCGGCTGGCTCGCTCACCGGATGCCCGACGCCGACGCCGTGACGTACCCCGCCGCGTTCTACCTCGCTCGCGGGTCGGTCTGGGGCGTCACGGAGCTGTGGGCCGCCGTCGACCGCGCCGTGATGAAGACGGTCGGGGCCGCCGAGTGGACCGCGATGCACCCGCGGGAGGCGCTCGGCCGCGCGGGCGTCGACGTCGAGATCAGGACCGGCATCGGTCGGAGCGTGCTCATCCTGACGCTCGCCGCGGGGGTCGCGCTGTTCGTGTTCGTCCTCGGCTAGCGCGGCGCGCGCCGTTTTGGTTTATAAGTGCCCGGCGCTCGTCCGCCGTCGATCGCCGTCGATCGCGTTCCGTCGCGAGCACGTTTATAAAGTCGTCTCCGAGCGGACCCGTGAGTTCTTATTCTCCGAGCGGTGACGGACGGCCATGTTCACGGAGCGGTCCGACATCGTCGCGGACGACGACCCGGTTCGGGGGTACGGCGTCGCGGTGACGCCGGGCCGGGAGGGACCGCTCGTCTTCGTCGCGGGCTACGGGGAGCCAAACCGCCTGTACGCGCGCGACGGCGACCGCTTCGTCGACACGGCTTGCGGCATCGTCGCCGACGGGACCAGACACGGCATGGGCGTCTGCGCGGCGGACCTCGACGCCGACGGCTGCGAGGAGGTGTATGTCCACAACTGCACCAAGGGCGTCGACGGCGGCGGCGACCCGGACCTCCTTTTAAATAGGCTCGAATCGGAGCGCTACCGCTGGACCGACCTGTTCGCGCTCGACGTCAACGCCGACCGCCTCGACGTGCGCGCCGGGCGGTCGGTCGCCGCCCTCGACCGCCTCGGGACCGGTCGCTACGGCGTCGCCGTCTCCGGGTACGCCGCGCCCCTCGCCTTCTACGAGATCGGCGACGACGGCGAGATCACGGACATGGCCGACGCGGTCGGACTGGAGGTCGACGGCGGGTGTCGGTCGCTGCTCGCGGTCCCGCACTGCTCGGGCGAGGGCGACCTGTTCGCGGGCGTCGAACGCGGCCCGAACCGGCTGTTCCGGAACGACGGCGGCCACTACGACCGCGCCGACGGCGACGCGGCGCTCTCGGACCCGGCGGGCGACACGCGCGGGGCCGCCCTCGTCGACGAGGGCGGGCGGTTCGCGTTCGCGGTCGGCAACGAGGGGGGACCGAACCGGCTCCTCCGCCAAGCGCCGGACGGCGGGTTCGTCGACGCCGCGCCGCCCGCGCTCCGCGACACCGGCCGCGTTCGGACCGTCGTCGCCGCCGACTTCGACAACGACGGCCGTGAGGAGCTGTTCTTCAACGCCTCGGGCGAGGCCAACCGGCTCTTCGCGCGTCGCGACGCGACGGGACAGACCGAGGCCGGCGAGGGGGGCACCGACGGCGCGCGCTGGCGACGGGTCGATCCGGGACCGGCCGCCGAGCCCGACGGGTTCGGAACGGGAGCCGTCGCCGCCGACATCGACGGTGACGGCGTCCTCGAACTGGTCGTGGTCCACGGCGAGGTGGCGGGCCAACCGATCTCGGTATATAAAGACCCGACCGCGGCCGCCGCCGGGTGGGTCCGCGTCCGGCCGACCACGCGTCACAGTGCGCCCGCTCGGGGAGCGGTGGTTCGGCTCGAAACCGACGACGGCGTCCAGCGTCGCACGGTCGACGCCGGCGGCGGCTGCCTCTGTCAGACCGAGCCGGTAGCGCACTTCGGACTCGGCGGATCGACCCCGATCCGGATAGACGTCCGGTGGCCGGACGGTCGCGAGCGGACGCTGACCGATCCGGCGTCTGACGCGGAGTTCGCGGTCGAACACCCCTCGCTGACCGCGGTGTCGACCGGGAGAAAACGTGGTCGGGGACACGCAGACAGCGGCGACCGTCGCCCCGTCGGTCGGTGAGCCGAAACCGTACGGCTAGAACTGCCGCCCTTCGCGGGTTCAAGTGTCCGGAGGTGTACGGACGGGTATGGTAGATCCGACATCCGACCTCGAGGAGGACGTCGACGAGGAGTCCGCGCCGCGCTGCGCGACCTGTGGGGGCCCGGCGCTGGGAACCGGTCGCCGAACCGTGACGTGGGTCGACGGCGACGACGCGGTGCACCGACAGTTCTGTTCGCAGGACTGTCGAGACGAGTGGACGGACGAGCGCCCCTCGGCGGGCGGCTGATCGGCGGG
>Ga0207720_100698_pt1 | contig 18215 bp, 21 predicted proteins | sample A23P2SouthBayCA_2_FD_187751 | JGI IMG/M metagenome (GOLD analysis project Ga0207720, IMG submission 187751) | Aerobic enrichment media microbial communities from Eden Landing Ponds, California, USA - A23 E3 (2) (SPAdes) | ecosystem: Environmental > Aquatic > Marine > Unclassified | place...
TCCCGAGCCGGTCCGTCGAATCCTCGTCGCGGTCCCGACCGAGCGCGGACTGGGCCTGCTCGTCGACCTCGTCGACCGCGGGCCGCTCCCCGTGGTCGACCTCCTCGGAGCCTACGACCTCTGCGAGAGCGACCTCCACGGCCTGCTGACCGAGTTCCGGGTCGCCGGTCTCGTCGCCGAGACCACGGTCTACGGGGAGCGCGGCTACGAGGCGACCGACGCCGCGAAAGAAGGGGTCGAGCTCCTGCGGGCGAGCGAATAAGCGCCGAGGAGAGGACGACCGCCCTCAGTCGTCCGCGAGCGCGCTCTCGACGGTCGGCGCGTCGGTCCGCTCGACCGTCGAGCGGTTCGTCGTCGGGTTCTTCTCCACGCGGACGAGGTCGTCGGCCGCGCCGACCAGGTTGTCGTCGTGGCTGACGATGAGAATCTGCTTGACGCCACGGCTCTGCATGTCCTCGACGAGGCCGACCAGCCGCGAGACGTGGCCGTCGTCGAGGAAGACCGTCGGCTCGTCGAGGATGAGCGGGGGGAGCGGGGCCGCGCCGTCGATGCCCTCGGCGAGGAGCCGGTAGATTGCACACCGGAGGCTGAGGTTGAACAGGGCGCGCTCGCCGCCCGAGAGCTGTTCGGGTTCGAGCGCGGTGCCGTCCTTCTGGAACACCGTCAGCCCGTACTCGCCGTCGAGTCGGATGCGCGAGTAGGCGTCGTTGGCGTAGACGAGGTCGAACGTCTCGTTGAGCATCCGTTCGAGCACCTCGACGTTGCGCTGTCGAAGCTCCGCCCGGAGGTCGCCGTAGGTCGATTCGAGCGTCGAGACCTCCTCGTGGACCGATTCGAGGGCGTCGACGCGCTCGGCGAGGTGGTCGCGACGCTCCCGGAGGGCGTCCAACTGTTCGAGTTCGGCCTCGACGCCGCCGACGCGGCTCTGGAGTTCGTCGCGGTCGTCACGCAACTCCGGAAGCACCTCGTCTTCGACCCGTTCGAGGTACGCCGCCGCGTTTTCCTTGCGCTGTTTCGCCCCCTCGACGGCCTCCTCGTCGACCGTCTCGCGGAGCTCGTCGCGGCGCTCGCGGCGCTCTCGGAGGTGTTCGCGGCGCTCGCGGTTCACCTCAGCGAGCGTCTCGCGCTTCTCCCGGAGTCGGTCCCGCGTGTCGATTTTCTCGGCCCGGGCCTCGACCAGCGACTCGACGCAGTCGAGTCGGTCTCGCCTGTCGTCGAGGGCGTCGAGGGCAGATTCGAGCGAGTCGACCGTCTCCGCGACTTCCTCGGCCCGCTCGGCCTGCGTCGTCGCGGCTTCGCGTTTCTCTTCGGCCTCGGCTTCGAGTTCCGCGGCGGCCTCGCGCTTCTCCGCGGCGGCCTCGCGGCGGCTCTCGACGGTCTCCTCGCGGTCGGCGATGCGTTCTTCCACGAGGTCGAGTCTGTCGCGCTGGGAACTCGCGCGGTTCTCGACCTCGACGAGCGCCTCGGCCGCCTCGACGGCCGCCGAGCGCGACTCGACGTCCGATTCGAGCGATTCGCGGTCGGCCTCCAGCGACTCGACCGCGGCCTCGCGCTCGCTGATGGCGTCGACGTGGGGCGACCCCTCGACCGGTTGCCCGCACTCGGGGCACTTGCCCGCGTCGCGGAGGCGCTCGGCCTCGGCGAGGCGCTCGCGCGCGTTCTTCAGTTCGGTCTCCGTCTCCGCGAGCGACTCGCGGGCGTCGGAGCGCGCCTCCCGTCGTTCTTCGAGGAGGTCGGCGGCCTCGCCGAGTTCGACGGGGGCGTCTTCGAACCGCGCTTCGGCGTCGTCGAGCGACGACCGAAGCTCCCCGCACGTCTCGCGGAACGAGTCGAGTTCTCGCTCGGCCTCGGCGGCGGTCTCCGCGTCGGCCTCGGCGGCCTCGCGTTTCTCCGCGGCGCGGGATTCGAGGTCGTCGGCGCGCTCGGTGAGTCGCTCGGCCTGCGTCTCGAACGCCTGCGCCCGCGTCCGCGCTTCTGAGAGGTCGTCGCGGAGTTCCGCCTCACGCTCCGAAAGCGCCTCCCGCGCGTCGGCTATCGCCTCGTCGCTCGCGTCGGCGAGGTCGGTCCGGGCGAGGGCGTCGTCGATGTCCGACTCGAGCTCGTCGGCGGCGGCGTCGAGGTCGCGGATTCGCTCCGAGAGGTCGTCGCGCTTCGTCTCGTCGTCGGCGATTTTCGCGGTCAGGTCCTCGATGGCCGCCTCGATTTCGTCCAGTCGCTCCCGCTTTTCGGCGTGCTCGTCGAGCGTCGCCTCGGCGGCGTCGAGCGCCGACTTCGCCTTGTCGCGTTGGCCCTCGTAGTTCGAAATCTGCTCGTCGAGGGAGTCGAGTTCGGATTCGAGCGCGTTGAGCGTCGCGTGGAGGTCCGCGTCCTCCTTGGCCTCGATTTGCGACTCGACGTCTTCGAGCACGCTCCGCTTTTTCGTCAGCACGTCTTCGACCCCGAGGCGTGCGTTCCCGGCGCGCTCGCGGTAGACTTCCAGCTTCCCGAGCTGGAGGAGGTCGTCTATCATGTCCTGCCGCTGGCTGGGCGTCGCGTTGATGAGCTTGTTGACCTCGCCCTGCTGGACGTACGCGCAGTTCACGAACGCTTCGGCGTCCATCCGCAGGAGCGACGCGACGTGCCGGCGAACGTCGCGCGCGCCTTCGACCGTTCCCTCGGGGCCGTCGAGGACGCACTTCGCCGTAGTCGCGCGGTCGCCGGAGACGCGAATCCGGCGGTCGATGCGGTACTCGCCGCCGTCGTGGACGAATTCGAGCGCGATTTCGGCGTCGTCCGCGCCCGTCGTCACCACGTCTTCGAGCGTCCCAGCGAGCGCCTTCGAGCCGTAGAGCGCGAAGAAACACGCTTCGAGGAGCGACGACTTGCCGCTTCCGTTGACGCCGTGGATAACCGTGACGCCGTCTCTGAGGTCGAGTTCGGCGTTCTCGTAGGGCTTGAAGTTCCGGATGGCGATATGGGTGAACCTCACGCGAAATCACCCAGCGAGCTGTCGCGGCTCGCCGCCGGTTCCGCGGCGGCCTCCGAATCGGGTTCGGCGGTCGTTTCCGACTCGGTGTCGGTCGCCGCCTCGGCGTCGACATCGGCCGGTTCCGAGTCGGTGGTCTCGGCGTTGGCGTCCGACGAGACCGCTGTATCCGCCGCATCCTCACTCTCGCCTTCGCCCTCCCCCTCGGCGGCGACGAAGGCGTCGGGGTCCTCCGAGAGGAGCGATTCGACGCGCTCGCGCACCTCGTCGCGGACGTTCGAGTCGGCGACCTTGCTCGCGCGGACCGTCTCGTCCACGTCGAGGGCGGCGCTCGACAGGCCCATCTCGCGGACCCGCTCGCGCACCGCGTCGTCGGGGTCGGCGAAGGTCACGTCCGCCGCCAGTTCGGCGTCGTCGTCGATGTCGCGTTTGTCGTTGACGCGGGCGACGAGCGCGCCCTCCTCGACGGCGAACGACTCGACTGCCGCGGGCGTGACGGCGTCGCCTTCGCCCCGCAGTTCCACGATGACGACCGCGTCCTCGAGGTCGAACTCGCGGACGCGCTGACGGACGCGCTCGATGCCCTCGTCGCCGGCGAGGTCGACCTCGACGAACGCGAACGGGCGCGTTTCGAGGGTCCGCCGGCGGATGTCGACCGCGTCGGGCGTGAACTCGACGAGGTTGTACCCGCGGGGGTCGCGCTCGCTCGCGCTCGCGCGCTCGGTCGACCCGCAGTAGGTCACCCACGTCCCGTCGAGGTCGGCGGTGTCGGGGACGTGGTTGTCGCCGAGGAGGACCGCGTCGAAGTCGACGTTCGACTCGTCGAGGACGGTTTCCGTTTCCCAGTCGGCGTGCGCGAACGGCGTAAAGAGGCCGTGGGCGACGAGCACTGAGCGCTCGGCGTCGACGGGGTCGAACTGGTAGTCGAGTTCGTCGCGTCGGGAGCGCGGGACGTGGTCGAGGCCGTAGAACGCCACGTCGCCGACGACGTGGGGGTCGCGCCCCAGTCTCGTCGCCAGTCCGAGGCGCTCGAAGAGGTCGAGCCACTGCCCCCCGCGGGTCGACTCGTGGTTGCCGACGATGGCGAGGAAGGGAATCCCGGCGTCGTCGAGGCGGCGGAGCGCGGCGAGCGTCCCGAGGAGGTCGGGAAGTTCGGGGCGGCGGTCGTGGTAGAGGTCGCCCGCGTGGACGACGGCGTCGACGGTTTCGTCGAGCGCGTCCGCGACGACCCGCTCGAAGGCGTCGAGGAAGTCCTGTCGGCGCTCCGGCGAGTGGTACTGCTGATACCCGATGTGGGTGTCGCCGGTGTGTATCACCCGTGTCATCTATCACTCGGTTCGCCACCGCCGCTGAAAACGGTTGTGCGACCGGAGCGGAAGTGGTCGGCGTCCCGCAGTCCTCCCCGAGTGGCGTGGGAAGCCCGGTTGGATTCCTCGGCCGGGCCCGCGTCCCCGAGCGCGCCGCGCAGTCGGTCGAGGTCCGCGAGGAGCGCCCGCCCGGAACGCGCGCAGTCGTGGTGCCCGCGTCGAGTGGCTTCACCGACCGCTCGGCGGAGTGTCAGTTCGCCGCCGTCGGAGAGAAAGCGGGCGGCAGAAGAGAGCGATTGGAAGGCGCTTCGCGCGTCGGCGACGACCTCGGTGGGCGGGCGCGCCGCGGGCCGGTCGTCGATATCGGCGTCGGCGTCGGCGAGCGCGGAGAGCGCGCGGCCGACGTCGTCGGGAGCGGGCGAAGACATACGACGACGTGGCCGCGCCTTCGGATTTAAATGTTGAGCGTGTAGAGCCGCTTGCGCGCGTCGGAGAACGAAAACCGGGAGTCGACCGCACCCTCGTCTTCCAGTCGGGAGAGCGCGTAGCGGACGGTGCGCGGGGGCAGGAGCGACTCCTCGGCGATCTGACTCTGGGTGAGCGTGTCCTCGTAGTCGAGAATCTTCGCGACCAACTTCGCGCTCGGGGGCATGTCCCGAACCGACGCCCAGCGGTCGTCTGCGTCGGGTTCAGACTCGCGTTCGACTGCTTCCGTAGTGCTCATCGTACGAGATACCAAGCAATGCTATTAGATAATATTTGCTATCCAAAAATATTACTGAAGCGAATTTGTGTGACGCACGTCAGACTCGTCATCCGGGCGGCAGACGCGCCCTAGGCGGCGAATCCCTCACACACCCGAAGCCTCTTATGAACCTGCACCCTATGCCGGATGATGACCGATACTGTGGACGACGTCGATCTCCCCTACGATAAGGACTCGGCGTCGCAGCAGGAGAAGATCACCGCCCTTCAAGAGCGGCTCGAAGTTCTCGAAACGCAGAACGAGGAGATGCGGGACAAGCTCCTCGACACGAACGCCGAGAACAACAAGTATCAACAGAAGCTCGAGCGGCTTACCCACGAGAACAAGAAGCTCAAGCAGTCGCCGCTCTTCGTTGCGACGGTTCAGGAAATCACCGACGAGGGGGTCATCATCAAGCAGCACGGTAACAACCAAGAGGCCCTCACCGAAGTGACAGACGAGATGCGCGAGGAGCTCGAACCCGACGCGCGCGTCGCCGTGAACAACTCCCTCTCTATCGTCAAGCGACTCGACAAGGAGACGGACGTCCGGGCTCGCGTGATGCAGGTCGAACACAGCCCCGACGTGACCTACGAGGACATCGGCGGACTCGAAGAGCAGATGCAGGAGGTCCGCGAGACGGTCGAGATGCCGCTCGACCGCCCCGAGATGTTCGAGAAGGTCGGCATCGACCCGCCGTCGGGCGTGCTCCTGTACGGCCCGCCGGGCACCGGCAAGACGATGCTCGCCAAGGCCGTCGCCAACCAGACGAACGCCTCGTTCATCAAGATGGCCGGCTCCGAGTTGGTGCACAAGTTCATCGGCGAGGGCGCGAAGCTCGTCCGCGACCTGTTTGAGGTCGCCCGCGAGAACGAGCCCGCCGTCATCTTCATCGACGAGATAGACGCCATCGCCTCGAAGCGGACGGACTCGAAGACCTCCGGCGACGCCGAGGTCCAGCGCACGATGATGCAGCTGCTCGCCGAGATGGACGGCTTCGACGAGCGCGGCAACATCCGCATCATCGCGGCGACCAACCGCTTCGACATGCTCGACCCCGCGATTCTCCGCCCCGGTCGGTTCGACCGCCTCATCGAGGTGCCCAAGCCGAACGAGGACGGCCGCGAGATAATCTTCCAGATTCACACCCGGAAGATGAACGTCTCCGACGACGTGGACTTCGTCGAACTCGCCGAGATGGCCGACAACGCCTCCGGTGCCGACATCAAGGCCGTCTGTACGGAGGCGGGGATGTTCGCCATCCGCGACGACCGCACGGAGATATACATGCAGGACTTCCTCGACGCCTGGGAGAAGATACAGCAGGAAGCCTCGGACGAGACGGAAGTCTCCCGCGCGTTCGCGTAATCGACGCGAATCGCGTTTCACTCCGTCCGAGCTCGGGTTTCGACTCCGTTCGAGTTCACGTTTCGCGCGACGCCGACCGCCGAGTGGCTACGCGGCGAACGCGACGTACGGAAGGACGAACAGCGCGAGGAACATCGCGACGAGGATGAGGCCATACCCGCCGAGCGTCGCGGCCGCGGTCAACCACGATTCGCGCCGGCCGGGGAGTTCGAACGCGGACATACTCGGTCGGTCTCGGTCGTGAATCATAAATCGTCGGTATTCCGGCACCGGTGACCGCCCTAACCCGAACGACTGAAACCGACCGGGTCGAACCCACGGGTATGGGCACGCCACTCGAAAGCCGCGAGGCGCAGGCCGAGGAGGTCCTCGACCGACTGTACGAGGAGTACCCCGACACCACCATCTCGCTTTCCTACTCGAACCGCCTCGAACTGCTCATCGCCGTCATGCTCTCGGCGCAGTGCACCGACGAGCGCGTCAACAAGGTCACCGCGGAGCTGTTCGAGAAGTACGACGACGCCGCGGACTACGCCGCCGCCGACCAAGCGGAGCTGGCCGACGACATCAGCTCTATCACCTACTACAACAACAAGGCGAAGTACATCCGCTCCGCGTGCGCGGACATCATCGAAAAGCACGACGGCGAGGTGCCGGACACCATGTCCGCGCTGACCGACCTCGCCGGCGTCGGCCGGAAGACCGCGAACGTCGTCCTCCAGCACGGCCACGACATCGTGGAGGGCATCGTCGTCGACACCCACGTCCAGCGGCTCTCGCGCCGCCTCGGCCTGACCGAAGAGGAGTACCCCGAGCGAATCGAGGAGGACCTGATGCCGGTCGTCCCCGAGCCCGACTGGCAACAGTTCACCCACCTGTTCATCAGCCACGGGCGGGCCGTCTGCGACGCACGCAACCCCGACTGCGACGCGTGCGTGCTCGAAGACGTCTGTCCCTCGTCGAAGCTCGACCACGACGTCGACCTCGCCAGCGGCGAGGCGTGGTGAGCGCTCAGCCCAACACGTAGCCGCTCAGGTAGCGATAAATACCGAGCAACCACGCGAGAACCCAGAAGACGACGTAGCCGAAGACGCCGACCCGCAGGCGGCCACGCCACGCGCCCATGTTCTCGTGGAGGTCGTCGAGCGACACGGTCTGGTCCGGGTCGCGGTAGAGGTTCGCCCGCCACTTGGCCTGAAAGATGCGGACGATACCCGTGAGCGCGAAGACGAGCATCGCGTACGCCTGCAGGCCGAGAATCGCGTGGAGGGCGCTGAGACCGTTGAGTTGCTGAAAGAGCCGCGGGAGCATCCACGAGACGACCGGGACCGTGTTCAACACGAGGCCGGGGAAGATGATTTTGAGGTGGTAGACGAGCACGTCCCACGACACCGTCTCGGCGTCAATCATTATCCACGCGCCGTAGAGGTAAAACGGGAAGCTGGCCGTGACGGTGATCGCGGCGAGCGTGGCGAGCGTCGTCTCGTCTGCCATCGCACGCCGTTCGGACCCGGGCGGCCTAAAGGGTCCGATGCGCGGCGTCCCGTTCGAGCGCTAGACCACGGAGCGGGGGTCGAACGTCGGCCGCGACGCCCCCGATTCGAGGGTTGAACCACGTTTTTCGAGCGCCGAACCAACTAGACGCCGCGTTTCGGGGCGTCGCACCGCGTTTCGGAGCGTCGCATGACGAGCCGCACGCGACGACCGCGCGGTTCGGGGTCGGAACACGTTTACCGGCGTGGACCCTACTCCGGGCCGATGTCAGACTCGTCTTCCGCCCCGGCCGGCGACGGCTCGTCACCGGACGCGGACGCCGACGCCGCGATGTCCGACGCGGAGCTCGCGGCCCTCCGCGAGGAGGTCGAAGCCAAGTACGACTTCGAGAACTTCGGCCCGGCCGACATGGCGAAGATGACTCCCGAGGAGTGGGACGCCGCGTTCGACCCCGACTCGTGGGTCGTCGGCGAGGAGCTACTCGACCGGGTCGAACAGGAGCTCCGCTACCGCGTCGCGATTCGAGAGGTGTTCGCCGTCCTCGAACGCGTGACCGAAGACGGCGAGCCCCGGATTCTCGCGTACTCCGACGAGGGCTACGCCGTCGTCTATCCGGACGGGAGCGTCGAGGGCGAGGGAACCGTCCTCCGCGACGTGAAACCGACCGTCGCGCTCTGTTCGATGGAGGAGTTCGAGCTGAACGACGCGCCCGAGACCGTCAGGCTCCCCGAACCCGAGGAGGTCGCACAGGGGACCGGCGACTTCGGCAATCGGATGCTCCAAATCGTCGCGTTCGGGCAGTTGCTCGGCGGGGTCGCGCTCATCGGCGCGTGGCTCGTCCTCCCCGACCTCGACTCGATTATCGCGCCGCTGGCCGGCCTGGGGTTTCTCGTCATCGGCTTTTTCCTCTTCGTCGTCGTGGCGAACGCCCGGCTCTCGGACCGCTTCCGCGCCGAAGAGTACCGGGACAGACTCCGCGTCATGGGTCTCGAAGGCGGGTCGCGTCCCGAGTTCGTGCCCGCGTTCGACGGGGACGAAACCGCCGCGCCGTTGATCGAGGCCCCCGAGGGAGACGCCCACAGTTCTGAGGGCTGAACTCGACACGAACCCGCCTCGGAAACACCCTCCGTGACGGCATAGTCGGTGGGTTTAAGCGCGTCCCATCCTGACGAACGACCGTATGAAAAGGCGGGAGTTTCTCCGAACGGCTGGCGGTGCGACAGCCGCCGCGACCGCTGCCGCCGGGACCGCTGCTGCGCAGGAAGGCGGCGGTGGAGCGCAGGTTCAACCCGACTTCGGTGGCCACCTCGACGGCGTCGACGGAGGATACGAAGACCTCCGCGGCCAAAGCGAGGTCACCATCGAGGTCGGCGCGTCCGGCAACGGCGGGAACCTTGCGTTCGCACCGGCTGGCATCTGGATCGACCCCGGCACGACCGTGACGTGGGAGTGGACCGGCGAAGGCGGCGGGCACAACGTCGTCTCGAGCGAGGGTGCGTCGCTCGACTCGGGCGCGGCCGTCTCCGAGGCCGGAAGCACCTACGAGTACACCTTCGAGAGCGGTGGTATCACGAAGTACCACTGCGTGCCCCACGAGGCGCTCGGCATGCTCGGCGCGGTCGCCGTCGGCGGCGACGTGGCGACCGTCAGCACCGGGGGCGGCGGCGAGAAGGAACTGCACGAACTCGGCGTCCCGATTCAGGCACACTGGGTCGGTTCGGCGACGATTCTCGGCATCATCGTCACCATCATCTACACGTTCTTCATATTGAAGTACGGCGAGTCCCCAAACACGGGTAACACTGGAGGTGGCGAGTAATGTCTTCGACCGGCAGCACGTACGGCGACATTCACCGATACGAACCGGCGCGCGAGAGCACCGCCGCGGCCATCGCAATCGTCCTCCTGACGATTATCGAGGTCGTGTTCGTGTTCCTCTTTACCTACGGCTTCGTCTCCGGGTGGGGACTGACCGACACGGGGAACATGTTCCTCGGCGGCATCCTCGCCGTCATCTTCGTGGACCTCGCGTTCATCCTCGCGCTGTACCGCAAGGAGTTCCTCCCCGACGTGATGATCGTCAAAAAGCGGCGTCGCAAGTGGGAAGACCTCTACGTCCGCGAGGAGGACGTCGACGGAGTCACCTTCAGCAGCGACGACGCGTGGGAACAGGTCAAGCGCGCGGTGTACCCCTACTACAAGCGATAAACCATGAGTCTCGAACGCAAAGACGACTACGACCACAAGGCCTGGATGAAAAAGAAGGACCTCACCCCGGTCGAGGCCACCTTCCTCACCACGCTCATCTGGCTGGATAAGCGACTCCGCATCGTCGATTATCTGGAACTTCTGGAGACACTCTACTACCGAGTCAACCTCCAGATGCCAAAGAGCCACACCGAGCAGTACAACCTCGACAACAAGTTCTGGTACTGGTATCCCCTGTACACGCTCGGGTTGTTCTCGACGCTCGCATACGTCGTCGCGGCGATTAGCGGGGCCCTTCTCGGGTTCTACTACTCGCCCGCGACGACCGGCGACCCGACCACGGCCTACAACAGTATCGAGTTCATCATGCGCGACCTGCAGTTCGGCTTCATGCTCCGCTCCGTCCACCGTTGGGCGGCGCAGGTCATGGTCGCGGCCGTGTTCTTGCACATGCTCCGTGTCTACTTCACGGGGTCGTACAAGGAACCCCGCGAGCTGAACTGGCTCCTCGGCATCGTCCTCATCAGTCTGACGATGGTGTTCGGCTACACCGGATACCTCCTGCCGTGGGACCAGCTCGCGTTCTGGGCCGGCCAGATCGGCGTCGAGATGGCGCTATCGGTCCCGCTCGCCGGTGAGTGGGTCGCACAGCTCCTGTTCGGCGGCTTCTCGCTGGGCCAGTCGACGCTACAGCGCATGTACATCATTCACGTGTTCCTGCTCCCGTTCGTCGTGACGACGCTCATCGCGATCCACATCGGCATCGTGTGGGTGCAGGGCATCGCGGAGCCGCACTGAGGTGACAATTATGAGCGACAACGAACCCGAAAACGAGGAGATTCGATCCGACGGCGCGGGCATCGTGGCCCCGGACGACGAGACGCCGACGTGGAGCGAGCGCAAGGCTCGCAAGACCGGCCTCTCTCGGCTTACCTACGAGTACTTCGAGCGCGCACGCCGCGAAGACCAGGACCTGCGCACGGAGTCCGACTACGTCGAACGCGACGTGCTCGCGTTCCCCACGTGGCCCCACGAGACCGTCCGCAACCTCTCTATCGCGTCGTTCTTCGTCGGGATGATTCTGTTCCTCTCGGCGACGATGCCGCCGCACATCGGCAACCCCGCGAACCCGTCGACTACGCCGGCGGTCATCCTCCCCGACTGGTATCTCTACTGGTCGTTCGGCCTGCTCAAACTCGGTCCCCTCAACCCGGAAATCGCCATTCTGGGCGATCAGATGCTGGTGGCAGACCGAACGTACGGCGTGCTGGCGAACGGCGTCGTCGTCGGCTTCATCGCCATGGTGCCCTTCCTGAACAAGGGCTCGGCCCGACGCCCCGTCGAGCAGCCGTTCTGGTCTGCGGTCGGCGTCTTCGGCGTGGTGTTCGCGCTGACCATCTCGCTTCTGGCCATCAAGAACCTCATGCCGATGAACATCCACCTGCTGTTCGACCTGACGTTCCTGCTCCCGTTCGTCTTCGGGACCATCACCTACGCGGTGCTGAAGACGATGCGCGAGGGGTACATGTACAACCTCAACCGCCGCTACTACCGGCTTCGCCCGCCGAGATAGAGCGGAACCACTACCACCCGTCCCTTCTTAGCGCCACTGATGACAGACAGCGACGCAACCGGTCGAACCGGCGAGAGCGACGGGGCGCGAGGCGGACGTCGCGGCCGGCGCGACATCGTCGTCCCCATGCGGCTCTACAAGACGATTACCGTCTTTTCGACGCTCATCGCCGTCGTGGGCGTGGTCCTCGGCTTCGTCTTCCTCGACGCCGCAACGCTCCAAGTGAGCGCCCTCCGCGCGGTCGTCGCCGGCGCGCTCGGCGCACTCGGTATCGGCGTCGCCGACGGGCTACTCAGCACGGCGCTCGCGGTGGTCGGGCTGAGCATCATCGCCTTCGGCGCGGTCGTCTACACGCTCGGGACTCGATTCCGCGCCCGAGGAATGGGAAAGTCTCAAGAGGACTCCGGCGAAGATTCGAACAATGGCTGACGAATTCATCAAGGGACTGGGTATCCTGACCGGGTCCGGGCTCGCGTGGCTGGTGCTCGCGTCGTGGTATCGGACGAGCAGTTTCGAGAGCAGTAAACAGCTCATCGAGCCGCTGTCGTCCGGCGCGACCGAGGGACTGTTCAACATCATCGCCGTCACCCTGATGGACGTGTTCCTCTGGTTCGCACTCCTCGGCGCACTCACTTTCTGGGTGCTCATCCCCGCGGGCCACCAGATCATGTCCGCGCTCGAAGAGCGCCGCAACGCGCAGTAAGCCGACCGGGCGGCGCGGTCAGTTCTCCTCTCATTTCGACTCGTGCCGCGGAAAAGTCCCTCAGAATAGCGGTCGCGCTCGGGGCGGCCCGCCGCGTCGGATTGGAAAAACTCTAATGACTCTCGCTCCGACGGTCCTGTATGCACCCACTACAGTTCCTCGTCCCGCTCGACCAGTTGGCGGCGGTCGAACCCATCGTCCCGCACGTGGCGCTCGTGCTCGTGCTCGCGAACTTCGCGACGCGCTTTCTCGCGCATCGGTCGCACGTCCGGCAGGCCGAGGAGGGTGGTGCGGAGGCTATCTCCCGGTACCTCCCGCACTCGCTCACGTCGGGCGGGCTCGTGCTGGCCTCGTTCCTCTATCTGCTCGTCGAGCCGCACGGCGGCATGGTGCTGAGCGTGCTGGTCGTCGGGATGTTCGTCACCGACTTCTTCGAGTTCGAAGCGCGCCAAGTCGAGGCCCGGACGGACAAGCCGCTCGAACGCCCGAACGGGTCGCTCGTCGCCGCGACGCTCGTGCTCCTGTACGCCGCGTTCCAGAGCCTCTTTTTCCTCGTCTCGGACTACTGGAACCTCATCATCTAAGCACGCGACGCGCTCTTCTCCGCGTCACCGCGCTCGCATCGCTCGCGAGGAACACGTATTTTCGGCGCGTCGAGCCTCGCCGCTCGGCGGTGACGCCGGCGGTTGCGGCGCTCACTCGACGAGAAGCGGGACGCTCCCGTCGCGGTCGACGACCACTGACTCGAACGGACGTATCTCCCGGACGACCTCGTCGTCGGCGACGAGCGAGACGCGGGCGTCGTCGCGTTCGACCGACAGTCTAATCGGGGGCTGGAGGACCCACGAGTTCGTCTGCGTCGCGTAGGGCGAGACGGGTACGACGGCGAGTCCGGCGGCCGGACCGACGACTGCCCCGCCAGCGGCGCGCGCGTAGCCGGAACTCCCGAGCGGGGTGGCGACGACGACGCCGTCGGCGCGGAACTCGTCGACGGGCGTCCAGCGCGTCGCCGCGCGCGACTCGTCGGTCGGGTCTGCTGAGAAGGGGACTGCCCTCTCCGCGTGGGCGACGCCGTACTCGGAGATGTGCGCCGGTTCGCTCGTGACGAGCATCGCGTCGAAGAGCGCGCGAGCCGACGAGTCCCCGCCGACCGAGAGCGTCGGATGGTCGACGACGCGGCCGCCGCCGGCGACGAACGTGGACAGTCGCGGCTCCAGTTCGTCCCGCTGGGGCGACCACGGCGCGGCGCAGTCGACGGGAACGACCGGACACGACCACTCGGAGCCGAGCGCGACCGCCGAGAGCGCCGATTCGCCGACGGCGACGACGGCGTCCGCGTCGGCCGGCTCCGGTTCGACCGACGCATCGGCCGCTCTGACGGCGGTGGCGACCGAGTCGTCACCGACGATACCGAATCTCATCGTCGTCCACCCGCGGCGAGCCCCCGTAGCATCGTCCCGTGCTACGCCGCCGCGAATAAAAGCCCTCGTGGTTCGGTCCGGCGGTGGGAAGCGGGGATGCCGCGGACCGTCCGCGTCGCCGACGCCTCAGAACGGCCAGTCGCCGGTGACCTTCATCCCCTTGGCCTGGTCTTCGGCTTCGAGCGCCGCCGCGATGTCCGCGGGGTCGGCGTGGGGTATCTCGCGGTCGGCGTCGGCGAGTTCGACGGTCAGTTCGGTCAGGAGAATCGCCTGCTCGCGGAGCGTCCGCGACTCCAGTTTCTCGATGGTGTCGGCGTGGGTGTGACCCCAGCCGCGGCCGCGGCCCTCCTTTTCGCTACCGACCATGTACGCCGGGACGCCGTGGGCGACGAACGGCCAGTGGTCGCTGTGGGGGAGCTGTTCGGGGAGCGTCGAGACGTCGTGGTCGAACCGCTCGGCGACGGTGTCGGCGGCGGCTTCGAGCTCATCGAAGCCGTGGGTCGTGAGCTTGAGCGTCCGCCCGGCGACGACGCCGTCGTTGTTGACGATGGCCTTCACGTCGCTTCGGGCGTCGCCGAGACGGTCGGCTTCGTACTCGGAGCCGACGAGGCCGACCTCCTCCGCGCCGAAGCAGACGAACCGGACGCGCGTGTCGAGTTCGTCCTCGCGGGCGGCGAGCGCGCGGGCGACTTCGACCACCATCGCGGTGCCCGCGCCGTTGTCCATCGCGCCCTCGGCGATGTCGTGGGCGTCGAGGTGGCTCGTGACGAGCACCTCCTCGTCGGTATCGGGGCCGAGTTCGGCGTGGACGTTCCCGCTTTCGGCCGCGGGCGCCTCGCAGGTCACGTCGACGGTCACCTCGTCGCCGTCGAACCGGCGGCGGAGGCGCGCGCCGACCTCCTTGCTCACGCCGACCGCGGGGATGTCGCCGATGGGCGCGTCGGCGGTGCCGACGCTCCCCGTGGGCGGGAGTTGGCCGGGGACGTGGTTGGCGAAGACGAACCCGGCCGCGCCGGCCTCGACGGCGTAGTAGTACTTCTCGCGGCGGTGGATGAAGCGGTCGTAGTGGTCGGGGACCGTCGTGGAGACGACGACGACCTTCCCCGAGAGGTCGCGGTCGAACTCCTCGGGCAGGCCGTAGCCGAGGTCGACCAGTTCGCCGCTCGCGGTGCCGGCGGGACTGCGCGGGAGCGCGATGCAGTCCTGCGTGGTATCGGCGGCGTAGACGGCGCTGTCGCCGCGCTCCCAGCCCTGAATCTCGAAGGGGTCGATGCGGACGTTCCGCGCGCCGACGCGGTCGAGGGCGTCTCGGGTCGCCTCCATCGCCTCGCGCTCGCCGGGCGAACCGGTCATTCGGTTGCCGATGTCGACGAGTCGCTCTAAGTGGTTCCAGCCGACCTCGCTGGTGAACGTGTCGCCTATCCAGTCACTCATAATGGACCGTCTCGCGGGGCCGTGGTAACCGTTGCGATGGGTCGAAAACGAGCGTCAGCCGAGGCCGAAAACCGACCGACTTCGACGGGAATCGCGGCACGTCGCGTCGCGGCCGCGAGCGCGGGGGAGCGAGTGCCGAACCGCGACCCGCTCCGCGGGGGAGCGGCAGGTTCAAGGACCATCTATCACGTACGTTCATCCATGACCGACGTGCGAATCGCCGGGGTCGGACTGACGAAGTTCGGCAGTCACCCCGAGCGAACCGGCCGCGACCTGTTCGCGGAGGCCGCCCTCGCCGCCCGCGAGGACGCCGGCGTCTCCCGCGACGACTACGAGGAAATCTTCTACGGCAACTTCATGGGGGAACTCGCCGAGAAACAGGGCCATCAGGGGCCAGTCATGGCCGAGGCCGCCGGCCTCGACTGCCCCGCGACCCGCTACGAGCAGGCCTGCGCCTCCGCGGGCGTCGCCTTCCGGCAGGCCGTCGCGACGATTCGGAGCGGCGCGGCCGACGTGGTCCTCGCCGGCGGCATGGAGCGCATGAACAACCTCGGCACCGCGGAGGTGACGCAGTCGCTCGCCATCGCCGCGGACGAGCTGTTCGAGGTCCGCGCGGGCGTCACGTTCCCCGGCGCGTACGCGCTCATGGCCCGCGCGTACTTCGACGCCTTCGGCGGCGACAGCGAGGACCTCGCGCACGTCGCGGTGAAGAACCACGCCAACGCGATGCAGAACGACTACGCGCAGTTCCACCGCGAAATCACGGTCGACGACGCGCTCGAAAGCCCCATCGTCGCCGACCCGCTTTCGCTCTACGACGCCTGTCCCATCACCGACGGCGCGAGCGCGGTCGTCCTCGTCAGCGACGACTACGCCGAGCGACACGGCCTCGACGCGCCCGTCTCCGTCACCGGGTCGGGACAGGGCGGCGACAAGGCGGCGCTCCAAGACCGGCCCCACCTCGCGCGGACGCCCGCCGCGACCAAAGCCGCCGACGCGGCCTACGCGGACGCCGGTATCGGCCCCGACGACGTGGACGTGGCCGAGGTCCACGACTGCTTCACCATCGCCGAGGTGCTCGCGCTCGAATCGCTCGGCCTCTACGACCACGGCGAGGGAGTCGGCGCGGCCGCCCGCGGCGAGACGACCCGCGACGGCGACCTCCCGGTGAACCTCTCGGGCGGCCTCAAGGCGAAGGGCCACCCCGTCGGCGCGACGGGAACCGCCCAAGTCGTCGAGATGACGAAGCTCCTCCGCGGCGACCACGGCAACAGCGACGCCGTCCCCGACGCTCGGGTCGGCGTCACCCACAACGCGGGGGGGACCGTCGCCAGCGCGGTCGTCCACGTCCTGGAGGTGGACCGATGACCGACACCGGCTACGACGAGTGGTTAGCCGCAATCGCGGACGGCGAGGGCTACTACCTCGCGTGTCCCGACGGCCACGGCTCGCTTCCGCCGCGGCGGTCCTGTCCGCACTGCGGCGCGGCCGAGTTGACCGAGGAGTCGCTTCCGAAGACGGGCGAGATACGCACCTTCACCGAGGTCCACGTCCCCGCGCCGGACTTCGCCGACGAAGCGCCCTACGTGACGGCCATCGCGTCGTTCGGCCCCGTCAAACTCACGGGCGTCGTCCGCGACCTCCCCGCCGACGAGGTCGACCTCGGCACGACCGTCTCGGTCGGCGCGGGCGCGAACGCGACCACCGACGAGCGGTTGCTCGTGTTCCGGCCCGCGAGCGAGTAGCGCCGCGCGGCCGGTTGCCGGTTCTCAGTCGTCGCGCGCCTCCACGGCCTCCAGCGGCGAGCGCCAGCCGAAGACGTACGAGCCGAGGAGCCACCCCCAGAAGCCGGCCGCGAGGAGCGCGATGGCTCCGTACAGGAACAGCGAGAACAGCGAGAGGGAGTCGAGCATCGGTTCAGTTCGGATGGTTGTTCGGGTTGGGGTCGGTTCGACTCGTGGCCGCGGCCGCGGCTTCGGCCCCGTTCAGTCGAGAGCGTTTCGGACGGTGTCGACGAAGGCGTTCGGGAACTCGACGTGCGGGAGCAACATCGCGTCGTCGAAGACGACGAGCCTGCAGTCCGCCGCGTCCGCGAGGTCGCGGCCCCGCTTCAGCGGCGTGATGTCGCTCTCGCGGCCCCAGACGAGCGTCGTCGGCACGTCGAGGGCAGACAGCGCCTCCGCGAGGTCGATATCGGTGTTGAGGTAGCCGGAGATGAACGACGCCGGCGCGAAGCGTGCGCCCGCCTGATGGGCGGTGCGCCACTCGTACTCCTGCCACTCCTCGCCCGCCTTCTCGGGGTCGTAGTAGCCGTGGTCGGCGTTGAAGTAGCGAATCGACGGGCGGGAGGCGACGACGTTGAAAAGCGCCTCGCCGACGACCGGCGCGCGGACGAGCTCGCGGAGCCACTCTTTCGGGTCGGGACCGCCGCGCGCCGTGGGGCAGACGAGGACGAACCGCGAGACCGACACGTCGTCCCGCGCCGCGGCGGCGACGGCGTAGGCCGCGGTGAGCGACGAGGCGACGACGGCGGGGTCGTCGTACTCGGCGAGGAAGTCGCCGACGAAGTCCTCGTAGAGCGCGGGCGAGTAGTACAGCGCCGGGCGGTCCGACAGGCCGAACCCGGGGAGGTCGGGCGCGACGACGTGGTAGTCCTCGGCGAGGGCCGAAAACACCTCGCGGAACTCGCCGGACGACCCCGCGGCGTTGATACCGTGGAGGAGAACGAGCGTCGGGTCGTCCTCGTTTCCGGCCTCGACGGACGACACGTCCATGCCGCGCCAGCGGTACGTCCCGTGGGTTCCGGAGAGCGGCGGTTCGAGAGGGCCCACGCGGTTCGAGAGAGCGGCGTTGGTCGCGGCGGTGAGACCGACGCCGGCGGCGGCCAGTCCGATGGCTCGTCGGAGTTTCATGTCACGTTGATGGTGCGCGGTGGCCTTAATTCGCCCGCCCGTGGCGGGGTAGTCGGCGGCGAGCGTCCCGCCCGAACCGCGGCCG
>Ga0207720_100704_pt1 | contig 18075 bp, 19 predicted proteins | sample A23P2SouthBayCA_2_FD_187751 | JGI IMG/M metagenome (GOLD analysis project Ga0207720, IMG submission 187751) | Aerobic enrichment media microbial communities from Eden Landing Ponds, California, USA - A23 E3 (2) (SPAdes) | ecosystem: Environmental > Aquatic > Marine > Unclassified | place...
TCACGCTCGGGGGGTTCGTCGCGCTCGTCGGAGTCGGGCTGGCGGCCCCCGCCGGTGTCGCCGCGCCGGGCGACCTGCTCGCGGCGTCGCTCGTCGGCATCGCGGCGCTGACGCTCCCGCACGTCGTTGTCACCGCGTGGCTCGATCGGCGGCAGGGGGTCTGGCGGCCGGAGTCGGCATGAGTCTCGTCGCGCCGTCACTCCCACCCCGGGGTCCCGGGCGCGCCCGCGTCGTCCTCGAGTTCGCGGACCAGGCGCTCGCGGTCGGTCGGACCGAGCGCGACCCGGTCGCCGTCGCCCGCGGCGCGCTCGCGCCACCCTCGGATCGCTCTCCCGGCCCAGGAGTCGGCCTCTCGAGCGCGGGCGCGAGCCTCGTCCATTCTGTCGCGGTCGACGGAGAGCGAGCCGGGACTGGAGCCGACCGCGGCCCCGACGAATCGGGCGCGGTCGTCGGGGGTGAGCCGCATTCCGCGGAGCCGGTCGATCACGCCGTCGAGGTCGTCGGGGTCGGGATACGCGAAGACGGTCGCGCCGGCGGCGCGGGGCCCGAACGGGAGCGGCGGGGTGTCGTCGGGGACCGCGTCGTCGAGGAGGCGCTCGCCGCCGCCGGCGGCCTCGACGCGCTCGCACTCGGTCTCGGCGTCCAGTTCGAGGCTGTGAGCGGGGTACGTCGAGCAGGTCCGCGGATATCGCTCCCCGTCGTGGAGCCGACACTGGAGCGTGGTCGGGTCGAGGAAGACGCAGGCGCCGAGCCAGCGGTGCTCGTCGGTGCCGATCGGCGCGACGGGTTTGGGCGGTTTCCGCAGGCCGACCGCGAAGACGGGACGACCGCCGGCGGCGGCGACGTCGACCCCGTCGAGCCGGATCGCGTCGTCGCCCTCCGCGGGTTCGAACAGCCGAGGGAGTAACACGTCGCCGAGGCCGTCGTCGAGGAACCCGGCGACCTCGTCGCGCGTGAGCGGCGCGAGGTCGTAGACGTCGTCGAGCGGCGGTCGACGGCCGGTGCGGTCGGATCCGGCAGCCTCGCTCGCGAGCGGCCGCCAATCGACGCAGCAGCCGGCACAGCCCTCACAGCGGAGTTCCATCGGATCATGCGTGTAAATAGCTCGCACGCTTAAAAGGGATCGTCGAGGGTGAGCAGGTATTTATAAGAGAACGTGCAGTCGGCGCACGCCACCGAGTGGCCGACAGGCCACGAGTAGGGGGGAGACCGACGGTCTCTCTGACAGCCGGAGGTTCCGCCGACGGCGAGAGCGCCCCGCGAGGGACGCTGCGAGCGACGTGGGCGACCGGAGGAAGCCCCGAGCGAGCGGCGAGGTTGGGGAGGCGTGAGGTTGCGGTCCCGTGAGTGACCGGAGGGAGCGAACGAGAGCACGGAAGTCGCAGTCCGCACAGCGAACGGTGCAAGCGGCGAAGCCACGAGTGGCGAGCGAGCAGGAACGTCTTCTGGCGGTGTTGTGCGGGATGGCGCGTCAGAGGTTGTCACTATTGATCTGTCAGTGGCACTTATAAACGAACGACGAGGGCATCGGGACGGTCACGACCGAGTCCACCGACACCAACGAGCACTTATAAATAACCGATCGAGTCAGGGCGAGACGCCGACGGTCAGAAGCGTCCCCCACGTCCGGTACCGGTCGACCATCGCCTCGCGCGAGTCCCAGTCGTCGGTCGGGAACTCGGCGGCGTCCGGAATCTCAATCTCGCGGTCGGGGATCGCGTCCTGCTCGGCGACGTACAGCCCCGCCTCCCGGAACGCCTCGCGGTACTCGTCGCGGCTCCACAGCGTCATGTCGACCGAGATGTGGTCCTGCCACGCGTGGGTCCCCTCGCTCTCCGCGAAGTAGTTGACCGCGCAGTAGAAGGTGCCGCCGGGCTTCAACACCCGCCGGATCTCGCTGAGCGTGTTGTGCGGGTCGGTCGCGTAGTAGAACGCCTCCATCGAGAAGACGTGGTCGACCGAGTCGTCGGCGAAGGGGAGCGCGTCGAAGTCGCCGACGAGGAAGCCGACCGCGTCGTCGTCGGTGTAGCTCCGGGCGTTGCGCGCCATCTCGGGCGCGCCGTCGAGGCCGTACGCCCGGTCGATCCCTCGCTCGCGGAGCGCGCGGAGGGCGTAGCCGGAGCCGGTTCCCAGATCGAGGACGGCGTCGCCCTCCTCGACCGGCGTCCGCGCGAGGACGTGTTTGGCGGTGTGCCAGTGTCGGTCCTCCATGCCGCGGTCCTTGCCCGCCGTCGCCCACTCGTCGAACTCCTCGCGAACGCTCATACGCGAGCGAACGGTCGGGGATGTGAAAAGCGTCGCCGTTTTACCGGGTGGTACCGCTTGAGGGAGTATGAAACGGCCGCGGAAGCTTCGTCGACCGAAGTTCCGGATCGCGGACTCGGCACAGCAGGCGGTCGGCGGGTTCCTCCTCGCGGGGCCGTTCGTCGTCACCGCGGAGGTGTGGGAGCTGGCTGCGGGCATGAGTTGGCTGCAGGCGGCGCTGACCGCCGCCGTCGTCGGGCTGATCGGCTACGCGGCGCTCTACCGGGCCGACACCGACCGCGACCCGGACGACGAGCGGGAAGTCGCCGGGATCCCCGTTCGGTTCGTCTCGCTGATGATCGTCGCGTTCGGCTCCGTCGGCGTTCTCGCGCTGCTGTTCGACGCGCCCGCGACCTTCCTCATCGATCAGGGCGTGGTCGGCGTCGAGCTCTGGGTGACGACGCTGAAGGCGATCACGGTCGGCGCGGTGTTCAGCGTGGTCGGCGCCGCGACCGCCGACAGCGTGTTCTGAGGGCGCAACCGGACCGCCGACGCCACAGCCGTCGATCGCCTCAGACGACGACGGAGACGACCGCGAAGAGGATGAGCACGCCGGCGACGTCACAGAGGTTGGTGACGACGGGGATGGTCGTGTCGTCGGGGTTGAGCCCGACGCGGTACGAGATCTCGACCGCCGCGACGCTGGCGACGACGACGAGGACGGCGAGCAACATCCCCGAGACGAGCGAGACGAGGAGCACGCGTCCGATCCCGAGCGTCCCGCCGAGCGCGACGCCGATGGCCCACGCGGCGACGCCGACCGCGCCGAAGACGGTCCCCGCGAGCGCGAACACGGCGCCGACGTTGGCCCGGAGGTCCGGGTTCGACGGGCTCAGTTCGTACGTCCCGAGGTAGAGCTGGGTGGTGAGCCGCGAGCAGGTGATCGACGCGAGATTCCCCGCCGTCCCGATCTGGACCGGTACCAACACGAGGAGCGCGGGGTTCGCCACGAGCGTCTCCTCGTACGTTTCGAGGACGGTTCCGGAGACCAACTGGAGCACCGACAGCGCGGCCAGAAGCGGGATCATCGTCCTGACGATCCGCCGGATCGACCACTCGTCGACGTACTCGCGACTGCCGTCGGTGTCAGAACCACTCGAACTCACAGTACCGCCCCCACGACGTAGATCCCGACGAGGAGGAAGAAGATCCCGAACACGTCGCCGAGCGTCGTCACGACGGGGCCGATCACGTTGTCGGGGTCGAGCCCGCGCCGATAGCCGACGAAGATGACGGCGATCAGCACCGAGATCATGAGCACCGCCGAGAGGAAGCCCGCGACGACCATGATCCCGACCAGTTCGAGGAGGTTCCCGGCGTTCCCGAAGAGCCGCAGCCAGAGGAAGGTGATCACCGCGATGAACACCGAGACGGTCATCCCGTTGATGAAGGAGGCGAGAATGGCGTTGGTGAGCCGGCGGTCCAACCGGAAGCGCGGCTCGATGAGCCCCTGGTGGAGCCCGGTCGAGAGCCGCGCGCCGAGCGAGCCGTAGACCCCGCCGCGGGTGGCGAGAAACGCCGGGAGGAGGAGGAGCAGTCCCGGAACCTCGGCGATCCCGGCCCGCATCGTCTCCGACCCGAGGATCGTCCCGGAGAACAGCCCCGCGACGAGGCTGACGAGGATCACCGGGAGCGCCTGCCGGTAAACGTCGCGGGCGGTGTCGTGACCGGGCATCGACCGTGTCGACGGAGGGGACGGTGAAAAAACCGACCGGGAACGTGTCGTGGGTCACCGATGGCACACGGATTTCGTCGATCGATCGCCGTGGAACGTATCGACCGCCGTAGAGCCCATCGACCGCCGTAGAGCCCATCGACCGCCGTGGAACGCATCGACCGCCGTGGAACGCATCGACCGCCGTGGAACGCATCGACCGCCGTTGCCCGCATCGTTAAGTCGGTCGGGCGGTTTCCGATCCCATGGACTACTCGCTCGCCATCGAGAACGGGCCGGAAACGATCCCCGGGGGAACCGGGCTCCTCCTCGTTCACCCGAGCATCGGCGAGACCGACCGGATCGACACGGACTTCCTAAAGACCGACACCGACGCGTTCCTCGTCGTCTCCACGCGAACCACCGCGCGGGAGGTAGAGCAGAAACTGGAGTACTACGACGTCGACGAGACGAAGGCGACCATCCTCGACACGCTCTCCGTGGAACGAGGGTACTCCCGGCGCTCCTCGGACGACGTGTACTACGTCTCCGCGCCGGACGACCTCGACGGGGTCGTCGACCGAGTGGAGCGGTTCCTCACCGAACACGAGGGGAAGCGACGGGTCTCCGTCGACTCGCTCACGGAGATGGCGTACTACGCCGACGACGACGCGGTGTACGAGGCCGCCGCAGACATCCTCGCGCTTCTCGACGAACACGATGCGGTCGGTATCTTCCACCTCTCCGAGGAGGTCCACGAGGTCGCGACGCTGGATCGGTTCCGAGAGCTGTTCGAGGGCGTCATCGAACTCGACGGGGAGGGGAACGTGACCGTCGACGTGAAATAACGCCGCAATTCTCGGCGGTTCGCCGTCTGCTACTCCGCGGCGTCGACCATCGACGCCACCGTCTTCTCCGCCCACGTCACCGCGTAGGGAGCGCCGCGGTCGCGGTACGCCGCGGTGTCGAGCGCCGCGAACGGCGCGGGTAGGTCGAGGCCGTGACGGACCGCCGAACAGGCGTATTCGGTCGCGCTCGCGAAGTCGGTTTCGCCGCGAGCGACCTCGCCGGCGAGGTCGCCGAGCCGTCCCTCGAGGCTGTCGCCGGCGTCGATCCACGCGTCGAACAGCCGGGGACGGGTCCCGTCCCACGACGCGAAGACGTCGCGGGTGTACAGCCCGACCCACGCGTCGAACAGCGCGGCCGCAATCTGGAAGACGTCGCTGGGCCCCATTCCGGTCGTGGAGGCGCCCGTGTCCGGATCTGGGCATCGGATCGCGGCGTCGAGGTCGCGGTAGCGCTCGCCGAAAAAGGGGAGGAAGCTCTCGGGGAGCGTCGCGTTCGGGACCGCTTCCGGAAGCGATCCGGGCGCCGGCTCGACGCCGATCTGGACCAACCGGTCCGCGATCAGGAGCCCGAGGAAGTCGTCTGGCGTCCCCTCGGCGCGGTGCTTGACGAGGACGGCCTGGGGGTCTGTCTGAGTCGTCCGCACGACGGTTCCATCTCCCGGAAGCCCCACTGTAAACGTCGGCCCGGCGTACTTGCGGAGGAGGTCGGGCGCCTCGTCGGGGAGCCACTCGACCGGAAACGACGCGGGCGAGAGCCCGTCGACGAACAGCCCGAGGTCCTCGGCCGAGGCCGGAGGGAGGGTCTCGAAGTCCGCGTCGACGTCGAGCACCGGAGATCCCGGCGCGTGGGCCTCGCGAACCGCGTCGAGGTCGTCGTCGAGCGAACGGGTCGAGAACATCAGGCGAAGACGTACGAGAGAATGATGAGGACCGACAGGGCGGCCGAGACGCCGACCGTGCCGACGACGATCTGGGTGGATTTGCTCATGAGAGTTTCTCCGTCCGCCCGTCGTTTAAAACTATATTTTTCCGCGAAGCGGCGATCGGAAGGGGGCGGTGAGGCCGCGATCGGAAGGGGGCGGTGAGGCCGCGATCGGAAAGGGGGCAGTGAGGCCGCGATCCGAAGTCGACGGTGAGATCGGGAGCGACGCGTGCCACGGGAGGACATACGGATCGACATCGTGACACCGCTTTTATAACTAAACACCGGATACCTGTAGTATGCGAATCCGTGACGCACTCGAATCCGACGCCGAGGCGCTGGCGGCGGCGACCGATCGGCCGCAGGACGTCGTGAGAGACATGATCCACGACCGATCGGTTCGTGTCGCGACGGACGATACCGAGGACGACGTGTCCGGGTTCGTCGCGTTCGACGTGCGCGGCGAGACGGTACACGTGACCGACTTCGACGGCGACGACGAGGCGATCCGCCTGCTGTTCGAGGAGCCGCGGCGGTTCGCTCGACGGGAAGAGATGGGAGTCGAGGCCGTTGTCCCGGACGACGAATCGACCGGAGAGATACTCGAGAATTCGGGGTTCGATCCGGTCGGGCCCGGACCGAGATTCGAGGGGCGTCGGACGACGCGGTACGTGATCGATGCGAGAGATCTGGATCGGTAGGGCCGGAGGATGTCAGTGATCGTCGTCACCGACGGGAGACAACCGACAGGAGAAAACTAACGAGAGAAATCGACTGGAGGAATCGACGAGAGGAGCCCGTTAGTCGAGCCGTCCCTGAACGATTTCGAGCGACTTCTCGCGGTCGTCCCAGTCGACGAACACTGCGACGGACGTGGCGCTCGTGATCAGGTCGATAATGTTGATGTCGGCGTCGGCGAGCGGCGAGATGATCTCCTGGATGACGCCGGACTGGTTCGGGAGCTCACCGCCCGTCACTCGAATGACCGCGATCGGGTCGGCGACGGTCACGGAGGAGAGCGCCTCGTCGTCGACGACCGCCTCGTGGAGCAGCGCCTCCGCCGTCTCGGCTATGTCGACGTCGACGTAGAAGGTGACCGAGTCCATGCCGGACGCGACCGCGTCGATGTTGATCTCCTCCTCGCGGAGCGCGTTCGCGAGCTGCGAGAGGATACCCGCCCGGTTCCGGATCGCGCGCCCGGCGATGGTGAGACACGCGAGCGGCTCCTCGCGCATGTCGATCAGGTTCTCGAACTCGCCTTCGATCCGAGTGCCGCCCCTGAGTAGGTCGCCGTGTTGATAGTGGACGACCCGAACGGCGAGTTCCTCGTCTTTGTACGAGAGCGCGGACGGCGCGACGACCTCCGCGCCGCGGAAGGAGAGGTTCCGCAGTTCGTCGACGGTGATACGCCCGACGTTACGCGCTCCTTCGACCACGCGCGGGTCGCCGGTCATCACGCCCTCGACGTCGGTGACGATCACGACCTCGTCGGCGTCCATGTAGTTGCCGAGCATGACGGCGGTCGTGTCGGACCCGCCGCGACCGAGCGTCGTGACGTTGCCCTCGTGATCTTCCGCGAGAAAGCCGGTGATGATGGGGACGACGCCGTCCATCTCGGCGGCGATCTTGCGCGCGCGCTTCTTCGTCTCCTCGATGTCGACCTCGCCGGCCTCGTTCGTGATGACGGGCCAGTCCGGGTGACCCGGTTCGAGGAAAACCGCGTCGACGTCGCGGACCGAGAGCGCCGCCTTCAGCATTCGGACGCTGGTTCGCTCACCCATCGAGACGATCTCAGCGCGGTCGGCGTCGTCCGTCTCGAAGGTGATGTCGTCGAGGAGGTCGTCGGTCGTCGACCCCATCGCGCTCGCGACGACCGCAATCTCGTGACCCGACGCGACTGCGTTCGCGACCGAGTCCGCCGCGCGCTCGATCCGGTCGCCGCTCCCGAGGCTCGTGCCGCCGAACTTCGCGACTACGCGCATACGGCCACCTCGCTATTCGCTGATCGAACCGTTTCGCTATTCGCTGGTCGAACCGTTCGACGGGACTGACCCGGAAGAGAGAGCGACCGAGACGTTTCACTGAGAGTGTGATCGGCAGACATGGGCACCCGTAACGGAGGAAGCCGCATAACTGTGTCTTCTTCGACAAGGGTCGCCAACCGGTTCAGATCGATCGTAAATCGAGGGAATTCCCGGTTGATATCGATCGCTTGCCCACTGACAGGAGGTACTAATCACAGAACCGCGAGAGAATTCGGTCGAGTCGTCGGAGTTGTCAGAGACGTCAACAAGTACGGAACGAGCGATGGAGTGTTGACATCCTCTGCGACCTGACGGGCGGGGCAGGAAGCTGTCGCCCCGAACGTTCCGTAAGCGCGAACTACTCGTCGGAGATGCCCCACGCGTCGGGCATCTCGATGACGTACCGGCCGTCTTCCTGGAGCGAGATGATGTACTCCTGCCGATCGTACAGCTCCATCAGGTTGAGCTCGTACTTCCCGGGGCTCACGATCCGGATACTCTCGAACTGGTCGTTGAGCTCGTCTCTGAGATCGCCGATATCGGGGCGCGGACCCTCGGGATCACCAGATGCGTCGGGATCGGAACCAGTCGGTGAGTCGCTCTCGACGTCTCGGCTCGCCCGATCGAGCTCGTCTGGCGAGACGACGTCCGAGCGTGCGCTCGCTTGCGCCACGTCTTCTTGGCTCCGTTCGCGAACGTGCTCTGAATCGGCCTGATCGGAGCCTGAGTCGGATGCCTCCGCCGTCTGAGGGTCGGGCTCTCGGGAGTTGGGGGAAGCGTCACCCTCGTCGGTGGGGGCGGGTTGTCGGTCAGTCGCCGATGACTGACGGGCGGTATCCGATGGTTCGTCTCCGGTGGGTGAGGGTTCGTCTCCGGTGGGTGATAGTTTGTCTCCAGTGGGTGAGGATTGCTTGTCGATGGATTCACCGGCCGGCTTGAACTGGAACTTGTTCCCCCCGCAGTCCGGACACCCGGACAGCATCTCCTTGGAGCCGTCGGGGAACGTCCGGCCACAGGTGGTACACTGGTGTGGCATTTATTTGCGGGAGACGAGCGTGCTAATGAGGTTCTCGTCTTTGTGCAGGGTCTCGATCTGGTTGGCCGGGCCGATGACGGTGAGTTTCTGGGTCGACTCCCGGCCCATCAGCTTGTCGAGGAAGCTCTGATCGCTCGTCTCCGCCTTCGGGTAGGTCTCGATCTCGATCCCGGTGAAGTCGTCGGGACTGATCTCGGTCATCGTCACCTCGATGAGCTTCGACTCCTCGTCCGGGGAGAGACCCTCTTCGAGGATGACGATGTTGCCGTCGCGAACCCCGTCGAGGATGAGCCGGATCTTCTCCATCCCGGTGAGCCCGTCCATCCGGGCCCCGCTTATCATGTCGATCCGGACCCCGTCGTCGGAGTCGTCGGAGGGGGCGTCGTCGCCGTCGACGTTTGGGGTTGGGCCCGGCATCAGCCGAAGTACTCCGCGATTTTCGTGTACACTTCGTCCATGTTCTCACCCTCCAGCGCGGACAGCGGGATCGTCTCGTGTTGCGGGAAGGCGTTCGCGATCTGCTGGACGTCGGATCCGGGGAGGTCCGTCTTGTTCGCGAGGATGAGCGCGGGGAGGTCCTGCGATTCGATGATCCCGATGAGCATCGTGTTCACCTGCGTGAACGGGTCCGTCGTGGAGTCGAGCACGTAGATGACGCCGTCGACATCCTCGCGGAGCCAGTGCATCGCCTCCGCGACGCCCTCGGTCGCCTCGCGGGACCGACGAACGGCGTCATCTTTGTCCATGTCGTGGTCGAGGAACTCCTTGTAGTCGACCTTCGTCGTCACGCCCGGCGTGTCGACGATGTCGATCGTGACCTTCCGACCGTTACGTTCGATCTCCACATTCTCCTTCCGGCGCGCCCGGCGGGTTTCGTGTGGAATGTGGCTCTCCGGCCCGACGGCGTCACCCGTCCAGTCGCGTGCGATCCGATTCGCGAGGGTCGTCTTTCCGGCGTTCGGCGGTCCGTAGATCCCGATCCGTTTGGGTTCGTCGGCCGCGAACAGCCCGTCGGTGACCCGTGATATGCTGTCTTTAAGATTCGTGAGCAGTCCCATCCTGACCTCCAATCCTGTGTTCTCTCCCAGACACTCTGTGCGGTGTGGTAACGCCCGATGCCGCGTATCCAGCGTGTGTTCGGGGAATTACGATAGAATCCACGCCCCTCTCACTTAAGAACTGCGTCAGACACAGCCGATTTGGCAATATTCGGGTCGTGCAGTTGTTGACACCCGCGATATCAGAGATGTATTTAAGTATTTACTTATAGGTATTTATGAATATAAGCGAACCGATAGCGGAGCTCGGGAAAGCGGACCCGCAAAGGCCTGCTTGACAGGGAACGTTGGGTGTTCGGACCTGGGACCTGAGGTCAGACCGTTCTGTACGCCCGCCATTTCTACTCCGTCACTATCTCTACTCGTTCACTGCCCCACCCGTGTCGCATCCCCACATACGTCATGTTACTACTACTCGTGCAATGTCCTATCCTCTCGCCCCCCACCCCTTCGTTTCGAGTGGAGACCGATGTTGGTGTGGGGGGTCGGGAGTAAACTGGAGGTGGACGATGTTGTACTCGACATCATTTTATCTACTATTGGATTATTATAGAAGATTCAGATAACAAATAAAGTGTTTACCTTTGTCGAGGGTACTGTTATAGGGATATAGATATAAAAGCACCGGTATATTATACACCCCCTCCCCCCTCCCCACCCAATCGCCGTTCCACCCGAAACGAAGGGGTGGGGGGGTCAAAGGGAATAACCCGTCTATGGAACGACAAATAGATGATCTACCCGACCGATCGACATCGACCAGACGGTTCTCAAACTGAACCGACCTATGTTTGAGGTCCATTCCGGTTCTTTACAGAGGTTTCTTTCTGAGTCTCTTCGAACAGCGACGAGATTGCATCAAGTCCGTCGATCAACACGACCCGAGAAACGACCACTGTTTCTTGTCCAACGGTTCTCATCACCGCTCTGACCGGTTACACCTGGTACCCTCCTGATTAGTACCCCCGATCTCGTCGCGGATTCCATCGCCGATCTTTGGGGATCGGTTCGTTTCGGGTCCGGAGAGTAACACTTTTGTTCCCCCTCTTCATCTGGTTCGACTGCATCAACTGGACGTATTCGAATCCGATCTCAGCCGAATATCGATGTTTCAGGCCGAAATACGACATCTGTCGTTGTTTCGCGTGCACTCTCCACCTGAAACAGGGGGGTCTCAATGGACAAAGAAGAGAACACACCGCAGACCGGTGAATCGGAAGACGTTAGCGGGATCGCCAGTGATCGATCCGAAACTGACGACGTTGACGGAACTGACGACGCTAACGAAACTGACGCTGACCCCGACGATCCACCATCGACCGACTCGTCGCCACCGTCCGATCACTCGACGTCCCAGACAGAGCCAGCAGAGTCAAAGCCAGTAGACTCGGATCCGGTTGAATCAGAACCGGTTGAGTCAGATCCGGACACTGGATCGCAATCCGATCCCGTGACTGACGTTTCGACGGACATCGACGGGGTTTCGACGGACATCGATGTCGGAAGCGGGGGACGAGATCGCTCCTCCACGGATGTCGATTTTGACGGCGTCGTCCTTGACGACGACGAAGACGACAATCAGGGTCTGTTCGACGACCTTCTCTCTGGGGAACCCATATTCGAGAACAAGGAGGTCCTCCGTCCGTCCTACACGCCCCGCGAGCTTCCCCACCGCAACGATCAGATAAATCGGATGGCAACGATCCTCGTTTCCGCGCTGCGCGGGGAAACGCCCTCCAACATTCTCATCTACGGCAAGACAGGGACGGGAAAGACGGCTTCCGCGAAGTTCGTCTCGCAGGAGCTCGAGTCCACCTCACAGAAGTACGACGTCCCCTGTGAAGTCGAGTACATCAACTGCGAGGTGACGGACACGCAGTACCGCGTCCTCGCACAGCTCGCGAACACCTTTATCGAGGAGAATCAGACGGTTATTGCCGACCGACTTGACCGGTATCGCGAGCTCCGCTCCGCCGCCGTCGACGATCCGACCGCCCTCGCCGACACCGAGTTCGCGACCGTCGACGAGCTCGATGCGCGGATTGACGAGCTCGAAGCCGACGCCGACGAGATGGAGGAGGTCCCGATGACCGGCTGGCCGACCGACCGCGTCTACTCGACGTTCTTCGAGGCGGTCGACTACCACGAGCGCGTGGTCGTGATCATGCTCGACGAGATCGACAAGCTCGTCGAGAAGAGCGGGGACGACACCCTCTATAACCTCTCCCGGATGAACTCGGAGCTCAGCAGATCTCGGATCTCGATCATGGGGATCTCGAACGACCTGAAGTTCACCGACTTCCTCGATCCCCGCGTCAAGTCCAGCCTCGGCGAGGAGGAGATCGTCTTCCCGCCGTACGACGCGAACCAGCTCCGCGACATCCTCCAGCATCGCGCCGACATCGCCTTCAAGCAGGACGCGCTCACGGACGACGTGATTCCCCTCTGTGCGGCGTTCGCCGCGCAGGAACACGGCGACGCCCGACGCGCACTCGATCTCCTCCGAACTGCGGGCGAGCTCGCCGAGCGCTCGCAGGCCGAAATCGTCGCCGAGAAACACGTCCGGCAGGCGCAGGACAAGATCGAACTCGACCGCGTCGTCGAGGTCGTCCGCACCCTCCCGACTCAGAGCAAGATCGTCTTGTTCGCGGTCATCCTCTTGGAGAAAAACGGCGTGCACAACATCAACACCGGAGAGGTGTTCAACATTTACAAGCGGCTCTGCGAGGAGATCGACGCCGACGTGCTCACCCAGCGCCGCGTCACCGATCTCATCAGCGAGCTCGACATGCTCGGAATCGTCAACGCAGTCGTCGTCTCGAAGGGACGCTACGGCCGCACGAAGGAGATGGGGCTGTCGGTCCCCATCGAGGAGACCGAGGCCGTCCTGCTATCGGACTCTCGGCTCGGCGACATCGAGAACGCGCAGCCGTTCGTTCAGGCTCGGTTCGACAACTGACACCACCCCTTCGCCGGACTTTTCCATTTCTCTCCCTTCAGTTCCCTTCTAACTCCCCGTTTTCTCACCCAGCCGCACTCGCGATCACGTCTCCACCCGAAACGGTGGGTGTCGCGTCGGGAACGATGGACTTCGGGCCGGGAACGGTGGACTCAGCGTCAGAATTACCTCTGCCCACGACCCCACCGTCGCCGGTTCCTGTCGTCTGAATCGCGACGCTCGTCGCCAATACGTCGCTCGGCTCCGCTTGACCGGTCGCGATCAGCCGCACGTAGCCGAGGTACGGCACGCGGACCCGCGCGACTCCGGTCACCCACTCGGCCTTGACCGGGGCGGCGAGACCGTTCGCCTGATCGTACGCGCTGTTGTCGTCGCCGAGCGTGATGAATCCGTCGTGGGGTGCGGGACAGTAGTTGAGTTCACCGCAGTCGGCGGCGCTGTGGTACTGTTCGTCGGCCCGGTCGTACCAGTTCTCGCCCGCTTCCACGTGAAACATCGCCCGGTGGATGATCGGCGATGCCGTCCGCCCGGGCGGGCGGTAGATCACCACCGACCCGTGCGATCCGAACGTCCGGTAGTCGGTCGCCTCACCAACCTCGTGAGTCACCACCCCGACGTCGTTGTCGGCGGTATCGGGTGCGAGCCGTCCCGGCTCAGTGACGAAAACGAGGTCACCGACCTCCATATTCGGCTCCATGCTCCCGGACTCGACCGCGACCATCGGCGGCCAGACGCCGCTGACGCCGAACAGGAGCAACCCGATCACGAGCACGATGGCGACGCTGGAGATCATCTCCCGGATCCACATCAGCGGCCCCGCTCTGTCGTGACGGAACCGGTACAGAATCCCCCCGTCGGAAGCGTCTGTCTGGTTCGTTTCAGCTCTTGGGCGCTCCGCTTCGGTCCCGTCTCGGTCCGTTTCGGCTCCAAACCGACGCGTTTCGCTCCCACTCGTGTCGTCTGGCCCTCGCTCGTCGCTCGACTCGACACCCTCTTCGGACGTTGTCTCGTCGCCGGTTCCGTCGTGCCCGTCGCCTGGGGTCCCATCGGCTGGATTGTCGTCAGCGAACCCGTCGCTCCCGCGATAGCCGCCGGACGTCGAGTCGTCGCCCGCGGAGCGGTCACCGCCGATGGGATCCCTGTCTCCAGCCTCGCTGTCCGCCGACCCGATATCTCGATCGGGTTTGTCGTCACCGCCCGACCGATCCCCTTCGTCCATTACGTCCGGGTTGGCGGGTTTCGGTCATAAGCTTCCGGGTCTCATCTCCCGTCGCTGTCGCAGACCGACCGGCTCCGGAACCGTTTTGAGCGCCGCTCCCGTTTCGAATCTCGTGCCGCTGGAGTCTAACGCCCGGATCGTTAAAGAGCTCGCCAGACGCGGATACAACGCCGAACGAGAAGCGATCACCCTCTTGGCGAGTGCGCCCGACTCCGCCGCCGCCGTCGGATCGGTCGTCGACCGCGCCCCGGACGACGCCCTCCGTATCACCGCTGACCACGTCCGCGCCGTCACGGACGACCGCTCCGCCTCCGACGACGACCGAACCCCATCCGACGACGATCTGACCCAAGGATCCACTCCAACTCGAAACGGCGACGAATCCCCCACTGAGACGTCGAAAACGCGATCTCCAGTCGAAACGGAAGGGTCTTTTCCAGACAGCGAACCCGTCGCCGACAGCAACTCCGGCAGCAACTCTGGCAGCAACTCCGGCAGCAACTCTGGCAGCAACTCCGGCAGCAACTCCACCAACGACGCTGCCGTCAACAACGCTGCCGCCAGCAATGCCGACCACAACGGCGACCGCATCGCGGACGACTCCCCTGACACCGCTCCCCACCACGATCCCGACCTGCGCGATTTGGAGATCGGTAACGACATGACCGGTCGGAGCACCGGGACCGGGGAGTACGGCGACTTCGTCCGAACGTTTCGCGACCGCTACGAGCGTCTCTCGAAGGTGCTCCGCGGCCGCGTCAACCACCGCCCCGCCGAGGCGATCGCGGAGATGCCCGGCGGGAGCGACGCCGCGATGATCGGGCTCGTCAACGACGTCCGGTCCACCAAGTCCGGTCACTGGCTCGTCGAACTGGAGGACACGACCGGGACGTTCCCCGCGCTGATCATGAAGGACAAGGGGCTCGCCGACCTCGTCGACGAGATCCTGATGGACGAGTGCCTCGCGGTCGAGGGGACGCTCGCCGACGACTCCGGAATCCTCTTCGCCGACTCCCTCCACTTCCCCGACGTTCCCCGCACTCACCGGACCGGAGGGGCCGACCGCCACGTGCAGGCCGCGCTGATCTCGGACGTTCACGTCGGCAGCGACGAGTTCATGGCCGACGCGTGGAGCAGTTTCACCGACTGGCTCCACACGCCCGAGGCCGAACCGGTCGAGTACCTGCTGCTCGCCGGCGACATGGTGGAGGGCGTCGGCGTCTACCCCGACCAGGACGAGGAACTGGAGATCGTCGACATCTACGAGCAGTACGAGGTGTTCGCTGAGTACCTCAAGGAGGTGCCGGCCGACACGGAGATCGTGATGATCCCGGGAAACCACGACGCGGTCCGGCTCGCGGAGCCCCAGCCCGGGTTCAACGACGAGATCCGAGCCATCATGGACGTCCACGACGCGCAGATCGTCTCGAACCCCGCGACCGTCACCGTCGAGGGCGTCGACGTGCTGATGTATCACGGCGTCTCGCTCGACGAGGTGATCGCGGAGTTGCCCGAGGAGAAGGCGAGCTACGACGAGCCCCACAAGGCGATGTACCAGCTCCTAAAAAAGCGTCACGTCGCGCCGCAGTTCGGCGGGCACACCCGCGTCGCGCCGGAGGAGCGCGACTACCTCGTCATCGAGGACGTGCCCGACGTGTTCCACACCGGCCACGTCCACAAGCTCGGTTGGGGGAAGTACCACAACGTGCTCGCGGTCAACTCCGGCTGCTGGCAGGCGCAGACCGACTTCCAGAAGTCCGTCAACATCGATCCCGACTCCGGGTACGCGCCCATTCTCGATCTGGACACCCTCGATATGACCGTGCGGAAGTTCTCGTGATCTCGTGATCGAGGACAGTCCGCGCTACCGGTCGATCGCGTCGCGCTACCGATCGATATCGACCCGCCCACTCGTCGCGCTGTTGAGCCGCTCCACGAGCGACTCCACCTCGGGCACGGGCACCCGAAGCGCGAACCGCACGCGCTCGTCGTAGTCGGCGTCGAACTCCACACCGGACGACTCGATCACGCCTCGGACGGTCCCCGAGTCGTCGTACGCGGTCTCCACGACCAGCCGCCGGTGCGGTCGCTCCTCGATCACGCCGGCCTCGTCGATCCCGTCTTTCACCGCTCGCGAGTAGGCGCGCGCGAGCCCCCCGACGCCGAGGTTCGTCCCGCCGTAGTAGCGTGTCACCACCGCGACGACGTTCCGTATCTCGCGCTGCTGGAGCACGTTGAGCGCCGGCTTCCCCGCCGACCCTGTCGGCTCCCCGTCGTCCGAGGAGTACTCCCGGAGCATGACTTCGCCTCCGGGCGTCCGGATGGAGGCTTCCCCGGCGGGAACCCGGTACGCCGGCACGTTATGGCTCGCGTCGTCGTACTCCTCTCGGACGCGATCGACGAACGCCTCGGCCGCCGCCACCGCGTCGACCGGCGCGACGTGCCCGAGGAACTCCGACCCCTGCACCTCGAACGTCGCCGTCGCGGACTCCTCGACAGTCAGGTACGCGTCTTCGCCGGTCATGCGCGCGTGTCCTCGTCGATCGCGGTGTCGGCGCCGGTGGCTTCGTCACTCTCCGCGTCCGTGGCTTCAGCGCCGTTCGCGTCCGTGGCTTCGTCGCCGTCCGCGGTTCCGTCTTCGTCGTCATCTCCGGTCTGGCCCGTGTCGCCCGCGGCCTCCTTCCATCGCTCGACCACGACGCTCGTCGGCGGCGCGAGCCGGTACAGCGCGAGGAACGCGACGACGCCGACGACCTCCGCCCCCTTCCCGACGATCGCCAGCGGGTCGCTCGCGAGCGCCGCAGCCGCCCCGCTCCCGTGCCACCCCGCGTAACCGACGAGGAACGCGGCGAGGGTCCCCGCACCCAGCGCGTACAGCCGCCGGAACTCCTCCGCGCGCAGCGTCCCCACCGCTATCGCGACGGTGAAGACGCCACCCAGGAGGAACACGTAGGGGCGCGCGTCCGCGGGTTCACCGAGCCGCGGCCACGCCCACAGGAAGTGGACCGTTGCGCTGAGCGCCGCCGCCTGTACGGCTACCGCTCGGAGGACTCGCTTCCGCGGCGCGTCGCGCCCGGTGTACCCTCGGTCCGAACCGCTCTCAGCCGCGCTCGTCGGGTCGCTCTCACGGCTCATCGAGTCACTCCCACGGGCGGTTCCCCGGCTCGTCGGGCCACAGCGGGTACCAGTAGGACTCGTCGTCTTCGAGCCCCAGTTCCCCGTCGAGGACGGACTGGAGTTTGAACTCGACCTGTTGGTTCCGGTCGCTCGTCCCCTTCGGGGAGAAGGGGTAGTACGCGCCGCGGCGGAACGAGTAGATCCAGTAGGCGTCGGTACCGCCGCGCTCGAAGCCGAAGACGGCCGCGAGCAGGCGGGATCCGAACCCCTCCTCGATGAACTGGTCGGCCGCGAAGTGGACGCTCGTCACCAGGTCCTCCGGGTCGTCGTCCTCCAGCACGAACCACTGGTAGCCGTGGTCGTCCTCGTGGCGGTGAAAGCCGGTCCCGGTGTCGATCTCTCCGGCCTCCAGGATTGCCTCGACCGTCTCGACCGCGTCGTCGAACCGGGTGCTGTCGACGCCGGAGAAGCACAGCGCGGCCTCCCCGCAGTGGTCGTAGCCGAGGTCGGCCTCCATCGTCATGTACGCGGTCGACATCCCGAAGAGGTCCTCGGGGTCGGCCTCGCGGGTCGCGTCCGTCTCGGCGCTCGTCCCGAGCACGGCGCGGATCGTGTCGAAGATGCCCATCTATGGGGACGGCTAGGCGACGTGGGGTTTAGGAGGTTTCCGTCGGGGGTGCGATCCTCTCGCCGTCGACGCTACCCCTCCGTCTCCCCTTCGACGCGATCGAGGTACGTCAACACGCCGCGCGAGTTCAGGCTCGCGTCGGCCCGCGCGCGCTCCGGGTTCCAGAACTCCACATCCCGGCTCGCCTCCACGAAGTGCTCGACCACGGCCTCGTCGTCGCCGAGCGCCTCGCGCTTCTCCCGGACGGCCTCGACCCACTCGACGTACGCCCGCTTCGCCTCGCCGATCAGCGACGCGTCGTACTCG
>Ga0207720_100705_pt1 | contig 18055 bp, 14 predicted proteins | sample A23P2SouthBayCA_2_FD_187751 | JGI IMG/M metagenome (GOLD analysis project Ga0207720, IMG submission 187751) | Aerobic enrichment media microbial communities from Eden Landing Ponds, California, USA - A23 E3 (2) (SPAdes) | ecosystem: Environmental > Aquatic > Marine > Unclassified | place...
CGACGACGACTCGCGTCCCGACCGCGTCGCCGTCGCTGGTGACGAGTTCGAGCCGCGCGGCCTCGGCGATCGCGGCCAGCGCCTCGCCGCGGAAGCCGAACGAGTCGACGCCGACCGGGTCGCCGTCGGGCGCGAGCTTGCTCGTCGCGTGGCGCTCGACGGCGATCAGGGCGTCCTCGCGACCCATCCCGCGTCCGTCGTCGGCCACCCGGATCCGGTCGGTGCCGTCGCCGTCGACGCCGATCTCGACCCGCGTGGCGCCGGCGTCGAGCGCGTTGTCGATAAGCTCTCCGACGACCCGGGCCGGACGGGTGACGACCTCGCCGGCGGCGATCCGGTCGACGGTGGCGGGATCGAGCCGACGGACGCGGCCCGGCTTCCCTCCTCCCCCGCCGGCGGCCCGTTTCTCACCCGTCATCGTCGACTCGCGACTGGAGGTCGTGGAGGGCGTTCAGCGCCTCGATCGGCGTCATTCGGGCGAGATCGAGATCGCGGAGGGCGGCGGCCAGATCGCTTGCGGGACCGGAAGCAGAGCCGGTCTGCGGGTCGCCGTCGGTCGCGGTCGCGTCGGGAGACGAATCTCGGTCGCTCGCGACGTCTTCGCCGTCCGCCTCGCCCTCGGTCTCCTCCGCGAGGAACTCCCGGAGCGAGGCGTCGGCGTCGTCATCGCTGTCACCGTCGGACGCGCCCTCCTCGGACTCGGAGTCGCCCGCCGCTGCGGAGCCCGTTCCGGTCCCCGTCTCTCCGCCCGTCTCCGCGGCCACGAGGTCACGGGATCGATCGACGACGGCGGGTGGAACGCCGGCCAGTTCGGCGACCTCGACGCCGTACGACGAGGAGGAGGCACCGGGGACGACCCGGTGGAGGAACGTCACGTCGCCGTCCCCGCGGGTCGCCGTGAAGTGGAGGTTGAAGGCGCGTTCGCGCTCCTCGGCGAGGTCGGTCAGGTCGTGGTAGTGCGTGGCGAACAGGGCGGTCGCGCCCAACTCGTCGTGGATGAACTCGGCGGCGGCCCGGGCGATGGCGCGCCCGTCGGTCGTGGCGGTGCCGCGCCCCACCTCGTCGAGGAGGACGAGCGAGTCCGGCCCGGCGTCGTGGAGGATCTCCGTCAGCTCGCTCATCTCTCGCATGAACGTCGACTGGCCGCCGGCGATGTCGTCGGAGGCGCCGACGCGGGTGAACAGCCGGTCGAAGACGGGGAGCGAGGCCGCCTGCGCGGGGACGAACGAGCCGGTCTGTGCGAGCACGACCGCGAGCGCGACCGACCGCATGTACGTCGACTTCCCGCTCATGTTCGGCCCCGTGATCACCGCGATCGACCCGCGCGGGAGGTCCGCGTCGTTCGGGACGAACGACTCCTCGGCGCGCTCGACGACCGGGTGGCGACCCCCTTCGATCTCGATGCCGGCGTCGGGAGCGGACGCGTCGTCGACGATCTCCGGACGGACGTAGTCACCCTCGACGGCGACGGTCGCCAGCGAGCGGAGCGCGTCGAGTTCGGCGACGGCCTCCGCGAGTCCCTGGATCCGCTCCGTCTCGCTCGCGACGCGCTCGCGCACGTCGACGAACAGTTCGTACTCCAAGGCGTCCGCGCGCTCCGCGGCGCCGACGATCTCCTCCTCGCGCTCCTTCAGTTCGGGCGTGTAGTAGCGCTCGCTGTTCTTCAGCGTCTGTCGCCGGCGGTAGTCGTCGGGGACCCGGTCGAGGTTGGCGTCGGTCACCTCGATGTAGTAGCCGTGAACCTGGTTGTGCCCGACCGACAGCGAGTCGATCCCGGTGCGCTCGCGCTCGCTCGCCTCTAGGTCGGCGACCCACTCGCGCCCCTCGCGCTCGGTCGCGCGGAGGTCGTCGAGGTCGTCGTCGAACCCCCCACAGATCACGCCGCCGTCGGTGATCTCCGGCGGGGGATTCGCGGCGATCGCGCCGTCGATCAGCTCCCGGACGTCGGTCAGTTCGTCCAGTCGGTCGCGAAGGTCGCGGAGGTGGTCGGTGCGGGGGAGCGCGGCGTCGTCGGCTTCCGATTCTCTCGTACCGTCCCCCGCGCCCGCCAGCGTCGCCTTCAGCTCCGGCACGACCGCGAGCGTCGCGTGCAGCGAGCGCAGGTCGCGCGCGTCGGCGCGGCCCCGAGAGATCCGTCCGACGAGGCGTTCGAGGTCGTAGGCGGCCCCGAGCGCGTCGTCGAGCCCCTCCCGAACCAGCGTCCGGTCGGCCAACTCGCCGACCGCGTCGTGACGGCTCCGGATCGCGTCGGCGTCGACGAGGGGGCGTCGGAGCCACCGTTCCAAACACCGGCGTCCGAGCGCGCAACTCGTCTCGTCGAGCGCGTCGAACAGGGTGTCGCTCGCGCCGATCCCGCGGTTCTCGAACAGTTCGAGGCTGCGCTGGGCGGCGGCGTCGAGCCGGAGCCGGTCGCGCGGGTCGTACCGCCGGACCCGGGTGACGTACGAGAGCGGACCGTCGTCGCCCTGCGTGTACTCGGCGTACGCGAGCACCGCCCCCGCCGCCCGCAGTTCGGCGTCGCCGTCGAACCGGCGGTCGGGGGCGGGGAGGTACGGCTCCAGCCGGTCGACCGCGGCCCGCCGCTCGAAGACGCCGGGGTCGTACGCGTGGGTCGTCCAGCCGCGCTCGGCGTCCGACGGCTCGACGTCGGGGGCGTCCGGCCCCGCGATCAGTTCCGCGGGCGCGATCCGGTCGAGCTCCTCCGTGACCGCGTCGCGGTCGCCCGACGTGACGAGGCACTCGCCCGTGGAAACGTCGACGGCGGCGAGGCCGGCGGTCGCCGGGGCGGAGTCGCCGTCGCTTCCGTCGGAGTCCCCATCGCTTCCGGCAAGGTCCCCGTCGGCCGCCACCGCCGCCACGTAGTTCGTCGTCCCCGCCTCCAGCAGTTCGTCCTCGACGACGGTCCCGGGGGTGATCACCTCGGTGACGGCGCGGTCGACGAGCCCGGACGCCTGCTCGGCGTCCTCGACTTGGTCGCCGAGGGCGACGCGGTACCCCGCGTCGAGGAGCGATTCGAGGTAGGGCGCGGCGTTGTCGATGGGAACACCCGCCATCGGGTAGTCGCCGGTCGAGTCGGAGCGCTCCGTCAGCGTCACCTCGCAGACGCGGGCGACCGCCTCGGCCGCCTCGCAGAACGCCTCGTAGAAGTCGCCGACCTGGAACAGTACGAGGGCGTCCTCGTGGGCCGCACACAGGTCGGCGTACTGCGAGAGCATCGGCGTCAGCTCCTCGCGGGCGTCGGCGATCGCCGGCGGGAGCCCGGTCACCGTCTCTCGGTCCGCAGTCGGCATACCACGAGTCCGGTCGCCCGCGGGCATAAACGGTGCGGAGCCCGGCGGTGGTATCGCCCGAATCCGGGCAACTAAGTCGTTCGACGAATTGTGTCAAAATATGGCTATTACCGCCGACCCGATATCTCTCGCGGTGCTCGCGGTGAACACGCTCGTCGGCGCCGTCTTGGTCGTCAGCGCGTACGGCCTCAAGGACCGAGTGCTCGGGTGGATCAGTTGGCTCGGCGGCGCGATCGTCGGCGGATTCGTCGGGTGGGTGGTGGTTCCGGAGTTCATGGCGGTCCCGCCGACCGCCGGTGAGCGGCTGATCGTCGCCGGGGCGGCCGTGCTGATCGGCACCGTGCTCGGTCGGATCCTGATCCCGCTGGCGGCGCGGTTCGCGGTGTCGATCGCGGCGTTCGTCTTCGCGACCCTCGCCGTGATCGTGTTGACCGCCGGCGAGTCGCTCCTGCGGCAGTTCTACAACCCGCGGGCGTCCGGCCTCGACGCGGTCGCAGTCGACGCGGCGATCGAATCCTCGTTGCTCTCTCAGCCCGAGTTCCAGCAGTTCCTGCTCGTCGCGGTCCTCGTCGGCGCCGTCGCCGGGCTCTTAGCGATGCGCTACTACGACTACATCATCACCCTGTCGCTCGTCGCGCTCGGCGCCGGCCTCGTGGCGACGACCGTCCCCGTCTGGCAGGCGGTCGCCGCCGGCGAGCCCGTGGCGTTCATCGAACAGGCGAGCCTGTCGAACGGCGCGTTCGTCGCGGTGTTCGTCGCCGGGATCGCGATCCAGTACGTCCGCCACTCCGGGACCGGATCCGGGGGGAACGACGCGCTCGCCTGACTCGGCAGCGCTCGTCTGATCGACACCGCTCACTCGACCCGACGCCGCCCCTCTGACCGACACCGTTCCGCCGACCGTGGCCGTTCGCTCGACGGACGCTATGCCCCCGGTATCCGGCGGGAGCGTTCGGCTCCCGCCCGAGCGCTTACAACGCTGGAGCCCCGAGAGAAGGTGTGACGAACCGCGCGATCGTCGTCGGCATGGCAGCGACGTTCATCGGACTGACGGCCCTCCTCCTCGTCGCCGGGATCGTCGTCTCCCCCGTCCTGTTGCCGGTCGCGGTCCCGTTCGCCGCCGTCGCGTACTTCCTCTGGTACCACGCCAGCGGGCGGCTCCGCGACCGCGTCCGTCGCGAGGCCGCGCAGGCTGGGCCGGGTGAGCGCGCACGGGCGCGACAGCGCGCGAGAGCCGCCGAACACCGCCGGTCGGCCTACCGGGCGGCCGGCGCGACGGACGGCGGGTTCGGTCGCGGGGCGGCGGGGAGCGCTCGGGAGGGCTGGTCCGAGGCCGGCGCCCGCACCGGCGACCCCCGCGACCGCGCCCCGTCGACGGGCGGGATGTCCGAGCGCGAGGCGTACGAGACGCTCGGGCTCGACCGAAGCGCCGACAGCGAGACGGTCCGATCCGCCTACCGGGAGCGGGCCAAGCGGCTCCACCCGGACGGAGAAGACGGCGACGAGGCGGCGTTCAAGGAGCTGAACGAGGCGTACGAGCTGTTGAAGCAGTAGCCGGCACCCACCGAGACTGTCCTCACCGGGCGTCGGCGTCCGCGAGCGCCGCCGCGACCGCGGTCTCAGCCACCCCGAGATCTTCCTGCGTGTTGACGTTGGTAAACGTCTTTTCCGTGGTTCGCTCGCGGACGGCGGCGTCGCCGACGACGACGCGGTCGAGGTCGTCGATCGGCGCCAACACACTCCGGTCGCCGCGGGCGAGGGCGCGGTCGCAGGCGGCCGCCATCGGGTCAGCGCGGTACACCGCCTGCGTCGTCTGGAGCCAGCGGTCGTCGAGTCGGGGGATCGCGGCCTCGTGTCCGGCGGCGTCGGTGACGAGCGCCGCGAGGAAGCCCGGATCGACGAACGGCATGTCACAGGCGACGACGGCGACGTACTCGCCTGAGGCGGCGAGGCAGGCGTTCCGGATTCCCGCGACCGGCCCCAGATCGGGCTCGTCGTCGACCGCCCAGCGCAGGGGGAGCGAGAGGCCGTCGAGCGCGTCCCCGATCGCCGCCCGCTGGTCGGGCCGACAGCTGATCACGAGGCCGTCGACGACCGGGTCGCCGCCCGCGGCGCGGGTCGCGCCCGGGGGGACGGGGTCGTCGCCGCCGGCGAGCCGGTCGGCGACCCGACGGATCATCGGCACGCCCGCGAGCGGGGCGAGGGCCTTATCGCGGTCGCCGAAGCGGGTCGAGCGCCCCCCGGCGAGGATGGCACCGGTAGTCACGAGTCGCCTGTCGGCGCCGAGGAACTTCGCGGTTGCGGTCGGTCGAACAATCGGTCGGTGAGTCGGACGGGAGATCGATCGGCGGCTCCGGACGCGACCACCGACACCCCGCCAACTCCCGGCAAAGCGACTCGTTAAGTGGCCGGCGGCCCACGGTTCTCCTATGCCAGAGGCCACGGATCTGGAGGAGCTGAAGCGGGGGACCGACCTGGTCAAGCGCGGCTTCGCACGGATGCAGAAGGGCGGAGTCATCATGGACGTCGTCACCCGCGAGCAGGCGCGGATCGCGGAGGACACCGGCGCGGTCGCGGTGATGGCGCTGGAGGCCGTCCCGGCAGACATCCGCAAGCGCGGCGGCGTCGCGCGAATGCCCGACCCCGAGAACGTCACCGAGATCATCGACGAGGTGTCGATCCCGGTGATGGGGAAATCCCGGATCGGCCACCGCAAGGAGGCGGAGATCCTGGAGTCGCTCGGCGTCGACATGATCGACGAGTCCGAGGTGCTCACGCCCGCGGACGACGAGTACCACACCGACAAGCGAGATTTCGCGTCGCCGTTCGTTTGCGGCGCACGGAACCTCCCCGAGGCGCTCCGGCGCATCCGGGAGGGCGCGGCGATGATCCGGACGAAGGGCGAGGCCGGCACCGGCGACGTGAATCAGGCCGTCCAGCACCAGCGCACCATCAAGAACCAGATCCGGACGCTCACCGGACTCAACCACGAGGAGCGCGAGAAGTGGGCCCGCGAACACGGCGCCCCCCGCGACCTGGTCCACGAGACCGCCGAGGCCGGTCGGCTCCCGGTCGTGAACTTCGCGGCCGGCGGCATCGCGACGCCCGCCGACGCCGCGCTGATGATGTACCACGGCTGCGACGGCATCTTCGTCGGCTCCGGGATCTTCGGCGCGGAGGACCCCGAGGCGATGGGCACGGCGATCGTCGAGGCCGTCAACAACTGGGACGATCCCGACGAGCTCGCCGAGATCGCCTCCGGCATCGGCAAGGGGATGAAGGGCCAGTCGAACGAGGACATGAGCGAGGAAGAGCAGCTGCAGGAACGGGGCGTCTGAAGTCCGGTTTATAAGCAGGTGACGAAGGCGGTCGTGTCCTCCTCGCACGCGTTCCGCTACGTCCGTAGCGTGTGGTTCCGCCCGCCAGAATCGTCATCGTTTGTTCGGACTGCACGATTCTTTATCAGGGATGCTACCGTGTATCTAGCTATGACCGACGACGAAGCCACGGCGGAGACGAAAGAGATCGACCGCGGAGCCCCGTCCCGGATCGGCCGCGTGCTGCTCGGAATCGGGCTCGCCGCGCAGGCCTCCGAGGATTTCCGCGATATGGACGACACGATCGAGTACGCCGAGTCGGCGGGCGTGCCGCTGCCCGAGGTCGCCGCGCCGTTCGCCTCCGGCATGATGGCCGTCGCCGGCCTCGGGATCGCGCTCTGGCGGCTCCCGCGGATCGCGACCGGCGCGGCGGTAGCGTTCCTGACGGTCGTGACCGCGACGATGCACGACTTCTGGAACGCCGACGAGGACGACAAGAGCGGCGAGCGGCTCGCCTTCTTCGGCAACCTCGCGATGCTCGGCGGGGCCGTGGTGTTCCTGCGAGAGGCGTACAGGGACTGAGCGACGACGCAGAGCGCGGTTCCGAATGGCCGGTTGATAGCTTATAAATCGCACATTCCGGATCGACGGAGAACGCCTCCAAAGCCCCAGCTGTGAGGCGATCCCTTTGAATCCCGCCCCGCACCGCAACCGCACCTCACACCTCCCCAACCTCGTCGCTCGCACTTATAAGCGCGAGCGACTCCCTCGCGCGGTTCTCCTCGCGCCCGGTGGGCGCTCGGAGGCACGCGCCACCGCGTCTTCTTTATAAATCGCCGGCGTCGAGCGGGTCCTCCAACTGCCCCATCACCGCCTCCATGGCGTCGGTCGCGGTGATCAGGCCGACGACCTCGCCGTCCTCGATGACCAGGGCGAGCTCCTGTGACTCCGCCTGAAACTGGTCGAAGGCGTTGCTGACGCTCGCGTCCGCGGAGACCGTCATCGGCGGCGCGGCGACGTCGGCGAACGTCAGGTCACCGTTCCGGAGTTCGTCGTAGCGGCTCACGATCGACGGGGCGTACACGATCCCCTCGAAGTCGGTGAAGTCGTCGCCGACGAGCGGGAACCGGCTGTGCGGGGTGTCGCGGATCCGATCGAGGTTCTCCCCGGCGGAGGCCGTCGTCGACAGCGAGATTATTTGATCGACCGGCGTCAACACCTCCCGGACGGCGAGTTCGTCGACGTCGAGCGCGTTGAGAACCTCTTTGCGGCGTTCCTCGGGGAGTTCGACCTCCTCCATCATCGACCCGAGGCGGGTGCGGAGCTCCGCGCGCGTCTCGAGCACCTCCTCTTCGGCCTCGGTCCACGACCCGGTCATCTCGACGCCGAACAGCCGGAGCGTGGCCTTCGCGACCCAGTCGCCGAACTTGATCAGCGGCGAGATGAGCCACGCGAACCAGTACAGCGGCTGGGAGCCGTACTCGGCGACCTGCTTCGAGCGCTCGACGCCGAGATACGTCGGCGTCTGCTCGCCGTGGGTGAGGTGAACCATGTTGATGAGGAAAAAGCCCAAAAGCGAGCCCGCGCCGGCGGACGCGAGCGCCGTGTTCTCGAACAGCGGCGCGAACAGCGCGGCGAGCCCGGGCTCCGCGACGATGCCGAGGGCGATGCTCGTCCCGGAGATCCACACCTGACAGGTCGTCAGGTAGAACTCCAAGTCGTCGGTCATCTCCCAGGCGCGCCGCAGCCCGGGAGTGTCCATCTCCGACTCGGGATACTGTCTAAGGCGAGTCAGTCCGAACTCGATCGCCACGAAGTACGCGTTGATCAGGATGAGGGCGACGCCGGCAGCCACGCGGAGGCCGACCTCGCCGGGAGGCATCGCTGTCGCGAGCGGGATCATCGTCTCTCGTTGTCCGTTCGACCCTGAAAAGGGTTCAGGCCGCGATCCGACGCGCTACGCGTAGTCCTCGTAGGTCGGCAGCCCCTCCTCGGGCGGGAACTCCTCGACCGGGACGGTCGTCTCGTCGCCGCTCGCCATGTCTTTCACCGTGTACTCCCCGTTCTCTAAGTCGCGCTCGCCGACGACGACCACGGTCTCGGCGTTGATCGAGTCGGCGTAGCCGAGCTGGGCGCCGAACGAGCGGTCGGAGACGTCCGCCTCGACGACCACGTCGTCGCCGAGCGCGCGGAGGTCGCTAGCGAGCGCGGCGGCCTCGGCGCGCGTGTCGCCCACCGAGAGGACGTAGTAGTCGGTCGAGAGCTCCTCGTCGGGCCAGACGCCGGCGCGCTGGCAGAGGAGCTTGAGGGTGGCGTGACCGGGCGCGACCCCGACCGCGGGGGTCGGCTGGCCGCCGAAGCTCTCGATGAGGTCGTCGTAGCGCCCGCCGCCGAAGACGGAGCGGGAGACCTCGCCGGTGGAGTCGAAGCACTCGAAGACGACGCCGGTGTAGTAGTCGAGCCCGCGAGCGGTCGTCAGCGACACCTCGCAGAACTCCCCGGCCCCGAAGTCGTCGGCGGCGGCGAGCACGTTCCGGAGGTTCTCGACGGCGGCCTCGACGTCCTCGCCGCCGGCCTCGGCGACCGCGTCGAGGTCCTCGGGGGCGTCGACGCCCGAGATGAGGTCGTCGAACTCGCGCGCGGTCGCGCGGTCGAGTCCGGCGTCCGAGAGCAGTCCGAGGTACTCGCCGTCGTCGACCTTCGCGCGCTTGTCGACCGCGCGGATCGCGACCTCGGCGTCGACCGCGTCGGGGTCGGCCGCGAGCGCTCGGACGAGGCCGCCGAGGATGTCGCGGTGCGAGACGCGGAACTCGAAGTCGTCGGCGGTGAGCCCCAGGTCGGTCAAGGCGTCGGCGGCGACCGCGAGCACCTCGGCGTCGGCCTCGGGCGCCGAGGAGCCGAACACGTCGATGTTCGTCTGATAGAACTCGCGGAACCGACCCTGCTGGACCTGCTCGTAGCGCCAGAACGGGCGGGTGGACATCCACTTGATCGGCTTCGAGAGCTCCTGGCCCTTCGCGACCACCATCCGGGCGACGGTCGGCGTGAGCTCCGGGGTCATGGAGACGCCGCGACCACCCTTGTCGTCGAAGGCGTACAGCTCCTCGACGATCTCCTCGCCCGACTTGTCGACGTACATCTCCGTCCGCTCCAAGGCGGGGGTGGCGATCTCGCGGAAGCCGTACCGGCTCGCGGCGTCCTCGATCGCGTCCGTCACCTCGCGGCGGGCCGACTGCTCGCCGGGGTAGAAGTCGCGGAATCCCTTGAGGCCGTCGTACATGCACGTCGGTTCGGCGAGCGCCCGCTTGAAAGCATCCTTTCGGGGGCGACCGTAGGGACGATCGAGCCTCCGCGCCGTCAGTCCGAGTTCGCTTCGCTCGTCTGGGAACGGTCGCCGGCTCCGGGGTCGGTAGCTCCCGGATCCGCGGGACCAGCGCCGGACGCGAAGCTCCCGAGAGAGCCCTCTTCGCCGTCCGTCGTCGCCACGTCAGCGTCGGTCTCGAACCGGTCGAGCGTCTCCGAGAGCCGAGCGGCGCGCTCGGAGAGCGACGAGACGGAGTCCGAGACCTCCGCGAGCGAGGTGGTCTGTTCCTCGGCGGCCGCGGCGACGTTGTCGGCCTCGGAGGCGGTCTCCTCGCTGATCGTCGCCACCTCGTCGGCCATGGAGACGACCTCCTCGGTGGAAGCGGCCTGCTCCTCCGTCACGTCGGAGATCTCCTGAACCCCGTCGTTGGTCTCGTCCGCGAGGTCGGCGATGTGGCCGAGGTCATCGACGGCGGCCTCGACGCGCTCCGCGGCGTCGTCGATCTGGTCGCTCGTCGACTCGACCTCGGCCGTCGACTGGTCCATCCGGTCGCGGATCGCGTCGATCCGAGACTCCGCGGTCGCTGCGGTGTCCTTCACCTCGTCGGACAGCGCCTTGATCTCCTCCGCGACCACCTCGAACCCCTTGCCGGCCTCGCCCTCGGAACGGGCGGCCTCGATGTTGGCGTTCAGCGCGAGGATGTTGGTCTGCTCCGCGATCTCCGTGATCCGGTCGATCAGCTGGTCCACCTCGCTCACCTCGTCGTCGAGCGCGTGGATCGCCGCGACCGCCTCCTCGACGGTCTCCTCGGTCGCCTCCATCTCGTCGATCGCGCCTCTGGCGGCCTCCTGCCCGCGGTTGCCCGCCTCCGCCGTCTGCGCGGCGGCGTCGGCGACCTGGTCAGACGACGAGGCGACCTCCTCGATCGTCGCAGAGAGGTCGCTCATCTCGTCGCTCACCTCCGTCAGCGACTCGCTCTGGTCGGCGGCGCCCCGCGAGATCTCGTCGACCGAGCCCGCGACCTCGGACGCCGTCTCGGCCACCTCCTCGGCGGAGGCCGTCGCCTGCTCCGACGCGGAGGCGACCTCGTCGGCGAACGCGGAGAGGCGGGCGTACGTCCGCTCGATCTCCGCGATCATCCCGTTGAACTCCTCGGCGATCGCCGCCATCGCCTCGTCGTCGGCGTCGGTCCGCATCCGCGCGGTGAGGTCGCCGTCTGCGGCCTCCCGCATCGTCTCGCCGTAGTCGTCGGCGGTCGACTGCAGTCGCTCGTTGCGTTGCGCCATCCGCTCGCGTTCCGCTTCGGCGGCCTCCTGTGCGGTCTCCGCCTCGTCGATCTTGGTGCTGAGAGAGTCCCGCATCGCGCCGAAGGACCCGTACAGGCGACCGATCTCGTCGACTCGGTTCGTCTCCAGATCGACCGAGAGGTCCCCGGCCTCCATGCGCTCCGCGCGGTCGCGGAGGTCGCGCAGCGGGCCGACCGTCTGCCGGCTCAGGGCGAGCCCGACGACGACGAGCGAGAGCAGCCCGGCGCCGATCACCGTCAGGACGCTGGTTCCGACGGCGTCGCCCGCGGCGAAGGCCTGCGCGGTCGGAGCGGTGGTGACGGCGACCCACTCCTTGTCGCCGGTGGAGGCGTACGCCGCCACCTCGTCGTCGCCGCGGTCGAAGGCGGTCCCGTCGCGGGACGCGCCGAGTTCGGCGACGATGTCGCCGTCGGCGTTCAGCGTGGCGTTGCCGCCCGAGAGGATCGTCTCCCCCTCGGCGTCCACGATCATCGTCTCCTGATCGGCGTGGAGCTTCCGGAGGTTATCGACCCGGTACTCCAGCGTGCCGACCAGCACGACGACGCGCGACTCGTCGCCCTCGACGGGGCTAGCGAACGCCATCACCTGATCGCCCATGGCGTTCGATTCGTAGGCGGTCGGCGAGTTCCATACGTCGTTCGAGGAGGTGAGGTCGACGCCGGGCTCCACGTCGGCCCACGGGGCCGCGACCCCGTCGACCGACTCGTCGCGGAGCGCGGGCGACGTGCTCGTGACGACGCTTCCCTCGGCCGTGTCGACGAGGTGGATCGCCCGCACGTCGACCGGGAGCTGCGCCTGCTTCTGGATCAGCTCTCCCTCGGCGGTCCCGGCGTCCGCTCCCGAGAGCGCCACCGTCGACGAGACGGACCGGGTGTGGGTCTCCATCGAGACCGCCCATTCGTTGATCGAGTCGGCGTGCATGTCCACGGTCGAGGTGAGCTGCTGCTCGGCGTCCCGCTCGACCGTGGCCTCGGCGCTCGCGTAGTTCACGCCGCCGACCGCCGCGAGGACGACCACGACGAGGAGGATCGAGATGACGAACTTCACACGGTAGTTGCGTCGGATCACGCCCGGCGTGAGCCGCCTCGCGACCCGGCTGACGACCGACTCGTCGGCGTCGTTCGAGGGCTGGTTCGACGAGTCGCCGACCCCTCGCGGTCCCGCGTCGCTCATGCCCCCGCCTCCGGAGAGACCTCCTCGATGACGCTTATCCCGTCGGCGTCGTACCGGAAGTACTCGTAATCGATCCCGGAGACGTCGCCGTTCTCGTCGAAGACGACCTCGCTCGACGCACCCCGGTACTCGACCGGGTCGCCGGCGGCGGCGCGGCGCACGCCCTCGACGAGAGTGTCCGGCGTGACCTCGGTGCCGCCCGCGGAGGCGACCGTCCGCATCTGCTCGCGGATCGCGCCGCCGTCGTTCTCGCCCGCGGCGGCGTTCGCGAGGAGGAGCACCGCCGCGGCGTCGTACCCGTTCGCGGTGAAGATGCTCGGGGCGCTCCCGTACTCGGACTCGTAGCGCTCGGCGAAGGCGTCGTAGCCGGGGCCGTTCGAGGACGGCGCCGTCCCGTAGACGTTCGACATCGGCTCGCCGACCTGCCCCGGGAGCGACGGGTCCATCATCCCGTCGGTGGTGAACACGGTCTCGTTGCCGGCGTAGCCGTCGTAGTAGTGGCCGAATATCTCGACGCCGTCCTCCGGGTAGCCGATCACGAAGAGCAAGTCCGGCTCGCCGGAGAGCGCGGTCGCCAGCGGCTCCTCGTACTCGTCAGAGAAGGGGACCTGTCGCTGTATCTCGCCGTCGAACGACGTGGCGAAGGCGCCGGAGAGCTGTCGTCCGTAGTCGCCCGCAATGTGGAGCGTCGCCGCGGACGACGCCCCGTGCTCGTCGGCGGCGAGCCCCGCGGCGACGACGGCCTGCAGCGAGTCGTCCGGCGCGGTCCGGAAGCTGAACCCGCGGTCGTTGAGGATCGAGAGCGTCGGCGACGTGCTCGCGGGCGAGCAGTTGACGACCTCCGCGGGGATGGAGGCCTGCTGGACCGCCTGTAGGGTCACGTCGGATCCAAGCGGCCCGGCGACGGCCGGGAACCCGGCGTCGACGAGCGTCCGCATCGCGTGGATCCCTCCGCGCGCCGTCGTCTCCGAGTCCTCGATCCGCCACTCCACGTCGGCCTCGATGTCCGATGCGCCGAGCTGTTTCCCCGGCAGCTCGGCCGCGTCGGCGATCGGCGTCCCCACGGACCCCAACCCGCCGGAAAGCGCCATCACGCCGCCGTACCGGAGGGTCCGGTCCGACAGGGGCGTGCGGGGATCGTCGGTGCGTTCGGCGTTCGATCCGAGGCAGCCGCCGAGCCCGAAGGCGGCGGCGCCCGTCGCCGCGGCCAGCAGCTCGCGACGGCTGCGTTCCGTTATCGGTCTGTTACGGCGCACACGCGACCCGAATCGGCACCGGGTTTTAACCCCTCAGTGCGAATTATCGGGGGAGATAATGTGATCTGTGGGAGACAGACTCAATATCTGTGAGAACACGTGTCGGGGTTCGAACACGTGATTCGGACGGCACTCTCGCGTGGATCGGAGATCGCGCAGGCTGAGAAACGGACCGACGGCGATCGGACGCGCTCGTCGTACCGTCGCGGCGCGCGAGCCGTCTTGGGCGTCGGTCGGGTCGGTCCCGGCGCTCAGTCGTTCCGGCCGTGCACGTACGTCTGATCGTGGGCCGGAAACACCTCGGCGACGGTCTCCTCGCCGTGCTCGTCGGCGATGAGCGTCCGGAGCTCGTCCTCGTAATCGGCCTTGGGGACCTCCTCGCTCGGCCCCTGCTGGACGTCGAACGTCTCCTCGACGAGCCGGTCGACGGCGTGGCGACCGAACCCGGAGAGCGGGGAGATGTAGTCGATCCCGTGGCGGTCCTCTAAGCTCTGCGCCTGCGCACGCGACACCGTGGGGACCCGGTCGTCGCGGCGCGTGCCGTCGGCGATGGCGTCGGTATCGCCGCTCGCGATCGTCTCCAAGGCGTGCTCGTGGACGCGCTGGATCCCGTTTCGCGGGTAGCCGTCGTCGATCATCGTCTCGGCCGCCTCCTCGGCGACCGCCAGGTCGAGCTCGACGCGCTCGAAGGGGAAGCCCAGCTCCCCGGCCGCGCGCTCGGCGTGTTTCCAGTCGTCCGTGAGGCCGAAGCTCCCGGTGACGCAGCGCACGTCGTAGAACCGGTCGAGCAGGTGGGCGGCGAGCGAGGAGTCCTTCCCCCCGCTGTACAGCAGCGCGAGCTCCATCTATCGCCGCTGGATGTCGAAGCTCTGCTGGTCGGGCTGGAGTTCCTTCAGGAGGTCGCGCATCTGGTCTTCGTCGATCTGTCCCTGGACCCGGCCGCTCTGCGCGAGCGCCGCGACCTGCTGTTTCACCTTGTCGCCGAACTCCGGCTTCGACATCGCGACCGCGTTGAGGCGCTGACGCGCGCCGTCCGTGAGGTACTGCTTGAGCACGGCCTCCTGTTGGGCCTCGGCGCGCTCCTGCGCCTGCTGCTGGGCCTCGGCGTCGCCGCCGCCGCCGCCCTGCTTGCGCTCGCGGAGCTCTTCCATCTTCTTCTCTCGCAGCTCTTCGAGCCGTTCGTCGTCGGGGTTCCCGCTCATACGTGCCCGTTCTCGGTCCGCGCGAAAAACGATTTCGGAGGATCGGGTCCAAACACGGCACCGTCGGTCTCGATCGAGGCCGGTCCGCGCCGCTTAAACGCCTCCTCGGCGTAGCCGCCGGTAATGAGCGAGTCGCGGGAGTTCTGTCCCCGGTGTGGCGACGCCGTCCCGGAGCGGCGCGAGCCGCTCCCCGGCGACCCCGGCGGGCGGGACGCGCTGCTGTGTGACGACTGCTACTTCCAGGACTTCGAGCTGGTCGACGCGCCCGACCGGATCGAGGTGTTGGTCTGTTCCGGCTGCGGCGCGGTCCGCCGCGGCGAGTCGTGGCGAGACGTCGGTGCGCGCGACTACACCGACGTCGCCGTCGATGAGGTCGCCGAGGCGCTCGGGGTCCACGTCGACGCCGAAGACGTCGAGTGGGGCGTCGAGCCCGAGCAGGTCGACGAGAACAACGTCCGGATGCACTGCCGCTTCTCGGGCGTCGTCCGCGGGACGCTCCGCTCCGCGGAGGTGACGGTCCCCGTGAAGATATCGCGGGGGACCTGCGACCGCTGCGGCCGGATCGCCGGCGGCTACTACGCCGGGATCGTGCAGGTGCGCGCGGATGAGCGCGAGCTGACCCCCGCCGAGCGCGCCGAAGCGCTCGACATCGCCGAGACGTACGTCGCCGACCAGGAGGCCGACGGCGACCGCGAGGCGTTCATCACGGAGGTCAAAGAGACCGACGACGGGCCGGACATCAAGCTCTCGTCGAACCGGCTCGCGCAGAACGTCGCGACGCGGATCACGGAGGCGCTCGGCGGGAGCTTCGAGTCGTACCCGACCTTGGTCACCGAGGACAGCGACGGCAACGAGGTGTACCGGGTGACGTTCGCGGTCCGGCTCCCGCGGTACGCCGCGGGAGAGATCATTGACCCCGAGGACGGCGACGGCCCCGTCCTCGTCACGAGCGTCTCCGGGCGGCTCCGCGGCGTCCGCCTCGCGACGGGCGGGGAGTACACCTCCGAGTTCGAGGACGCGGCGGCCCCGGACGCGACCCGGCTCGGCCGCCGGGACGACGCCGCGGAGACGACGGTGGTGACGGTGGAAGACGAGAACGCGATCCAGGTGCTCGACCCGGTCACGTACGAGGCGAAGACGGTCCCGAACCCCGAGTTCGTCGACGGCAACGAGGACTCCGTGCTCGCGTTCGAGCACGGCGGCGAGGTCCACCTCGTCCCCGAGGAGTAGTTCGCCAGCACCGCTTCGGTATTTAAAAGCACATGGGCGACTGCGACGATCGCTTATAAACCAACGATGCGGTGGCGTCGCCGGCGCTTCGCGCCGGCTTCAAGCGAGAGCTTCGCTCTCGCCCTGCGCCCCGGTGAGCGGCCCGCAGGGCCGCGAACCGCGAGGGACCAAAGGTCCCTCTGGCAGCCGGCGGCGAAGCCGCCGGGCACCATCGATCGCTTATAAATAGCCGACAGCAACGCCACGCGATCACCAATAAACGACCGCACTCGCGACGTACGATACCTACTCCCGCTATCGATCAGGAAACACCGTTCAGCGACAACGGTTCCGAACGGAAGAACGTCTAAAAAGTAGGTGTTCAACAGCGCCGAACGATCGAAATCCGCAGCCTCGCGTGTCGCCGAGTTCAGTCGGCGCGGGCCGTCTGCTCCTCGCCGAGCGCGGCGGCGCGCTCCGACTCGGTCACTTCGATCCCGCGGCGCTCCAACTGATCGATGAACTCCGTCTCGCTGAGACCGGCCTGTGCGGCGGCCTGAGAGAGTGTCAGTGTTCGCGCCCCGTACAGCGTCAGCGCAGCCGACAGCCCGTTCGTTGCCATACTTACGATACCGGCGTGAAGGTTTATGAAGGTTACTACTTCATTGAGGCCCCTGATACACCTTATATGATATATATTGACGATCGATCAGTCCGTGGTAGTATAATGCATGCTGAATCTCGATCCGGGTATCGATCCGGGTGTCGATCCGGATATCGACCCGCGCCCGCAGGAGTTATCACGCTCTGCGGTCGTAGCCGAGGTATGGACAGACAACAGGTGATCGCGCTGTTCTTCGCGTTCCTCATGGTCAGTTCCATGGCCGCGTGGGGCGTCTCGCTCTTATAATCGCCGAACGGAATCGACCCCGCGATCGCGCTCCGGGTCGGAGATCGGTACCGCTCTCGACTCCCCCCCGTCGGCGATCCTTAGCCGTCGCCCCAGACGTCGGAGAGCGGGTGGTCGTCGCGGCGCTCCGCGTCCGCCTCCGAGCGTGTGCGCGTCGTCTTCCCCTCGTCGTTCGCGCCGCCCCCGTAGCCCTCGGTTTCGAACGCTCCGCCGCCGCTCGACCCGCCGCCACCGACGCCGCCGCTCCCGCGACGGGCGGCCCGCGACGGACCGGACGGCTCGGCGTCGATCCCGGCGAGCGCGGCGGCGGGATCGAAGTCGGGCAGCGTCGGCGTCGTCATCGCGTCGATCTGGTCGCGGAACCACGACGGCGTGTCGGCCTTCGCGCGGTCGAACAGATCCAGGAGGGAGTCGTCCGCGAGGTACGTCGCGCCGTAGTCGTCGGGCGCGCGGACGACGCGACCGCACGCCTGAATCACGGTTCGGAGCGCGGTCCGGTGGTACCACGCCCACTGGTCGTCGGCGAGTCGGCGGGCGACCCGGGAGTCGTTGGTGTTGCGGTACGGCGCCTTACACACCACCTGCCACCGGCAGAGGTCGCCTTTCAGGTCGAGCGCCTCCTCCATCTTCACGGAGACGAACACCTCCGGGTCGTCGCTGGCCTTCCACGCCGACAGCTCCGCGTCCCGGTTCGCGCGGTCGTGTCGCCGGACCCGTGCGGCGACGCCGAACTCGCCCAGCAGCTCGGTGAGCCGCCCGGCGATGTCGTACGAGTGCGCGTGGATGAGCCCCTTCTCGTCCGGGTGTTCGGCCATCAGGCGGACGATCAGCCGGGCGATCTTCGGCACCGTCTCGTCGCGGTGCTCGTAGGTCATCGACCCCTGCGTCACGTCGTACAGGGGCCGGTTCGAGAGCGGGAAGGTGTGCTCGACGTCGACGAGGGCGACGTTCGCGGGGTCGAGGCCGACCCCGCGGCAGAACGCCTCCTTCGAGAGGATGGTGGCGGACAGCAGCGCGAACTTGTTCCCGCGATCCCACACGGTGTGCCGGAGGTAGCGGGCCGGATCGAGGGGTTTGATCGCGAGCG
>Ga0207720_100708_pt1 | contig 17986 bp, 22 predicted proteins | sample A23P2SouthBayCA_2_FD_187751 | JGI IMG/M metagenome (GOLD analysis project Ga0207720, IMG submission 187751) | Aerobic enrichment media microbial communities from Eden Landing Ponds, California, USA - A23 E3 (2) (SPAdes) | ecosystem: Environmental > Aquatic > Marine > Unclassified | place...
CTCGCTCGACGGGACCACGGAGGCGGTCGTCGGCGACGACGGCGAGGTCGCCTACGTCGCGGTCCGGGACGGCTACGCGACCGTCGACGTCTCGGCGCCCGATCGGCCCTCGATCCTGGCCGAGCGCCGCGACCGACTCGCCGACCGCGAGAACGGGCCGCTCCGGAACGTCCAGGACGTCTCCGTCGACGGGGATCGGCTGCTCGTCGCCGGCCCCGCCAACCCCCGGCGGAACGCCCTTTCGGGAGTACTGGTCGTCGACGTGAGCGACCCCGCCGATCCCGACGAGCGGGCCTTCTTCGAGACCGACTACCCGATTCACAACTGCCTGCTGGTCGATGGGCTGGCGTATCTCACGGGCAACGGCGCGTCCGAGGAGGGGAACCCGCTCGTCGTCGTCGACGTCACCGGCGACGAGCCCACCGAAGTCGGTCGCTGGTCGCTGCTTTCCGCCGACGACCGGTGGGCTGACGTGGATCGCTCGCTGTGGACGCTCCACGACGTGTGGGTCCAGGACGGGATCGCCTACTGCGCTCACTGGGACGCCGGCACGTGGCTGGTCGACGTGCGCGACCCCGCGGACCCGTCGGCAGTCGGGTCACTCGGGGCGCGGGATCCGGCTACCCTCGCAGACCTGTCCCCCGAGGCCGCCCGCCGCGAGGCGACGATCCCGCCCGGGAATCATCACTCGACCGCGACGAACCCCGCCGGCGACCTGCTGGCCGTCGGCCGGGAGACCTGGGCGGTCGACACGGAGTCGGGCCTCCTCGGCGGCCCGGGTGGGATCGATCTCTGGGACGTCGGGGACCCGACCGCCCCGGAGCGACTCGCGACGATCGGACCGCCGCCGACCCGCGACCCCACCGTCGGCGGGCTGTGGACCACCGCACACAACTTCGAACTCGCCGGCGGCGTGCTGTACGCGGCGTGGTACCAGGGCGGCGTCTCGCGCCACGACGTCTCGGACCCGACGACCCCGGTCCGGGAGTCGTGGTGGCGCGACCCCGAGGCTGCCCGGTTCTGGACCGCCCGCCTCGGGGTGGCGGGCGCCGAGACCGGCTTCTTCGTCGCGTCGAGCGACGGGCGGTCCGGAACCGAGGCCGCGCTGTACACCTTCCCGGATCACGCCGGCGAGCAACTCGATCCGCCGGCGCTCGTCGACGATCCGGCCGAGTCGGGGTGGGCCGACGCGGCCGACGAGACGCCCACGGCCGGCCCGACGGTCGCGGGCGGGTCGCCATCGTCGACGGCGCGGCGTGACACGGCCACGTCGACGGGGACGGACACGCCGACTCGGGTGCCGGTCGGGACGACCGACGAATCCGCGGGCACCACGGCGGCGCGGTCGCCGGGGCTGGGGATCGGCGCGGCGCTCTCGGCGCTGGGTGGCGCTGGCTGGTGGCTGGGACGGACCGGAGACTGACCTCGCCGGCCCGTCGATCCTTCACGATCGATTCGACGAACCGTAACGCTCCCGTACGTGGGGTGCCAAGCGATACCTATGACCGAGTCGACGCTCGCCGAGCGAATCGAGGACTGGATGGTCGGACAGATGCCGATCATCCAGATGCACGGGGGGACCAGCGCGGTGCGGGAGGCCGACCCGGACACCGGCGAGGTCGTCGTCGAACTCGGGGGGACCTGTTCGGGTTGTGGGATCAGTAACGTCACCGCCGACAACATCCGGCGGGATCTGATCCAGGACTTCGAGGACGTCACCGACGTGACCGTCAGGGTGCCGAGCACCGGCGAACACGGCGCCGACACCGTCGAGGGCGGTCGCGGCGGGGAACTTCAGCACTCGACGGAGTCGGCCGAGTTCTTCTGAGTCGGTCGGCACGCTCGCCGACCGTCCCCGGTCCCACCAGTCTCTCCCCCGTTGCGCCTACCCCTCACAGGACACCGACTCGTGGATCAGGCCGCCCTGCTGGATCAGGATCTCGACCGCCGTCAGCGTCGCGTCCGGACCACAGGAGCCCACGCCGATCGTCCGCATGGGCTCCGGGTTCTCGGGGTAGGCCACGACCGTCACGAGGGTCACGTTCCGGCCGACCGAGTCGAACGTCGTCCCGACGCCCTCGCCGACGCGGAGGGTGTATCGCTCCGTCCGGACGTCCTCGCCGATCGGGACCAGCGACACCGCCGTCGCGACGGCCCGCGGCGGGAGGTCGTCGACGGTCGTCGCGTTCCGGTAGGTCCGGGTGACGTTTCCGGCGTCGGTGACTCGGTAGCCCACCGGCTGTCCCGAGACGACGCTGACGGTGACGACGGCGGTCTCGTTGCCGTCGTTCGTCGCACTGAACGAGGCGTCACGCTCGGTCGAGGCGGGCGGCTCCGGGACGCCGACGCAGCCAGCCGCGAGCACGAGCACGACGCAGAGAACGATGGGGAGCCGGACCGATGGCATGTCGGGGACAGTCGATCCGGGCGGAAAGTCGTTCGGGTCAGAGCGCGTCTTCCAGCGCGCTCGCCACGCGCCGGGCCTTCCCTGCCAGGTCGGCGTCGACGTGGCCGGCGTCTTCGGCGGCGTCGAGGTCGTCGTCGTCGACGCGCTCGACGGTCCCCTCGGCGTCCTTGATCACGTCGACGTAGAGGTCGACGTACCGGATCTGATCGGGGAAACACTCGACCGGCGTGCAGACGTTGACGTACGTTCCTTTCCGGGTGCCGTCGGCGTCGCGATACACCGTCGGGTACCACCAGCGACCCTCCCGGAACGTCGTCAGGGCGGTGTCGCCGGCCTCGATGGGGACCCCGAGCGCGTCGAGCGTCCCGCCCGCCGACAGTTCCCGGCGCACCGAGAGGGTGCCGTCGGCGTCGCGGTCGACGACTTCGCCCTCCCCGAGTGTCACGAGCCGACCGTCGGGCTTGCCGTGGCCGATGGCGACCGTGTCGCTCTCGACCGGCCCGAACTGGTCGGTCACGACCGCGAAGGGGAAGTCCGGGTCGTCGCCGTCGGTTCCGTCCTCGCCGGCCCCGCCGCTACCCGGGTCACAGAGCGCCTCGACGAAGTCGACGCCGGCGCTGGCGGCCTCGCAGGCGGCCTTGGTGCGGTGGTGGCCGGGCATGGTCGTGGTGGCTGCCCGGCGCCGCTCGTCGAGCGCGAAGCGGGCCTCGCGGCCGAGCCACGCCCACGCCGTCGCCGTCGGTGCGGCCAGCCGCCGCGAGGGGTCGACGTCCTCGGGGAGGTCCCCGAGTGCGTCGGCCACCCCGACGGCGCGGGTCAACGCGTCCGCGAGCGCGTCCATGTCGGCGTCGACAGCCCCACGGCGCCACTGCACGCCCCACCCCTCCGGAACGTCCACGTCGAGCAGATCGGTCATCCCGGCGAGTTCGCGCGCCGCGCCGTCGTCGCGGCCCGCGACGCGGACGCCCTCTCCGGGAGCGAGCGTCGCCAGGCCGGCGTCGGCCCGGATCGCCGTCGACAGTTCCGCCCGGCCGTCGCTCCAGGGCGGTCGTCCCTCGCGCACCTGCACCCGGAGCGCGTCGCCCTCGGTGACGTGGGTGTCGGCCTCGGCGAACGGCAGGAATCCAGTTGCCCCGGTGCCGTCGACGGTTCCGAGGTCACAGATCGCGCCCCGCCCCAGCGTGTCGGTCACGCGGGCGTCGAACACCGCCCCCGCCGGCGTCGGGTCGGACCAGCCGAAGGCGTCGAGCGCCAGGCCGTCGATCCGGTCGGTCAACGCGTCGACCCCGTCGGGGTCGCCGTGCAGTTCGACGCCGCGGCGGTCGGCGGTCGTCTCGATGCTGACGTCGTGGTCGTCGTCCGGGAAGTCGGCGTCGAACCGGCGACGGATCGGCGGCGACGCCCCGACGACCTCGTGGCCGGCGTCCAGCAGGAGCCGCGTCAGCGCCGTCGCGTAGATCCCGCGGACCCGGATCTTCATAGCGCGTCGCGGTCGGTGGCAAAGCGGACGCGCTCGTCGACCGTCGGTCCGAGGGTCAACTCGACTGTCGACTCCGAGAGCACGCGCCCGTCCTCGACGGGGACGCCCCACGAGTCAAAGCGGAGATAGCCGCGCAGGTCCGCGCCGTGGGTGAACAAGTCGAGGTACTCGACGTCGTGTTCCTGGATCGCCGACGCGGAGTGGGCCATCTCCATGTCGGAGTAGAGCCGCTCGGCCTCGGCGAAGAAGGCCTCAAGCCGTTCTGCGTCGCGTTCGACTGCCTCGGTGACGAGCTGTGAGGCACGGCGGATCGCCTCGTCGTCGAGGCCGACCTCCCGGAGGGCCGTCTGGGTTCGCTGGTCGAAGTGCATACCTCCGGTTGGACCGCGCCCCATTTCAGCCTCCCTCTTCGCGTCGCCGGCGCGTTCGGCCGCCCGCTGTCGCCGGCCGAAGCCTTACGGTCGTTCCCGACTGTCCCCCCGTATGGCTCGCAGACGGGATCCAGTCGAGGAGGCGAGCGACGGGTCCGTCGACCTGTACGATGTCGCCACCTGGGAGGAACGTACGTCCGTCGACGGCCTCGCCGTCGCCCTCTACCGGCTCATGGTCGGCTCGGCCCGCGGAATCATCGTCCTCGCCGCGGTCGGCCTGCTGTTGCTCGTCGGCGGCTTCAGCGCGGTCACGGACCCACAGATCGGTGCCCTCACTGCCCTGTCGGCGATCCCGGCGCTCGGGCTGGCGGCGTACGTCTGGCACTCGGACGTCACGACGTCCGAACCGGCGACGTTGCTGCTCGCGACCTTCCTGCTCGGTGTCCTGACGGCGAACTTCGCCGCGGTGATCAACGGCGTCGCCAAACCGTACTTCGAACCGCTCCAGTTCTTCGGGACGGTCCTGTTTTTCCTGCTGATCGTCGGTCCCGTCGAGGAGTCGGTGAAACTGCTCGCCGTCCGCCTGTACGCGTACCGCAAGGAACAGTTCAACACCGTCGTCGACGGGGCCGTCTACGGGGCGATGGCCGGCCTGGGTTTCGCGTTCATCGAGAACGCCCTCTACATCACGCAGAACCTCGGCGCGTCGCCACTCGATCCGGGGACGAGCCTCATCGGCATCGGGAGTGGGATCGTCTCGATCCGTGCGCTCGCCGGCCCGGGGCACGTGATCTACTCGGCGTTCGCCGGCTACTACCTCGGCCTCGCGAAGTTCAACCGGAAGCACTCCGGGCCGATCGTGGTCAAGGGGCTGCTCATCGCGGCGCTGATTCACGCGACGTACAACTCGACGGTCGGAATCGGGTCGGGGCTCGTCCAGCTCGCGACCGGTCTCCCCGACATCGTCGCCTTCTTCGTGTACGTCCTGGTCTTCGACGGGATCTTCGGGCTCATCCTGCTCCGGAAGATCCGGCGGTACAACCACGCCTACCGCGAGGCACACGAAGACGACGCGGACGGCGACGAGCGCCCGCTGACCTCCGAGATGACCGAGTTCGAGTGATCGCACCCGACCCGACGCGGGGTCCATCGTCCCCGTGACGGTCACTCCCCGCCGAGTCGCTCCGCGTACCCCGCCACCATCGACTCGACGTACTTCGCGACCACGTCGACCTCGACGTGGACTGGATCGCCGACAGCCTTCGTCGACAGCGTCGTCAGGTCGTAGGTGGTCGGGATGATCGCCACGGCGAAGGCGTCGCTCCCGCGCTCTGCGACGGTCAGCGAGATGCCGTCGAGCGCGATCGACCCTTTCTCGACGACGTACCGTGCCAGTCCGTCGGGCAGCGAGAACCGGAACCGCCAGTCGTCGCCGACGGCCTCGACGGCCTCGACGGTGGCGATCCCGTCGACGTGTCCCTGGACGAGATGGCCGTCGAAGCGACCGTCCGCGGCCAGCGCCCGTTCGAGGTTGACCGTCTCGCCCGCCTCGACGTCGCCGAGATACGTCCGCGAGACGGTCTCGTCGGCGAGAAACACCTCGAACCACGCCCCGTCGTCTGCGTCCGTCCCGAAGCGCTCGACGGTCAGACAGACGCCGCTCACGCTGATCGACTGGCCGTGGTGGAGGTCCTCGAACGGGCACGCGATCCGGAGGCGACGGCCTCCCTCGTCGTCCGTCGCACGCGTCACCTCGCCCGTCACTTCCACGATGCCGGTGAACATACCGGTGCTTCGGCCGGTTCCCGGTTAAGCCGTTCCGTTCGACGAGACCGCTGCCGGCCGCGGCACCCTTTTTCGTCCCCCGTCCGTCGGGCACGCGTATGAGCCTTCTCGGTCGGATCCAGGGGAGCTTCGTGGCCGGACTGTTGCTGCTCGCCCCCCTCGCGGTCACCGTGTTCGTGCTGCAGTTCGTCTTCTCGCGGGTCACCGCAACCATCAGGCCGCTGGTCACGGAACTGCTTCCGGTGGTGAGCGACACTCTCGGCGGCGGCGACGTCGTGTTCGTCGCCCAGTTGCTCTCGGCGCTCGTCGTCGCCGTCGCCATCGCGGCCCTCGGATACGTCGCGTCGATGGGCCTCGGACAGCGCCTGTTCGGCGGGTTCGAGCGCGGACTCCGCTTGCTCCCGCTGGTCAGGACGATCTACTTCGGCGTCAGGCAGGTCGGCGAGTCGCTCAGCGAGGGTGCCGGCGCCTACGAGCGGGTCGTGCTCGTGGAGTACCCCCGGCCCGGCCTGTTCGTGCTGGGGTTCGTCACCAGCGAGGCGCCGCGGGCGGCCGCCCGGACGCGCGACGAGCCGATGTTCTCCGTGTTCGTCCCACACAGCCCGAATCCGACGGCCGGGAAGCTGCTGCTGGCCGACGAGAGCGAGCTTCACGACCTCGACATGTCCGTCGGCCGCGGGCTCCGACTCGTCCTCACGACCGGGCTCTCCGGCGACGACGTGGTGGATCGACTCCCCGAGGATGCGGTCGCGGACTGACCCGGTTGACTGGCGTCGTCCCCGCACGAGGCGTCCCGTCGCGCTTCTGCCCGGACGATTTATCGCCGCCCGCCCGCAAGGGCGGGTATGACGCTGGGGATCATGGACACGGTACAGCTGGCTGCGACGCTGATCTTCGCCGTGCCGGTCGGCGGCTTCGGGCTGACGCTGCTCGCGGACGGGCAGCTGCTGTTCGGCGGCGGCATGCTCCTCCTGGCGGTGCTGATGGTGGTGCTCCCCCGGCGACTCACGACCCCCTCCGACGTGCCCGGGGCGATCGCCGGGTCGATCGTCGGCAAGGCCGTCCTCGACCCCGAGGAGGACGAGTAACCGCGACGCCCAGGCCCCTCGGACGCCCTGTCCCCAACCGTCGCGTCGGTCGCCGACGCTCCCCGTCGACTGCTTCTCCCCCCGATCCCGTCGACTGCTCCTCGCCCTTCCCCTGCCCGTCGCTATCGATGGCTCCGGGGTTCGTGGCTGACTGGTGGCACTCCCGCCGCGCGACGCCCGTGCCACGCTCTCGCGTCGACGCCGCGCGCGACGTTCAGGTCACGGGCAGGGGTGGCCTCGTCACCGGGCAAAAAGGCAGGGACGGGCGTGACCCCGTCGCCGGACACAAAGGCGGGGACGGGCGTGGCTGCGTTCCCGGCTATCCGCCGTCCCTGGGGTCCATCGACAGCGAGTGCTCCGCGAGCACCTCCGCGCCGTCGTCGGTCACGGCCGCGACGGTTTCGAGCCGGACGACCCCGCCCTCGGGGTCGGTCAGTTCCGGTTCGACGGCCAGGACCGTCCCCTCGTGGAGGGTGTCACCCCGGTCGAGAACCGGCCGCTCGTGGCGCGCCAGCCCGATCCCGTGGCCGACCTGTCGCCCCTCGGGACCGTCCTCGCCGCCGAACCCGTGGGCGAGCAGTTCGGCGACCACCTCCCGGTCGACGCGGCTCGCCGGGGCGCCCGGTTCGACGGCGGCCAGCCCCGCCCGGAGTGCGGCCCGACAGGCCACGTACGCGCGCCGCTCCCACCCGCCCGCCCCCTCGACGACCAGCGTCCGCGCGAGGTCGGCGTGATACCCCGACCGCCCGCGCGGCGAGACGTCGACGACGATCGGTTCGCCGGCGCGGAGGGGTGGAGAAGCCCCGTCGCCATCTCGTCGCCGGTCGCTGCCGCCCGCCACCGTCGTCCCGTCGGCGGGATCGACCCCGGCAGTGGCGAGCGCGGCGTCGACCGCCCGCCGGAGACGTTCGGCCGTCAGTGGTGTGCCGCTGTCGACGTGGACGCCGCTCCCCACGAGGACGCCGTCCTCGACTGTCGCGGCGGCGAGCAGGTCCCGGGCGCGCTCGATGCCGCGGACCGCCCGCCACTGAACGCGTTCCATGGCCGCGAGTTCGGCGTCGGATTTCACCGCCCGTGCTCGCTCGATCGCCGCGGTCGATTCGAGTGCGAACCCGGCGGCCTCCAGGAAGAGTGCGGCGTCGTGCGGGATCGTCGACGGCGCGAGCACCGCCCCCGCATCGCTGGGAGCGGCGACTCCGTGGTCGCGCTCGATCCCGGGGCCGAGCAGCGCCGCCAGCGTCCGGGCGGCGCGCACGCCCGGTGGCTCGCCCGCGTCGGCGGTCCGGACGGCCCCGGGGAACGTTTGCCGGGCGGCGGCCAGCCCCGGCGGGGGACAGCACGCCGCCCGGCCGTCCGCGACGACGACGGCGGCGGGGCGGTCCGTCGCCAGCCCGGTCAGGTACCGCAGGCTCGGCTCCTCGCCCGGGCCGACGTGGACGGCGCCGACGGCGTCGGCGGCCTCGATCGCGTCGTGGAGGAATCCGTAGTCACGCGGCGGGGCCGTCTCGTTCACGGCCGGTTCAGGGGTCCGGCGTCGCGGCGTCGTCCTGGATCGACGCCAGCATCTCCTCGGGGTCGCCTTCGCGGATCTCGTTAAACAGTACGACGCTGATCGGGAGCGTCGGAGCGCCGTCGACGAGATTCTCCATCAGCACGAGCCGTTCCCGGGCACGGCTCATCCCGACGTAGAACACGCGGCGCTCGTTGTTGGTGAGCACCGGGACCGGGTTGGTCGTCTTGGTGAACTCCTCGACGCCCTCGACCGACGTGGGATCGTCGACCGAGGCGGCCATCTGCTCGACCACCTTCTCGGTGAGGTCCGTGGCCACGAACACGTGGTCGGCCTCGCGGCCCTTCGCGGAGTGGATGGTACCGATCCGGACGCGGCCGGGGTCCATCCCCGCGTAGTCGCCGGCGAAGTACGCGTCGACGGACTTGCGCTGGAAGCTGGTCACCTTCCGCACCATGTCGGCCGCCGAGGCGGTGCCGGGCATGAACGGTACGAACTCCTTGATCGCGTCGGGGTCGACGGTGAAGGCCTCCAGGTCCTCGACGCCCGCCTCCTCCTGGCGCTCGTCGATGGCGTCGTAGAGGTCGTCGCGCTCGTTGGTGCCGAAGGCCGAATCCTGGAGCATCTCCGCCAGCCGCCGGGTTTCGAGGCCCGTGAGCTGTTCGCCGGCGTCGAAGTTCTCGATGGCGCGGACGTACTGGGTGAGCCGGTCGGTCCACATCCGCTGGTCGGTCAGCACGGAGAAGGGGATGCCTTCGCCGATGAACTCGTCGATGAACTGGAACATCTGGTAGCGCGCCCGGAACAGCAACATCAGGGTTCCGTCGTCGCGCTGGACGGTGTGGCGGACGTTTCGCACCAGGTCGAGCATGGAGGGGTTCCGGATCCCCTCGACCGCGCCGCCCTCCTTGCGGGGTTTGAGGTCTTTCTCCTGGCGCTTCTCGATGTGACGGATCTCCTGGTTGACGACGTTGAGGATGCGGGAGGGGAGCCGGTAGGAGTTGGGGAGCACGACGTCCTCGTCGCGCTCGGTGTCGAGCAGCAGGTCGGGATCGGCGCCCTGCCAGGCGTAGACGACCTGGTCGTCGTCGCCGGCGATGAGCACCTGCTCCATGTGGGGTTTCCACTCCTCGTAGACGTCGTACTGGAGCGTGGTGATGTCCTGGAACTCGTCGATGACGAGGTAGTCGACGTGGGGGACCAGCGACCGCTGTTTCACCCGTTCGAGCATGTCCGCGAAGCCGACGAGGTCGTTGTCGCCCTTGTAGGCGCGCCAGGCCCGGATCGTCTCGGGGACGTCGATCCGGTCGTCGTCGGCGGGCCAGGTCGGGGTGTACTTGTTGCCCTCCTGGGCGTTGGGGTCGATGTCCGGCGGGAGCCGGATCTCCTCCTCGTTCCACTGGAAGGGGACGTCGTACCAGTCGGCGACGTCGCGTCTGGTCCGCTGGAGCCACTGGCTCGTGGCGATGATCTTGTTGCCGAGCGTCGTCGACCGGGCGGTTCGCCGGCCCGCACCGCTGTACTCGTCCTCGTACTCGATGCCGTACTCCTCACAGAACTCCTGTTTGTCGTCCTCGCCGACGACGTCGCCCCGCGAGAGGTTCAGCAGTTCGTAGGCCTTGGCGTGCATCGTGGCGACGTTGCCCTTGAGCGCCCGCGGGCTCTCGTCTAACCGTTCGGCCAGGCGCTCGCGAACCTCCGCGGCTGCCGCTCGCGTGTAGGAGACCACGAGCACGTCGCGGACGTCAACGTCGTCGTCCTCTAGCAACCCCTCGACCCGATCGAGGAGGGCGGTCGTCTTCCCGCTCCCCGGGCCGCCGAACAGCCGGGTCACGGTCGCGTCGGAGTCGGTCATTGTCACCGTCCACGACCCGGTAGCTCATAAACAGCGTGGCTCGTCGACGGTCTTCCGGGGTGGTTACCCGACCTTACCGGCCCCCCGTCGGCCGGGACCTCCTCCCCCCGTCCGCTTGCGGTCGCCGCGCGCTCGCCTCAGGGCACGGGCGCCCAGCCACAGACCGAACAGTTCGTGGCGTCGTCGTCGTGGAGTCCGCCACACTCCGGACATTTCTTCTTGTTGTATGAGCGGTCCCAGCCTACCTGTTCTGTCTCGTGGCCGTGGTCCGACAGGAACTGGTCGAACAGGTCGTCGTCGTCGCTGGGTGCTGACGCCATACACACCGTGGTACGGGACACCACTACTTATGCTTACTGTTACCATGGTATATTTTCACATGGTAGTCCGCGGCCCGCCCCGGCCACTCCGGGTCGATTACGGGCTCGGACGGTCGGCCTACTGGAAACGCACCCCGAGGTCGTGGAGCCCCTCGGTGTGCTGGCCGACGTTGACGAGCAACGGGGTGAGCGCCTCGATCTCGGGCGCGTTGGCCAGGCCACCCGCCCGCAACGCCCGGAGCCCCTCGATCGACTCGGCCAGCAGTTCGACGGTGTCCAGCGCGTCCTCGTCCTCGCCGACGAGCAGGGTGTCGACGCCGAGTTCGGCGTCCAGATTCGCCAGCCGGCCGGCCGCGAGGTTGTGGAACGCGCCGACCACCGCCACGTCCTCGGGCGCCGCGTCGGCCACCAGTTCGGTGACGCTGCCGGCGTTCGGCCGGTGGTAGTGGAAGCCGTCGTCGTCGCGCCGCATCCCGGTCGCTGGGGTGACGAGCACGTCGCCGTCGTCCAGCCGATCCGCGACCGCCTCGACCGTGTCCGCCGCGTGGTAGGCCGGCACCGACAGGACGATCACGTCCGCGCGGTCGGCGGCCATCGCGTTTTCGAACCCCTTCACGTCCCTGTCGACGCCGCGACTCGACAGTTCGGTCTCGTACTCCTCGGCTTTCGTGCGGGCCTTCTCGGGGTCCCGCGAGCCAATCAGAATCTCGTGGTTCGTGTCGTACGCCCACCGCAGGGCGAGTCCCTCGCCGATGTCGCCGGTGCCGCCCAAAAGCGCGAGTCGCATACTCCGGGCTTCGGGCCCGCGGAAGTAAGCCTTTAGCCGCCCAGGCGGCGCCGGAGCCGACGCCACCCCCGCCGGTACACCAGCCAGTAGGCCGCGAGAAAGGCCAGAAGGAGGCCGACGCCCAGCGCCCGAAGTTGCGTGAACGGGTCCGGGGGCGTCAGCACCGTTCCCGCGACGAACACCAGCACGAAGGCCGCGAGCGTCGCCAGCAGGAACCGCGACAGCCGGCCGACCGCCTCGCCGCCGTCGTCCGCGTGCATGATCGCCCCTTGACCGCCCGCGACTTGGGCGTTGTGTCCCGGGTCGAGGCGGCTTACTCCCCCTGGACCTCCTGGAAGACGTCCCAGTAGCTGTGGAGCCCGCGGATGTGCTGGCCGCCGTCGACGTGGATCGTCTCGCCCGTCACCCACCCGGCGTAGTCCGAGGCGAGGAAGGCGACGACCTTGGCGATGTCCTCTGGCTGGCCGAATCGTCGTTCGAGGACGGTCCGGTCGAGCCACTCCTCGCCGAACTGGTTGTCCATGAGCCCCTCCGCCATCGCCGTCTCCGTCGACCCGGGGGCGACGGCGTTGACGCGGATGCCGTGTCGGCCCGCCTCGCCCGCGACCGACTTCGTGAACTGGGCGATGCCCGCCTTGGCGGCGCAGTAGGCGGCGATGCCGTCGGTGGCGTGCTCGAAGTTGATCGAACTCACGTTCACGATGGCGCCGCCGATGCCGGCGTCGAGCATGTGGTTGATAACCGCCTTCGTACAGAGGAAGGTCCCCTTGAGGTTGACGTCGAGCGTGCGGTCCCAGTCCTCCTCGGACAGTTCCCAGGTGCGGGCGAAGGGCCCGAGGCCCGCGTTGTTCACCAGGATCCCCACTTGCCCGAACGCCTCGACGGCCGCCTCGACCATCGCCTCGACTTCGGCGCTGTCGGAGACGTCGCACTCGACGGCGAGTGTCTCGACGTCGTGTGTCTCCTCCAGGTCGGCACACACCGATTCGGCTCCCTCGCTGTCGACGTCCGCGACGGCGACGTCGGTCCCCTGGCTCGCGAGTTCCTCGGCGATGCCCCTGCCGATGCCGCTTGCTGCCCCGGTGACGATGGCCGCGTCGCTGGCGAGTTCCATACGATCGAACGTTATGTAATCCCAATAATTGTTTCGGCGGGAGTGGGTTCCGCTCCGTCGCGTCTACGCCGGCGCAGTGGGCCACGTCGACGGTCCCACTCCGACAAGATACTTACCGGAGCGGCGGGCCTGGTGTTGTGTGTCTGACACCCCGACGCCCGGCGCCGTCGTCGCGGCGCTCGTCGCAGCGGCACTGGGTGCCTTGGGCGCCTGGCTCTCGTGGGGCGACAGGCGCCCGGTCGAGACTGTCGATGGACAGTCGTCCTACATCACCGAGTCGCTCCCCGGACTGGAGCCCGGACTGTCCGGCCTCGATCCCGTCCTCGTGGCGCTCCTCGGGTTCGGCGCGGTGGCGGTCACGACGACGCGGTACACTGGGTGGCGGGGCCAGGCCATCGCCGCCCTGGCCGGCGCGACCGTCGTCGTCGTCTCCGGGGCGATGCTCGTCACCTACTGGGTGGCCGATCAGTACGTTCTCGGACCCGGGCTGGCTCTCCTGCTCGCCGGCGGCCTCCTTTTGGGCGGCGTCGCCGCACACGAACGTTTCGGCGTCGGGCCCCCGTGGTAACCGAGTTTCAGTTCGTCTCCCCGTCGAGCAGCGCCGGCACGTCGTTCACGGAGTCGACAACCGCCGCCGCACCGGCGTCCTCGTACTTGCGCCGTCCCGCCTCGCCCGTGAGGCCGCCAGTGAGCACGCCGACCCCGTGGTAGGTCCGGTCGGGGTCGGCCTCGCTCGCGTTGACCGCCGTCCGCACGTCGTCGAGGGTGTCGCCGACGAACGCAACTGTTTGAGAATCGAACCGGTCGGCCAGCGTCACCAGCGCCCGCGGGTGGGGTTTGCCCTCCTCCCAGTCGTCCATCGTGAACCGGTGGTCGTCGGGCACCGACACGCCCGCCCGCTCCAGGGCGATGTCGGCCTCGGAGGCCGGCCTGCCGGTCAGGACCCCGAGGTCGAACTCCGCTTGGAGTGCCTTGACGGTCCCCGGGTCGATCAGCACCGGTTCGTCGTGGATGTAGCCCGCGGCCTCGAACGGCGGGTCCCCGCCCTCCAGGTCGCGGTAGAGGTCGGCACCCAGGTACAGCGCCTGGAACACGGTTCGGAGGCGGTCGGGGTCCCACTCGTGGTAGACGCGCTCGCGGGCCGCCGGACCGAGCGCGTCGTCGACGACCGCCTCGGCCGCGTCGAGACCGCCGCCGACCCTCCCGATGGCGTCGGCGAAGGCCGCGACGTCGCGCTCGTACCCCTCGCGGGAGGCGAGGACGTACAGCGCGGCGGCGTAGGTGAGTTCCCAGTCGTTGTTGAAGCCGCCGGCGTCCTTGAACGCCTGGACGTCCTCGCGGTCGATCGTCTCCCCGTACACCCGTTCGATCGACTCGACGATCGCCCGCCGGTAAGAGTCCGCCACGTCGACCAGCACCCCGTCGACGTCGAGGACGACAGCGTCCGCCTGCATGGACCGTCCTCGCCGGGCCATCGCCTAACGTGTTCCGAAGTCCCCTCGACTGCAGGTCTTCCACCTCAGCGCTCGGCGACGTACAGGGTCTCGTCGCCGACCGACTCCCGCCGGACGGGGACGGCCGGTTCCTCGAACCCCAGCGTCGTGAACAGGCAGTCGGCGCCGACGCGCCGCGCGAGTGTCGCGGTCGGCGCCTGGAGTTCGGCCGGCAGGTTCAGCGCGTAGACGGCGTCGACGCCGGCGGCCGGCCCCGGGTCCGGACGCCGGCTCGCAGCCACCACGTCCTCGCGGACGAACGCGACGCCCTCGGGCACCTGGCGCTCGTGGACGTCCATCGCGGTCACGTCCTTGCCCGCGGCGGCGAGCGCGCCCGCGACGTCGGTCCGGCGTCCCACGCCGATTTCGAGGAGCCGATCGTAGCGGGCCAGCCGGTCGACCAGCGCGTCCCGGACGGCCGCGGCCGCGTCGCTAGCGGGTCCGTCGTCGCCTGCGGCGGCCCGTGGCTCTCCCGGTGCAGGTCGCTCCCCTCCGTCGGTCACGGCGGGATATTTATGAGCCGTCCGCGCTTAACCGTGTTCATGCTTATCGACATCGTGCCCGTCGGGGACGTCCCCGCCCGCGTCAAGCGGGAGGCCTCCGCGTCGCTGCGCTCGGTCTACGACTGCGACGTCACGGTGCACGACGACCAGTCAATCCCCGAGGGCGCGTTCGACCGCAACCGCAACCAGTACCGGGCCGAGCAGTTCATCGAACTGGCCTCCCGGGTCGGGAGCGGCGAGAAGAACATCGGCATCACGACCCAGGATCTGTACTACCGCCGCCGCAACTACGTCTTCGGCCTCGCCTACCTCAACGGCAACGGCTCGGTCATCTCCACCTATCGGCTCCAGACCTCCTCGGACGGCGGCATCTCCACGCGCCCCGCCGGCGAGGTGTTCGCCGACCGCGTCCGCAAGGAGGTCGTCCACGAGATCGGGCACACCTTCGGGCTGGAGCACTGTGACAACTCCAAATGCGTGATGAGTTTCTCCCCCACCGTCCGCGAGGTCGACGTCAAGGAGGAGAACCTCTGTGGCTCCTGCTCCCGGCTCCTCCGGTAGCAACTTTCCTCTCGATTTCTCTCTCGACCGACGACAGGTAGTTATCCGCCGGGTGTGTATGAACAACCATGAAGTTCCTCGTTGCGGTGGACGGTTCGGACGCGAGCGACGAGGCGATCGACTACGTCGTCGAACTCGCCCGCGGCCTCGACGCCGCGGTGACGGTGGTCCACGCCGTCGAACCCGGCGTCTCCGTCGCCGGCGACGACACCTCGCCCCCGGGCGATCGACTGGTCGCCGAGTCGATGGAAGACGCCGAGGCCCGCGGGGAGCGCCTCGTCGACGACGCGGTACGGCGTCTCGACGCCGCGGGCGTCGACGCCGAGGCCGAACTGCTGTACGGCGACCCGGCGACCGTCGTCCCCGACTACGCCGCGGCCGAGTCCTTCGACGGCCTCTTCGTCGGCCACCGCGGGCTCTCGGAGCGCTACGAGAACCTCGTCGGCAGCGTCGCGAAGGCGATCCTCGAACGGTCGTCGGTCCCGGTCACGGTGGTCCGGTAGGCAGCCACGCCATCCGCCCGCGTCCGGGCGCTCGCGTCACCGCCGCCCGTCGTCGGTGACGAGCGGCACGTCGGCCCGATCGAGCAGGTTCGGGAAGACCCGGTGGGCGAAGTGGAGAAAGACGACGAGGACGACCGGCGCGAGGAACACGCCGTACCAGCCGAACGCGTACGCGCCGAGGACGTACCCGAGCATGATCAGCCCCATGTTGATCTCGCCCTTCGAGACGTACGACCGGACGACGATGTCCGGGAAGCTGTCGACGGCCAGCAGCGTGACGACGAAAAACACCGCCGGGAACCACAGCGCACCACCGCCGGTGACGCTCTGCCACGCCAGGTAGGCGGTGTACGGAACGTACACGAGTTTCATGCCGACGGCGGGAATCAGGGTCGCGACGCCGGTCACGAGCCCGAGCAACACTGGGAACGGGACGCCGATCCCGGACGGTGCGATCAGACTGAGGCCGTAGTAGACGAGCACGGCGATGAGTCCGGTAGCCCCGATCGTGATGAGGTTCCCAGTGTAGATTGTCGTGAGGTCGTCGTCGACGCCTTCGAGAAACGAGACGACGCCGTACTCGCCGTGGAAGCTCCGGCGAGCCCATTGGGCGATTTTCTTGTCGTCGCGGAGCAAGTAGAATGCGACGGTGAACGCGACGAAGATCCGCAGGGACCAGACGAGTACGGCGTTCAGAAATCCGGAAATCTGTGTCAGGCGACCGTCGAGACGGGAGAGGATCGTTTGCGGACTGGTCAGTTCGGCGACGTCGACGTACGGACGTAGCGCCGTCCGGAACTGTTCGAGTCCCGCCTGGCCGACGAACCGGTCGAGTTCGCCGACGGCGACGACCGTCGCGTACCCGGCGACGAGGAGGATCGGCGCACCGACCAGCAGCAGCGTGACGGCCGCGTTCGCGTCCGGGTGGTCGACGTACTCGTCCAGCCATTGGTACGCCGGTCTGGTCGCGTAGTAGAGGAACAGGCCGAGTACGACCCCGCCCAGCAGGGAGTACAGCGCGACGATGACCAGGGCGAACACAGCGACACCGACGATCCCCCACCCGACTTTCTCCGGAGGGAGGTCCCAGGCGTCGATCATAGCGATCTAACGGCGTGGACGAGCAAAAGGGCCGTGGCGACCTGCAAACGAGCACAGTCGTGGGCGACTTGCTGCAAATGCCTGCACGGATCTTAGGGCGCCGCCGCTCGACACCCGCGTATGTCTCAGCCTCGAGGGACCGGGCGACCCGTGGCCCACAGGACGACGCGCCGGACTGTCCTCACCGGCGCCGCAGCGTCTCTCGGCGGCGCGACGCTGTCTGCGAGCACTGCCAGCGGACAGATCACGATCAACGCCGTGATCCCGAGGCCCGAGCGCTGGGCCGACCAGAACCTCGCGGGGTTCATGATCCACCTCGGACCGACGCTCGACCCCGAAGACGTCGACACGATGCCCGACTGTACGTTCGAGGGATGGCCGCCCGAGGAAATCGACGTCTACGACGCCGCGCTCATCAACCGACGGCAGGCTGACACGCCCGAGGAGGAGATTTCGCTGTTCGTCGGCGCGGACCAGGACATCGGGGCCGGTGAACTGTTCCTGATAAACACCTTCGAGGAGTGCGAGAGCGATCACTTTCGCCTCGAACTCGAAGGGATCGGCCGGCGCTTCCAGGGGACCGCGTCCGGGCCGGCCGCCGAACCCGAAGGGGTGGACGTCGAGGAAACGACTCGCTCCGAGGCGTTCGGTCCCGGCTTCGGCGTCGTCCAGGCGCTTTTGGCCGCGGCCGGTCTCGGTGGCCTCTCGGCCTGGCTCCGACGGGACGCGTAGTCGTCTCCGGGTCTCCCCACCACCGCGGGACGCGGGATCGACGGGGCTTTGATCCGCGACTCCCAAGCCGCCCCCGTGTCAGACGACGTGCCGGAGCGCCCTCCGGCGGGGGGGCTGGTCGAGGCGCTCGACGTGAAGCGAAACGCCGCGGTCGGCGCCGCCGTCGGCGTCGCGCTCGCGGTTGCGGCGTACCTCGTCCGGGTGTTCGAACTGCTCGGTCCCTTCGCCGGCACCCGGCAGTTTCCGGTGCTGGGCGTCGGCGGCTGGTTCCTGCTCCTCGCGTTCGTGCTCGCGTCCGCGACCGCCCTGCTGGTGGCGACGCTGCTGACACTCGTCTCGGTCTACCGGCTCGCCCGCGAGGCCTGACGGGAACGGA
>Ga0207720_100710_pt1 | contig 17926 bp, 17 predicted proteins | sample A23P2SouthBayCA_2_FD_187751 | JGI IMG/M metagenome (GOLD analysis project Ga0207720, IMG submission 187751) | Aerobic enrichment media microbial communities from Eden Landing Ponds, California, USA - A23 E3 (2) (SPAdes) | ecosystem: Environmental > Aquatic > Marine > Unclassified | place...
ATGCCGAACTGCCCCCAGCGGTGGTCGCGCAGGCGGTCGACGACGTCGTCGCGGGGCGTCCAGTCGACCTGACGGTAGTGGTCGCGGAAGACGAGCCAGCCGCGGTACGCCCAGTAGCACACCACCGCCGCGTACAGGTAGACGAGGACGAGTCGGATCGCCCACGCCACCGCCGGCTGCAGCCCGAGGAACGTGCCCTCCCAGGGGCCCGACGGCCCCGTCTGGTACCCCTGGTTGGGGATCGTCTCCCGCGAGAGGAGCGTCGGAACGTTCCCGGCGGCCGCCCGGAGCCCGTCGATGAAGCCGCTGGCCGACTGTTGGGCGGCGTACACCGCTTCCCCGGCGCTCTGGGAGACGGCACCCACGATCACCTCGATCAGCGCGGTGACCGCGATGACCGTCGCGTCGAGCAACAGCAAGAGCCCGCCCGCGAGCGCGCCGAACTCGATCGCGACCAGCGCGAGTGCGACCGCGCCCCAGCGCAACGCGGGTTCGGGGTTGGCCAGCAGCCGCTCGCGCAGCGTCGACTCCTCGCGGCGGTCCCGGTCCCGGGCCGTGTCAGTGATAGTTGCACACATGTCTCAGTCCTCCTGTCCCTCCAGTCCGATCCGCGGGTCGATCAGGGTGTAGGCCACGTCTTGCGCGATGTTGAAGAACACGAGTATCAGGATGAACACGTAGGTGAGCGCGCCGATGATCGGGACGTCCGACGCGAGGACGGCCGAGAGGAACAGGTTCCCCAGCCCGCGGATCCCGAAGATGAGTTCCACGAGGACCGACCCGCCGATCAGCAGGTAGAACTCCCCCATGATGACGGGGAGCAGCGGGATCATCGCGTTGCGGGCGACGTGTTTCCCGATGATCACCCGCTCGGAGAGCCCCTTTGCCTTGGCCGTGTCGATGTAGGGGGCGTTGATGCTCTCCAGGACGGCGGTCCGACCGATGCGGACTTCGTTGCCCATCGAGGAGGAGCCGAGCACGAGCGCGGCCGGCAGGATCCACTTGAACGCGACCGCCCAGTTGTACGGGTCGGGGACCGGTATCCCGATCGGCCCTAGCGAGTAGCTGCCGAACAGGTTGCCCAGCGCCGCTGGGGTCCCGATCACGTCGGTCGGTATCAGAAAGCCCCGGTAGAAGGACAGCACGCCGCCGGCCGAGAGGACGCCGGCGAGCATCACGGCCAGCCAGAAGTTCGGCATGGCGCGCCAGACGATCCCGCCGAACGAAGCGGTGTAGTCGCCCCAGGTGTTGGCCCGGAGACCGGCGTACAGCCCGAGCGGGATGCCAAGCGCCAGCGCGATGACGACCGACCAGAGGCCGAGCCAGATCGTCGCGGGCATGCGTTCCCAGACGAGCTGGGCGGCCGACTGGCCGCGGGTGACGACCCACGACTGGCCGAAGTTGAAGGTGATCGTCTCTGTCAGGAAGTTCCAGTACTGTATCCACAGGGGTATGGGTTGCCCGTTCGGGTACCGAAGCCCGAGCGCCACGGCCAGCTGCCGGGCGGTCTGGGGGTCGGCGTCCCGACCGAGGATCGCCGTCGTCGGGTCGAACGGCGAGAGGTAGATGATGACGAACGTCATCGTGAGGCCGAAGAGCACGACCGGTACCCCGAGGACGAGCCGTTTCGCGATATACAGGAGTTTGTTCATGGCGTCGTCTCCGTTATGCGTGAAGTTGTCTCTGTGTGGGGACCGCAGAGCAATACATTCGTCGTCGGCGCGAACGCGTCATCGGGGGGACCACCGGTCGGCCCGTCCGATTACTCCGACCCGACGTGTTCGTCGTAGGCCTCGATGCCGCCGGGGAAGATCTGCGGCGGCGTCAGGTGATAGGCCGGCTCGAAGCGACCCTTGAACACGTTCTGCATGAACTCCGGCTGGTTGACGACGTACGCCATCGCCTGCCGGACGGCCCTGGGCACCGCCTCCATGTTGAACCCGACGTAGTAGGTCCCGATGTCCGGAGTGCGGGCGTAGTTGACGGAGGTCCCGTTCTCCAGATCGTAGGTCCCCAGGTCGCGGCCGACGTCGTCGGTCTCCTCGATGTTCACGCTGTCGGCCTGGTACTGGGCCGTGGGAACGGTGCCGATGTCTGCGTTTTCGTTGAGGAAGTAGTTGTACCGGGCCTGTGTCTCGGTGAGGATCGCGGCGTCGATCCCGTCGAAAGAGGCGCCCTCGCCGTGGTAGTCGTCGTAGGCGTCCATGACGAACTCGCCGCCGTTGCCCGACTCCCAGTTGACGAACTCGAAGGGGCCGGCCCCGACGGGGTTCTGGGAGAACTCGTTCCAGGACATCTCGCCCTCGTAGCCCTCGACGTCGCCGACGATGCCCTCGGGTACCGCCGAGAACGCGGAGTACGCCAGCACGGACAGCGAGAACGCGAACGGGTTCTCCGTCGTGATCTCCAGCGTGTAGTCGTCGACCGCGTTGACGGCGATCGAGTCGGGAACGATCCGGGTGGTCGTCTGCGCTTCGCCCGAGGCGGTGTCCGTGACGGTGTTGCCTTCGTCGTCGGTCACGGTGACCTCCTCGGTCTCGTGTTCGATCCCCATGACGCTGACGGGGAACCGCGCGTTCGTGGAATTCGAGGACACCATCAGCCGCTTGATAGCGTACTCGAAGTCCTGAGCGGTGACCTCGTCGCCGTTGTGGAAGGTCGCACCCTCCTTCAGCGTGAACGTGTAGGTGGTGAAGTCGTCGCTGAGCTCGTACTCGGTGGCCAGCAGGTTTTCGACCTCCGTCGTCCCGTTGGCGTAGTTCGTCAGCGCGTCGAACATGTCCATGATCTTGCCACCGGAGGCCGTGTTCCCGGAGGCGATCGGGTCGAGACTGCTGAACGTCGACGAGATGGTGCTGAGGCGGTCTTTGCCTTCCAGACCCGCGACGGAGTTACTCGCTTTCGCGCGAGAGGGACCCATCGGGCCCGGCGGGTTGTAGTCGACGTGGTCGTACCACATCCCCTCGGTGACGCCCTGGTACAGCGGGATGAGCGCGGCCTCCTGCCACATGCCCTCCTCCATGGCGACCGCGGCCTCGCCGCGGATCTGGGCGGCCTCCTCGGTGTCCTGCGGGTTGTCCTCGATGCGGTCGAACTGGTCGACCATGTACTGGCGGACCGCCGGGTCGGCCTCGGCGTCCTCGGACCAGAACAGCCGTGCACCGTTGGCCGCGGCGTTGTCGGCGTACGTCGTGTTCGGCGGGTCGATCAGCTGGACGAAGTTCTGCGGCCCGGGGTAGTCGGCGATCCACCCGAGCGTGTACGCCATGTGGTTGCCGTTGCGGGTGGTCTCCAGCAGCGGCGAGAACGCCGCCGAGCTCTGGTTCATGTCGATGTAGGCGGACTCGAGCCGGCTGGCGATCGTCGACGCCATCTCCGCCCAGGTCGGGCTCTCGTACTGGAGCCAGTCGAGCTCGAAGCGGTTGTCCGGGCCGTAGCCCGCCTCTTCCATCACCCGCTGGGCCTCCCCGATCATCGTCTCGCCGACGCCGTACGGGTAGCCGTCTATGGTTATCGGGTCACTGTCGGTCCCCGTGTCGGTCGTCCCGCCGTCGCCACCGTCGCCGCCGTCGCCACCGTCGCCACCGTCGCCACCGTCGCCACCGTCGCCACCGTCGCCGCCGTCGCCGGGCGTGGCGGTGTCGCCACCGTCGCTTCCACAGCCCGCTACCGCGGAAGTGAGGGCAGCCGCACCGGTCGCTTTCAGGAATCGTCGTCGGCTGGTGTCGGAGTCGTCAGTATCGCGAGGCATACGTCCCCATTACCGAGCACGATACTTAAATTGCGGTGGAACTTGCCGTAAGTTGTTTCCAAAACCGCAACACCACGGCGGTCGGAAATTATCTTAAATTATATTCTACCCCATGGTATTATAACGTAGAATTACAGGACCACGGGGGGATACCCGAGACACACTAACGGCTTAAAGGAATAAAAGCGTAGGGGCCGAACGGCGCGATGAACGGTCGGTACTACCGGTGAATTTCGACCGATTCGAGGACCACGGTGTCGATCGGGCGATCACTCGGGTCGGTGTCGACCGCGCCGATCGCTTCGACGACGTCCATGCCGTCGACGACCTCGCCGAAGACGGCGTGTTTGTCGTCGAGGTGGGGTTGGGCGCCGAGCGTGATGAAGAACTGCGAGCCGTTGGTGTCCGGGCCGCGGTTGGCCATCGAGAGCGTCCCCGGCGAGTCGTGGCGCAGGTCGTCGTGGAACTCGTCGTCGAAGGTGTAGCCCGGGCCGCCCCGGCCGGTCCCGGTCGGGTCACCCACCTGGAGCATGAAGTCCTCGATGACGCGGTGGAACTCGACGTCGTCGTACAGCGGGTCGACCCGCTTCTCGCCACTCTCGGGGTCTTCCCAGGCGCCCTCACCCGGACCCACCTCGGCCGACTCGTAGTCGGACTCGGTCGCGTGGTCGACGAACGCCTCGACGGTGTTCGGCACCTTGTCTTCGAACAGTCGCACCTCGATGTCGCCCTCGGAGGTGTGGAGCGTCGCTGTCAGTTCGTCACTCATACTCGGGGGGAAGCCCGCCGCGGAGAAAACGCTGGTGGTACCGGCCGCCTCGCCGGTTCGGGCCACCGGTCGCTATCGGTCGGTCGAGCGAGTCAGAACGCGCGCAAGTCGTCCAGCACCGCTTCGGCGTCGCCGCTCTCCAGCACGTCACGGGCAATCTCGAGCCCCTCGTCGATCGAGTCGGCGTCTTCGCGGGCGTAGATGCGCAAGGCGGCGTTGAGCGCGACGGCGTCGGCGAACTGGTCGTCGCGCTCGCCGGCCAGGACGTGCTCGGTGATCTCGGCCGACTCCGCCGCAACGTCCTCGACGCCCAGGTCCTCGCTCTCGAAGTCCATGCCGTATTCGGCGGTCTTGATCTCGAAGTCGTCGAGTTCACCGTCCCCTTCGTTCCACTCGCCGACGACCGTCGTTCCGGGCCGCACGTCGTCGTAGCCCTCCATGCCCTGGAAAAAGAGGGTTCGGGAGACGGACTGGCTCTCGGCGGCTTTCAGCGTGTCCGTCATCTTCACCGCGAACGGCAGGTGATAGAACGAGCCCAGATGCACGTCGGCGTTGGCGGGGTTGGCGAGCGTCTCGACGGTGTTGACGAACGTCCGGACGCCCATGTTGTCTCGTCGGTCGAACAGTGCGTCGATCCCGGGGTTGAACGCCGGCTGGTAGTAGTAGCCGAAACCGGTCTCGTCGACCATGTCGGCGCTCTCGCTCGGTTCGACCTCGGTTCGAACACCGAGTTCGTCGAGCACCTGCTTGTAGGAGTCCTGTTTCTGCGTCGGGACGCGGTCGCCGCTGTGGACGACGACGGGGGTTCCGGCGGCGGCGGCGACGGCGCCGGCGGCGACGCCCAGGATCGCGGAGCGGCCCTTGCCGTCGTAGTTGGCGCCGCAGTCGACGGGGTCGGCGTCGGGTTCGGCCGTGACGGCCGACTCCTCGCGCATCACGTCGACGTACGCCGCGAGTTCCTCGGGAGTGTTGCGCTTCCAGCGGTTGGCGAGCCAGAACGCCCCCAGCGTCGTGTGGTCGGGTTCGCCAGCGAGAACCCGCTGGAACGCCTCGCGGGCCTGCTCGCGGGTCATGTCGTCGGCGGATTTGTGTCCCGAGCCGACGACCTCCGTCATCAGCCGCTTGAGCGGCCAGTCACCGAATTCGCGCGTCGCTTGTGCCATGTCGATCGATTCGGTCCGAGCCCGTTAAAGCGCCCTGATTTCGTCGAGCGATGGCCCCACGGTCAGTTTCGCCGCCGCGATCTGGACGTTCGTCGGCTTCGCGACCGAGCCGGCGGTGGGGAGTCGAAAGAGGTACACTGCTGCCTTCCTAACTTCCGTCGAATGAGTCAGGGGACGGCGGACTGGCGAGCACAGGTCGACGCCGTCGACGCGGCGCTCGTCGACGGGTGGCAGAGCGGGTTCCCGGTCCGCGAGCGGCCCTTCGAAGCGGTCGCCGCGGACGTCGGCGTCGACGAGGAGGAGGCGCTCCAACGGGTTCAACGGCTATACGACGATGGGGTCTTCCGGCGATTCGGCCCCGTCTTGAACCCCCCGGTCATCGGCAGTTCGACGCTGGCGGCCGTACGGGCGCCGGTCGACCGCTTCGACGAAGTGGCCGAGGTGATCAACGGCTACGAGCAGGTCAACCACAACTACGCTCGCGACCACGAGTGGAACATGTGGTTCGTCGTGACCGCCGCGTCGAAGGAACGCCGGGACGCCATCCTCGCCGAGATCGAGGACCGAACCGGTTGCGAAGTGCTCGTCCTGCCGATGCTGACGGACTTCTACATCGATCTGGAGTTCCCGGTGGTCAACGGCGACCGGTTCGCCCGCGAGAGCCTCGCGGAGACGGACGTGGCGGCGACGAGTATCAGCGAGCGGGCCGCGGCGGACCTCTCGGCGCTCGACCGGCGCGTCCTGCTGGAGGTTCAGGGCGGCTTCCCGCTGACGGCGACCCCCTACCGCGACGTGGCCGAGGCGGTCGGCGCGCCGGTCGGCGAGGTGCTCGCGAGCGTCGAGCGGCTGCTCGCCGACGGCTGCATCAAGCGGATCGGCTGCGTGGTCAACCACCTCGTGACGGGGTTCGACGCCAACTGCATGGTCGTCTGGGACGTGCCCGACGACGAACTCGACGACCGCGGCGTCGAGGTGGGGAAACTGCCGTACGTGACGCTGTGTTACCACCGGCCGCGCCGGCCCGACCAGGAGTGGTCATACAACCTCTTCACGATGATCCACGGCCGCGAGCACGACGCCGTCGACGCGAAGATCGACGAGCTGGCCGCCGAGTACCTGCCCGTCGACCACGAGCGGCTCTACTCCACGGAGACGCTGAAACAGACCGGCGCCCGCTACGAGGACCTGGTCGACGAACACGCCGAGGAGTGAGAACGGCGGCCGGAGGCCACGGCGTCGAGAGCGTCGACGGCCGGAGGGACCGACCGCGAGTGGGACAGGCGGCGGGCGGAACCGACCGCGAGCGCGTCGGTGTCTGCGTCACGCAGTGGGACCCGACGGAAGCTTTTTGCGCCCGCTAGCGCCATATGTCTACGTTCGTATGACGGGTCCTGAGCGGGCGGTGGTGCTGATCGTCGACGACGAGCCGGCAGTCGCCGACTCCTACGCCGCACACGTCCGAGACAGCTACGACGTGCGGACAGCCTACGGGGGAGAACAGGCGCTTTCGAAGCTCGACGAGGCGGTCGACGTGGTGTTGCTGGACCGGCGGATGCCGGATCTGGTCGGTGACGAGGTGCTGGAGACGGTCCGCGAGCGCGGGCTCGAGTGCCGGGTGGCGATGGTCACTGCGGTCGACGCCGACTTCGACATCGTCGACATGGAGTTCGACGACTACGTCGTCAAGCCGGTCACCGGCGAGGAGTTGCTCGACACCGTCGACCGGCTCCTGCGCTGTGCCGAGTACGAGCGGGCGCTCCGGGAGTACTACCGAGTGACGCGCACCTGTGTCGCGCTCCGAGCGTCGAAGGGCACCGCGGAGCTGGCCGATAGCGGCGAGTTCCGCCGGCTGGAAGACCGCCGAGCTGAGCTGCGGGCCTCGCTGTCGACTGCCGCCGAGGGCCTCGCCGACGACGACTTCGAAGCGCTGTTCCGCGATCTGGAGCAGTAACCCGGCCGGCAGCGACCGCGCCCAGCAGCGACGCCCACGACGAGCCGGTCGTCACGGCCCGGCGCGCCCCGACAGCGACGCGTCGTCACCGAGCGAGGCGGGTACTGGCCCTTTCGAAAACACTATTCGGGGAAGGTCCTAAGCCGGCGGCAATGACACCACAACTGCCGGACGTCCAGGCGTCGAGCCCGGACGTGACCGTCGGCCTCAACCGCGTCGGCGTCACCGGGGTCGAGAAGCTCGTCGAGATCAGCCGCGAGGAGAAACGACCCTACGTCCTGATGGCCGAGTTCGAGGTGTTCGTCGACCTGCCGTCCTGGCGCAAGGGCGCCGACATGAGCCGCAACATGCAGGTGATCGACGAGACCCTGGAGGAGGCCGTCAGCCAGGGCGACCTGCGCATCGAGGACATCTGCGGCACCGCCGCCGAGCGCCTGCTCGACAAGCACGACTACACCGAGCAGGCGGAGGTCCGCATGGAGGCCGAGTTCGTCACGCGCGAGCGGACGCCCGAGAGCGACCTCCCCACGCAGTCGACCGCCGACGTGATCGCCTCGGCGACGGCCACCGAGGACGGCGACATCCGCGAGGAGATCGGCGCCGAAGTCACCGGCATGACGGTCTGTCCCTGTTCGCAGGGCATGTCCGCCGCCCGCGCCCGCGAGAAACTGCGCGACCAGGGCGTCGACGACCGCACCATCGAGGAGTTCCTCGAAGAGGTGCCCCAGCCGGGCCACTCCCAGCGCGGCCACGCGACGCTGACCGTCGAGAGCGAGGGCGGTCCCGACGTGGACCTGACCGAACTGATCGAGGTGGCCCGCGACTCGATGAGCGCGCGCATCTACAACCTCGCCAAGCGGCCCGACGAGGACCACATGACCTACCAGTCCCACCTCGACGCGAAGTTCGTCGAAGACTGCGTGCGCGCGATGGCCGAGGGCGTCATCGAGGAGTTCCCCCACCTCGACGACGACGCCGTCGTCCGCATGGAGCAGTCCAACGACGAGTCTATCCACCAGCACAACGCCCACGCCGAACGAGTCGCCGAGGTCGCGACCCTGCGCGGGGAAGTCAACGGCGACGACTGACGACGGCGGAGACCTACCGTCGACGCTCAAGAAGCGGTCTCCGCGTCGACGGCCTCGGCGTTCTCGCGGTAGACCAGCAAGTAAAACAGCGGGAGCGTCACCAGCAGCGAGCCGAAGGTGTTGCGCGGCTGGGCGAAGACGTCCGGCTCCGAGAAGATCGTTCCGACCATCATGGCCGCCAGCAGCGCCAGCAGGACGGTCAACGCGAGTCGCTCGCCGTCGGACTGCGGGGCCGTCCGTTCGGGACGGGAGACGACGTACACGACCAGCGCGGGCGGGAAGATCGCGACGGTCGCCGTCGAGCGTACCGGGTGGTCGCCGTCGCGCGCCACGGCGTCGAGGTACACCCAGACGACGAGCGTGACCCACGTCAGCGCGGGGAACGCTGCCGCCGCGACCAGCGCCCCGGTCGACTGGAGCGGCGCCGCGACGAACGTGTCGAGCATACCGCCGGGTAGACGACGAGCGGGCCTAAGGGTTGTCGGTCGGCGGCTCACCGAATCGAACCGGTGACGCGCCGAAGATTGAAGCACCGGCCGCGTCGTACGTGGGACATGGGCAAGCGCATCCTCGTCCCGGTCGACGGGTCCGAGCAGGCACACAGGGCGTTCGAGTTCGTCGCCGAGGAGTTCGACGACGCGGTGGTGGTCCTGTTGCACGTTATCAACCCGGCGGAGGCCGGCTACAGCGCACAGGCCTCGATCCCGAGTTTCTCCGAGGAGTGGTACGAGAGCGAACAGGCCGCGGCCGAGAACCTGTTCGCTGAGATCGCCGCCCTCGCCGACAGCACCGAACTATCGATCGAACGCGAGACCGAGGTCGGCAAGCCGACCCGCGTGATCGTCGAGTTCGCCGACGAGAACGGGATCGACCAGATCGTCATGGGGAGCCACGGTCGCTCGGGCGTCACCCGGATCCTGCTTGGCAGCGTCGCCGAGGCGGTCGTCCGCCGCTCGCCCGTTCCGGTCACCGTCGTTCGCTGAGCGGTAGCGCGGACGGCGAGCGTCCGAGTCAGTCCGCTTCGACGTGACGGACGATGTGCACGTCGTAGCGGGGGTCTTCGGAGACCGGCGCACCGACGCTGGAGACCGGCGTCGAGACGCGGCCGGCGTTCTCGCTGCCGATGAAGACGATCTCGGCGTCTACGTCCTGGGCGACCGAGCGGATGGTCCGGACCACGTCGGTCGTCACCGAGGCGACCGAGCTGACGTCCTCGGGTCGCTCACAGCGGATGGTCGCGTCCGGCGCGACGGCGCGAATCGCCACCTCCAGCTCCGAGTGGATCTCGTCGGGGTCGTAGCGCTCCTCGGCGTCGATCCACCCGCGCTCGACGGCGAACTCGCGCTCGTCCAGCGGAATGACGATCAGCGTGACGACCTCCTCGTCGGTGAGTTCGGCGAACTCCGTCGCCCGCTCCAGGGCGGCTTCGGCCAGCGCCGACCCGTCGAAGGGCACCAGATAGGTCATGGTTCGTGGTGCGAGCGCCCGCGTCTTATAAGCCGCGGGCGACTCCCCGCCCTCGCGCGTCTCCGCGGTTCCCGTCCGGTCACCGCTCCGATTCGAGGGCTCGCTCTCACACGTCGCTCGCCCTCCGCGAAGCGATAGACGAAAGGTCTGTCACCGCCGATCAGATCGTATGGCCGAGGACGGACCCGTCGATCCGGCGACGATCGGCGAGCGCGACGCGCCCCCTGTCGAAGAGAAACCGTACAAGATCATCTTCGAGGCCAACAAGTGTTTCGGCGCCGGGAAGTGCGCCGAGGTCTCGGACAACTGGAAGCTGGACCTTTCGACCGGGATCGCCAAACCGCGGGCGTACTTCATCGACGAGGCGGACCTCGACGAGAACGTCCGCGCGGCGGAGGTCTGCCCCGCGAAGAAAGACCGCGGTGTCATCCACGTCGTCGACCGCCGCACCGACGAGGAGATCGCGCCCGACCCGAACGGCGACGGCTCCCTCTCCGTCGACTGGTGAGCGACCGGGGGACGCTTCGCTGCCGACGGCAGTCACCCGGTTTCGCCAGCGATATCACCGCGTATCGGCTCCACGGCGTCTGAACTGACCGGACGAGTTTTGTAGCTCCCCGTTCAACGGTCGTGGAATGGCGTCGGCGACAGCGATCGTGGGTGTCGCGTACCTGCTGACGGGGGCCGGGCTGCTCGTCCTGTTGCGCGAACCCTTCCGCCGGCCGGACAAGCCGGCGAGCACGGGCTTCGCGCTCGCCGTGCTCGGGATCTCGCTGTGGCCCCTGAGCCTCGGTATCAACTACTTCGTCGCCGGATTCGCGCCGTCGATGGCGCTGTGGACGCTCCGGCTCTCCGCGGCGTCGGTCATCTCGGTCGGCTGGTTCCTGGTCGCCGCGGCGGTGACGGGCCGGCTGTCGCTCTCTCGGACCGTCGCGGCCACGTCCGTCGCGTACGTGCTGATCGAACTCCTGCTGGTAGTCTCGAACGGCGCCCACGGACTGGTCTTCGGTCCGGCGACGACCGTCGACGGGACGATCCCCGTGGTCGCGTACGGCCCGTGGTTCTGGCTCCAGACCGTCGTCAACTACGGGCTGATCGCCGTCGGGACGGGACTGCTCGTCGTCGAGTGGTCGCGGTCGAGCGGTCTCAGGCGCCGCCAGACCGCCGTGCTCTCGGCGGCAGTGGTACCACCGGTGGCCGCGAACGTCGTGACGCTGTTCGGGTTCGTCCCGACCGTCCACGACCTGACGCCGTTCGGCCTCGTCGGGAGCGGTCTCCTGCTGTCGTGGGCGCTGTACCGCGCCGAGTTTCTCGACATCGTGCCCGTCGCCCGCCAGGCGGCCATGGCCGAGATGCAGGACGCCGTCGTGACGCTGGACGACGAGGACCGCATCGTCGACTGCAACCGCGCCGCCCGCGCGCAGTTCGACATCCCGCGCTCGTACGCCGGCGACTCCGTCGGGACGTACTTCCCGTCGCTGGCCGGAGTGCTCGCCGTCGACGCCGGGGTATCCTCGGCCGAAGACGACGCCATCGGGACCGGTCGCGGTCGTTCGAGTCCCGCGGTCGTCACCCGGCCCGTCGACGGGGTAGTCCACTCGTTTTCGGTGTCGATCTCGCCGGTCGTCGAAGCGGGTCGGACCGTCGCGCGGGTCGTCGTCCTCCGCGACATCACGCCGATCAAGCGGCGCGAAGGCGAGCTCGAGGAACGCGAGGCCGAGCTGGAGCTGCTCAGGCAGATCCTCTCGCGGGTGCTGCGACACAACATCCGCAACAAGCTGACGACGATCCGGGGCAACGCCGACCTCCTCGTCGAGACCACGGCGGGCGAGGACGCCGACCGCGCCGACCGCATCGTCGACGCCAGCGACGAGCTGATCGCACTCAGCGAGAAGGCGCGGACGATCGAGGGGCTCGTCGACCGGACCGACGAGACCGCGACCTACGACCTGCGCGTCGTCGCCGAGCGCGTGGTCGGGCGCGTCCGCGACCGGCATCCCCACGCCGCCTACGCCGTCGACGGCCCGGAAACCTGCACCGTCAGCACCGGTGAGGGCGTCGAATCGGCCGTCGAATGCCTCGTCGAGAACGCCGTCGAACACAACGACGCGAGCGAACCGACCGTCGACGTGACCGTCGGCTGCGGGGCCAATAGGTCGACCGTGGCCGTCAGCGACGACGGCCCCGGCATCTCCGAGCACGAACGGGCGGTCCTCCACCGCAAGGAGGAGACGCCACTCGCTCACGGCAGCGGCATCGGCCTCTGGATCGTCTCCTGGGTCGCCGACTGCTGCGATGGCGACCTATCCTTCGACGTCGACGAAGAGGGTACCACCGTGACGCTCCGATTCCCCGACGCCAACTGAGCCGGGAGTGGACTCGGGTCGCTGTCGCTCACTCCCGTGTGCGAACTGATTGTTAGAGAAGTTGCTGGTTCGGGTATATGTCTCACCGAGCGTGCTGCATACACAGCGCGAATGCAGCAGTCGGTTTATAGATGAAATGATGGGTATCGTCCAGAGATGATAAATCTCCAAAAAATACGCGCGCTGGGAAAGGTTAATCCGCTCTCACTGCGGGATGTGGATATGCGAGGGCTGAACGCGACGCGGCGTGAGGTGCTTGAAGGGACTATGGCAGCCGTCGTCGGGAGCAGCGTCGTCGGGATTACGAGTGCGGAGGCGACCGATCGGGAATTCAACCAGCGGACCTACGCGGTCGACGCGAGGCACACCGGGTTCGTCGACACAAACCACCTCTCAAAAGAGGATGACAAGGTGACCCAAGAGTGGGAGTTTGACATTGGGGATACCGTACAGGACCGCGTGACGTCGTCGCCGGCACTGGTCGACGGGACGCTCTACTTTGGTAGCTGGAACGAACACGTCTACGCGGTCGACGCGGACGACGGTACCCAGGAGTGGCGAACACACGTGTATACAGACGTGCGGACCTCGCCAGCGGTCGTCGACGGGATGGTCTACGTCGGGGCAGGACCGGACCTGTGGGCTACAGCCGGGCATCTGTACGCGCTTGACGCCGAGACAGGGACAATCGAGTGGGAGTTCGAACCACAACACGCGGACGAACCGGGGCGGTCGGAGAAAGTCGGGGCGTCACCTGTCGTCGTCGACGGAACGGTCTACGTCGGTACGAAGGACAGCTACCTGTACGCGCTCGACGCGGACAGTGGCGAGAAACGGTGGGAGTTCGACGCGGGCGGATGGGTCAAGTTTGCTCCGGCGGTTACAAGCGACACGGTGTACGTGCCCGCCGCCCAGGGTGGGGGCGCTATCGTCGCGGTCAATCGGTCGGACGGGACCGAGCGGTGGCGCTACGATATCGGGGACTGGACGGGACTGGCGAACGGTTCACCGACGGTGAGCGACGGGCGAGTGATCGTCGGCGTGGAGGAGTCCGAGTACAGGCTCCTCGCCCTCGGGGTCGATGAGGGCGAGAAGCTGTGGACCAGAAACTTCCCACACCCGTTCGGGGATACCGTCGCGGTGACACACGGATCCGTCTACGTTCACAACGACGAGCTGTACGCGCTCGATCCGACGGACGGGTCCCAGCAGTGGATGGCCGAGATCGGGAGTGGCTACCGGTCATCTCCACTCGTGGTCGGTGATATTGTCATCGCATGCGGAGACACGACCTACGCAGTCGATGCCGGAAGCGGCGACGTTTACTGGAGTATACCGGGCGGCGGCGGTGGTCACGTCGCGGTCGGAGCAGACCGGATCTACGTCCCCGAACTCGGCGGGAAACTGTACGGGTATAGCATCGTATCTAGATCGTCCGGGGAAGCCCTGTCGGGCGTGGCGGCCGACTACGACGCCGACGGGGACGGCGAAATAACGGTGAGTGAACTCCTGACCGCGGCCGATGACTACGCGGGCGGGGACCTCTCACTCGACGAACTGGCCGACGTCGCAGCCGTCTTCGCCGCTTCCTGATGAGACGACCATCACGGTACCATTTATTTACTGCAGATTTGCGTTACACAGAGAGTCACGCCTGAAAAATACAGAACCAGGTTGTAACGATATCTCTACTCTGCTGAATGCAGCCTCTGCACTGAGCATCCGCGCGCCGCAGGCGTGCGATTCACTGGCAGAGCAAAGCTCTGCCAAGCCTGCAGTCGTTCGCGGTGTTCACTCCTGCGGACACCGGTCGCGAACGGGGCGAGCGACCGACTTTTTCACCCCTGTTTTTGCCGGGAGGTTCCCGCAGCGACCGCAGGGAGCGAGGAAACCCAACCGGGAAAGATGGGTCCTAGAAGATATTCGCTTGCTCGTACACCGAGATCCCGTCCATCGTGATCTCGTAGGGTTTGGTCTCCCGGGAGTGGTTGGCGTTGCGTATCTTCTGGATCTCGACGGCGAGGCGGGTCTCCTGGGTCTCCGAGCGGACGTATCGGAGGAGGAGGACGGCGTCGGTGAGGTACTCGATGATGCCGTGGCGGGAGGCGTAGGGGTTGTCCTCGTTGGCCTCGCTGGTGAGGACGGTGGTGACGCCGGCCTCCTTGAGACTCTGGGTGAAGTCGAACACCTCGGTGCGCCGGCTGGAGACGTCGTCGTACATCATCTCCAGCAGCGAGACGGAGTCGAGGACGAACCGGTCGGCGTCGAAGTCCTCGATGAGCTCGGGGAGTTCGCCGCGGATGTTGTCGAGGCTGTTCGCCATCTCGACGGGGTCTAAGTCGATGACCGCGAGGTTCCCCTCTTCCTCGTGGCGCTGGAACTCCCAGCCCCGTTCCTCGGCCGTGGCCATGATGTCCTCGTAGGTCTGTTCGAGCGTGATGAACACGCCGCGGTCGGTGTCGTCCTTCTCCAGACCGTGCTGCAGGAACTGGAGGCCGAAGGTGGTCTTGCCGGTGCCGGCGCCGCCGACGATGACGATGAGGTGGCGCAGCGGGATCCCGCCCTGGACCATGTTGTCGAGGCCCTCGATACCGAGGTCGAGTCGGGGGATGTTCGACTCGAAGTCCTCGTCTTCGAAGTCGGCGTCGCCGCCGCCGACCCCGCCCATCGCGTCGGCGAAGTCGTCGTCGAAGAGCCCGTCGTCGGTGTCACCACCGAACGCGTCGCCGCTCCCGCTGTCGCCGAACGCGTTGTCCCCACCGGTCCCCACGTCGCCGAACGCGCTCGTGTCGCCGCCGGCATCGCCGAATCCACCGTCTTCGGTGTCGCCAAACGCATCTTCGCCGTCGGCGCCGCCGAACGCGTCCGCTCCGGTCGAATCGCCGAAGGCGCCTGCACCGCCCGAATCGGCGACCCCGCTCTCGCCACCGAAGGGCCCGCCGTCGTCGGGGTCGTCGAACTGCGCGTCGGTCTCGGAGTCGTCGAAGGAGTCGCCCTCGTCGGAGTCGTCGAACGCGTCTTCAGCCGTCGCTTCGGAGCCGTCGTCGGCTGCGGTCGACGCTTCCGACTCCTCGTCGCCGAGCGCGTCCTCGAACCAGTCGTCGTCCGCGTCGTCGCTCATCCGTTCGCCTCCCCGGACTCCGGGGTACTCATGGGCGAAGATGCGTCTCGCCCGGCATTAAACTTGCCCGCCAGCTATCGGAGTTGATTCGAGGGGTGCGACCGCGGGGCGGTCGGCGGACGCCGAAGGGGTCGTTTATTGGGGAGGAACGCGAATCGGGGGCCAATGCGAGTCGGAATCGTCGGCCAGCGCGGCAACCGCCGCGCCGCGGGGATCGTCGCGGACCTCTACGAGCGACTGGCCGGGATGGGCGTGGCCGTCGCAGTCGACGAGGAGTCCGCCGACGAGCCCGCCGCCTGGCCGAGCGGCCATCCCGATCCGGCGGAGCTGGGCGTCCCGGTCGACGAACTGACCGACTGCGACCTGGTGGTGAGCATCGGCGGCGACGGCACGTTCCTGTTCGCCGCCCGTGCCGCCGGAGCGACGCCGATCATGGGCGTCAACCTCGGGGAGGTGGGCTTTCTCAACGCCGTCGCCCCGGAAGCGGCCGTCGACGCCGTCACCACGGAGGTCGAGCAGTATCAGGCCCACGGCGCTATCGAGACCAGAGACATGCCGCGCGTCGAAGCCAGCGGCGACGGCTGGTCGCTGCCGCCCGCGCTCAACGAAGTCGTCGTCCAGGGGCCACGGCGAGGCCACGGCGGCGGCGCGGCGGTCGAAGTGCGCGTCGACGGATCGCTGTACACCAGCGGGCACGCCGACGGCGTGCTCGTGGCGACGCCGACCGGCTCGACCGCCTACAACCTCAGCGAGGGCGGCCCGCTGGTCCATCCGGGCGTATCGACGCTCGTGCTCACCGAGATGTCCGGCGAGGAGTCGATGCCGCCGCTGGCGGTCGACGCCGACAGCACGGTCACCGTCCGGCTCGACGACGCCGACGGCGGGTTCGTCGTCAGCGACGGCCGCGCACGACAGGAACTGGACGTGCCCGCGCAGGTGACGCTGGAACGGGCGGCGCGGCCGGTCCGGATCGCGGGACCGCCGCTGGACTTTTTCGCCGCACTCGGCAAGATCGAGTGAGTCGACTATCGGATATACCGACGGATTTTCGAAACGAGTGAGAACGCGAGAACGGGGGGATCTGATTACTTTTGGGCCGTCGTGTAGAGGACCGGCGAGATGACCAGTAAGACGAGGCCAATTGTCTTATACTGCATGACAGAGTTAAGCAGAGCAAGCTCCTTGTCCGGGTCGTTCATACTGGCAGGGGTCAGAAGGAAGAGAGCGCCAAAGGCCATCAGATACAGCGTCAGGAGTTTTCGGGATCGTTGAGTAGCCACGGCGAACAGTCCCAGGACGAACCCGACGATGAGCGCATCGCCGAAGTTCACCTTGAGCAGGAAGCCGTCTATCACCTGCAGCGGGATCGGGAACATTCTTGTTTCGTTGGTTTCTCTCTGAGAATCTTTAAACTTCCGTTGCGAAATCGGCAGACGGGAAACTCCGCGAGGAGATTCTGACATTTCCAGGGATACTGGAGAATCGGTCATATCCGACCTGTACTAGTCGTCTGCTGAAATATAAACACAGCCTGAATAGTATATACATTAATCCAATTAGAAAATACTATGTTACAGGACCACATTATTAGGAATGTATTAAAATGGACAAGACCGAATCCAGTGATTCCGAAGGGATGGAGCTCAACAGACGTGGAGTCCTGAAATCGATTGGAGCGACGGGTGTCGTTACCGGTATGAGCGGTATCGGTTCTGCAAATCCGCTTCACGGACACGATCCCGAAGCGGTTGAACGGGCTATAGAGCCCTATCGAAACCTGGAGGCCGTGAAAGAAAATATCGCAGAGCAGCCAGAGTTACTCAGAGCGATATCGGCGGCCGGATTCATCGAGGAGGCGTCCGTCGGTTCCCTCCCGATCGAGACGTTCGGTGAACCCACGTCGGCGGACGATCTCAACGTGAGCATTATGTCAAAGTCAACCGAAGACGGAGTTACAGCTGATATCCGAGCTGATGGAAGGTTGAACGGCGGCTTCTTCGCATTGAGCGTCGTCCCCGAGACTGGTGAATCGTTTGCGGTATTCAAGGATGACGATTCAAACGGTTACGACGACATATACATCTCTCCTTCGGCCGGCTGTGGCCCTGATTGCGACGATTGTGGCTACACCTGTGTCAACGCCCGAAACGCGACTTGTGATGGGACGAGTTATCAAGGTGTGAACTTCGTTTGTCAAGACGGGGACTGGTAAGTAGGCCTACCCAGTGAGGTCCCGGCCTCGATCTTTCC
>Ga0207720_100716_pt1 | contig 17862 bp, 16 predicted proteins | sample A23P2SouthBayCA_2_FD_187751 | JGI IMG/M metagenome (GOLD analysis project Ga0207720, IMG submission 187751) | Aerobic enrichment media microbial communities from Eden Landing Ponds, California, USA - A23 E3 (2) (SPAdes) | ecosystem: Environmental > Aquatic > Marine > Unclassified | place...
TCGGCACGGCAGCGTGGGCAATAGACGCCGTCACGCCAGCGAATCTGTGCCAGCAGATTCGCGGCCCGACGCTCCGAGACGAACGTCTTGATTGGCATCCTCGTTCGTCGGGTGACGCGGTCGCGTCACCCTTGCCCGCTGTGACTTCCAGCTACCGCTGGAATCTCACCAACAATCCTCTACCCAAGAGCGTTCGTCTTTAATACCGCATCCGAGTTGACTTGGACAACCTCAGCACACATAATTCGGCCGCCTTCTATCGGTACTTACTACCAGAGAACGCGCGCGAGTATCTTGGTTTTCTATTACACGCCTACGCACGGGAACTAGCTGAACATGGCCGACCTCTATATGCAGTGTCTCAATTACCGTATTACGGACGCAGCGACCCTCTGATCAGAGATCGCTGTATGGGAAAGCGAACGAAACGAGATGGATGTCACGATCAACCGACAATTCACGAACTATGACGCTAGGTCAACGCTTCACCGTCTCTATTCGACTATCCAGGGGGGGTAAAAACTAGCCACTTGACGCTTGGGTAGGTGATAGCTAAAGATGAGTAGAGATTGGAGTAGTAATTAAATAGTAATTTATATGAAATATAAGTATTTATAATAATACTGTCATATGTAACTCTACATAGTGGCACTGGTAACTATCCTTTGACTACTCTGCTGTAAGCAGTTTATAAATGTAACTAATAGTCCTCTATCTCGTTAGAACAGTTAATTTAGTAATTCGAAACTAACTCACTATGGCGTACACTGAAGATACGCGGCAAAGTGGTGACCACTCGTCGCACGACACGAATAGTAGTAGGTTAATCCTACGACAGCAGTACAGACGGTCTGAACGGCATCCATCCGCTTCGCGACCAGTCAGTGGACATGGCAACTACCGACCGGGGGTGAGCACGGGAGCGGCTAACGAGCCTCGTCGTTGCGTTGTGACTTCTACGATGCCATCCCTGAATCAAAATATATTGGCTTCCTCTGATTTTCACGGTTGCGGTCAACTGAACAGTCGGAGATATGGGGTTTGCCGCGGAAATAACGAAACGACTCTATCCTCAAACAACACTTCAATCCTACAATGACAAAACGATACAATACACCCGTCAAAGGTACGCTAGATTGGCATATTCCACTGAACGAGAATTTTGACCGACTGAACCGTGATATCCCAGTTCTGGACATAGAGGAGGAGCGGGGTTCGTACACGCCCCACGATGGACTAATGTTCATTGCGAGAGACACGGGGCGACGCTATGTCGGCGATGGCGACAAGTGGAGCGAAATCCCGTATCCCACGAATAGCACCAACGAGGCGAGCACGACATCGGCCGACATTGTTGTTTCGCGGAGCAGCGACCCCGTACAAGCCGTCAGGAACGGCGAAGAACTTGCCTCTGGTGACTCCGAGACGGTGCTGCAGGCTGTCGTCGATAACATCGCCGACGGTGAGACGGTCCTTATCGAAAGCGGGACCTACGTCGTTTCCTCAATGAAGATACTCTCCGGGATCAGCGACGTTACGTGGCGCAACGAGGGGACGATTCGCCTCGACGACGACGGGTCGTCGGTAAATTCGATTCTCCGAGTCGATAACTGTGAAAACGTCGTCATTGATGGAGGCACGTACGACTTCGACAAGCAGAACAACACCGATGACGGCCGCTACGGGACGCAGTTCGTCCTCAGCCCCCGCAACTCGACGGGGGTGGAGATACGAAACACCCGTCTGCTGAACGCCTTCAACGGCTTCACTGGCGGGAACGATATCACCAACCTCTACGTCCACGACAACTACATGGAGACCAGCGACGAGCGTGGCTGCTACCACTCGGAGGCCAGCAGCAACATCGAAATCGCGAACAACACGATGCGGGACATCCGCTCAGGTGCGATGCGATCGAACGAACAGCCGACCAATTGGTACATCCACGACAACGACATCGAGATGCGCGATACCTTCGGCCCTGTCTACCTGTTCGAGGGTGGCTGCTCCGACATCACGGTTGAACGCGACAAGGCGGTCTGTCGCGGGTCTGGGAGCATTTGGTGGTCGAACAATGTCGACTACCACGGCAATCCCGAGGGTTTAGTCATCCGGAACGGTAGCTATGAGGCCCCTGACGGTCAAATGGACTTCGCCGTCCTCAACCCCAACGACAGCGCGGATATCTCCGGTATCACATTCAGTGGGAACGACCTCGTTAACATCCGCAAGGCCTATGCTTCGGCCCACCAGTAAGCAAAGGGTCTGCCTTAACGTAGTTGTTGGTACTCTTCGGCGACAGTCCGGCTCACGGCGTCCCATGAGAATTCGGACCTGACACGCTCGAAGGCGGCAGCACCCATCTCGGCGCGCCGTTCCTCGTCCCGTAAGAGTACGTTGATGCTCTCGGAGAATGCAGCGTGGTCACCGGGCTCGTGGAGGATACCCGTCGCGTCAGTCACTTGTTCAGGGATACCGCCGACGGTCGTGGAAATGACAGGTGACTTCGCCGCCATCGCCTCAAGTACGACGAGCGGAAACACATCGGTCCGCGTTGGGAAAAAAAATAGGTCAGCCCGTTGATAGAGCTTTTTGAGCAACCACTCGTTCGTATAACCCAGACACTGAATTTTGTCGGAGTCGTACATCTCTAAGCGCTCCTCGTATGGCGAGTCGTGCAACGGACCCGCGAGCACGAATGTGCAATCCTCCTCAAGACGATCGTAGGTGTCGAGCATATCACCGACACCCTTGTCGGGGGCGATGCGCCCGACGAAAAGAACGAGCGACCCCTCCGGTGGGATGCCAGTCGCCGCCTCAACGCTGGCACTGCTTTCGCCTGTCGGCGGATTCAGCCGAACACCGTTCGAAATCACCTTGATTCGCTGTGACGGGAACCGCTCTACAAGGTCGGTACGGTCCCGTTCAGACAGTGCGAATAGACAAGCCGCGTTGCGAAGCACCCAGAGGTACGGTCTTAAGAACCCGATCGAGAACGCAGTCTCCTCCAGGGTGGACATTTCCATCGACTCAGGGATATCCGGCACCTTGCTGATGGCGTGGGTCGTGACACAGTAGGGTACGCTCGCGAGTTTACATTTGAGGGCGACAGCAAGCATCCCAAACAGGGGGACCGGGTTGTGCATATGCACAACGTCGTAATCTGAGATTTCGAAACTCTCCAGATCTGTCCAGACGAGTGTGTTAGCGTGTTTCGCCATCGACGGCTGCACAGAAGCGATGCAGTCCCGGATCTTGTCCCGCACCGGAATCAGTGTGACCGAGTGATCCAGTTCAAGATCGTTAATGAGCTCCTTGTCGTAGTCGGTTTGCATTTTGACGTTGTCTACGGTCGTGTGACTCGCCAGATGATCACCGAAGAGAAGACCAGCTCTGGACGCCCCGCCGGGCCGTTCATTCGGTGTGGAGAACACGACATTGAGCACTCGACAGTCCACGGTCGCCGAGGCAGTCTCCGCTCCACTATCACCTGCTCTCTGGGACTGGGATCTCTCTGCGGGCGTGTCTGTCGGTTCTGACTCCGGGCTCGGCTGAGCGCTCTTTGTTATGCGCTCGGTGAGTCGTTTGAGGGTTCTTGGCAACAAGTGGATGGTCATATCTATGTATCATCGAGCTATTGAAAAAGTATTGAGCCACTTCGGCAATTACTCCAAACTAAGAATCTTCGAAAGCTCGGTATATCTCTCAGGCCATCGTCCGAGAATATAATCCCTTCGCTGCCGCGAAGGTGACCTCCGCGTATTGATCGGTTGAGGAGAGCGACGACTTACGAAGATACTGAACGCCCTTAGTAAGCTTCCCTTCGAGCAAGTAGGTGATCGCAACGTGATACCGGTGGCGCCCGCGGACGTCGAACCCCTGTGCCTCCAAAGCCCGTACATCATCTTCGAACACGTTGAGATAGTGGGCTATGGACTGCTCTACATCGGCACCCGATGGGGTATCGGACTCAAATTTTGTCAGCAGTTCCGCGTCGATAAAGGCAAGTTTCCCGTGGCGGACAAGACGATTTCGGAATTCCCAGTCCTGCTGGCGGTCGAACGAAGCGTCGAACCCGTCCATCTTAACGAGTGTTTCGCGCCGAACAAGCAGCGTTGAGGCCCCACCAGTGGAGAACCCATCCAGTAACAGTGACTCGGCAACCAGCTCCGACCCGCCTTCCATGCCGGGGGACTCCCTGTCCGGGAGGAGCTTCGAGATAGCCGCACGGACGCCCGCCGTCGGCCCTGTACGAACGCGATTGAAGTCACAGTATACAGCGACCCAGTCCTCACCCCGAGACTTTATGCAGGCGACTTGTCGCTGCAGTTTCTCTGGGTGAAACTTGTCGTCTGAATCGAGGAAAGCGACGTACTCCCCGCGTGATTCGCTGATGCCTGTGTTACGCGCACTGCTGCCCCCACGGTTCGTTTCGTGGGAAAAAACGCGCACGCGCGAGTCGTCATCGTACTGTTCCAGCACGTCGAGAGTCTCGTCGGTTGAACCGTCGTCAATCACAATGACTTCAAGACAGTCTATCGTCTGTTCGAGCGCACTGTCAATTGCCCGCGGGACCGTGTCGCTCCGATTGTACGTGGGGATGACGACCGATACTAGCGGGGACTCCGAGGTTGCATCGGGTATCATGTGGCGTCCCACCTCATGAAGAAGATGCGGTCATCCTCGTTGTCGTAGAGCAGCGACTTGCGTTTGGTCGCGTTTTCTGGGGTGACTTTGGGGGATAGGTCGCTTCCAGTCCCATTGCCCACGAACTGACAGTCACAGCTCTCAGTGCTGACTCCTCCTATCATGAGTCCGTACTGGTAGAACGTTTCCATCACTCGTCCCTCGACTAGAGTGGGGTAATAGGCCCTAACGGTGTCATGGGTCGTCCCGGCGTCGCTGGGGTATCCCCGGAGACTGAGGTCCGATTCCCCGAGGTACATGTGTGCTTGGTCGTCGACAGCGCTTTCGCCGCGCATGGGTTGTGTCAGGCTGACCGTGACCGACTTCACCGGGAACCGCATCATCGTTGTCACTAGCATGACGGCGACGAGAACCAGCACGATGATGCTCAGTGCCCGCCTGAAGTTGGGGGACTGTAGTCGGTTCTGCGACACCGGGAGGAATCGTACCCCCCCCTTGGGACCGCCGTCCGGGACCGTCAGCGCCGACGACTCGGATGTGCCTGCCGGGCTGCTGGAATCCGCCTTCGTCGCAATGTAGGCAATGAGGAGGACGGTAGCGTACACGAGCGAGTACGGAATTACAAAGTTTTTACATATTCTGACCGCCAGGTAGGCTAGTAAGCACAGGATAATAACCAGCACGGGGAGAGAGATGTGGTCCGCGATCTGTAGTGCGAATAGCATTGTTGCGACCATACTCACGGCGAAGTTTGCCGCACGCATCTGCTCATTTTTTCGGGGGTAGTTGATGGTTATCATTCGAGTGCTTCCCGATAGATCTCGATTGAATCTGCGCCGATTTCGGACCAGGCTAGCTCCTCGCGGGCGTACGTCGCTGCGGCCAGCCCGTCCCGGGCTCGTTGTTTGGGCTGCTCTGCATAGTCAATGACGCGGTCGGCCAGCGCTTCGTCGTCGCCACGCGGGAACGAGCGGCCGTTGTCCCGTTTCGTGAGGAAAGATGTTGCCGGCGAGTCACAGACGATGATGGGAAGCCCTGTACCGATAGCTTCGATAATCGCCATGCCGAGTTTTCCAGGCCAGACGCCCACATCGGCGGCGTTGTACAGCGCTGCCAACTTCTCGCGCGGCACCGCTTTTATAAAACGGACGTGCGATCCGAGTCCCGCCGACGCAACCCGGGTCCGGAGACTGTCGGTGTACTCTATCTCCCCATCGCCGACAATGAATAACGTCGTGTTAGCGTGTGCGTCGATAATCCTATTGAGGGCATCGATGAGCACTTCAATATCCTTGGTCGGTTCGAGATTGCCGGCAGTGACGAACAAAAAGTCGTCGCCGACCCCCAGGTCGGCCCGAACTTCTGCTCGCCGATCTGGATCCGGTGAGAACGTCGTCATATCGACTCCGAGCGGTAGCAGCCGGATCTTCTCAGCTGGCACACCGAGGTTTTCGAGAAACGACACAGACAGCGGGTTCACGGGGAGAAATGCCTCAGATCGGTCGATCAACCGTGGCAGAACTACGTGTCGAAACGCCTCAAAGCCGGTCTGTTTTGCGAGTGAATCCACGTTGAAATTGTCGTTGTCGATGTGGACGTCGACGAACAGCGCCACATCGTTGCGCTCTGCGTAGCGCATCGCTTGGAGAGTTCGCGGGCTGAGGAGCCCGTGTGCATGAATGAGATCCGGGTCGAACTCGTCGAGAGCCTCGGTGACGCCACGCAGTGCCACGTCCCCAAGGAGGTCTACTTCGAACCACGACTCAAGGCGCCGTGTCTTGACGCCGTTGTACTCATAGACGCCGGTCGTAACCTCCTCGTTGACGATATCCTCGAACTTCTTCGGTACTTCGTCGCTCGTGAGCGTTAACACCGTGGCACCGTGGTTATGCTGGGCTGCTGGGAGGTAGTTTTCCTGATACCCCAGCCCTGGTATGTAGGGATGTTGGAGATGCGCGATCCGGGGTGGCCGGCCCACATCACCGTCCGCCGCCTTGGTCCCACCAGTATTGAGCCTCTTTGGGTTCAAATCTCCTATTGCCATGTGATCTCTAAGAGGAGGTATTACGGGGTGGATCTTTGTTTGAGGTGGATTAACGGGGTCACAGTATCATTCACTATTAGAGATACGTTCTAATGACTTCCTAAACCTACGGGACCGGCACAGACGGCGAACCGGGGGCTGTCACTACGCGTTCCCAGAGACAGTGACATTCATCGTGTTGCTCATCCCAACGTTCTCCCCACAATCGGTAACGAGGCGGGCATACACAGTGTACTCTCCACTGGAGAGTTCGTCCGTACTCATTGATGTCTCGTAGAGGCCATGACGGAGCATCGGCATGGGTTGGACCTGTTTGGACTCCCCATCCGTGACGACGATCTCCACGAACTCGAAGGTGATATTCTCGTGGGGGATAACTCCGACACGCATTGAAAGGGTGCCGGACTCGTTCAAGTTGGTCCGAGACAGGCTGACGTCGAGGTCCGAGATGACGACCTCCTGTGCCTGTTCGATAGTTTTTCCATTCTGGACGGTAAGGTAGTAGGTCCCAGTGTTAAGACCGGTAGTTGGGGCGGTGACCGACCCGCTTCCGTTGACTACTGCGCTCGCGTAGCGTTCGCCATCGGTGTCTACGAGTAAGACGCGTACGGTGTCACCTGCCGGCGCCGATACGTTCGCCTCCACCGGCAATCCCGGTGCTACGCTAACAGTCGAGGAGACAGTTGTCTGTGTCCCGTTGATGGAGGCATTCTGGTCGGGTATATCAACGGCATCATCAACTGTGAGGTTATAGGACTCTGACGCTCCCTCAGTCGTCCCCCCAAGCGTGGGTACTGCGACGACCACGACCATTGCAATGGCCAGAGCACCCAGGAGGGGAAATACATGCGTGTCCATTTGGTAGAAGTATTGACCAACAGTGTCTTTGTTAGTCTCCTTCATACATTTGATACCGGCGACAGAGCCGTTTTCGTTGTACCCTTTCTTACTTAGGCAGTTTTAATGATATTTCTCAACGGTTGTTTCCGTTGGGAACAAGCCCGAGCATAGATATCCAGTTTGGACTGGGAATCTCTGCACTGCCCGAGCGTTCGATAGAGTATCTGTCTGAGTAGGTGGGTTATAATAAGGGTACAGTCTGGGTTATGGTAAGTGAATGAAAGTACTCACGGTGCTGTTTGGCGGCGTAGATCACATATATGTGGACCGCTTCGCCTGCGATAATCTCAAACAGGCCCAGTACGGCGCTATCGACGTTGACTCGCTCTGGCACAATCGAGACGTATCGACCCAGATAACCTCCCAGATCATTACCGGTGAAGACTGGCATGAGACCGGTGTTACTGGCCGGAAACACTATACCGACCCGCGCATCGAGCGATTCGAAAAGGAATTCCTTCGACCATGGACATACGATTCGTCAGTGCCACTCGTCCACGGCCTCGAAGTCCGGACTCGCCCGCTACGCGAGGGGCTCTATGAGACGGTGCTTCCCGAGATGGAAAAGCGCAATTACGTTCGCGAGGATATCCAAGTACCAACCCTGTTCGAGAAGATACCGGACAGTGAAGCGGTGTACGTGCCGGCGTATAACCCGGAGCCTTCGTGGGCCCTCGATCGGAACATCCTTGACCCCCGCCGACTCCCCGAATTTGGGGTAGACGGAGCAGTCGACCTCGCGGAGAAAAACTTCGCATGGCGCAAACAGCAATTTCGTGATGTGCTCTCCGAAGAGCCAAAACAGTTCCTGATGACACAGTTCCAGATATTGGACTCCTGCCAGCATCTCTATCTAGTCTACGCTGATGAGCCCGACATCGAAGCAGTTGAGGAGATTTATCGGCGAATGGACGCCTTTGCTGGTGAGCTACTCGAACTCGCTGAAGAAAAGTACGACCTTGTCATGTTCTGTTCGGAGAACGGTGCAGCAAACGGGACGCCAGGGAAGACTCACTATAATCGCCCATTCTATTCTCTCTCGGAACCGATGGATCTCGGCGGACGGACGAACATGCGTGATTTCCACGACCATATCCTCACATGGGTTGACACCGAGACCAACCGGATTGACGCCGCCGTCTCCCAAGACGCCGACTGACGGCTTTGTCGTCCTAACACGCTCTCAGTCGTTTCTCGCCACGGCCAGTTCTTACATCGACTCTCCCGACTCGATGGCCAATTCCGGATACTCCTCGAAGACGTGCTCCAGCCACAGTTCGAGCGTCGTGAGCATGAACAACTCCTCGTGGTAGTCAGCTTCACCCCGTTGATGGGATTTGTACGCTCCCATCAGTTCGTCTGCAACCGCCCACGCTCTTTCCCCGAATGACTCCACAGCTGTAGATACGAGCGTTCCGAGGTGTTCGTCAATCCGGAGCCACTCAGCATAGTCGGGATAACCGAACGGATCAGTTGTCTCGACTCCTGGCAGGGACGACCGGAGCCGCTTGGAACTCGCCGCCAGCCGCAGCCCACCGGTGAGATACTTGATCCGTGGTATGGCGGGTGGCTCCCAAGTACCGGCTATTGGGACGTATGCCATCTTCTGGTCTAGCGTACTGAGTAAGTCGGGCCGAATCCCCTCAAGCCGCATCCGCGGTGGAATCCGGAGCCATGCATTGATGACGCGACTGTCGGCAACGAGGGGATTCGACACTGGCAAGTAGTAGTTCACCGATCGAGGGCCGGCTTGGAAAATAAAGCGTTGCTGACGGTTCTGCAGGTTCCAGATATCAGACCGGTTGGCCGTGGTGGGTGTGTCGATTCCCTCGAACGTCTCTTCGAACGACCTGTGTACTGTGGCCGAATCGAACTCTCCTGCCGGTCCAAACGTGGCCTTCCAGAGTTCCGTATCGAAGTGACTGGTCTTCTTGTGAAGTTTGGCGGCATCGAATGTCTCGTCAAACATCGATTCCGTGAGTTTCGACCCACCGAAGATGATGTCACCACTGGAGCCAAGAAACAGCCTGTCACACTTGCCGACGAGTGAGTCCATCGTAGGGATGTGATGGAAGTGCCGTATCGACGCGTGGCCGTCCATACGCAGAATGCCGGTCTTCGCGTAGTCAACCAGACCACCCTCCAGTTCGTCGTAGACCACATCGCGGCCCTTGATCCTGGCCAAGAAGCGGGCGATTACCGGCTCGTCGTTGTACGGGACTCCGAACGTGTGGGCCGTTAACTCCGCCCCCTCGCTCGCGGCTGCCAGGAGCCGGCTGTCCATACCGCCACTGAGGTGAACCCCTATCCTGAGATCGGAATCCATCCGGAGGTCGACAGCTGACCGAAGCGCTTCGCCAACTGCCTTGACCGTCTCCTCGCGCGTTTCGTAGTACCCCCCCGTATTCGGGCTCCCAGTAACTATCTTCGCTGTAGGACATCTCGCCGTTGCCACTCTCAACGTCGAGGGTAATCCCGCCAGGTAACAGTTCGATTCCCTCGAATTGTGTATTCGTCCCAAGCAGGTGACCATTGTCGAGGAACTCCGCTATCGCCGTCCGGTTCATCGAGACCGTACCAAAGAGTCCGGCGTCATCTAAATACGCGAGCACCGCGCGAACGCTACTCGCAGCGACGAACGCCGAGGAAGACCGGTATGCAAACAGCTGCCGGTGGTTGAGGCGATCAGTGACGACCTGGAGCCCGGGCTCGGTCTCAACGATACCGGCGAACCCCCCGTTTATCTCGCCATAATCCTCTATCTTACGAAATGACGCCGCACCGAGTGGTTCTTCCCCGATATCATCCGTTCTAGTTTAACGCCGTATGGCAACGCCGTCTCCGGATTAGAAACCGCTGGAGCTACGCCGGTGGCAAGTGTGACCTACGAGCCACCAGATTCGGTAGCTGCTAATCGAATTCAAAGAGCGTTTGTTTCCGACGAGTTGCGTGAGCGCGCTCGCGCAATGAGTCTCGTTGAGCGTGATCGGAAGTTCGATGTGGTTGCGATGTTCTACACACTTTCGTCCAGCTTTGCTGCCGGTTCAGAGCGCTCTATTCAGGCATTTCTTGAACGCTTCGTCGAAATAGCTGAGTGCGATGAACTCTCATACTCCACATTTCACGGATAGTTCTCTCCGGCGTTTGTCGCGCTCCTTTGAGAGATTCTCGATGACGCCATCGAGAATCTCGATACTGGTCGGGAAGACTTGAACGGCTGTCTCGAACGCTTTTGAGACGTTCTCATTGCTGACGGAACTATCGTTTCGTTGTATCAAGACGCCGCTGATATCTATGTAGCAACCGGTGACGGCCAAGCCGAGCTAAAACTCCATCTCACTGAATCTCTCAACCGGACTCCCGACACGATTCCGGGCGACCGACGTGAAAACGCAAGAACGGAGCCAGCTACCCACCAGCGAGTGGGTAGCTGGCGCCCTCATACTGCTCGGTTTAGGGTTCTACGATTTCTGGCTCTTCGACCGCATCGACAAGAATGACGGCTGTTTCGTCTCTCGTGTCAAAGATGATGCGAACTTCGAGATCGTCGAAGAACTGCGGACGTGGCGGGGCAACAGCATCCTGCTTGAGGGAGAGTCGCTGCAGGCCGTCTTCGACGATCTGCAGCGACAGGAGATTGATGCCGTATCACGCTCTTGTTTGAGGGCAAGCGAGGATCGGCCGCCAGCGCGACCCGAACGTGTCGGCTGGTCGGACTGCGTAACGAGAAGACCGAAGAGTACCATCTCTATCTTACGAATCTTGGCAAAGATGGCTACCACGCGCCCGATGTCGCGCAGTTCTATCGGGCGCGCTGGGAGGTCGAACTGCTGTTCAAGGAACTGAAATCGCGGTTCGGCTTGGACGAGATCAACACAACCGCCGCCTACATCATTGAGGCCTGATCATCATGTAGGCAATTTCGCTGATGATGAGCCGTGTAATCGTGGATGAGTTGCGGTCACTGGAGGCAAGTCAGCACGAGGATGAACCACCGCAGACGCCGACTCGTCGGCGTCGCGGCTCCCTCGCCGTCGCTGTTCGTTAGCCGTTGAACGACATGCTCATCTGATTCAGCTGTATCTAATGGTTGAGTTGGGCTACGAACTGTCGGATTTGGACGAACTGCTGCTGTGTGCGTCGCAGAATCCAAATCCACACAGGGAACTATTACGCAGCCAGGTTGAATCGGGTGAGTTCGCCTTTGACCGCTACTAAACTAGAACGGATGTCCCCGATATATGCGTTGCCGTAGACAGCCGTGAGCCTCATCACCGTCTGTGACCGCTGTATCGATCCGGTCGACTGGGTGTGCAGAGCACCGCCCGCCGTCCACGGCTCCATGTCGCGTTGTGGCCGACAGTGTCGGCGATTTTTATTTTTGTCGACTTCTGTAGGCCCGGAGCTCCTCCGAACGTGAATGCAACGAACATGCTGGGTCTATGCAAGCACGTCGACACCAGACAGTTTTAGAGGGTGTCATTGAAGAGTTCTCACACCGTGATGATCGTGCTTCCCGGATTGTCTCCGCGTTTGTAGTTGTGACTGCGACGACAAGTCGGAGGCACAGGGCGAGGAACACCTGTGCTCGTGCGTGGACGCGGCCTCAGGCGTGGGCGGCAGCCGGGCTGTAGCGCCCATGACTCGGCTTCTTTCGCACACGGACCAGTCAGTGCAACGTGCTCGAAGGCACACTACTACAGTCGGTTCCTTGCACCTCATATCTTGTTTCATCCTCTCATGGAGTAGCAGCGTTTCCATTGAGTCAGTGGAGGAAACCACGCATCATCTCTGGTGACTCGTGCTCTCGTGTTCGCCCTGTCTCCACCGGGGCGAACACGTCAAACTCTTCGAGAAACTCGAAGGAAAGGTGTTCAAACAACGCTAGCGTCTCGGTCTCCGCGACATTGAAGAACGACTCTACCGAAGGATCATCTTGCAGGGTCGCCGAACTCATCCACCTCAGCGTTCACCCTGCCCTTTGGTATGGAAATCGTTCTATGACACCCTCAGTTTTAGTACAACTCGCATAATCATAGAGAACTGCATCCTGTATCTGAAAATAGACGCAATTCAACGAAATTTCGTGGTATCTAGACCTCTCGACGCCTTGTATATTTATGATATTTATCATAAGTTATAGATAGCCGAGGTCGCGGAGACGCGCCTCTGCGAACTCGTCAACCGACTCCTCCTCGGCCGCCTCGTCGGCCGCACATCGGGATTTGACCTCGTCCGCTGGCTCGGGAAAGAACTCGCTTTTCCACTCCGGAAGCCCTTCCGGTCGGTCCGCAGCCTCCTGCCAGCACGGTCGATCCGCATCCAGTTCGTAGACTGTCCGATCGCCCAGCGAGTCCCAGATGTACTTGCGCTCACCCTCGTACACTGTCCGGATGAGCCGGTCGTAGTACCTTTGCTCGTCCGGGGTGAAGTCGGCACCGCCCGGCGCGAGCCCGACGACCTCGCTCGCGACACGATCCCGGGTCACGTCGGGCAGTTGCCCATGTGCCAGCCCGCGGATGAGTTCGGGAAGAGCGAGATGGGATGCGTACTCGGTCACGTGCATGGAGCCACTGATCGGGGCGTCGATAAGAATCATCGGCACATGGAGCAGGCCCTCGGACAGGCTCGACGTGTGTTCGAACATGTACTCGTCGGCCGCGCTGCCGAGGTTCTCCCCGTGGTCCGCGGTAATAATGAACGTGGTGTCGCCGTCGGTCTCGGCGCGGATACGCTTGACGAACTCCAGAACCGCCCTGTCAAGGTACTCGATAGACGCACTGTATAGCTGTTTGAACTGCTCGAGGAATTCGGTGTTCTCCGCGACCCCGTCGGCCCGGTTTATTTCCCACTTGATATCGTGGAAGCCGTCCGCGGAGCTCCACGTCACCGGCACGTCGTGGAGTGACTCGTCGAGCCCGCGGAACGAGTAGTGTGGCTGGTGTGCATCCATGAAGTTCGTAAAGAGGAAGAACGGTCCGTCGGTGTCCCGTATTTGCCGCATACTTTCGGATATGATGGCGCTTGCTCCCTTGTCCTGAAGCGATTTGACCGGCAGGTCGTCTAGATACTGATTGAGCTGGTAGACCAGGAAGTTCGCGGTATACTTGCTCAGCTTGCCCTTGGCGCGGGCCTCCTTGACGTACTCTACATAGCGTTTGACCCCGTGACCGGAGACATTCAGCGGTTCCCAAGCGTCCTGAAACAGCACGTCGGGGTCGACGGCGGTGAACCGGTCGAACAGCTCGTCAAACCCGTACTGCGGACCCGCGAAGAGATTTGCGCTCACGCCGATGGCGGTGTGATCCTCAAGATCACCCATGATTGTATTGGTCTGCGAGAGGGTCGTGAAATCGTTGTTGTGCGTGTGGACGCCGTGTTCGTTCGGGAGTTCTCCTGTTAGTATAGATGCGTGACTGGGTGTGCTCCACGCCGATGCAGATCGACACTGCTCGTAGGTTACGTTGGCCGCCTCAGCCAGTCGACTAGCGAACTCGTCGTAGTAGTCCTTTCGGACCGTATCGAGGCAGACGAGGACGACGTTTTGTTGCATAAGTCACCTGTGGTAAAGCGGAAACGTAGACATACCATGATTAACAGGACACGGTTTGAAGTTATGTTCACTCTACTGGCCTACCCGAGATTGCGCTGTATGAGTTTCAGCATCGACCCGATGCCGTAGTTGGTTCGGGATTCGACAAGCAGTAGCGCTCCCGAGTAAGCCGTGATACCAGTCACTACGAGGACGAAGAACTCGACGAGGGGGGTGACAGTAATCGAGCGGGCGACCGCGATGATGACCACGCCCATGAACAGGCTCATCCCCGCGGGGAACGCGAGCGTCCGAGCAAACTTTCGGACGGTGCCGTCGATGAGCCGGAGTCCCAGGTAGTTCGCCAGTGGTTCTGACACCAGCAGCGAGCCTACGATGATTGCGCCCGCAGTCCCTACCAGCCCGTACATATCTGTTGCCGGATATATGATAATTACAACAATAACGAGCTTCCCTATCTGGACCTTCGTCTCTAAGTCTGGCCTACCGAGCGCCCGAAAGAGGGGGCCGACGTTTGCCCCGATAGAGAGCAGCAGTCCCCAGATGGTCAGCACCTGCATTACAGGGACCATCGGTAGCCACTCTTCGCCAATGAAAGCCTCAACGAACGAGGGGGCGGTGACGAAGATACCGACCGACATCGGGAACGTGATGATACTAGTAAACTGCAGGACACGAAAATACGCCTCTCGAACCTCCGAGGGGTTGTCTTGTAGCTTCGAGTACGTCGGGAGCATCGTTGAGGATATGACCTTTGTGATCTCGGTTGCCGGCGCGTTCGCCAGCCGGTAGGCGAGTTGGTAGAAGCCAAGTGACGTCGCGCCCAGAAACCACCCCACAAAGACATCGTCACCCTGACCGAGTAGGAACGAAGTAACACCGGCACCCATAATCCACTTCCCGTAACTGAATAGTTCCTGTCCCTTGGCGAGGTCGAACTGCAGCGAGGGGCGGTAGTCATGGATGACGTATGAGAGGACCATCCGCGTCGCATCGCCCAAGATTTTGCCAAAGACCAGTGCCCAGACTGAGCCAGTCGTCACCGCAAGCACAAGGGCAACGATCATGTCCACGAACGAGCCACTGAACTGGTAGCCGAACTGGCGATGAAACTCTAAGTTTTTCTTGAAATACATCACTGCGGGGTTCTGTATCCCAAGGAGGAGCGGTGATAACCCGATGACTCGAATGAGGTCCGTACTTTGGGGTTCTCCGAAGAACGTCGCGAACTGCGGTGCCGCTATCCAGGCCATGCTCGCGAGCATCCCCCCCCGAATGATCTGGAGTATCCAAGCCGTATCGAGGTATTCGTTGACGTTCTCCTCGTGCCGCTGGATGAGCGCGATATCCATCCCGAGGTTCGAGAAGACTTCGAGCATCGCGAGCGTCAGCAAAGCAATCCCCATGAGGCCGAGTGCTGACGGCCCCAACAGTCCGGCAATAACGATTATTTTGACAAGCTGCAGTGCCCTGTCTGACGCGGTGATGGCTGACGCCCACATGCCACTCTTAACAGCCTTCTCGGCCACCGTTCCGCTCGGAACTAGCCGTGTGATCCGATCTCTGAGACCCTTCAGTGACACAGCTATCTGCTATTCGCTATTTGTCCCGGGTATATGAGTAAACGCTGACAAACCTGCCGGTCTCACGGGGAATCAAGCCAACTTCTCCCTCAGCCGAACAGAAGTGATTTGACTCGGTACTGCGGTAGCTTGGTGAGCGGGTGAAAAACCGGGCCGGCGTACCGACCCATCAAATCGTGCTTCTCCCACGCGCGGTACACCTCGAGCAGAGCGATTCCGATGTTGCTAAGCGAGCCGTTGCTCTCACCTCCGATGGCCATGTTTACCAGCACTTCGTCGATGTATTCGACTGAGATGTCCTCTTTGAGGAGTGTCCGTAGCATGAACTCGTAGTCGGCCGCGATTAAGAAGTCCAAGTCGTAGACACCGTAGGTCTCGTACATCTCTTTGCGAACAAAAAATGTCGGATGGGGCGGCATCCAGCCCAAGTAGAATTTCTTCGGCGCGAAGCTGCCGCTCTTCCAGTACCGAACGACGGTCTCGTCGCTGTTGGTGTACACTATATCGCCGTAACACGCATCGGCATTCCCGTCCGCCATCCGATCTGTGACGCGTTGGAGTACTCGGTCGTCGTGATACTGGTCGTCGGCGTTGAGGATGCCGACCACGTCACCCGTCATCGCTTCAATTCCCTTGTTCATCGCGTCGTAGATCCCGTCATCGGGCTCCTGGATACGGCGGTCGATGTGGTCGTCGAACGTATTGAGTATCTCAACCGTCTCGTCGGTCGAGCCACCGTTGACGACCACGTGTTCGAGTTTGAACTCACCGCACTGGCCACGAACTGATTCCAAACAGTGCTCAATCCGTGGGTCGTTGTAGACCGGTGTTATAATGCTTATCTTCATTTTTATTTACACTATCACATGATCTCAAATGTCTTATATCCTACTGGTTTCAAGCCATATCAGGCGTATGGAATACCCTCTGAGAGCATTACAAGAAGATACAGACGAAAATTTTATAGCTAGACGCACGGTCGAAGCAGACTCGGTCGATCACACTGACACAGTTCTGATACCGTTCAGTAGGCGCTAAATCTATGTGACCGATACCCGAACAGGCATCTGAACAGCGGGTACGTTTTGGGTCGGTGAGGTCGCGGTCAGCGGCGGATTGCCGCCGACGCGATAGTGTCACCACTCATGACCGCGCCCTGATTGGACGCAGCTACCAGAAGAACCGGTTGTCAAGTGGTTGGTTCGCTAGAACAGATCTACGGACGCCAAGTGCTGTCCAAGCTGTCCGGAGTACTATCTAGCAGAACTCCGTGAACGGCCACTGCCAGAGGCGGCACCCCGCCGTGGGGGGTGCCGCCATTGTTGCACATCTTCCTCAGGCAGATGTTTGATCTAACCCGATGTGATCGACTGAGACTCTTACGTCCCCATTTGCTCAGCTGGCGCCATACGAGTAGCACAGTCAAGAGCACTGCAACCACCACGAGGGGAAACAGGAGTTCGATTGAGGGAAGGCCCCGATGAACCCTCATCATACTCCAGGATGAGGCTAACCGGCGTCTAGTTTGGGTCGTCAACGTAGTCCGATGACGAGATCTACGTCCACATCGAAGTGGTTATCGACGCTTTTACTCACGGACACCAACCTGACCAACTAGTTCGCCGGATGAATCGTCTTCCCGGCTACGTCAACCTCAGTATAGGACTGGACTGTCGCCTTGTCCGCATCCACGAAGCTGACTTCGCACGAGTTGACAATACCATTCCCGAGTCGGAAATTAACCGTTTGTTACCATCTGTCTTGCTGGGCTTCTTGATAGCCGCTGAGACGATCCACGATGTCGCTGACCTCCCTGTTTGTCGTCAGGACTGAGACATTGGTCAAGTAGACAGGTGATGCCTGCCGATATCGTCGCCGCCGGCAGGTAAGGCGTCAACAGAACTACCGCCGCCAGCTTCGTTATCATTATCGGTGTCGTTGGCATCGTGTTTAGTTAAGGGTGAAAAGTGAGGCGGACGGATTTCTTGGTGCCTATGCCAGAAATCAGCCGCCTCAGCGGGGATAGAGACTGGATTGATTTGGATTTTGTGGAGCGCGAGCGGACACCCGAGTCGGCGATGGCGTTGGGTATTCAATCGCACGTTGCGGGATTGTCACTGTCGAATACCGTCGAA
>Ga0207720_100719_pt1 | contig 17758 bp, 15 predicted proteins | sample A23P2SouthBayCA_2_FD_187751 | JGI IMG/M metagenome (GOLD analysis project Ga0207720, IMG submission 187751) | Aerobic enrichment media microbial communities from Eden Landing Ponds, California, USA - A23 E3 (2) (SPAdes) | ecosystem: Environmental > Aquatic > Marine > Unclassified | place...
CGAGGCCGCAGGGCTGACAGTCGAATGCCGTCCAGATCTCCGCGGCCGCGTTCCAGGGAACGATCAGCTCGAAGCCGTCTTCGCCGGTGTAGCCCGTCCGGGCGATCCAGCACTCGACGCCGTCGATCGTCGCGTACCGGGCTTCGAAGCGCGCGAGGTCGGCGACCGACTCGTCGGTGACGCGCTCGACCAGTTCGGGCGCGGCCGGTCCCTGGACGGCGAACATGGCGTATTCGTCGGTTCGGTTGTCGACGGTCGCCTCGAGGCCCCACTCGTTGCGGTAGCTGAGCCACCGTTCGTGGGTCGCCTCGTCGGTGCCGGTGTTTGGGACGAACAGGTAGGTCGCCTCGCCGTCCTCGTCGGGGAGCCGATAGACGACGGTGTCGTCGATGATGGTCCCGTCCTCGTCGGTGATCGCGGCGTACTGGGAGTCGCCGACCGCGAGCCGGGTGACGTCGTTCGACGTCAGCCGTTGCACCAATGCCGTCGCGTCCGGGCCGGTGACGTGAATCTGGCCCATGTGCGAGACGTCGAAGATTCCGGCATCTTCCCGGACGGCCGCGTGCTCGGTCTGGATCGAATCGAACTCGACCGGCATGTCCCAGCCGCCAAACTCCGTAAACTTCGCCCCGCGCTCGTCGTGTAACCCACGTAACGGCGGCGTCTGAAGCGGCATACTCGAATCGTCATCCGCAGCATAGTAATGTCTTTTCGTCGGCCGGGCGGCGGCAAGCCTTGCAGTCCCGGCCCGCCAGCCTGTCGACGCGTTCCGTCACATCTATCTCGCGGCCACGGGAACACCGAGTATGTTCGACCGCGTTCGCGCTCGTCTCGCCCACCTAATCGACCCACAGCACACCGCCGAGCCGTCGGTGGGCCTGTTCGTCGACGGGCCGAACGTCTTCCGCGACGAGTTCGATGTCGACCTCGACGATCTGCGCGACGCAGCGCGCGACCTCGGCCGGATCGGCGTTATCCGACTCTATCTCGACGAACACGCCACACCCGGCCTCATTCAGGCCGCCGAGGCCCGCGGCTTCGAAGTGATCGTCACCAGCGGCGACGTCGACGTCAAATTGGCAGTCGACGCGACCGCGTTCGCCGGCGACGGCACCATCGATCGGCTCGCGATCGCCTCGAGAGATACCGATTTCAAACCCGTCCTCGAGCACGCGGGCACCGTCGGCGTCGAGACGATCGCAATCGCCCCAGGCACACATGGTCGCTCGGACGCACTGCGAAACGCCGCCGACGAGGCGGTGACGCTCGAGCCGGAACCGTAACTCGAGCGCGCCGGGAAAAGAGGTGTTTTAGCCGCTATAGGAGCTTTCGCCGACGACCTCGAGCAGTTCTCCCTGTCCCGTCGCGGTCGTCTCGTCGAACTCGGTCACGCGCACGCGGACCTGTTTCTCGACCGTCTCCGGGCCGGCACCGTTGACGATTAGCGCCGTATCGCCGATGTACGCGCGGCCGCTAGTGCCGTTGGTTTCGGCGACGAAAACGTCGATCTCGGAGCCGGGCTCGAGGACGGGCCGGTTCGCGCGAAGTCGCCAGCCCTTGAGGTACTTGCTGAAGAGGCTCATACGCGGGCCACCTCCTCGCTCTGGCGGTCGATAACGTATTCGCGGCCGAAGCCGGTCAGTGCCGCGACGATGAACACCGCAACGAGCAGCCAGCCCTGGAAGACGAACGGCACGACGTCGATCGGCGTGACGAGCATCGACTGATCGAGCCACTCGTAATTGCCGGGCAACTCCTGCATCGCGCTGTAGCCGGCCAGCACCCCGCCCGACCACGGGAAGATGTAGCCCAGCGCGGCGGTCTGGCCGTCGAGAATGTTCGCCCGCCGGTACCCGTTCAGGTTGAACCGCTCACCGATTTTGGAGATGTAGGGTCCGATCGCGACTTCGGCGGCGGTGTTGATCGTGATGATGGCGTTGATCAGCGCTGCCGAACCGACCATCGTGAGTTCGGCGTTGCGGACGTTCGTCGCGAGGTTGTCGATCGACCACTCGAGAAGCGCCTCGAATGCGCCGCCGCGGATCATGATCTGGGCCGCACCGATGATCAGGAGGACGAGAATCGAGAGTTCGAGAAAGCCGGCGACGCCGGTCATCAGACTGCCGGTGACGCCGATCGCACTGGGTTCTTCGACAACGGTGAGGATCGGCAGCCCAGCAAGCGGTTCGGACAGCGGCGCGTCCGGTGGTGCGTTGAACATGACGATGTCGCCGAGGGTCGTCAGGCCGAACGCGAGGTTGAAGACGACTGCGAGGACGATCCCCCACGAGATCGCCTCGACGATGTGGCGGCCGGCAATCGCCGCGCCGATGACGGCGAGCATCGAGATGACGTGGACGAGACCGATCGCCTCGCTGCTCTCGAGGAAGATCGCCTGAGCTTCGGCACTGATCTCGAGGCCGCTCATCGCGCCGCCGGCGACGACGTAGCCGACGAAGGCGATCACCGCGGCGATGATCACGTACTTGAACCGCGAGGCGACGACGCCGCCGATGTCGGCGTCCTGGGTGACAGCACTGACGATCGTCGTGTCGCTGACGGGTGCGAGATTATCGCCGAAGATCGCACCCGAGAGGATCGCGCCGAACAACAAGACGGGATTTGCGCCGAGTAACACGCCAGCGGGAAAGAACAGGCCGACGAAGGCGACGGTCGCGCCGTAGCCGGTCCCGATCCCTGTCGTGAAGACGGCCGCGAGGACGAACGTGATCGCCGGGAACAATGCCGCGCCGATGCCCGCAGTGTCCGCCAGCCAGACGAGGCCACCGACAAAGCCGCCGTCTTGCAGGAGCTGGGCGAACATCCCGGCCCAGATCCACGCCACGATGGCTGTCACGGCGACCGGCTGGGTCATCCCCTCGAATATCGTGTTGGCGTAGGACTGCCAGTTGCCCCGGACGAAGAACATGCCGACGATGAGCCCGATCAGGATGCCGACGATGAGCCCGCCCGTGTCGCCGATCCGCCAGAGGGCGGTCTGGACGATGGCCCACACGATGAAAAACGCGATCGGGAACGCGCTCATTCCCCGACCGCCATAGAACTCGACGGTCGGCCCACGATCGCGATCCGGTTGTGTAAACTGGTCTGTCGGTCCGTCATCTGCCGACCCGTTTCCGGTATCACTCATACTTGATCACACATACTGGCGTACGGTAGCACTATACGTATCCGTGAGTATAACTATTCCTAACAGAATCGATCACGCTCCCCGCTGTCGCTACTGGGCGGCCACAGCGAAGGCGGACATCGCTCGGTACTCGAGTGTCACTCACTGACAGACGTGGACCGCCGTCAGTCGCCGGTGTCCGGAAGTCGGTGACTTTTCGAGCGCGGCCTGCAGAGTCTCGAGTATGATCGACGATCGGCCGGTGCTAGACGACCACCTCCACCTCGATCCGGACAACCACCGGGGCATCGACGCCGTCAAAGACTTCGCCCGCGTCGGCGGCACCCACCTGCTCGTGGTGAACAAACCCTCCTGGCACCTCGGCGTCGAGACCGAGACCGGCGACGACTTTCGAGCAGTCTTCGAGCGCACGATCGAGGTCGTCGACGAGGCCTCGAGCGAACTCGCAGGACAGGCCTGGCCGGTGCTGGGCGTCCATCCAGGCCTGATCTCGCGACTGGTCGATGACCGCGATTTTACGCCCGATGAAGCCCGCGAACTGATGCAGGCCGGAATCGATGTCGCCGCCGAATATGTCGAGTCGGGCGACGCGCTGGCGCTGAAATCGGGCCGCCCCCACTACGAGGTCGACGACGCCGTCTGGGACGCCTCGAACGCGATCATGCGCCGAGCGTTCGACCATGCGGCCGATCTCGAGTGTGCCGTTCAACTCCACGCTGAGGCCAGCGAGGACATGACCGAGGTGGCCGACTGGGCCGTCGAGGCTGGGATGCCGGCCCACAAGGTCGTCAAACACTACGCGGGTGGCCGCCTCGCGGGACCGACTCCGAGCGTGATCTGCGACAAAGACGAACTCGAGCGCGCTGCCGAGCGCGGCGAGCCGTTCCTCATGGAGACCGACTATATCGACGACCCCGACCGACCGGGGGCGGTGCTCGGCCCCAAGACGGTCCCCCGGCGGGTTCGGTGGCTGCTCGAGAACGGCGACGACGAGGCGGTTCGCAACGCCCACGTCGAGACGCCGAAGCGAGTGTACGGGATCGACACGGAAGCGACACTCGAGCGCGAGGCGTAACCGGGTGTGACGGGGTCGCTCCCGGCGCGCTCGAGGACGCTCGTTCGGGCGGTGGTGGACGCACACCAGCGACCACCCATAGCTAAACATCGAAATGGTCTTCTGAGCCGCTGTTGCGGTCGTTTATCGAACTCTGATAGTCGATCCGTTCGGCTAATGTAGAGAAAGGCATTTCAAGCGGCCGGTGTAGGTGTCTGTATGAGCAATCCCCCGACCGAGTTCTACTCGGAGGAACGCTGGCAGAACTGGATCGATCGCATCAAAGACGAAGATATCGATCCGGAAGACGAAGACTCGGCTCGACTCCTGTTGAACCTGCAAGACGACACGGCGATCGCGATCGCGAAGATCGTCGCCGCCTACGACGACGGGGAACTCGATGCGGAGGAAACGCTCGCGGAGATCGAAGACGTCCGCGAGATCGTTCTCAGCGAAGTCGGCATCGACGACGAGGAGAAACTGATCCTCGTCGACGGCGTCCAGACGAGTCTGGTCTGTGTCTTCTTTGCGGCCGAGGAGTACGTCGCCAACGGCCCGGCCGAAGACGGCACTGTCAGCGACTATCTCAGCGCCGCCGCTGACGCCGAAGCCGAGGAAGACCTCGATGCCGCACTCGGCTATGCAGCCCAGGCTGGCACGCTCATCATCGATGGCGAAGAGCTCGATATGACCGTCGCCGAGGACCTCGAGTACGGCCTGGTCACGGAGTGGATCAACGGCCTCGACAGCCTCCAGAGCGCGATGAGCGATCCGGAAGTCGTCGAAGAAGACGAGTAACCGCGATCGCGGCGTGTGCTGATTTTCATCGATCGATCGTCACGATAGTAACAACTGAACCGATTGACACACCGATCACACAGTCCGCGATCTCGCTCGCGGTGCGCTCCGAACCGCCCCCGTCGTGCGATCGGGTGTGCAGTGACGTTCAGTGGCTACTAGAGCCGTTGAACGCAGAAATGACGGGCCCCATCAGTCGCCGTCTTCACGCTCGAGCCGTATCGCGAGCGGGCACGATGTGGAGCACGTCGATCGTGATCGGTGCCACGGGAATATCGTCGATCGTCGAAACAGGGAACGACAATACCTTGTACTATCACCTGTATTGGACAGGTATGACAGCAGTCGGCATCGACGCCGTCGAGATCTGGACCGGGAACCTCAAACTCGATCTGCCGGGGACGTTCGCCGCGGAGAAGGGCGAAGACCCGGAAAAATACACGAAGGGACTTGGCCTCAACGCCAGTTCGTTCCCCGACAGCTACGAAGACATCGTCACGATGGGGGCAAACGCCGCCCACCGGCTGATGGAGCGCAAAGGCCTCGAGCCCGACGATATCGGCCGAATCGACGTCGCGACCGAGAGTGCCTTCGACAACTCGAAGCCGGTTTCGACGTACGTCGCTGGCTGTCTCGAGCAGGTCTACGACGGCGACTTCCACCATGCGAACAAAGGCGAGCGGAAGTTCGCCTGCATCGCGGGGACCCAGAGTCTGGACGACGCCTGTAACTGGATCCGCGCGGGCCGCAACCGCGGTCGCTCGGCGCTGGTCATCGCGACCGACACTGCTCTCTACGCCCGGGGCGATGCTGGCGAGGCGACCCAAGGTGCCGGTGCCGTCGCGATGCTCATCAGCGAGGACCCCAACCTCGTTGAACTCTCGACCGAGCAGGGGTATGGCTCGGCCGACGAGACCGACTTCCTCAAACCCAACCAGCAGTTCCCGTCGGTCGACGGTAAACGCTCCGTGCAGGTCTACCTCGCACGGATGCGCGAGGCACTCGAGGACTTCGAGAGCGTCGCCGGCGAGGTCCACGAAGACGACTTCGTCTACGCGCCGTTCCACACGCCGTTCCCTGGGATGGTCCGGAAGGCCGCGCTGCTGGCGTTCCGCCACGTCATTCGGGATACGCCGACCGAAGACGAACTCGCCGAGGAGATCGGTCGCCAGCCACGTCCCGAAGCGTTCGGCTCCGACGAGGAGTATCGCGACGCCCTCCGGGAGTACATGGACGCGCTCAAGGACACCGACCGCTACGCCGAGTGGTACGACGCGACGATCGACCCGACGCTGACGATCTCCCGCAACGTGGGCAACTGGTATACCGGCTCCGTCCACGTCGCCCGCGCGAGCGCGCTCAAACACGCACTCGAGGCAGGCCGCGACCTGACCGGCGAGAAACTGCTCGTCGGTTCCTACGGCAGCGGCGCACAAGCGGAGATTCACGCCGAGACGATTCAGGACGGCTGGGAAGCCGAAATCGAGGCCCTGAACGTCGACGAACAGCTCGCCGACCGCTACGAGATGACGTGGGAAGACTACGAGGAGATCCACGACGTCCACAACCACGAGATGGACGTCGACGTCGAGGAGTTCACAACGCCGAGCGAAGAGTTCGTCTTCGACGGCTGGGGCCGCATGGGCGAGCGAAAGTACCGGTACGTCGAATAGCCGCGTTTTTTGATCGGAGTTTCGCGAGCATTGGCAGAGTCAGCGGAGACGTTCTCACTGTATTCAGTATACGGGATAGCTCGCTAGACGGGGCCATCATGTTCAGTAGCTCTCGCGGAGATGGACGTGTAATTTGTTGTATGTTTTTGGGACCTACTAAGGTGCTAAGGAAACTATTTCCGCTGAAATAGACACCTCGTGACGATTCACCTGCTGAACGTCCCGACCGACCGCCGCGACGATCGTTCGTATCAACGGACTAATTTATAGGCATGTGGTATACTCACCTATGACAGACAGACTCGGCCCGCCGGAGTGGGTCGTCGAACAGCCGGGACTGACCGTGCTTGCACTGGTGAGCAGTCTCCTCGCGCTGTTCGTGCTTCTGCCGTATCTGCAGTACGTCCTCTTCGGTGTCGTTCTTGCCTATATCATGCTGCCCGTCCAGCACCGCCTCGAGCAATACGTCCGCCCGACAGTCGCAGCGATAGCAGTGGTGGTGGCGACGTTGCTCGTCGTGTTGCTCCCGCTCGTCTACGTCATATTGCTCGCGATTCGACAGTCGCTTCGACTCGTCCGTGCGATCAGACAAGGGCAACTCGACGTCGAGACTGTCGAACAGGTGCTCGAGACGAACGGGTACGCGGTCGATCTCGTCGCCCTGTATGAAGCAAATCAAAACCGGATCGCAGCCGGCCTGCAGGGAGTCACGACGGGGGCGATCGACATCGTCGGCGGCCTGCCAAGTATTTTCATTGGGCTGACAATCACGCTGTTCGTCCTCTTTGCGCTATTGCGGGATGGACGGCAACTCGTCGCGTGGTTCCAGTGGGTACTGCCGATCGACGACGACGTGCTGGCGGAACTACAGACGGGGCTGGATCGGCTCATGTGGGCTTCCGTCGTCGGAAACGTCGCTGTCGCGGCTATCCAGGCGGTGATGCTCGGTGCCGGACTGGCGATTGCCGGCGTCCCCGCAGTTATCTTTCTCACCGTCGCGACGTTCGTCCTGACGCTACTGCCGCTGGTCGGCGCGTTCGGTGTCTGGGTTCCGGTTGCAGCCTATCTCGTCGCGGTCGGACAGCTCACCGCTGGCGCGGCAGTTACCGGGTATGGGATCGTCGTCAGCCTCTCGGACTCGTATCTCCGACCCGCGCTGATCGGTCGGACCAGCGCCTTCAATTCCGCGATCGTCGTCGTCGGCATCTTTGGCGGCCTCGTCGTTTTCGGAGCCGTTGGCCTCTTTATCGGTCCCGTCGTCCTCGGCGGCACAAAGCTCGTCCTCGATTCGTTCGCTCGTGTCCACACCGGTGAGCCGATCGCTGAGGATAACATCGAGCCGACAGAGACGAGTGATGCGACGGACGTAGACACCGAGTCGGACGGATAACCGATCGGCGCGCCGATAAAGCGGAGTCCACATGGGAGTTCACACCGAGAGAGCGCCCCTTCTGCATCTCAGAACTGATTGATCGGCACCTACCGTGTTAGCTGTCTGCCCTGCCTGAAGACCGGCATCGTTGCCTCGCGTCGTTTATAATCCCCTATCCGCTAGAGGCCAATATCGTGTCTCGGACCGAACGGCTCGATCGATGCGGGGGATCGAACGGCGTGATCGGTCGAGACCACCCTTAGTCATGCACGGGTCATACACCACGGGGAGTCCGTACGCTCCCCATACGGCGGAGGACCGCACGGCGATGCTCGAGGCGGTCGACGCGGAGACGGTCGAGGAACTCTTCGACATTCCGGCTGCCGTCAGGTTCGACGGGCAGTTCGATATCGACGCACGAACGGAGCGGGAGACGCGACGACTGGTGCGCTCGGTGCTTGGTCGCAACGACGACCGCACCGAGTTGCTCGGACGCGGCCACTACGGCTACTACATCCCGTCGCTGGTCGACCATCTCGCGGATCGCTCGGAGTTTCTCACTTCGTACACGCAGTACCAGCCCGAAATCTCGCAGGGGTTCCTGCAAGCCTTATTCGAGTACCAGTCGCTGCTGGTCGAGTTGACCGGCCTCGAGATCGCGAACTGCTCGATCTACGACGCTGCAACCGCACTCGGCGAGGCCGCAACACTGGCCGACCGCGTCCGCGACACCTCGGGCCACCGGGTACTGGTGCCCGAACGAATGCGCGAGGAACGGAAAAGTACACTCGAGAACTACGTCGCCGGTACCGACCTCGTCGTCGAGACGTACCCGGTCGACGACGGGAACGTCGACCTCGCGGGACTCGAGGCGGCCGTCGACGAGGACGTCGTCATGGTTTACGCCGAGAGTCCGACGGTGCGCGGGACGATCGAAGAACAACTGGGGGCGATCGGTGACCTCGCAGCGGACGTCAACGCATTCTTCGCGCTTGGCTCGGATCCGATCGCGCTGTCGCTGCTCGAGCGTCCCGCCGACGTCGGTGCGGACGTCGTCGTCGGTGACGCGAGCGTCCTCGGCCTCCCGACGAGCTACGGGATGGGACTCGGCCTGTTTGCCACCAAGGAGGACTACCTCCGGCAGGTCCCCGGCCGACTGGTCGGCGTCAGCGAGGATGCAACCGACCGCCGGGCGTTTACGCTCACCCTGCAGACGCGCGAACAGCACATCCGTCGCGAGCGCGCGACGAGTAACATCTGTACGAATCAGGCCTGGGTCGCGCTGCGAACGGCGATCCACGCTGCCGTCCTCGGGCCAAGCGGGATGGTCGACCTCGCAAAGCGCGCTGTCACGCGCGCAGAGGCCCTCGCGGAGCGCGTCGACGATATCGTCGGCGTGCAAGCGCCCGTCCACGACCGCCGGCATTTCCGGGAGTTCGTCGCCCACGTCGACCAGCCCGCAAGCGCCGTTGCCGAAGACCTCGAGCGGCTCGGCTTTGCGGTCCACGTCGTCGGCGACCACGAGATTCAGCTCTGCGTGGCCGGCGTTCCCGACGAAGAACTCGATCGGTTCGTCGAGGCGCTCGAGGAGGTGGCACGATGAGCGACGACGGATCCGACAGCCGCGACACCACACCCGAACAGTCGCGCTACGATCAGGCCCGATACGTCGAAAACGGCGAGTACGAACCGCTGCTCTCGGAGAAGGATCTGACTCGGATCACAATCGGCAGCGAAGACGACGGCAACGGCGACGATGGAGAGGCGACCGACTCACCGCTGCCCGACGATCTGACGCGGGACGCCCTCGAGTTACCCGAACTCTCCGAACCCGAACTGGCGCGCCACTACACGCGCCTCTCGCAGATGATCTACGGGATCGACAGCGGTCCCTACCCGCTGGGGTCGTGTACGATGAAGTACAACCCAAAATTCACCGAGGACGTGGCCGCACTGCCGTCGGCGGCGGTCCACCCCGACCGATCTGAAGCGTCCGTCCAGGGCACGCTCGAGCTGCTCTACCGGCTGCAGGACTATCTTGGCCGAATTGGCGGGATGGACGCGGTGACGCTCCAGCCGCCGGCAGGTGCGGCCGGTGAGTTCGTCGGCATCCGCGTCGCTTCGGCCTACCACGAACACAACGGCGAGGGCCACCGCGACGAAGTCATCGTCCCCGAGAGCGCCCACGGCACCAACTTCGCGAGCGCCGCACTCGGCGGCTACAACGTCGTCTCCCTGCCCAGCGACGACGAGGGCCGGGTCGACCTCGAGGCGCTCGAGGCCGCCCTCTCGGAGAACACGGCGGCACTCATGCTGACCAATCCGAACACGCTCGGGCTCTTCGAGCGCGACATCACGGAAATCGCCGAGATGGTCCACGATGTCGGCGGGCTGCTCTACTACGACGGGGCGAATCTCAACGCCTTGCTCGGCCGTGCGCGTCCGGGCGACATGGGCTTCGACGTGATGCACTACAACGTCCACAAGACGTTCGCGACGCCCCACGGCGGCGGCGGGCCGGGTGCAGGCCCGGTCGGCGTCGTCGAGAAGCTGGCACCGTTCCTGCCCGCGCCTCGCGTCTGCGAGCGCTCCGAGCCGTCACAGTCGGGGGAGCCGGTCTACGAACGCTTCGATCCCGAACACACCATCGGCAAGGTCCACGGGTTCGACGGCAACTGGCTGGTCCTCATCAAGACCTTCGCCTATATCGCCCGCCTCGGCGACGATGGGCTTGCAGATGCGAGCGCCTCTGCAGTGCTCAACGCGAACTACCTCGCCGAACAGATCGACTACGACATCCCCTACGGACCGTTCCACCACGAGTTCGTCGCCAGCGCCGGCGAGCAAGACGCCGCCGACGTAGCGAAACGGATGCTCGACTACGGCGTCCATCCGCCGACGACCAAGTGGCCCGAAATCGTCCCCGAGGCCCTGATGACCGAACCGACTGAAGTCGAGAGCAAGGACACCTTAGATCGCCTCGCCGCCGCGTTCAACGCCGTCGCCGACGAGGACGCCGACACGCTCGAGGCCGCGCCGGAACGGACCACCGCCCGCCGGATCGACCAGACCAGCGCAGCGCGAAATCCGCGGCTGTCGTGGCAGGCGCTCGAGGACGATTCGTAGCCGATCGACTGCAGGTGCAGCCCGAACGACAGTCTCGAGAACGAGAGCGAAAACGAGTATCGGATTACGCAGTACTCGAGTCGACGGCAGTCCCGTTGTCGCCGATGTGAACGAAGCCGTAGTCACAGTCCGGGCAGTGCCATTTGACCTTCTCGCCGAGGTGCAGCGTCGTGCTAGCGGCGCGGTAAAACGTCTTCTCCTCACCGCAGTTGGGACACTCGTGTTCGAGTTCCAGAGCCATGGCCGGTGGTAGCCAGCGAAGCGAGTTTAACGTACTGGTTCCGGCGGGGTTCGCGCCGGTCGCTCGAGTAGCCGAACCGGCGGCAGTGCCGGTGACACGAAAGTTAAGTGGCCGCCATCCGTCGGTCCAGCCATGTCGATCTACACCGGTCGCGGCGACGAAGGGGAGACCGACCTCCGCGATATGACCCGCGTCTCGAAGGCCAGCGCCCGCATCGAAGCGTACGGCACCGTCGACGAACTCAACGCACTGATTGGGACGATCCGGCCGACCGACCACGACGACATCAACGAGAAGTTGGCGACGATTCAGAACCACCTCCACGTCGTGCAGGCGGACTTCGCAAACCCCGATCCCGACGAAGACGATCCCATGATCCGTCCTGCCCACGTCGAGACCGTCGAAAACTGGATCGACGCGTACGACGACGAACTCGAGCCGCTGACCTCGTTTATCCTGCCAACTGGCAGCGACCACGGCGCGGCGCTCCACCACGCTCGTACCGTCTGTCGACGCGCAGAGCGACGAGCAGTCTCGCTCGGCATGGAAGAGCAGATCAACGAGGATGCGATCCAGTACCTCAATCGGCTCTCGGACGGACTGTTCACACTGGCGCGGGTCGTCAACGCACGCGACGGCGAACCAGAAGACGCACCGGACTACTAACGCCCGCCCACGGGTTTTCCAGTACCGGAACGAGCGGATCGCGGCGGATTTTAGAACGGACAGACGGTGAGCGCGTAGCCCGACGTCTCGCCATGTGACTCCTTCGACAGGGTCGACGGGCTCGAATCACACCGCTCGTTACCGTTGCCTACCAATTCTGTTGTCCACGGAAAGACCGTATTCTCACTCGACCCCATACGACAACACACCACACGAACAACCCCTCCATGACAGCCGAGACTATCTGCGGCGAGCCGCCACTCATTCCCGACTCGGCGTGGCTGCATATCGAGCACGGCTCACAGACTGGGTTCGCACTCAGTTCGGCCAGGTTCCTGATCACACCCCCACCCGCGTCGGCCGCGTGCGCGCACTCGAGCACCGCACCGAAACGCGCGCCCGGAAGACAGTCAGGAGCGCACGCGACCGTATGAAGGGGTGCCGCTCGAGCGTGTGCGCCGACGACCGATGAAAGGAAGTCTTAAGTCGAACGGACGGGAACGGTTTCGTGCGGGTTGGTGATCTAGTCCGGTTATGATACCTCCTTCACACGGAGGAAGTCGGCAGTTCAAATCTGCCCCAACCCACTCTTGCGCCCGCGATTTTGAAGGACCAAGATCCGCATCCTGAGCCTGCTGTATCGGTATTTTTCGCTCTCATTGAGCGAAGGCCGATTTTGAATTCGTTAACGAACATAGCGATTCTGTCCCGCACCCCAGGCACGTCTGCGCATTAGGTTGAAGGAGCACTTAAACCCACATGCCGTGAGAACGACTGTCTCACCGCTGGTTAACAGATCAAAACCCTTAGCAGAATCTCAGGTAGCAGATTCGCGCCAATTCGCTTTCTTACCTTACGTTGTGGAGTGCAGAGGAGGGGAAGATGACAGTGTTGACCGACTCTGCTGAAATCCAATATAGTCCGATCTAATAATCGTCGGCGTACTGCTGATGACTAAAGATCGAACGCATCTCTTCTGAGCTCTCTCTTTTCACGCTCGGATCTCACGTCGTAGTGTTTTTCCATCGTACGGGTGCTTGTATCCACCCTACCCGATAGTAGATTTGGGTCGTGACCTTCATTGAGCCACGCGGAGATACTGCTCCGGCGAATATCGTGTGGAGCAACCGAGTCATCACACTCTGCAGGGTATGTTGATCCGCAGTCACATCCTTGACCTAAATTACCACATGCAGTCAGCTTGTATACCCGAATACGAATTGCTGATCGTGACATACGCCCGTGCTTAGTTGCCAGTAGAGGTTTTCGCCCATATTCATCAGTCACCGAGGGACGGCGGTCCTTGATCCAAGCACGAAGCAAATCGCAAACCCATCCGTGTAGATTGATTTCGCGTTCCGAACCGCGTTTATTCTTGAGCGGAGTCTCGCTTTCGGGGCGATATACTAGATCTGCCCAGCGGTTATCTAGGTCTACGTCACTCACATCGAGTGCTCGTAGGCCACCAATGCGGAGCGAGCAGGACCACAAGAGCGAGAGAATTACATGATCGGTTGACGCATACTGGTACCGTTCTAGGTCATCAAGAAGCCCTGCAACACGATCTGGATCGATCTTACTGTCACGTGCTGCTCCATCCCTCGTTGGCAGTACGATGGACTCGGGTAGTGACTCATCGACCCATCCCATGCGAAAACAAAACCGGAGGAAGAGTCGCACCACACAGAGCTGATTATACATTGTGTTGGTGTTGATCGACTTGCTCCGATATCGTCGAAACCGGGACAGGTCGAGCGGTTCGAGTTCTTCAACGCTGCTGACGTCTCCTGCACCCCCAGCCCACTCGGAGAACTGTTTGAGTTGGTAGTGATGATTCTGCAGCGATGAGTCGCTGAGTTCGGTTTCTCTTTCCGTAAAGTACGCTTTGATGGCTTCGTCTACTGTTGGCATACGTTTTTGCTCCGTGCCTGGGAGCGCGAACGAATCGCCGGTGATCTCAGAAGGTTTCTCCTGTGTCTTCACCTGTAGTCGGAAGGCCCGCCCGCGCAGCGAAGCGAGCAGGCAGGAACCGAGGGCGGAACGCATGGAAGTCGGCAGTGAGCACGAGCGAAGCGAGTGCGAACTACAAAGTCTGGCACGCGCAACGCAGTGAGCATGACAGACTTTTGATAGTTCAAATCTGCCCCAACCCCTTGTTCAGTTTCTGAAGTCAACGGACGGGAGTCCGTATCACAGCCGATACCGTCCTGAGTCCATCAATAGAAAGCCATCTGGGACCGCTCGAGCCACACGAACCCAACCGAACAGATAACGGCTCGAACCGAGGTGTTCGATTAGTCCTCCGTAGCTCTTTCAGAACCCTCACGTGTTGCATCCGGCGGTGAGTCGGCGCGGTCGCTTCGGTCGTCGTCCGGTATCTGGCGTGGCAGGAACGTCGATGCGACGAGCAAGAGTAGCACGAACAGTACCAAGAGGAGCAGCGCCGCCCGTTGCGCGTCGAACATCGCAGCCTCAAAGATTCCCTCGAGCAACTGGCGTTGGGTCGGCGTGAGTTGGTTCAGGAACTGTTGTTGGGTGGCGTCGGTCGCTGTCTCGACGGCATCCTCGAGCGCGATCACAAGCTCATTTCGTCGTTCCGTTGAAACGGTCACGTGTTCTGCTCGGAGGACGCCATCGACGACACTCCCATAGAACTGGCCGAGAAAATACGAGCCAACGACTGCTGTCCCCAGGGAATAGCCGATCGAAGTGCTCACGTTTAGGACGCCGGATGCCTCAGCGGAGTCTGCGGTCGGGACAGCCGACATTGTCATATTGGAAATCTGTGCGAGGATGAGCCCGACACCGGCTCCATACAGCGCCATTGGGATCGCCATGCTGCTGATAGTCTGACCGGGGCCTGTCTGCTCGTACAATAGCACCAGTCCAACGCCCAGACACACGATACCGGCCTGGATCAGCGTCTTTGGTGAGATGTATTGCCGCCAGTTGGGTGTAAACGTCGCAAAAAGAATCGACGCGAGTGAATACGGTAACAACGCGACCCCAGTCTCAAAGGCGGTGTATCCCAGTACGGCCTGGAGATAGACTGGGAAGATAAAAAAGAAGCCAGCCGAGATTATCGCTCGAATATTGTATGTAATAACACCGGATACAAAGGGGCGGTTCGTCAGGACGTGCAGCGGAACGAGCGGTGACGTCCCAGCACGTTGCAGCCGTCGCTCGTATTGAATAAATGCAGCAAACGCAAGGAATCCGAGCCCGAGAAACCAGATCGCCGGCGATGTCCCGAACGGGTTGAACTGCACGCCGCCGACGGCGAACGGCCGCCGTTCGAGGAACCACCCATACTTCCCACTGAGAAGGAATCCAATGACGAGCGACGTCGAACCGATGATGGACAGCGCTGTCCCACCTTTATCTAGCGAACTGCGTGTTTCCGACAGTGGGTTCGAACTCATATACTGAACGAAGAAGAGAATAACCGCCACACCGAGGAGTTGGATCGCAAATCCCCACCGCCAACTCGCGTACGTGGTGAGTGCGCCACCGATAATCGGTCCAAGCGTCCCTCCAACCCCGCTTACGCCAGCCAACAGCCCAAACGCCGTCGCTCGGTCATCCCCGTCGTAACTGACTCTCAATTCAGTGTATGTCAGGGGATATAACACAGCGGCAGCGGCCCCCTCGATGAATGCCCAGCCGAGATAGAGAATCGTTGTACTCCAGCTAATCGCCGCCACCAGTGTCCCACCGGCGTAGACGATCAGTGCGACCGCCATGACACGTCGCCGACTATGCCGAGACGGCAGCGTCCCGGCCGGGAGAATCAGCGCAGCGATCACCAGCGAGTAGAGGGCAACCGCCCCCTGAATCACGGTGACCGAGGTATCAAACTCGTCCACCATCGTGGGGATCGCCACGTTCATCAGGGAGGTATTGATGACGATGATGAACGTCGTCAGACTCACGGCGATTGCTGGGGCCCAGTATTTCACTCTCGCTTTGAAGTCCGGAGAGAAACGAGAACTCCCGTTGGGAGGAGACCCATCTGGGGGCATACAGTAGTCTCACACTTTTCAGCCCCAAATAGCGTGGACCTGGGTAGCTACCGAGCGTCAAAGATCATGTCCGGCCTCTAGAGGAAGATGTCAGTTCGGTTCATCAGCGGCTGATGGTTCGTCAGGTCCCTACACCTGACCAAAGTAGTTGTCTGCCAGACGACGGTGTATTCGGTGGTGAATCCGTCGAGAAACTCCCTGGCTATCAATGACGATTCTGAACCGAATCAGCTATAGGATACGTATATGCCGGCGAACAACGGTTCCCATCGTTGACCCTACCCTCGCCGGGCTGTTAATAAGAGTCGTTCTACCAGAATCCACCGCTTTCCATGTCCTTAATATATTTTTGAAATTCCTGTTCCGCTTCTGAAAACGATCGAACCTCAATCGTTTCCGTCATCATATCAGTAGTAACGTCATCTAGCAGTCCTTGCGGTTCGTAGTCGGCCGTGATGATTCGAGCGCGTAGGTCACCACGCTCGCAAATAGCGTACACTCCGTCTTCGTCTTTCTCGAGCGTCCACTTTCCTTCTCGTCTAACTGTTCCCATTGTTTACACCTCTTGTGGCGCTTCTTGTTGCTTCACCTTATGTTTTAGCTCTGACCGGCTGTAGACACCTCGATCGGCCTTCCTATGGCAATTTGGACATAGAACGATGAGGTTATTCCGTGTATTTGGTCCGCCTTCCGACCTCGGTTTGATGTGATGGACTTCCAAGAAATCCATTGCCTCATCACAATACTCACATCGACCATCTGCCCGATCGAGTCGCAATTCGTTCTTCAACCGCTCTGGCGTTGATGGTGTTTTCTCGATGGTTGAATCAGCAGACGATGATTGTGGTTCTCCATTGAGTTCTGTAAATAACCAGCTGACTGCGGTGTTCATGCCTGACTCTCTCCTGGCTTTGTTAAACCCCCAGACGACGTAGAAGAGGCCTGCCGTCGAAAGGGAGAGTATGATCACCCAGATGTAGGTCGCACCGATATCGAGCGGGCGTTCAAACACTACGTACCCGCCGAAAACGAGGGATACGATTAGAATCACTATCGGAGTGATTTCACCCTCTCCGTCAGTCTGTGATCTTCTTCCGCTCACAATTGTTCAGATATACGTTATTATATTAAATGTTGATGAACAAACCATCTGGTAATCCCAGATTATTGTCAGTAAAACTAACGTCACCGCCGCTCGAGAAACCCAGTCACCACAGCCGCCTCTGCCTTCCGCAGCAGTTCCCCGGCCGTACTCGAGGCACACTCGAGAACCGCCGCGACATCCGCGACGGTACCGTTCCGCGGAACCTCGTAGTAGCCGACCGAGACAGCGGCCTCGAGTGCGGCTCGCTGGCGATCGGTCAGCGCCGACGGCGTGGATCGGCGTTCGAACGCGTGGACCTGCTCGACGGTGACCGCGCCGAGGTCGGAGAGATCCTCGTAGAACGTGCTGAGCGCCGCCGATTCGCCGGCCGCCTCGAACTGTACTTCGCCAGTCTCGAGAAAGACGACGGGCGGGAGGAAGATCACCGCTGCATCCGCGATCGTCTCGAGAATGGCCGGCGAAAACTCGTAGTCGGCCTGATGGAGAAACACGCAGGTGCCATCGGAGACGTCGACGGCGGTACTCACGAGCAGCGAGTCGAGCCCCGTGA
>Ga0207720_100725_pt1 | contig 17623 bp, 16 predicted proteins | sample A23P2SouthBayCA_2_FD_187751 | JGI IMG/M metagenome (GOLD analysis project Ga0207720, IMG submission 187751) | Aerobic enrichment media microbial communities from Eden Landing Ponds, California, USA - A23 E3 (2) (SPAdes) | ecosystem: Environmental > Aquatic > Marine > Unclassified | place...
CGCGCCCGCCTCACCCACCAGGAGGACGAGCAGCGCCGTGGCGAACGCGGAGGGCTCCTCGACGTCGAGCAGCCACGTCACGCCCCCGGTCAGCATCACGGCGAGGGCGGCGCTCTCGGGGTGGACCGCGGTCGGGCTCGTCGACGCGCCGTGGGTCAGGGCCGCTAGTTCGAGCGACACCCAGCCACACGTCGCCCCGGCCGTGAGGCCGGCGACGAAGGCCATCGGATCGGCGTACTGTCCCTCGGGGTCGGCAAAGAGGCTGTAGGTGCCCGACGCCAGCGGCGGAAACAGGAGGAATGAAAGCTGGACGAGCGCGTTCGACAGCAGCGTCACCAGCGCCATCAACAGCGGCACCAGCAACAGGGCAGACAGGTGGATCAGGTTCGACGTGGTCTCGATCCACCGCCGGAACGCCGCGAGCTCGCGCCGCTGGATCCGGCGGAACCTGGCGAGGATCCTCGCCAGCGAGCGCCGCGGATCGAGTCGCATGGCTCGCACCTGGCGGCTCCGCGCTTATGATCGTGTCGGCGACGACGGTGCCGAATCTAGAGCGTCGTCACCGAATCTAGAGCGTCGTCGCCGCGTCGAGGGCGATGTCGATGGCGCGCCCGACGTTGTTGTGGGCCTTCTCCGGGAGTTCCTCCTCGTCGGTTTCCCCCTTCTGGGTGCCCTCGACGAGGTTGCCGTCGACGGTACAGATCGCCCCGGCGCGGAGCCCCTTCCGGCGTGCGAGGGTGAAGATGGCCGCGGCCTCCATCTCGACGGCGAGAATGCCCGCTGCCTCCCAGTCGCGGACGTACTCGTCGGTCTCGGCGTAGAAGGCGTCGTCGCTGGCGACGGGGCCGACGCGGACGTCCTCGCCGTTGTCCTCGGCGGCGTCGACCAGGCCGCGCACCACGTCGTGATCGGGGACGGCCGGGTAGGCGACGTCCTCGTAGCGCCGCGTGGTCCCCTCGTTTTTGGCGGCGCCGGTGGCGACGACCATGTCGCCGATCTCGATGTCTGACTGGAGCGCCCCGGTCGTCCCCACCCGGACGAGAGTGTCGACACCGACCGCCGCCAGTTCCTCGACCGCGATGGCGGCCGAGGGACAGCCGATGCCGGTCGAGCAGATCGTCACCGGTCGGTCCCGGTAGGTCGCGTTGACGAGCTTGTACTCCCGGTTCTCGGCGACGGTCGTCGGGTCCGCACAGCGGTCCGCGATCCGGTCGACCCGGCCGGGGTCGCCGGGGAGCAGCGCGAGTCCGTTGACCTCGCCGGGTTCGACCAGCAGGTGGGGCTGTTTCGCCATGAGCGGGCCGTCGCACGTCCGGGGCAAAAAGGGCGCGATCCGCGCGGTCGGCCGTCGCCGTCGGCGTGTTCCCGTCCGACGGCTGCGTCCGACATACTCGGAATAATTTCGGGGTTCGGCCGGGGTGTACACGTCGCGGTTTTCCCGACGCAATCCGGCGGTTCGGCCGGGAACGGACGCGACGGGGCCGGACGCGCTCGCCACGCCGAGAACGGCAGGCATTTTACGCTGGTGGGGAAATCGGAGTACGCTTATGAGTTACGACAAGGTCGAGGTCCCCGCGGAGGGGGAACAGATCGCCCTCGCCGACGAGGAGACCGGCGCAATCGACGTGCCCGAAACGCCGATCGTTCCGATCATCCACGGAGACGGCATCGGGACGGACGTCGGCCCGGCGGCACAGCAGGTGCTCGACGCCGCCGCCTCGGCGACCGGCCGGTCGATCTCCTGGATGCGGATCTACGCCGGGTCGAGCGCCCGCGAGCGCTACGACGAGAACCTTCCCGAGGACACCGTACGCGCGATCCGAGAACACCGCGTCGCGATCAAGGGGCCGCTCACCACGCCCATCGGCGCGGGCTACCGCAGCCTCAACGTGGCGCTCCGACAGAAGATCGATCTGTTCGCGAACGTCCGCCCGACCTACCACATCGACGGCGTCCCCTCGCCGGTCAAGGATCCCGGCCAGATGGACATGGTCACCTTCCGGGAGAACACCGAAGACGTCTACGCCGGCATCGAGTGGGAGGCCGGCACCGACGAGGTCGAGGCCGTCCGGGAGTTCGTCGAGGACGAGATGGGGCAGACCGGCCTCATCCACGACGGCCCGGTCGGCATCGGCGTCAAGCCTATCTCCGAGTTCGGCTCCAAGCGCCTGATCCGCGAGGCCATCGACTACGCCATCGAGAACGACCTGGACAGCGTCACGCTGGTTCACAAGGGGAACATCATGAAGTTCACCGAGGGGGCCTTCAGCGACTGGGGCTACGAGGTCGTCGAGGAGGAGTACGACGACTCGGTCATAACCGAGGACGAACTCTGGGAGGAGTACGACGGCGAGGCGCCCGAGGACGTCCTCGTGGTCAACGACCGCATCGCCGACAACATGCTCCAGCAACTGCTGACCCGCACCGGCGAGTACGACGTCATCGCGACGATGAACCTGAACGGCGACTACCTCTCGGACGCCGCCGGTGCCCAGATCGGCGGTCTCGGCATCGCTCCCGGGGCCAACTTCGGCCACGGGCGCTGTCTCGCCGAACCCGTCCACGGGTCGGCCCCCAAGTACGCCGGCGAGAACAAGGTGAACCCGACCGCGATGATCCTCTCCGGACGCATCATGCTCGAGTATCTCGGCTGGCAGGACGCCGCCGACCTCGTTCGTGAGGCCGTCGAGGAGACCATCTCCACCGGTCAGGTCACCTACGACCTCCACCGCCAGATCGAGGGCGGGACCAAGCTCGCGACCAGCGAGTTCGCCGACGCCGTCGTCGACCGCATCGACGACCTCGCCTGAGCCCGCCCGTTTCCGGTCCCCTTTCGCCGCCCCGCCACGGGACGACGGCCGGCGTTCTCTCCTGGCCCTCACACCTCGACGCCTTTTCCCGACGCAACGCCCCGATTTCACTCTGCGATACTCGGGGCCGTACTTTTATTCCGTCCCTCGGCCGGATCGGGAACATGGACCGCGATCGGGCACGGGGAGCGCTGCTCGGACTCGCCGTGGGGGACGCCCTCGGCCGGCCGGTCGTGTTCGAGTCCCCGGCTCGCATCGTCGCACAGTACGGCACCGTCACGGAGATGCTGGGCGATGGAAGCTGGAACCGCCCGGCCGGGACGATCACCGACGAGACCGAAACGACGGTCCGGGTCGCACGGAGCCTCGTCGAACAGGGGCAGTTCGAGCCCTGTGACGTCGCCACGCGGCTGGTCTCGTGGTTCGCCGAGGACCCGTTCGACGTCGACAGCACGACGGCCGCGGCCGTCGGCCGCCTCCGTGACGGCGAGCCCTGGCACCTGGCCGGTCGGCTCGTCTACCGCCACGGGACCCACCCGGCGGGCGATCCTGGCATCCCCCGGCCCGACGCCGCCGGGAGCGACAGCGGTCGCCCGACCGGCGGCGTCCGGGACCGGGGGGTGGGGCCTGGACAGCATCCCCCCAGGGGCGACGACGCGACGACTGTCGGGGACGGTGACCCTGCGGCCCGCGAGGACCGGTACCGAGCGCCGCCCCGACGCCGCGATGGCGACGCCGGGCACAACTCGGGCCGGACGGGCCCAGGAAACTCCGACCGGGATGCGCCTCGACGCTCTGACCGGGACCCGACCGAAGGGTTCGACGACGAACCGGTGGCGACGCCCGACGGGACCGCGATGCGGGGCGGGAGCGGGGACCGGAGCGAGGTCGTGATCGGCTGTGGCGCGGCCGCCAGCGGCGGGATGCCGCGGGCAGTCCCGCTGGCGCTCGCCTACGGTGAGGGGAGCTACCGGCTCGCGGCCGTCGCCCGGACGGCCTCGCGGATCACGCACGCGGCACCCTCGAGCACCGCCGCCGCCGCCCTGCTGGCGGTCGTGGTCGCCGGCTACCTGCAGGGGGCGACTGCGCCGCTCGCGCAGGCGCGACGGCTCGTCGACCTCCCACGGCCGCTGCTGGAGGCGACCGCGCCGCTCGTCAGTCCGGACGACGCCGGACCCGTGTTCCCCCCCTCGACCCCGGCCCGGCGGGAGTCCGTCGTCGCCACCGTCCGCGTCGCGCTCGGCTGTGCGACCCTCGCTGAGTCGGCCGAGGACGCCGTCGTGCGTGCGGTCAACGCGGGCGGCAACGCCGACACTGTGGGTGCCATCTGTGGCGCCGTCGCCGGCGCGCGGTTCGGTGCGAGTTCGCTTCCGGACCGGTGGCTCGCCGCGGTCGACCGGACCGACGAACTCCGACGGCTCGCGGATGCGCTCCGCGAGGGGACGTTCGACCGCGACCGGGGTTTGGGAACGGTCGCTGCGGACTGACCCGGCGCGGTCGATTGCCCGTTGCGATCGGTGGACCGTCACGGCCGATCACTCGTTGCCGTCAGTCGACCGTCACGGCCGATTACCCGTTGCGGTCAGTCGACCGTTACAGCCGATCACCCGTTGTTCGCCGGGACACCCGCCAAGTTTTATCCTTGTGGGGTGTTGTCTCAGTGCATGGTCGACGAACGATCCGATACGGTGGACGTCCCCCTCGAAGACGACGACTTCGACCGACTCTTTGGCATCGTCGCGGACGGGGTGATCGGCGTCGCGGGGGGGCTGGTCGGCATCGCCCTGATGATGGGCGTCCTCTTCATCGCCTGGCAACTGGGGGCGTTCGACGTCGAGGGGTTCCGGTCGCTCGCGGCGACCATCGGCCTCGAGACGCACGAACTCGCGAACCTGATCGGCTTTCTCATCTTTCTCGGCAACGGGACCGTCCCGTTCCCGCTTTTGTTCGCCTCGCTGATGGAGTACATGCCGGGCGACCGGCTCCAGGTCAGGGGCATGTTCTTCGGTGCGGTGCTGTGGACCGGCTTCGTGTTCGCCTTCTACGACAACTACACCGGGCTGACGCTCGCGCTCTATCTGGGCCTGACGTTCGTGGCCCACCTCGCCTACGGCTTCGGGCTCGGCGCGGTGTTCCGGTACCTCTCGAACCGCCCTGACTCGTTCGTGTAACCGCTCCTCTGTCGTCGGTCGAACCGGGTCCTGTGTCGGTCCGCACCGTCGCGTCGATCCGCCCCCGGACGTCGTCGCGAGGGTGACAGTAGTATTAACTGACAGGACGGCAAAGCGCCGATCATGGAAGCGCTCGGTGGACGCGACACCCGGGACAGAGCCCGGGTCATCCAGCGGGGTACTGCGTTCAGCACGGCGGCGAGTGCGGGTGGAGGTGGTGTGGTCGATGGCTGACCTGCTGCACGTGTTGCTGGCGCTGCTCCCCCTGGTCGCGATCACGGTGTTGATGGTGGTGCTGTACCAGCCGGCGACGATCACGATGCCGATCGCCTGGGTCATCGCGGCCGTCGTCGGGATTCTCGGCTGGAACATGACGATCACCGAGATCGCGGCGGCGTCGCTCCAGGGGGTGATGGTCGCGAGCGAGATCCTCTGGATCGTGTTCGGGGCGATCCTGTTGCTGTACACGCTCAAGCAGTCGGGCGCCTTCGAGGTCATCAACGCGGGGTTCTCCTCGATCAGCGACGATCGCCGCGTCCAGGTGGTCCTCCTCGTGTTCCTGATGGGGTCGTTCATCGAGGGGGCGGCCGGGTTCGGCACGCCCGCCGCCATCGTCGGCCCGTTGCTGGTGGGGCTGGGCTTCCCGCCGCTTGCGGCCGTCGTGGTCGCCCTGACCGGCAACATCCTGGCGATCACCTTCGGCGCGGTCGGGACGCCGCTGATCATCGGCTTCGAGAGCGTCGTGTTCCCGGACGTCGCCGACGCGATCACGGCCGCCGGCTTCGAGAGCGTCGGCGCCTACGTCGCCCAGATCGGGGTCTGGGCGGCGGTCATCCACGCCGTCGCCGGGATCGCCATCCCGTTCATCGGCGTGGCGATGATGACCCGTTTCTTCGGGGAGGAGCGGTCGATCCGGCCGGCGATCGAGGTCCTCCCGCTGTGTCTGTTCGCATGGGCGGCGTTCGCCGTCCCCTATCTCCTGACGGCCGTGTTCCTGGGGCCGACCTTCCCGGCCCTGCTCGGGGCGATGGTCGGCCTGGTCGTCGTCACGCTGATGCTCCGTGCCGGCTTCCTCCTCCCGGAAGAGGAGTGGGAGTTCGGGGCCCGCGAGGGCTGGCCGGACCACTGGGTCGGCTCCATCGAACCCGGGCAGGGCGTCGGCGGCGCCAGCGGTGACGGGGCCGTCAGAGCCGACGGCGGCACGACGCCCGCCGCGGGCGCCCGCGAGGGGGAGATGTCACTGGGGGTCGCCTGGCTGCCCTACGTCCTCGTCGCGGCGCTGCTGGTCGTGACGCGGATCTGGGAGCCGGCTCAGACGTTCCTGCAGGACAACCTCCACATCGTCTGGGAGAACATCCTCGGCGTCGGGGGCGTCGGCGGCGAGTTCCGGACGCTGTACCTGCCCGGGTTCATCTTCGTCGTCGTCGTCGTCGCGACGCACCTGCTGCATGGTATGGACGTCGGGGAGATCAGAGACGCCTGGGGGGAGGCGGTCCGGAACATCCTCCCGGCGGTGATCGCGCTGTGGTTCGCCGTCGCGACCGTCCGGATCATGATCCTCTCCGACCCGAGCGAACTCGGTGCCGTCGACTTCGGCGGCATGCTCCAGTTGCTCTCTGCGGCCACGGTGGACATCACCGGCGGGCTGTTCCCCTTCTTCTCGGGGTTCATCGGCGCCTTCGGCGCGTTCATCGCCGGCTCGAACACGGTCAGCGACATCCTCTTTGGCCTGTTCCAGTTCGAGGCCGCCCAGCAGATCGGCGCCCCCACCCAGGCCGTCGTGGCTGCCCAGGCCGTCGGCGGCGCCATCGGGAACCTCGTGGCCATCCACAACGTCGTCGCGGCGCTCGCGGTCGTCGGCCTCGTCGGCGAGGAGGGACGCGTCATCCGGCTGGAGCTGATCCCGCTGGCGTACTACGGCGTGGTCACGGGGATCCTGACCATGCTGCTGGCGTACGTCGTCGTCCCCGGGGCGTTCTGAGCGCGACGGCGACCAGCAGTTCCTCACAGTCCCGACGCGGGGACCCGGCGCTGGCGGACGGTAAAGGGCAGTAGTAGAGTGCCCGGGGAGGGCTCCGAACCCTCGATCTCCGCATGTCCCAGGTTCGAGGCTCGGCGGGCCTCAGGGTTGCGGAGGCTTCCAAGGCGCACCACACCGAATCTCGGAAACCCTATGAGTGCGGCGCTATGTCCAGCTAAGCCACCCGGGCTCACTTGCCCGTTGCCCGATGACGGACTTGAACCTTCCCATCTCGATCGCCGGGCGGAGAGGTCGCGACGGCGGCGCCCGGCCGCGCAGCGTCGGGGGACGTTTTAGTGTCCGGGACCCCGAGGGACGAGCATGACTCATGAGGAGCGGCGTCGGGCCGGGTTCAAGGATCGGACCCGGCTCGACGCGGCGCGCGATCGCTTGCTCGACGCGGTGTCGCCACACGGCCGCACGGAACGGCTGTCGCTCGCCCGGGCCGACGGGCGCACGATCGCGACCGCGGTCGACGCCCCGCGCCCGGTGCCGGGCTACGACCGCGCGGCGATGGACGGCTACGCCGTGCGGGCCGCCGATACCTTCGGCGCCTCGGATCGGTCGCCGGCGACGCTGCGCGAGGCGGGCCACGCCGAGGCGGGCGACGGCGTCGGGCCGAACGAGGCGGTCCGGGTCCACACCGGGAGCGAACTGCCCGCGGGCGCCGACAGCGTGGTGATGATCGAGCACGCCGACCCGGTCGGCGGCGACGTCGAGGTGTTCGATGCGGTCACCGAGGGCGAGAACGTCGGCCCCGTCGGCGAGGACGTGGGCGAGGGCCAGCGGCTGTACGACCCCGGCCACGACCTCCGGCCCTCCGATCTGGGCTTGCTCAAGTCCGTCGGCGTCGACGAGGTCGAGGTGTACGAACGCCCGACGGTCGGAGTCGTCCCGACGGGCGAGGAACTCGTCCAGTACGATCCCGACCCCGGCGAGGTGATCGAGACCAACGGGCTGACGGTGTCGTCGCTCGTCGGGCGGTGGGGCGGCGACCCGACCTACCGCGAGGTGGTAACAGACGACCGCGCCGCCCTGCGGACGGCGATCCAGCGCGACCTCACGAAGGACCTGATCGTCACGACCGGGGGGTCGTCGGTCGGCGAGCGCGACCTGCTCCCGGAGGTCGTCGACGACCTGGGCGAGGTGCTCGTCCACGGCGTCGCGCTCAAGCCCGGCCACCCCGTCGCGCTCGGCGTCGTCGAGGAGACGCCCGTCCTGATGCTCCCGGGCTACCCGGTCGCCTGCATCGTCAACGCCGTCCAGTTCCTCCGGCCGGCGCTCCGGGCGGCCGCCGGGCGCGACTTCGACCCGCCGCCGACGCGCCCGGCGACCCTCACCAGGAAGATCAGCAGCGACGTGGGCGAGCGCACCTTCGTCCGCGTCCGAACTGAATCGAGCGACGAAGCGTCCGGAGATGCCGGCGATCCGGACGGGGGGGCCGGCGGCGACGCGCCCGACCTGGCTGCGACGCCGACCCGGGCCTCGGGCTCGGGGGTCCTGTCGAGCGTCTCGCTGGCCGACGGCTGGGTCGTCGTCCCCGAGTCCCGCGAGGGCATCGACGCCGGCGAGGTCGTCGACGTCGAGTTCTGGGAGTGGTCACAGTGAGCGAACGCCGCGAGTTCCGCGACCTGGCCGACCCCGAGCGGGCCCACGACCTGATCGGGTCCCTCGACGTCGGTCCGGGCGTCGAGACCGTCCCGCTCCGGGAGGCCCGGGATCGGGTGCTGGCCGAACGGGTCGACGCCGACCTCGACGTGCCCGGCTTCGACCGCGCGAGCATGGACGGCTACGCCGTGCGCGGACGCGACACCTTCGGCGCCGGCGAGGCCGACCCGGTCGCGCTCGACCTCGTCGGCGAGGTCCACGCGGGCGTCGAACCGGACGTCACGGTCGAGGCGGGGACCTGCGCCGAAATCTCGACGGGCGCCGTGATGCCGCCCGGAGCGGACGCCGTGGTGATGGTTGAGGAGACCGACGAGACCGACGACGGGTCGATCCTGATGCGAACCGCGGTGGCCCCCGGCGACAACGTGATGCTCGCCGGCGCCGACGTCGCCGCCGGATCGCGGGCGCTCGGGCCGGGCACCCGGCTGACGCCCCGCGAGATCGGCCTGCTGTCGGCGCTCGGCCGCGACGAGGTGCCGGTGCGGGCCCGCCCCACCGTCGGCATCGTCTCGACCGGCGACGAACTCGTCCGCCCGGGCGACGCCCTGGACAGCGCCCGCGGCGAGATCTACGACGTCAACTCCTACACCATCGCCGCGGGCGTCGAGGAAGCCGGCGGCGAGCCACGCCTCTATCCCCACGCCGGCGACGACTACGACGAGATGGAGCGGATCCTCCGGCAGGCCGCAGACGAGTGTGACCTCGTGCTCTCCTCGGGGTCGACCTCCGCGAGCGCGGTCGACGTCATCTACCGGGTGATCGAGGACCGCGGCGAACTGCTGCTCCACGGCGTCGCGGTCAAGCCGGGCAAGCCGATGCTCGTCGGCCGCCTCGACCCGGCCGACGGCGGCGAGGGCGACGACTCGCCGTCGGCGTACGTCGGCCTGCCCGGCTACCCCGTGTCGGCGCTGACCATCTTCCGGACGTTCGTCGCGCCCGCGATCCGCGAGGCTGCCGGCCTGCCCGAACCCCGGACGGCGACCGTCACGGGCCGGATGGCGGTCCAGGAGCGGTACTCCGAGGGCCGCACGCGGCTCATGCCCGTCGGCCTGCTTGAGGGTGCGAGCGTCGCCGAGACAGCCGAGTCAGCCGCTGGCGACACAGCCGAGACGGCCGCTGGCGACGCGGGCGACGACGCGCCGCTCGTCTACCCGGTCGACAAGGGGTCAGGTGCGACCACCTCGCTCGTCGAGGCCGACGGCATCGTCGAGGTGCCCGCGGACACGGACTACCTGGAGGCCGGCGAGGAGGTCGAGGTGCGGCTGTTCTCGCCGGACGTGCGCCCGCCGACGCTCCTGGGCGTCGGCGAGGACGACCCGGCGCTGTCGCGCCTGCTCGACCGGCTGGAACGGCCGCGGTATCTCCCGGTCGGCAGCCGCGAGGGGCTCCGTCGCCTGCGCGACGGCCTCCCCGACCTGGCGGTCACCGCAGGGCCGGTCGACCGCGACGTCGACGCGCCGGTGATCGGCGGTTGGACCCGGGAGTGGGGGCTGGTGGTCCCAGCCGACAATCCGGCGGACGTGACCGGGCTGGCCGACCTGGTCGACCGCGAGTTGCGCTTTGTCAACCGCGACACCAACTCGGGACTGCGCGCCTCGCTCGCCGCGGCGGTCGACGACCTCGCCGACGAGCGCGGGGTCGACCGCCACGACCTCGTCGAGGCCGTCGACGGCTTCGAACTCGGGACGAAGGCCCACGAGAGCCCCGCCCGCAAGGTGGCCGCCGGTGAGGCCGACGCGGGACTCGGCCTCCGGGCCACGGCCGACCGCCTCGGCCTCGGCTTCGTCTCCCTGGGCACACAGCCCGTCGAACTCCGGGTCAACCCGGCCCGCCGCGGCGGCGACGGGGTCGCCGACCTCGAAGCCGCGCTCGCGGAGTTCGCGATCGACCTGCCGGGCTACGCCATCGACGGCGACGCCTGATCGGTCGTCGCGGCGTCCGCGGTCGACCTGCCACGGGCCACGGCCGTCGCGGCCGCCTCAGTCGACGCTGGGGGGCGCCGATCCCGACGCCGACCCCGAGAGCAGGTCGTCGAAGGACTGCACCCGGTAGTCCCCGAGCACGCAGTGGCCCCGCCGGTCGCCGTGGCGTTCGACGTGGACGCCGTCGAGGCCGGCGTTCCAGGCGGCGCCGACGTCGTTGGCCCCGTCGCCGGCGAGTGCGCCGCGGCCCCCGTCGTCGACGTCGAGGTCGCCGATGGCCCGCTCGACGGGCGCCGGATCGGGCTTCCAGCCCAGTTCCTCGGAACAACAGACGACGGCGTCGAACCAGTCCCGGATGTCGAGGTGGTCGAGGATCGGATCGGTGAGAAAGCGCTGGCAGTGGGTCACGACGCCCACGGGGCAGTCCAGCCGCGAGATGAATCGGGCGGCGTCCTCGTGGACGTACGTCTCCTCGGCGCGGCGTTCGGGACTCTCGACGTCGTGAAAGGCCGGCCAGAACGCCTCGGGGTCGACGCCCCACTCGACGAGGAGGTCGTCGCGGGAGCCTCCGAAGCCGTGCCAGAGGAGTTCGACCTGCCGGTCCGAGAACCGGTGGCCCAGCCGGTCGCCCACCCGGTCGAACGTCTCGCGGGGGTACGACCACTCGATGTCGACGACGGTTCCGTCGAGGTCAAAGAGCCAGTAGTCGTACTCCGAAACCATCCAGGCACTGGCTAGACGGTCCAGAGATATGTGTGTTCCGGGCCGGACGACGGTTCTCCCAGCCCGGGTCGCGCCCGTCAGGATTCCCTGACGTGGACGGAACTGCCGAGGTACTTGTGGATCGCCTCGTCGGCGTCGGCGGCGTTGTAGGCCCCCGGCTCGGCGTCGATCGCGTCCCTGAACGCCGCCAGGTACGCCCGGTCGGTCCGGAGTTCGCCGAACGAGGCGGCGACGACGGGGACGCCGAGCCACTCCGAGGCGACCGCCCGGAACCGCGGTTCGTCGTTCAGCTCGCCGCGCCAGAGCCACTTGCGAAACAGCTGCCACCCTGCTTCGCCCGGAGCCGGCGCCGGCCGCTCGACGACCGTCTCGAACGTTTCCGGGTCGGTCTCGACGCCGTCGGGGTCCAGGCGGAACTCCACCCGGAACACGTAGGCGGCGTCCATCCGCCGGCGGTCAGCGCTCGTCGTTGAACAGTTCGGCGAGTTTGACGTCCTTGTCCGTGATCCCTCCCTCTTCGTGGCTGGTGAGTCGGACCTCGACCTCCCCGTAGCGGATTGTGATCGTCGGGTGGTGGAACTCCTCCTCGGCCACCTCCCCGACGCTCGTGGCGAAGGCCACGCCGTCGAGGTAGTCGTCGAACTCGTAGACGCGGACGATCTCGTCGCCGTCGCGCTCCCAGCCGTTCGGCACGTCGCGGGCGATCTCGTCGTCGCTGAGTAGGTCTGCCATGGATGCACAGACGGTCGGCCGCGGCAAAACGTTTTGGTGGGTCGTCGGCGCGCCGGGCGGTTTCGGGCCCGCCCGGTGACGCGGTTTCGGGTCGGCCGCGGCAACGAGCGCTCGATCCGGGCGGCTACCAGTCGGCCGGCGCCTTGTCCCGGTAGAAGCCACCCGAGGGGCTGCCGGGGCGGAAGCGACACAGCCACACGGGCGTCTCGGCGCCGTCCTCGACCGGGCGGTTCGCGTTCTCGCCGCCCATGTCGGTTCTGACCCACCCCGGACACGCGGAGTTCGCGATCAGCCCGTCGTCGCCGTACTCGCCGTCGAGGTAGGCCGTGAGGCCGTTGACCGCCGTCTTCGACACCCGGTAGGCGGGCGCGCCGCCGCGCTGTGGCTGGGTGACCGCGCCCATCCCCGAGGACATGTTCACCACGCGCCCGCCGTCGTTCTGGAGCAACAGGGGGACGGCGTGTTTACACAGCACCATCGGTCCCCGGACGTTGACCGCGAGCGTCCGGTCGATTTCGGTCGTCGGGTCGGCGACGATGTCCGTCTCCCGGCCGTCCATCACGCCCGCGTTGTTCACGAGGACGTCGAGGCGGCCGACCTCGTCGAAGATGCCGTCGACAGCGGCCTCGACGTCGCCCTCCTGGGTCACGTCGAGCAGGACCGACTCGGTTCCCTCCGGCACTTCGTTGTCCATACTCCGGGTCCCCGCGTACACCGTCGCACCAAGGTCGCGGAGGCTGCGCGCGATCTCGGCGCCGATGCCGCGGTTGGCACCGGTCACCAGGGCCACCTGTCCGTCGAGCGAGTCGTACAGTTCGGGGTCGTCCATGGACGCGACCACGGTCCCTCCCGTCATACGGGTGTCGAAGCCGGAATCGTCGTCCCCGACCGGCCGACCGATCGGGCGTGCCGGTCGCAGGTCAACATCCGGCGCCGGCGGTCAATCGGAACGGAACACTCGGTGACATCGCGGTCGGAGAAAAAAGGGAAGGGTCACCCGAGCAGGTACTCGAGTCTGGGGTAGCGTTCGAGGAGCGGTCGCCCCCCGACCTCGTAGTTCTCGATGAACCGGTCGAGCCCCAGGATCCGGCCGGCCCCGAAGGCTGCGACGGCCAGGAACACGAGCATGTACGCGAAGTCGCCGTTGATGACCCCGTGTTCGACGCTCCAGTTCCCGAAGTAGAACATGAGCATCATCAGCGCGCCGAAGAACGCCGCGAGGCGAACCAGCGCGCCCACCAGCAGCCCGAGGCCGATGAGGAACTCACCCCACGGTACGGCGAGGTTGGCGAACTCCACGAACCACGGCGTCGCGGCCATCCAGGCGAACATCCATTCGAGCGGGTTCCCGTTCGCCGCGGCCACGTTGGCCAGATACCCCTGTGCGCTCCAGCCGGACGCCATGATCTTCTCGACGCCCGAGTAGAGGAACGCCCAGCCCATCATGAGCCGAAGCGAGAGGACGAACCACGCGCTCAGGCTGTGGGCGCGTCCCCTGACGGTGACGTCGCCAATCGAGCTTTCGAACACGTTCGGGCCGGTAGACTGCTGTTTCGTGGACATTATGTTCACCTACAGGTAGACAGTCGCGCGCAGAGACCGTATAGCCCGCAGCTGATTCTCCGAATCCGGGAACGATGCCCGCCCCGGTCAGTCCGTGCTGCGCTCAGTCCCCGTCGAAGTCCCGTCGCATCGCGATTTCGAACCACGGGCAAAAGCGGAGCTGTCGGTACCACTTCGGGTTGTCGTGGAGGTGTTCGTAGTCGACCCACAGCAGGCCGGCGATCTCGTCTTCGTCGGGGTCGAGCGTGGCGTCGTCCAGCGTCACCTTCAACACCGAGCACACCTCCCACTCGACGCCCTCGGTGGCGTAGTACCGCTTGTACTCGAACGTGTCCGTCACCCGCAGGTCGCCGTACTGGTCCGGCGTGACGCCGAGTTCCTCCTCCAGGCGGACCCGCGTGGCCTCGATCTGGCTCTGTCCCGCCCGGGGGTGCGAGGCGACGGTGCCGTCCCAGTGGGTGTCCCACAGGCGCTTGCCGGGGGCGCGCTGGCCCAGGAGCAGGCGCCCCTCGCGATCGAACACGAGCGCCGTGAACGCCCGGTGGCGGATCCCGTCGCCCGTGTGGGCTTCCAGGCGGTTGACCAGCCCCTCCTCGGTGTCGGATTCGTCGACCGCGATGACGTCCTGTCCCGCGTTCTCGTGGACGTCGCCGCTCCCGTCGACCGGCTCCGCCGCAGTGCCCGCCGGCGTGGTCTCCGGCCCGTCGTTCGAGTTCATACACGCTCGAATGGGGACCGGAGTGAAGGACTCTTCGGTGCGGTTTATCGATTCCCCTCGCCAGGGTCGGGGTCGTACGACTCGCCGACGAACACCTCCAGCGCGCCGGGGCGGACCTCGGCCGAGAGCGACCGATGTTCGGTGATCTCGCCGTCGAAGCTGAAGTCGAGCGCCTGCCCCTCCCCGATGTCGACGCTGAGGCGCGAGGCCGTGAGCCGGGTGATGTGGTCGCTCCCGGCGTCGAACAGGCGGTAGACCGCGGCTTCCTCGACGAGTTGGCTCGGCGGCATCGACTCGACGATCGCCACGTCGAACAGGCCGTCCTCGACGTTCGCCTGCATCACGCGCTCGTCGCCAAACCGCCGGGCGTTGCCGATGAGCACGAAGATGGCCTCGCCCCGCCAGAGCGGGTCGGCGTCCGTCCCGTCGCGCAACTCGATCGAGAACGCCTCGAACTCCCGGAGCGTCCGGAGCGTCGTCAGCACGTACGCGAGGATCCCGAAGCGCTCTTTCTGTTCGGCGGAGGTCGACCCGCTGGCCTCCGCAGTGAGGCCGCCGACCAGCGAGTTGACGAAGGGGCGCCCCTCGGCCATCCCGAGGTCGATCGACCGTCGATTGCCGCGCTCGATTACCTCAAAGGCCTCGGCGACGCTCCCGACGCCGACGTTGCTCGCGAAGTTGTTGCCCGTCCCTCCGGGGACGACGCCGAACGTCACCTCGTCGAGCGCGTCGGCGTCGAGCAGCCCCTGGACCGCGCGGTTGAGGGTGCCGTCCCCGCCCGCCGCGGCGACCACCGACGCGCCGGCCTCGGCGGCCTCCCGGGCGAACCGGCGGATGTCGTCCTCGCCGCCGGTTTCGCGGACGGCGAAGCCGTGTTCGCCCGCCAGCCGACCGACCTGCTCGCGGTGGTCGCCGGTGCCACTCGCCGGGTTGAGAATACAGACTCGTTCGAGGAGGCCGCGCTCGTCGCCCGGACTGCGCCCGGGACTCGATCCGTCCATGGTGACACACGCGCTCGCGGGTGAATAAGCCGGACCCCTGCGACGGAAAGCGATTTACCCGTCGGTCCCTGGCTGCCGTCCGGCGCGAGGCCCGCCACCTCGGGTGCCTTCGGCGCCGAGGCGGTCGCTTTCCCGATCCGCGTCTCCGACCCGGGACGCTGCGACTGAAGGGCGAATGCCAAAGGAGCGCCGTCGCCTACCCCGACCGTGTACGCAGTCGACCTCCACAATCACACCCGATTTTTCCACGGCTTCGGGAGGTTCGCGGCCGTCTACGACCCGCTGGGCTACACGCTCCACGCCATCGCGGGGCGACTGCGGGGCCTCGACGGCCTGGCGCTCACGAACCACGACTACTACCGCCCCTTCGTCGGGGCGGGGGTGACGGCGATCCCGGGCGTCGAGGTGTCGACGACCGACGGGCACGTGCTCGTCGTCGGGCCGAACCCGCCGGCGACGACGACGCCCGGCACGCTCACCCCCGAGGAGACGGTCGACCTCGCCCACGAACGCGGCTGTGCGGCGATCATCGCCCACCCGTTCCGGGACAGTTCCGTCCGGGACAGCGACGCCACCTTCGACGCCGTCGAGATCAACGGCAAACACCCCCACACCTGGGAGCGGGTGCGGAGCCTCGCGGCCGAGCGCGACCTCCCCATCGTCGGCGGGTCGGACGCCCACTTCCCGATCGAGGTTGGCCGCGCCTACACCCTGATCGACGCCGACGAACTCACGCCGGAGAGCGTCGCCGCCGCCGTCCGCGACGGCCGCGTCGACTGGGGGACGACCAGCGACCCGACCTCGAAGGTCGTCCACCGGGCGTACCGCTACGTCCACGGCCGGAAGGGCCACTGGAAGGACTGGCCGCCCGCGGAACACGCTCCCTCCCCCGCCGAGGTCGGCGGTCCGGCTGACGCCGTCGATACCGTCGGGACCGCCGACGCCGGCGACGCGGCCGAGGGTACCGGCGGCGACGACCCGGGGTTAGAGGGGGGTGACTCCCGCCCCGACGGCGGGGGGTGAGCCGGGCACCGACAGGGTCGTGGGCAGCAGTCGCCCCGCCCCGATCATCCAAGTCGCTCGTCGAGGATCAGCCGCGTTTTGGTGTTCTCGACCTCGTCCAGTTCGCGGACGCGCGTGATAAGATCGTTCACCGCCGCGGTGTCGGCGGCGTCGACGACCATCACCACGTCCTCGTCGCCGCTGACCTGCCAGACGAAGTCGACCTCGGACCAGTCGGCCATGCGCTCTGACACCGCCGAGGTGTTGACGTCGACCGCGACTGACACCTCGACCATCGCCTTGATGTTCCCGGTCCGCGTGGAGATGGTGAACCGCTCGATGATCCCCTGGTCGCTCAGGCGTTCGACCCGGTTGCGGACCGTCCCCTCCGAGGTGCCCACCTCGTCGGCGATCTCGGTGTACGGCGTTCGGGCGTCCCGCCGCAGGATGCCGAGAATCTGCTGGTCGAGGTCGTCCATGTCCACACGTCTCGGTGGAGGCTCTTGGGGATTACGAATTTCGTAACGCGACTTCGAAAGCAAGCCTTATGCCCGGGGATTCGTTACAGTTCTCGTAATGTCGGACGCCTACTTGGCCCTGGAAGACGGCCGCGTCGTCGAAGCGCGTGGTCGCGTTCCGGGACGCTCGCGCGGAGAACTGGTATTCACGACGGCCTACACTGGCTACGAGGAGAGCCTGACCGACCCCTCCTACGAGGAGCAGGTGCTCACGTTCTCGTACCCGCTCATCGGCAACTACGGCGTCCGAGAGGAGCGCTTCGAGTCCGACCGCGTCCACCCGCGGGCGGCGGTCGCCCGGGAGTTCACCGACGACGTCGTCGAGTGGCTCGACTCGGAGGGCGTGCCGGCGATCGACCACCTCGACACCCGCGAGCTGGTCACCTCCATCCGCGACAGCGGCGCGATGAAGTGTGGCCTCGCCGTCGGCGAGGACGTCACGCCGGAGGACGCCAAGGCCGAACTCGCCGACTGCAAGGGCATGAGCGAGCACACCGACATCGGCCGCCTGGTGTCGACCGGCGAGCACGAACTGTTCCCCGGCGACGACGGCGTCGACGCGACGATCGCCCTCATCGACTGCGGCGCCAAGAAGTCGATCGTCGACTCGCTGAACGAGCGCGGCGCCGACGTCCACGTCCTGCCCTACGACGCGACGCACGCCGACGTCGCCGACGTCGACCCCGACGTCCTGTTCATCTCGAACGGTCCGGGCGACCCGGAGAACTTCGAGGCCGCCGAATCGCTCGTCGACTCCTACGTCGGCGACCTGCCG
>Ga0207720_100726_pt1 | contig 17607 bp, 19 predicted proteins | sample A23P2SouthBayCA_2_FD_187751 | JGI IMG/M metagenome (GOLD analysis project Ga0207720, IMG submission 187751) | Aerobic enrichment media microbial communities from Eden Landing Ponds, California, USA - A23 E3 (2) (SPAdes) | ecosystem: Environmental > Aquatic > Marine > Unclassified | place...
CCCGACGCGGACACCGTCACGTGCCCCGAGTGCGGCCGCGAGGTCGACGCCGACATCGACTTCTGCCACTGGTGTACGACCCGCCTCGACGAACCGACCGACCGCTGAGACTGCCACGCCACCGCGGGGTCGAAAGAGTGCCCCCGACCGAGGCCGTGCCGAACTGACGCGAACCGACCTTACCGCTCTTTCTCGACGAAGTCGACGACCGCCTGCGCCCCTTGGAAGCCGTCGGCGAGGCGGTCGACGAGTTCGCCGTCTTCGAACAAGAGGAGCGTCGGGACGCTCCGAATCGTGTACCGCTCTGCGACCGACATATCCGTCTGCGGATTTATCATCGCGACGACCACGTCGGTGGCTTTCGAGACGTTGCCGAGGACGGGTTCGATGCTCTGACACAACGTACAGCCCTTCGTGTAGATGTCGAGGAGGACGCGGTCGTGTTCGGCCACGAGGGCGTCGAGCTCCTCGGCGGTGTCGATTCGCACGGGCTTCGTCGGCGCGGTCGCGGACTCTGTCGAACTCATTGCCGGGAATACGTAACCGAAGTCCTTATGATTTCGGTGGGATGGTGTACCACACCACATCGCCGGCGAGCGGCGGTGACTCGGGCTGTCACGCGAGCCCCCTTTCGTGATGTTTAAGTAATGCCCCCGTCTCGTAACGGATGCAATCGATGTAGGGGAATGTCGTCCCCGAGTCCGGAAGGGCGAAACTAACACGACCGAAGTGTTGCGGTAGCCAAGCCTGGCCCAAGGCGCTGGGTTGCTAACTCAGTGGCGTCAAGCCCCCGGGGTTCGAATCCCCGCCGCAACGCTCACAACACGACTTCCAAAGTCATGAGTGCAGAAGAACCACAGGACGGCTCTCCGGAGGAGGAAGAGGACCTCCGTTACTTCATCCGAATTGGTCAGACCGACCTTGACGGAACGAAGACGGTAGAGCGCAGTCTGACGGACATGAAGGGTATCGGCAAGCGCACAGCGCGCATCATCGCCGACGCCGCGGAAGTGAACCGAACGGCGCTGTTCGGTAAGCTCCCCGAAGGCGAGATCGACTCCGTTGTCGATGTCGTCGAGAACTTCGAGGACCACGCCCCCGAGTGGATGGCAAACCGACGGAAGGACTTCTTCTCCGGTGAGACCGACCACATCACGGGTTCGGACCTCGAAGAGAAGCGGCGGCATGATATCAACCGCATGAAGATGATCAGCTCCTACAAGGGCGTTCGACACCAGCGCGGCCAGAAGGTTCGCGGCCAGCGGACGAAGTCCACTGGACGTACCGAAGGCACCATCGGTGTCAACGTCGAGGAGATCAAGGAGGCGCAGGCTGAAGAATGACGACGGGTAACAACACCAAGTTCTACGAGACCCCGAACCACCCGTTCCAGGGCGAGCGTATCGCGCAGGAATCGGACCTCCTCTCTCGGTACGGTCTCAAGAACAAAGAAGAGCTCTGGCGCGCGCAGTCCGAACTGCGCAACCTCCGCCGCGAGGCGCGACGCCTCCTCGGCGAGGCCCAGGGTGACGTCGAAGAAGCCGAGTCGCTCGGTGCCGAGTTCATGGCGCGCATGCGCCGCTACGGCATCCTCTCTGCGGAGGACGACATCTCCCAGACACTGCGTCTCGACGTGACCGACATCCTCGAACGTCGGTTCCAGACGGTCGCCTACCGGAAGGGGCTCGCACAGACGCCCCAGCAGGCCCGTCAGTTCATCGTCCACGGTCACGTGACCGTCGACGGTGCGCGGACGACCATCCCCTCCCGCAAGGTCGAGGTCGACGAAGAGGACACCGTGGCGTTCGACGAGACGTCGAAGCTCGCGGACGAACTGCACCCTGAGCGCGCGGAGGCCCAAGAATGAGCGAATCCGAAACCGGTGACAAGTGGGGTATCGCCCACGTCCACGCATCGTTCAACAACACGCTCATCACGGTGACTGACATCACGGGCGCCGAGACGATCGTCAAGTCGTCCGGCGGTTCCGTCGTCAAGCAGAACCGTGACGAGGCATCTCCGTACGCGGCCATGCAGATGGCAGAGAGCGTCGCCGACCAGATTAAGGCGGCCGGTATCGCCGGTCTGCACGTTCGCGTTCGCGGTCCCGGTGGCAACGGTAACAAGAGCCCCGGCCCCGGCGCACAGGCAACGATTCGCGCCCTCGCTCGCGCCGGTCTCGAAATCGGTCGCATCGAGGACGTGACGCCGATTCCGCACGACGGAACTCGCGCGCCGAAAAACAGCCGACTCTAACACACCATGGTAAACGACTTCCAGGTCGAGTTCATCGAACGCGAAGACCGACGCGCCCGTTTCGTCGCGCGCGGTCTGACCCCGGCGCTAGCCAACGGCATTCGCCGGGCGATGGTCGCCGACGTGCCGACGTTCTCCATCGAAACCGTTCGGTTCGTGGAGAACACCTCGGTCATGTTCGACGAGATGATCGGGCTTCGTCTCGGTCTGGTTCCGTTGACCACGCCTCTCGACGACTTCGAGCCCGGTGACACCGTCACCGTCGCGCTCGAAGTCGACGGGCCGGCAACCGCGTACTCCGGGGACATCGAATCCGCGGACGACATGGTCGTCCCGGCGGACGAGAACATCCCCATCATCGAGCTGAAGGAGGGCCAGCGCCTCGAGTTCGAGGCCGACGCCGTCCTCGGCTACGGAAAGGACCACGCCAAGAACCAAGGCGGGGTCGCCGTCGGTTACCGACACCTCCAGCGCGTGGAGGTCGTCGGCGACGCCGGCGAGTTCGATGAACAGGAGCCGAACATCCTCCGCGGCGTCATCGAAGAGGCCGCGGCGGAGCACGCCGAGGGGGACGCCGAAGACGGCGACCTCGTCGCGACGGAGACGTTCGGCAACGACCTGACGGAGCGGTACCCCGGTAAAGAGGTCGAAGTACACGACGTACCCGGAGCGTTCGTCTTCAGTGTGGAGACGGACGGTTCGTTCGATGTCGACGAGCTCGTGACGCGCGCTGTCGCCTCCTTGGGTGACCGCGCGGCCGAACTCGAAGAGAAGGTCGCACTGTAAGAATGAACACTGCCCCGTCTCAACACCGACGTTCGCCCGCCCCACGAGGGGTCACAGCCACCGATAGCGTGGCGTGTGGCTCTCTCACGGCGTCGGGTCGGACCGAAGGTGTTTTTACGGGGCATGAAGTACAGCGGAATGCTTGCAGGGATAGCCAAGTCTGGCCAACGGCGCAGCGTTCAGGGCGCTGTCTCATAGGAGTCCGCAGGTTCAAATCCTGCTCCCTGCACTCCGCTTTCTCTCTGGAGGTAGACAATGAGTAAGACGAACCCGAGACTCAACAGTCTCATCGCCGAGCTGAAGGCGGTCTCGCGTGAGTCCGGTGCCAACGTCTGGCAGGATGTCGCGGACCGTCTCGAAAAGCCACGGCGCACCCACGCGGAAGTCAACCTTGGTCGTATCGAACGATACGCTCAGGAAGACGAGACCGTCGTCGTGCCCGGCAAGGTGCTGGGTAGCGGTGTGCTGCAGAAGAACGTCACAGTCGCGGCCGTGGACTTCTCGTCCACCGCTCGAACGAAGATCGAGCAGGTCGGCGACACCGTGACGCTAGAACAACTCGCTGAACAGAACCCCGACGGGTCCAACGTACGGGTGATCCGATGAGCCTCGCAGAATTCGACGCAGACGTCGTCGTCGACGCTCGAAACTGCATCGTCGGTCGCGTCGCCTCGGAGGTCGCACAGCGCGCCCTCGCGGGCGAGACGGTCGCCGTCGTCAACGCGGAAGACGCCGTCATCACGGGCTCGGAAGAGGACGTGATGGCCAAGTACAGAAAGCGCGTCGAAGTCGGTTCGGACCAGGGTCCGTACTACCCGAAGCGTCCCGACCGCATCTTCAAGCGTGCCATCCGCGGCATGCTTCCGTACAAGAAGCCCCGCGGCCGCGAGGCGCTCTCGAACGTCCGCGTCTACGTCGGCAATCCGTACGACGAAGACGGCGAGATGCTCGAAGACACCTCGCTGGACCGCCTTTCGAACATCAAGTTCATCTCGCTCGGAGAGGTCTCCGAGAAGCTGGGTGCTAACGTCACATGGTAACGAACACGTCCGGGAAGAAGAAGACCGCAATCGCCCGCGCCACCGTGCGCGAGGGCGAGGGTCGAGTCCGAATCAACTCCCAGCCGGTCGAGCTGGTCGAGCCGGAGATGGCCCGCCTCAAGATGCTGGAACCGTTCCGCATCGCAGGCGAGGACCTCCGCTCGCAGGTCGACATCGACGTGCGCGTCAACGGCGGCGGCGTGGCCGGTCAGGCCGACGCAGTCCGCACCGCGCTCGCTCGTGGGCTGGTGCAGCACCTGAACGCCGCAGAGCTTCGCGACGCGTACATGGAGTTCGACCGCTCGCTTCTGGTCAACGACGTTCGCCAGTCCGAACCCAAGAAGTGGGGCGGACCGGGCGCGCGCGCTCGCTACCAGAAGTCCTACCGCTGAGGTGATCTAACCATGATGATTCCCGTCCGGTGTTTCACCTGCGGCACAGTGATCGGCGAACACTGGGACGAATTCAAGGCCCGTGCTCGCGAGGGAGACGAGGACCCCGCTGACGTCCTCGACGACCTCGGGGTCACCCGTGCCTGCTGCCGGCGGATGATGGTGTCGCACAAGGACCTCGTGGACGTCGTGTCTCCCTATCAATGATGCAACGGTACAACCGATACGAGAAGGCACGAATCCTCGGCGCGCGAGCGTTGCAGGTCTCCTACGGCGCACCTGTTCTCGTCGATTCGGAACAGACAGAACCGATATTAATCGCCGCTGAGGAGTACGACGCAGGTGTACTTCCGTTCACCGTCAAACGAGAGGGTAAGTGACAACATGACACGAATCACATCCGTAGCTCTGCGCCGCGTGCTCGACTCCCGTGGGAACCCGACGGTCGAAGCCGACGTGCTCACCGAATCCGGTGGGTTCGGTCGCGCCGCGGCCCCCAGCGGGGCGTCCACCGGCGAGTACGAGGCAATCGAACTGCCGCCGACCGAAGCAATCGCCGCCGCGCGGCGACACGCGGTTCCCCGACTCGTGGACGAGGTCCACGCGGGCAACCAGCGCGAGGTCGACGCGACGCTCCGCGCCGCCGACGGCTCCGAGAACTTCTCGGAAATCGGCGCGAACAGCGCGGTCGCCATCTCGATGGCGGCCGCCAAGGCCGGTGCCGACGTGCTCGGTGCGCCCCTGTACCAGCATCTCGGCGGCGCGTTCCGCGGCGACAACTTCCCGACGCCGCTCGGGAACGTCATCGGTGGCGGTGAACACGCCAAGGAGGCGACGAACATCCAGGAGTTCCTCGCCGCGCCCGTCGGCGCGCCGAGCGTCTCCGAAGCCGTCTTCGCCAACGCGAAGGTCCACGCCCGCGCGTCCGAGATTCTCGACGAGCGCGGCGTGCCCGCCGCGAAGGGCGACGAGGGCGCGTGGGCACCGCCGGTCTCCGACGCCGAGGCGTTCGAAATCATGGGCGAAGCGGTCTCCGACGTCGAGGACGAACTCGGCTTCGAGATTCGCTTCGGCCTCGACATCGCGGCCTCGGAGATGTTCGAAGACGGCGTCTACCACTACGGTGACGAGACGAAGACGACCGACGAGCAGATCGACTACGTCGCCGAGATGGTCGACGAGTACGACCTCGTCTACGTCGAAGACCCCCTCGACGAGAACGACTACGAGGGCTTCGCGGAACTCACAGAGCGCGTGGGCGACCGCACGCTCATCTGCGGTGACGACCTGTTCGTCACCAACGTCGACCGTCTGCAGGACGGCATCGACGTGGGCGCCGCGAACTCCATCCTCATCAAGCCGAACCAGATCGGGACGCTGACCGACGCGTTCGACGCCGTCGAACTGGCCTCCCGAAACGGGATGGACGCCGTCATCTCTCACCGCTCCGGTGAGACCGAAGACGCGACCATCGCACACCTCGCCGTCGCAACCGACGCGCCGTTCATCAAGACTGGCACGGTGCAGGGCGAGCGAACCGCCAAATTGAACGAACTCATCCGCATCGCGGACGACGCAGTATGAGCGACAACGAAAACGACGCGGTGGAGGTCGCCGACGAGGAACCCGAGACGGAGACCGAAGCGGTCGCCGAGACGGAACCCGCCGAGGCCGCCACCGAAGACGAGACAGCAGAGACCGCCGAGGCGGCCGACGACGCCGCCGAGGTCGAAGAAGAAGCAGAGCCGGAACCGGCGTTCGACGAGGACGTCATGCCCGACGAAGACGCCGACCTGCTCATCCCGGTCGAGGACTACCTGGCCGCCGGTGTCCACATCGGTACCCAGCAGAAGACCAAGGACATGGTCCGGTTCATCCACCGTGTCCGCGACGACGGGCTCTACGTGCTCGACGTCAGCCAGACGGACTCGCGAATCCGCACCGCCGCGGACTTCCTCGCGAACTACAATCCGGAGCAGATTCTGGTCACGTCCTCCCGCCAGTACGGTCGCTTCCCGGCCGAGAAGTTCGCCGACGCCGTCGGCGCTCGCGCCCGCACGGGCCGCTTCATCCCGGGCACCCTGACGAACCCGGACTACGCCGGCTACATCGAACCCGACGTGGTCGTCGTCACCGACCCGATTGGTGACGCGCAGGCCGTCAAGGAGGCCATCACGGTCGGCATCCCGGTCATCGCGATGTGCGACTCCAACAACCAGACATCGAACGTCGACCTCGTCGTCCCGACGAACAACAAGGGTCGACGCGCGCTGTCGGTCGTCTACTGGCTGCTGGCCAACGAGACGCTCGACCGCCGCGGCTCCGACACCGTCTACGCCCTCGAAGACTTCGAGGACGAACTGTAGTTCGGGACGACGTTTCGATTCGACTTTTCTGACACCCATCCGGCGAGCGGCGGCGCTTTCGGCGACTCGACACAGTTGGGACGACGCCGACCGCGATGGCGTGTCGACGCCACACGGGACCACGGACTCGCGTCCGCCGCAAACGGTTTTGTGCGTCGTTCCCATATCTAACCACATGAGTAAACTCCTCCACCAGCTCACCGTGGGTGAGCTCGCAGACCGGCTCGACGCGGGAGATTCGTTCACCGTGGTCGACACGCGGCCGCCGGAGAGCTTCGAGTCGTGGCACATCGACGGAGCCGTCAACGTCCCCTACCACCCCGTCGACGGACTCGGCGGCGATTGGGACTGGGACCGCGTCGGCGACCTCGCCGCGGAGGGACGGGTCGTCGCTATCTGCGGGAAGGGGCTGTCCTCTACGTCGTTCGGCTTCGAACTCGCGACGCGGGGCTACGACGACGTGGAGGTCGTCAAGGGCGGCATGGAAGACTGGAGCAAGCTGTACGAGGTGGTCGAACTCGGCACCGGCGACGACGACCTATTCGTCGCGCAGGTCCAGCGCCGCGCGAAGGGATGTCTGGGCTACGTCGTCGGCTCGCGGTCGGCCGGCGACGCGGTCGTCGTGGACGCGACCCGGCAGACCCACGAGTTCGAACTCGTCGCCGCCGACGCGGGGATGACGGTCGTGGGCGTGCTCGACACGCACGTCCACGCCGACCACGTCTCCGGGGGGCGCGCGCTCGCCGACCGACTCGGCGTGCCGTACTACCTCGGGTCGGAGGCGACGGGCCGCGACGTCGAGTACGAGTTCACCGCGCTCGACGACGGACAGACGTTGACCGTCGGCGACTACGATATCGAGGCGATTCACGCGCCGGGGCACACCTCGGACATGACGAACTACCTCGTCGACGGTCGGTTCCTCCTCACCGGCGACACGCTGTTCGTCGAGTCGGTCGGCCGCACGGAGCTCCAGTTCGGTGACGACGACGCGGCGACGGGCGCGAAACTCCTCTACGCGACGCTCCACGACACGCTGTTGTCGCTTCCCGACGAGACGCGCGTCCTCCCCGGCCACGTCTCCGTGGACGCGGACGGGCGCTACGGCGTCGCCGCGCCGGGCGAACTCGTGAGCGCGACGCTCGGCGACCTGCGTGCGGACCTCGACCTCCTGTCGATGGACGAGTCGGCGTTCGTCGCCCGCGTCGCAGACGACACGCCCGAGAAGCCGGTGAACTACGAGCGCGTCATCGACATCAACACCGGACGCGCCTCCGTCGGCGACGAGGAGGAGGCGACCGAACTCGAACTCGGACCGAACAACTGCGCCGCCTGAGCCCGTCGTCCGGCTTCAATCGGCGATTCAGGGGAGCTCGACCACGCCCAACCGCCCGTCGAACAGGTCGTGGTCGAACCACGCCATGCGGCGGTCGCTGTAGCGAATCTCGGGGCCGAGCGACAGCGAGTTCCGCGCCCGGTCGAGGTCGGTGACGCCGACGAGGAACGCGCACGGACCCTCGCCGACGTCGTCGATGCGCTCCCTGAGCGCGCCGTCGCCGGGCTCGCACAGGGCGAGCGGCGTGCCGGGAAGGACGGCGAACCCGGAGAACGGGCCGTTGATATCGACCGGCGAGGGGGAGCGGTGCCGCCGGGCGAACAGCGCCGCGGTCGCCTCGCGGTCGGCGGTCGCGACGACGACGGTTCGAAGTCCGCGGACGGCGGCGTTTCGCACGGCACTCGGAACGCGGTAGCTCCGCGGGGTGCGGTCGCGGATGAAAAAGGGAAGTCGCTGGTCTGTGCTCTCGAAGCACATATCCCACTCGACGAGGCGGCCGTCCGGGCGGGCACGGGAGGCCTCGTGGGGGCCGTCGACGGGGAGACCGGCGTCGATGGCGGTCTTGGCGGTGGCGGCGGCGTCGTCGGTCTCCAGACACCACGCCGCGGGGCCGGCGTCGGCCGCGAGGTGGTCGGGCCAGAAGCCGGCGTCCGCGGCGTCGGTCCCGAGCGTCGGCGCGATGAGTTCGAGGTACGAGCCGTCGGGGAACGGAACGACGGCCATGTGGGTCGTTCCGGTCCCGTGTTCGCCGCCGTAGGTCGGCGTGAGACCGACCTCGTTCGCGGCCGCCCGGAGTTCGTACAGCTCGGTACCACCGAACGCGACGTGGTCGATGGTTCGGTCCATACGCCCCCCACGTCCGACTCGATATAGTGTCTAGGGTGGTCGTGTCTGCGAATCGGCGGGTTCGAACACCCCGACCGAAGCGTTTTGCGTCCGGCCCGCCACGGTACGGTATGAACCTCTTTCGGAGCGTCAGAGCGGTCGCGGACGCTTCGGCGACCGGCTCCGGTACCATCGACTGGGACGCCGTCACCGAGGCCGCGAAGTCGGCGACCGACCCCGGGTCGCTCGACCTCACGGACGCCGAGCGCGCGGGCTATGCGGCCGACGTTCGCGACGCGCGCGACCGACTGTCGGCCGTCGCCGAGGTCGAGTTCGACGTGCCCGAGGTCGTCGAAGTCCAGAACCGACACCACTGGATAGACGCGAACGTGGCGACGTTCCGCCGGGTGATGGTCCCGTTCGAAGAACACGGTCCCGCGGTCCTCCCCGGGCTCACGCGCGCGGTCAACACGGGGTCGTTCGCCTTCGTCCTCTCGTTTCTCGGCAACAACGTCCTCGGGCAGTACGACCCGCTCCTCCTCGCCGAGGGCGACGACGACCACGGGTTGTACTTCGTTCACCCGAACATCCGCCGCGTCGCCGCCAGCCTCGACGTGGACTACCCGCGGTTCCGCCGCTGGATCGCCTTCCACGAGGTGGCGCACGCCGCGGAGTTCGGCGCGGCCCCGTGGCTCTCGACGCACCTCGAATCGCGGATGCAACGCGGGGTCGACGCCCTCGTCGACGGCGACATCGACCGCGACGCCTTCCGCGAACTCGACACGGCGATGACGGCCGTCGAGGGCTACGCGGAACTGCTGATGGACCGGGCGTTCGACGACGACTACGAGGACCTCCGCCGGAAACTCGACGAGCGTCGGCAGGGCGGCGGCCCGGTCGCGAAACTCGCACGGCGACTCCTCGGCCTCGGACTCAAGCGCCGGCAGTACGAACGCGGCGCTCGCTTCTTCGAGCGCGTCGCCGACGAGCGCGGCGTCGCCGCCGCGTCGCGGGTGTGGGACCATCCGGAGAACTTACCGACCGACGCGGAACTGGACGCGCCCGAGCAATGGCTCGCGCGGGTGTCGCCCTGAGCGACCGCCTCTACCGGCGGTTCACGGCGGTGAACTCGCGGGCCCACCGCCCCAAGTACCACGTGAGGAGTCCGCCGATGACCAGTCCAGCGAGGAGCGCGAGCGCGCCCTGAAGGAGCGTCCCCCCCGCCTGCACGGCGACGAGCGCGGCCGACACGCCGACCAGCAGGGTAAAGCCGATTTTGAGCCGGTTGTTGGCGAGTCGCGTCTCCTCGTCGCTCATGCTCGAACCGACCATCGTCCCTCCGAAGTCCCGCCGTGGGGCGGTCGTCGCGGCCGCCCGCGGAGCCTATCGTCCATGGATAGCTAATGGAGGTGCGAGGGTTTGAAACCGGTGACTCCTACTGGAAGCCGCGGTTGCGGCCGTCGTCGACGACCTCCGAGCGGATGTCCTGCCAGTGTCTGACGGTGAGCGTACCACACGGTAGAGAAAGCGTGTGACGGTCGGGGGATTCGCACACGCGACCTGCTGAACCGCCCGCGCCCCACCGACGGCTATTTGCCCGCGCCTCACCCACGGTTTCGACGTGAACCTTCGCGGTCCGCTCGTCGAGGTCGGCGAGCCGCGCGACGTCGAGACGAACCACGGCGAGCGCTCGCTGGCGGAGGTGACGCTCCGCCCCGAGCGCGGGACCGGAGAGCCGGTAACCGTCACTCTCTGGGGGAAGTGGACTCACGCCGCCGAGCACGCCGAACCGGGCATGGACCTCCTCGTCACCGACGCCGAGGAGTCCGAGTACCGCGGCGAGACGACCTACACGACCGGCTCGGAGTCGTTCGTCGTCGTCGAGCCCGACTTCCTCGTGGACGTGACCGACATCCGCTCGTGGGTGCAGTGCTCGCGGATGTACTACCTGAACAAGCTCTCTGGCATCCCGCTGAACTACCCGGTGGTAAAGGGGACCATCGTCCACGACGTGTTCGGCGACCTCCTCCGCGGCCGCGACCTCGACTCGTCCATCGACGAGCGCATCGACGAGCGCGGCCTCGAACTCGGCCTGCTCGGCCGCGAGGTCGACGAGGTCGCCGACGAGGTGCGCCGCAACGCCGCCGCCATCGAGGGCTGGCTCTCGCAGGGCGTCCTCACCGACGAAGACGAGTGGCGCTCGGAGTACACCCTCATCTCGCCGACGTTCGGTATCAAGGGCCGCGCCGACGCCCTCCGCCGAGGGTCGCCCGTCGAACTCAAGACCGGCAAGAACCTCAACCGCGACCCGCGGTTTCAGGACAAGATTCAGGCCGCCTCCTACGCGCTCATCCTCGAAGAGCGGGGCGTCCCGGTCGACACGGGGACGCTCCTCTACACGAAGAACACGACGCTCGACCGCGCCGAGGAGTCCGGCGACCTCTCGCCGGCGAAGGACTTCTCCATCGGCCGCGGTCTCCTGGAGTTCGTCGTCCGCACCCGCAACGAAATCGCGGCGATGGAACGCGACGCGTCGGTGCCGACCGGCTACGAGGTGAACTCGAAGTGCGAGTACTGCTTCGAGAAAGACGCCTGCATGGTCGTCTCCGGCAGACTCGATCAGGAGTCGAAAGCCGGCGCAGTCGGGAAGCCCGTTCCCGAGGACGAACGCGACTACTTCGACCGCTTCTACCGCGCCGTCGAAGAAGAGCGCCGGGCGGTCCACAAGGAGTACCGCAAACTCTGGGACCAGAGCGCCGAGGAGCGCGCCGACGACGACCGGGCGCTCATCGGCCTCGAACCCATCGGCCAGACGGAGCGCCCCGACGGCACGTGGGAACTCCGGGCGAAGCAGACCGACGACGCGGTGTCGAAGCTCCGCGCCGGCGACGTGGCGCTCGCCAGCGACGGCCACCCCGTCGAGGGCCACGCCGAACTCGCACGCATCGTCGAACTCGGCGACGAAATCGTCGTCACGACCGACGAACCCGTGCCGCTCCGCCGCCTCGACGTCTACCCCTCCGAACTCACCGTCGACCGCCTGCTCACCGCCCTTCACGACGCGGTGCTCAAGGGCTCGACCGACCGAAAGGACGCGCTGTTCGGCCGCCGCGACCCCGAGTTTTCCGACCGCTCTGTGGGTCGCACGTTCATCGATAACAACGACGCGCAGGACGACGCGGTGCGCCTCGCGGTCGACGCCGACGACCTCGCGCTCATCCACGGGCCGCCGGGGACGGGCAAGACCTACACCATCGCCCGGACCATCCGCGCGCTCGTCGAGGACGGCAACCGCGTCCTGCTTTCGGCCTTTACGAACCGCGCGGTCGACAACGCGCTCGAAGCCCTGCGCGACCAGGGGTTCGAGGACAGCGCGGAGCAAAGCTCCGCTGGCGGTCGGCGATTCGCCGACAACGTCGTCCGCGTCGGCACCGAATCGGGCGTCCGCGAGGACATGCAGGACGTGCGCCTCTCGCGGAGCGGCGACCCGAACGCGCTCGCCGCCGCCCTCCGCGACGCGCCGGTCGTCGCCGCGACCACCGCCTCCTGCGGGTCGCGCGTGATGCGCGAGCAGTCGTTCGACGCGGCGCTCGTCGACGAGGCGTCGCAGATAACCGAACCGGGGACGCTCGCCGCCGTCAACCTCGCCGACCGGTTCGTCCTCGTCGGCGACCACAAACAGCTTCCGCCGGTCGTCCGCGCCGAAAACGACCTCCAGACATCGCTGTTCCAGCGGCTCATCGAGACCTACCCCGACGCCTCGGTCATGCTCGACCGCCAGTACCGCATGTCCCAGCGGATTCAGGCGTTCGCCTCAAAGGAGTTCTACGACGGCGCGCTCCGGCCGGCCACGGGTGCGGTCGCCGCCCAGCACCTCCGCGACCTCGGCGTCGACACCGCGGACCTCCCCGCCGAACTCGCGGACCAAGTCGCCTTCGTCGACCCCGACGGCCGGCGCGTCGGCAACACCAACCCCACCGAGGCGGACCGCGTCGCAGAGGTCGTCGCCGCCTACGAGGCCGCCGGCGTCAACGCTGATGACATCGGCGTCATCGCCCCGTTTCGGGCACAGGTCGCCGAGATTTCCCGCCGAACCGACGCCACCGTCGACACGGTCGACCGGTTCCAGGGCTCCTCGAAGGAGGTCATCGTCGTCTCCTTCGTCGCCACCGGCGAGTTGGACGGCCCGCTGTTCGAGGACCACCGCCGCATCAACGTCGCCCTCACGCGGGCGAAGAAGGCGCTGTGTCTCGTCGGCGACGCCGACGCACTCGAATCCGACCCGTTCTACGACCGGATGCTCGCGTGGGCGCGGCGGTAGGCGTCTCCTCGGCTGTCCGACTGGAGGGCGTCTCACTCCACGTCGATGCCGAGGTCCGTTTCGTCGTCGCCGATTTCGGCCTTGACGCGCTCGTGAAACTCTCTGAGCGCCGCGCTCTCGTCTTCGGCGAGGACCACGTCGCTCGCCGTCAGCGTGGCGAGGCCGAACGCCCGCGGCGTCGGCGACGAGACCTGATGGCCGACCACGGCCACGTCGCCCGCCTGAATCGCCGCAATCGCGTCCTCGATGGCGGCGAGGTTCAGTTTGTCTTCGAGAATCTCGCGGTAGGTCTCTTCCATCACGGCGAACTCGTCGAGGTCCTGGGCGAACGACAGCAACATCTCGGAGGAGACCTGCTGTTGGGCGGCGGACTTCTCGTAGCCCTTGTAGCGCTTGAGAATCATGAGCGAGCGCGTCGCGTTGATGCGGAAGTAGCGCTTCAGGAGGTCGGTCCCGTCGAGGGCGGCCCGCAGGTCGTCCTCGACTTCCTCGGGGTTGAGGTCGCGGAGGACGCCCGCGAGGTCGACTTTGCGGTTGAGCGGCATCGACAGCGAAAAGCCGTTGTCGGCGACGGCGACCTGCACGTTCGCGTTCGTCCGGCGGGACGCGTGGTACGCGAGGAGCCGCGAGAGGCCGTCGTTGAACCGCCGGCCGTCGGTGCAGTGGACGTAGAACTGTCGGCGGTAGGCCTCGCGGTCGAGTTCGGTCTCGACGACGAGTCTGTCGGGGGTCGCCACGCTCTCGGGGCCGGCGTACCTGACCTGCTCGTCGAACAGTCGCGTGACGGCGCGGACGCTGTTCTCGTCGAGCGGGAACTCCCGGAGCCACGACCTGACGGCGGGCGCGCCGCCGGCGTCGAATCGGTCCACGAGGTCGGCCTGAAACGCCGCGAGTTCGCGGCCGAGGTCGTACGAAAGCGGCAGGCGCTCGGAGAACCACGAGGGGACCGTCGGGCGCTGTGCGGTGCGGTCGACGTACACCTTCGACCCGCGGCGGTAGCGGTAGGCGAAGTGGTCGCCGCCGAGGACGAACACGTCGCCTTTCTCCAGCGTGTCGAGGTAGCCCTCGTCGAGCGTGCCGACCCACTGGTCGGCCCCGCGGACCAGCACGTCGCAGGTGAACGAATCGGGAATCGTGCCGATGTTGGTCATGTAGATGACGCGGGCCATCCGGCCGCGTTTGCCGATGAGCGGCTCGCCCACGGGGTACTCCTCGTAGTGGTGTTCGCCGTCCGGCGAGTCGTTGGTGTCCCGCCAGATTTTCGCGTAGACGTTCTTGTCTTCGAGGCCGTCGTAGTCGGCGGTGAGATAGCGAAACAGGCGCTCGAAGTCGTCGTCGGAGAAGTTCCGATACGGGTAGGCCCGCCGGAGCGTCTCGCGGAGCTCCGACTCGGGGCGAATCGCGTTGATTGCCATCCCGTACACCTGCTGGGCGGCCACGTCGAAGGCGTTCTCGGGGATGAACACCCGGTCGACGAAGCCCGACTCGGCCTTCGAGAGCATCACCGCACACTCGACGAGTTCGTCCCTGTCGAGGGCGATGACGCGCCCCTCGACCGTCTGGCCGAGCTGGTGGCCCGCGCGGCCGACCCGCTGGAGGAGCGCGGCGACGGACTTGGGCGAGCCGACCTGTACGACGAGGTCGATGTGGGGCATGTCGATGCCGAGTTCGAGGCTCGTAGAGGTGGTGACGACCCGCAACTCGCCGGCTTTCAGCTTCGACTCTATCTCCTGTCTGCGCTCTTTCGAGAGGCTCCCGTGGTGACAGCCGGAGTTCGATTCGTCGATGTCGTCGAACCCCTCGCGGAGGTTGTGGAGGACGCGCTCTGCGCCCGACCGCGTGTTGGTGAACACGAGCGTGTTCGTGTGCGAGGCGACGAGGTCGTACAGGCGGTCGTAAAACCGGCTCTGGACCTCGCTTCGGGGCGTCCGAATCAGGTCGTCGGTCGGACACTCCAGTCGGACGTCGAAGTCGCGGACGAACCGCGTGTCCACGAGTTCGTAATCGCGGGGTTCGCTGTCCTCGCAACCGACGAGGAACTCCGCGACCGTGTCGAGCGGTTCGACGGTGGCCGAACAGCCGATGCGCGTCGGCGACGACTCGGCGAGGTCCTCCAGTCGCTCCAGCGACACCGACAGGTGCGTGCCGCGTTTGTTCTCCGCGAGGCTGTGAATCTCGTCGACGACGACGTACTCGACGGTTCGGAGCTTCTCTTTGAACTTCGGCGAGTTGAGCAGAATCGCCAGCGTCTCGGGCGTCGTGTTGAGGATGTGCGGCGTCTCCGAGAGCATCTTCTGGCGGTCCGCCGAGGAGGTGTCGCCGTGGCGGATGGCGTGTCTGATGTCCACCGTCTCGCCGCGGCTCTCGGCGATGTCGGCGATGCCGGAAAGCGGCTCGGCGAGGTTCCGATGGATGTCGTTGGCGAGCGACTTCAGCGGCGAGACGTAGAGACAGTACACCGAGTTGTCGAGGCCGTCTGGCGACTCCCGGTCGCGGCGGAACAGCTCGTTGATGATGGCGGTGAAGGAGGCGAGCGTCTTGCCCGACCCCGTCGGCGCACAGATGAGGGCGTTGTCGCCGTCGTGGATGTGCGGGATGGCCCCGCGCTGTGGCGGGGTGAAAAAGCCGTCGTTGCCGGGGACGAACTCGCCGAATCGGTCGACCCACCACTCCTGAACGGCCGGTTCCAACAGGTCGAGGACGTCCTCGTCGGCGACCGACACCGACTCGGGGTCGAACTCGTAGTCGTCGCCTCTCGACGCGAGAAGCGAGCGGCCGCGCCGGGTCATTATCTCCGGGTTAGCCTGCGCGGGTATGAGGGTTGTGCCTGTGTCCGCGGCGGCCGCCCCGGCGAGCACAAGGACTAACGCCGCCGCCGTGGTAGCTCTGGCCATGCGCGTCACGTTCCTCGGCACCGGCAGTGCGATGCCCGTCACCGGCCGCGCCCAGACCGGTCTCCTCCTCGAATCGGACGGTAACGCCCTCCTCGTGGACTGCGGGTCGGGTGTCCTCGCTCGCCTCGCCGAGACGGAAGTCGGCTACGAGGGCGTCTCGTCGGTCCTCCTCACGCATCACCACCTCGACCACGTGTCGGACCTCATGGCGCTCGTGAAAGCCCGGTGGCTCGCCGGCGCTGACAGCCTCGAAATCGTCGGCCCGGAGGGAACAGAAGACCTCGTCGAGGGGCTGTTCGACGTCCACGACTACCTGCGGGGCCGCCTCGACGTGCAGATTCGGGAAGTCGGCCCGACCGAGTTCGGCATCGCCGGCTTCGACGTGATGGGATTCGAGGTCCGCCACTCGATGCCGACGCTCGCCTACCGCTTCAGCAACGAGCGGGGCGAGGCCGACTTCGTTTTCTCCGGGGACACCGAGGCGTTCTCCGCCCTCGGCGACTTCGCCGACGGCGCGAGCGTCCTCGCGCACGACTGCTCGTTCCCGGACGACGTGGACGTGTCGAACCACCCGACGCCGTCGCAGGTGGGCGAGGCGCTCGCCGGCCGGGACATCGAGTCGGTCTATCTGACGCACCTCTACCCGCACGCCGACCGCGTCGCCGACGACCTCCGCGCGAGCGTGAGCGAACAGTTCGAGGGCGAGGTCAGAGTCGCAAAAGACGGGCTGGTCGTCGAACTCTGAGTCCGCGTTCGGGGCCGCTCACTCCCCGCGGATGACGGTCCCCGGCGACTCGCCGGCGACGAACGCCGACAGCCCCCCGGGGCCGAAGACGTGCGCCGGCGCGCCGAGCGCGAGCAGTTTTCTGACCTTCGCGGCCATCCCGCCGGTCACGTCGGTCGACTCCGACCCGCCGAGCGCGTCGGCCGCGTCCGCGAACGCCGTAATCTCGGGGATCACGTCGCCGTCGGCGTCGAGCACACCGGGCACGGTCGAGCAGAGGCCGACGCGGTCCGCGCCGAGCCCGGACGCGAGCGACACCACGAGGTCGTCGCCGCTGACGATGGTCGCGCCCTTCCCTGCGTGCGCGATGACGTCTCCGTGGAGGACCGGGACGAAGCCCTCGTCGAGCATCGTCTCGGTCGCCGCGAGGGGAAGCGACAGCGAGCCGTCGGCCTCGCGCGCGCCGGCCGAAAGCGGGTGGACCGGCAGGGCCGAGACGCCGCGGTCGGCGAGGGCGTCGAGGACGGCGTCGTTGAGGCGCTTCATCGCGTCGTGGATGGCGCGCACGCCGCGGGCGTCGTGACTGCCGACCTCCGAGGAGACGCCGTGTTCGGCGGCGTGGTGGTGGCCGAAGCTCCCGCCGCCGTGGACGACGACGACGCGGCCC
>Ga0207720_100732_pt1 | contig 17518 bp, 14 predicted proteins | sample A23P2SouthBayCA_2_FD_187751 | JGI IMG/M metagenome (GOLD analysis project Ga0207720, IMG submission 187751) | Aerobic enrichment media microbial communities from Eden Landing Ponds, California, USA - A23 E3 (2) (SPAdes) | ecosystem: Environmental > Aquatic > Marine > Unclassified | place...
GCCATCGGCGGGGCGTCGGCGCTCGCGGCCTGCCAGGACCGCGAGGACACCACCGCCGTTAGTCCCGGCCCCGACGACCTCTCGGAGTTCCCGGACCGCCAGCACGCCTGGAACGGGGCCATCGACACCGACCAGCACGGCAACCACGTCCCGCCGCGCCACCACCTCCTCCTCTACCTCGACTACACGGGCGAAGGGGCGACCGACGGCGACGAAAGCCCCCCGACCACCGCCGAGCGCGAACAGGTCGAAACCGCCCTCCGCTCGCTCGAACACGCCTACGAGCGGAGTAATCAGGGCCTCCTCTGTACCGTCGGCTACACGCCCGCCTACTTCGACCGCTTCGAGGGCGCGCTCCCCGACAGCGTGGACCTGCCCGCACCCGAAGCACTCGCGCCCTTCGAGGACCCCGCCCCCGACGACCCCGACGCTATCGTCCACCTGGCGAGCGACTACGGATCGGTCGTCCTCGGCGCCGAAGAAGCGCTCATGGGCGAGGAGAGTCAGGCCAACGGCCGCGAGATGGACGCCGATTTCACCGGCGTCTTCGACCGCGCCTCGCTCCCCGAGAGCGGCAACGCCCGCCGGACCGGGTTCATCGGCGCGGGTCTCCCCGCCGACAACCAGGACGTAGCCGGCATCCCCGACTCCGAACCCGTCGACGAGGACTCGCCGCTGTACATGGGCTTCAAGTCCGGCTTCAAGGGGAGTCAGGCCACCGAGGAACGCGTGACCATCGTCGACGGCCCCTTCGCCGGCGGGACGACCCAGCACGTCTCCCAGATCCGCCTGCACCTGGACCAGTGGTACGAGCAGGACAGCCGCGAGCACCGCGAGTCGGCGATGTTCTGCCCGGCCCACGCCGAGAACGACCGGATCGAGGGGGTCGGGGAGAACCTCGGCGCGACCAACGGCGTCGCCGACTGTGCCGACGACGTAGCCGAAGACAGCCGCGAAAAGGGGGTCGTCGGCCACGCCCAGAAGGTCGCTCGTACCCGCGAGGACGGCAAGCCGGTCATGCTCCGGCGCGATTTCGACTCGACCGACGGAAATCAGGCCCGCCTGCACTTCCTCGCGCTCCAGGAGTCGATCGCGGACTTCGTCGCCACGCGCGAGGCGATGAACGGCACCGACGCCGCCCAGGGCGGCGCCGTCGGCCAGCGCACGAACAACGGCATCCTCCAGTACATGACCGTCGAGCGTCGCGGCAACTACCTCCTCCCGCCTCGGGCCCACCGCTCGCTCCCGACGCCGAACCCCTGACTCACTCGAAATCGCGGCCAGTCATACTCACTCGAAATCGCGGACCGTCAGTTCGAGCGTATCGAGGCGGACGATGGGCGCGAAGCCGCTGTCGGGGTCGATGTTCATCCGCTCCTGGAAGGGGGTCTGGGCCTGCCAGCAGCCCGAGTTGATGGTGAGGACGTTGTGGTACTTGCCGTAGCCGAGTTTGTGGACGTGCCCGGCGTGGAAGATGTCCGGCACCTCCTCGATGACGAGGAGGTCTTCCTCCTCGGGGGCGAGTCGGGTCTGCCCGCCGAACTGCGGGGCGACGTGGCGCTTTTTCAGGAGCTGGTACATCGGCAGGTGCGGGTCGTCGTAGGTCGCTTTCTCGTCGGGGAGTTCGGCGATGACCTCGTCGAGCGAGACGCCGTGGTACATCAGGACGTCGACGCCCTCAACGGTGGCGACGGATGGGTTGGCCGAGATACGGGCGTCGTGGGCGCTCATGATCGACCGGAGTTCCTCGTCGAAGGCCGGCTGGGGCTCGGCCAGGCGGACCGCGTCGTGGTTGCCGGGGATCATGACGATCTCGATGTCCCCCGGAATCGCCTTGAGGTGCTCGCTGAAGGCCTCGTACTGCTCGTAGATGTCCACGATGGACAGTTCCTCGTCCTGGTCGGGGTAGACGCCGACGCCCTCGACCATGTCGCCGGCGAGGAGGAGATACTCCACGGGGTCGGCCTCGGCGGTGTGAAGCCAGTCGGCGAAGCGGTGCCAGGCGTCGGCCATGAACTCGTCGCTGCCGACGTGGACGTCCGAGATCAGCGCCGCCTCGACGTGGCGGTCGGCCGTCGACGGGTCGTGCGTACGCGGGATGTCCGGGAAGTGTAGCGAGTCGACGAAGAGGATCCCCCCGTCGTCCGCGAGGGTCCCCTCGACCGCGATCACCTCGTCTAGCAGGAGTTCGTCGACGAGGTGAGCGAACTCGCGGTCTTTCATCACCAGGCAGGGGAAGGTCCCGTTGGTGTCCTCGAGTTCGACCAGCCAGTGGCCGCTGGCGGTCGAACGGATGTCCGAGACCATTCCGACGAGGGCGGCATCGCTGTTGCCGGGCATCGAGTCGATGGCGTCGGTCGGCCGATGGTTGACCCGCGAGCGGAGTTTCTTCGACAGTTTCTCGTAGCGGTCGCGAAACACCGACACGAAGTCCGCGTACTCGCCGGTTCCCGTGCTCTGAATGTCGCCCGACACCGTCAGCGACTGCTTCGATGGATCCGCCGGGGTCCGGGTCGAGTCGGACCGGGTACCTTCGGCGTCAGATCGGGCACTCTCGGCGTCAGATCGGGCATCCCCAGCGTCAGACCGGACCCCCTCGGCCGTCGCCGACTGGGGTCCACCAGCCCCTTCCGTTCCGGAACTGCCCTCGCTCGCCACTCCCGATTGTCCCGCGTTCACCCCCTTCGTTTCGACTGGAGAACTGACGCTGCCGTCAGTCGATTTTTCGGAGTTAGTTCCAGTCGAAGCGGAGGGGTCTTCGTCGGGGGTGCTTTCGGGAGCGTCGGCGTCGGTCCGCACGTCGCCGCGTACCATCTCCTCTGGGGACCGAGCGCGCGTATCGACGGCGTCGTGGACGTGGTCGGCGGTGAGTTTGAGCGCGTCCTCGGGGACCGTTTCCAGTGTACGGTCGAGCGCGAGTTCGGGGTCGGGACTGCTCGCGATGAGCGTCACCGCGTCGGGGTCGGCGTTGAAGCCACGCCTGGCGAGTTCGTTGGCGACGTGGACCGGCCGCTCGAGTGGCACACTCGAACCTTCGCGGGCGTGCACAAATACGTAGCGGAGGTGAGTCGCTATGGGATCGAGAGCCCGAAGTGCCATTGCAAACAGCGTTGGCCACCCCTTATCCCAAACTACCCGGTCGCGGGTCAGAACATTCAAACGGCCGCTTGGCCAAGTGGGGCCAATGAGCCCGTCCCGCGACGACGGCCCGCCCTCCAGCGACGACGGGTCCGAGAGTGACCGTAACGGGAACGCTCCCGCTGACCGGCGTGCTGTCGAAGATTCCGGGACCGACCAGCGGGATTCCGAAACCGACCAGGGGGAGGATGACACGCGTGGGCAGGACCGAGTCGAGACCCGGCGCGGACCGCGGTCGGCCGACGACGGCGACCAGTCCCGCCCCGAAGACGGAGCGCAGCGGCGCGAGGACGACGCCCGGCAGGGTCAATCCGATGCCGCTCGACAGGGACAGCCTGGCGGAGACGACACACAGCGACAGCGACCGTCGGACGGTCGGTCGGCCCGGGACCGCCCGGACGCACCGCCCGCACAGCGTGCAGGGACGAACGAGGACAGGGACGACGGCTGGATCACGACGTTCGTCGTCGACGTGGGGAGTAGCGCGCTGGCGGTGTTGCTCGTCGGCTTTTTCCTCTTTACCGTCAGCGGGGTGTGGCCGCCGATGGTGGCCGTCGAGAGCGCGAGCATGACCCCCCAAATGAAGACCGGGGACCTCGTCTTCGTGATGGAGGAACAGCGGTTCCCCGGCGACGGCGCACACGAGGACACCGGAGTCGTCACCGCGCGAGCGGGCGCGGAGGTTGGCTACGAGCAGTTCTCCCGGCCCGGTGACGTCGTCGTCTACGAACCCGACGGGAACGGGGACCGGACGCCGATCATCCACCGGGCGATGTTCTGGGTCGAGGAGGGCGAGCGCTGGTACGACCAGGCGGACCCCGACGCGGTCGGGAGCGCGGACAGCTGCGAGGAACTGGCGAACTGTCCCGCGCCCTACGCCGGTTTCATCACCAAGGGCGACGCGAACACCGCCTACGACCAGGTCGGCCCCAACCCGCACAGCGGCCCCGTCAGATCCGAGTGGATCGTCGGCACCGCCGAGGCACGGGTGCCGTGGCTCGGCTGTGTCCGCCTCCCCTCCAAGGACTGTACCACCCCGCTGTCCACCGCATCCTCGGCCGACACCGGGTTCGCGCTCCCCTCGGTCGACACTGGCTTCGTTGCGCCCTCGGTCGATCTGACGGTTTCGCTTGCGACGAGCGAAGCGTTCCCGGTCGGGCCGGAGACGCCGCTCGCGGTCGGTCACGCCGGGGTCGCCCCCGCAGTCGATCTCTCGGTTCCGGACGCGGCGTTCGTCGACGGCCTCGCCTGAAGTCGAGAAGCGTCACGAAACGAAACGGTGACGGGTGAGAGACGCGGTCGAAAAAGCAGTACGTCGCGCTCGAAAAGCAGTACGTCACGGTGCAAAAGCGGTACGGACGACGCTCAGTTGTTGTCGAAGCGCGTCTGGACGAACGGTTGCGTGTCCTCGATGTCCGAGAGCCGCGAGTCCGACATGAGCACGGCTTCGGTCTCGTCGATGGGGACCGACAGCGAGATCTCCTTGGTCCGGCCGTAGCGGCCCTTGCTCACGACGACGGCGTTGACGATGCCGAGCATGTCGAGTTCGGAGATCAGGTCGGTGACCCGTCGCTGGGTGAGGGTGTCGACATCGATTTCCTCGCAGAGGCGCTGGTAGACGTTGTACACCTCGCCGGTGTTGATGTTCTGGACGCCGTTTTTCTCGAGGGTGATGATGGCAAAGAGGACGAGTTTCGACTGCGTGGGAAGCGTCCGGACGACTTCGACCACGCGGTCGAGTTCGATCTTCTCCTGGGCCTGGCGGACGTGGTCCTCGTTGACGATGTCGGTCTGGTCACGCTCGGCGAGTTCCCCCGCCGTCCGGAGGAGGTCGAGCGCGCGCCGGGCGTCACCGTGTTCCTGCGCGGCGAAGGCCGCACACAGCGGGATCACGTCGTCGGTCAGCGCCTCGCCCTCGAAGGCCACCTCGGCGCGGTGTTCGAGGATGTCCCGCAACTGGTTGGCGTCGTACGGCGGGAAGACGATCTCCTCCTCGCCGAGGCTCGATTTGACGCGAGGGTCGAGAAAGTCGGTGAACTTCAGGTCGTTGCTGATCCCCATGATCGACACCCGCGAGCGCTCGAGTTCGGAGTTCATCCGCGAGAGGTTATAGAGGGTGTCGTCGCCGCTTTTTTCGACGAGTTTGTCGATCTCGTCGAGCATGATGACGACGACCCGTTCGCGGTAGTCGACGGCCTCGAAGAAGGTGCTGTAGACCCGGTCGGTCGGCCACCCGGTCATCGGAACCGGCTCGAACTCCTCCTTGTCCGCCCGTAGCTCCTCGATCCGGTCCTCGACGGCCGTCACCGCGTCGTACTCCGTGTCCTGGAGCGCTGTCGAGTCTTCGCGTGCGCGCTCAAGAAGATCGGTCGCATCGGCGATCTCCTCGTCGATAACCGTCTGGTTTTTCTCGATGAACTTGTTGGCCAGTTGGGCGAGGACGCGGTACTGAGTGTCGGTCACCTCGCAGTTGATATACTCGACCTCACAGGGAACCTCGTACTTCTGGGAGGTTGACTCGAGTTCCTCGCTGACGAACTTCGCGCTCGCCGTCTTGCCGGTGCCGGTCTTGCCATAGATGAGGATGTTCGACGGCGAGTCCCCACGTAGTGCAGTGACGAGGATCGTCGCCATGTTGTTGATCTGCTCCTCGCGGTGGGGGAGTTTCCGCGGCGTGTACGAGGGTCGAAGGACCTCCTTGCTCTCGAATATCGGCTCCCCCGAGAGGAGGTCGTCGAACAGTCCGGGCGAGGCTTCGTCGGAGTTCTCCTCCCCGACGTCGTCGAGCACGACATCGTCGAGCATCGAAGAAGTGGCGTCGTCCCCTTCGCGATCGGATTCTCTCCCTCCGGTCGGATCGCTTCCGACCGGACCGTTTCCACTCGAACCGACCCCGTCGCCGGTCACGTCGGGACTCCCATCGCCAGCAACGTCGGGACTCCCATCGCCAGCAACGTCGGGATTCTCGTCGTCGCCGGTCACGTCGGGGTTCCCGTCGTCTCCGGTCACTGTAGAAGTCTCATCGTCGGCGATCACGGCTGGATCGTCGGTCACGGGTGAACCGTCAGTTACGGGTGAACCGTCGGTCACGCCGTCGCTTCCGCCGGTGCTGGAGTCGTCTCCGGGCGTTTCGTCGAGTTCGTTTCGCGGCGTCTCGTTGGATATCGACGCCGGATCCACGTCTTCAGCGTCCGCTCCATCCACGAACCGGCGTGAATCGAGTTTCGTATCCTGTTCCGTTTCGTCCCTGTCCGTCATAGTGCGATTTCGTACCCCTCCGTTTCGCGTGGAAATGAGACCGCGCACATCCGGAACGCGCCTCAGACCAGTCAATTACCCGCCGTGTGGCAATTTCGACGTTCACGGCGAGTCCAGTTGAACCACAAGAACCCGTGGTTGTCGAGATATTAAATATTTCGGTCACGGGGACGACGGAGACGGCTCGTCCGATCCAAGATTCCAAATCAGATTCGTCCGACACGGCCAGAGAATGGAACGAGGGTGAAGTGTCTTCTGGATTTTATATTTCGGTTTTTCCGCGAGAGGAGGTGATAGACGTGAATTCGGACGGTAACGAATTAGATGATTCCGAAGAGGGGGTGTCGGGGGATGAGAAGTGAGGAGGAAGTGACGAGGTTCCGGGTGAGAGACTGGACCAGTTCCCGGACCGGTTCCCGGATCGACCACCCGACCAGTTTCGGAGAGAGGGATGACACGACGATTGCCCCCACCCCTTTGTTTCGAGTGGAACGGACAGAAGAGGGGGTGGGGGGTGAACAGCGAGACTGGATTGACTCTAGATGAGTAAGTTTTATCTACTAATCCATAAAACCAAAGCCGCACTAGAAAGAAAACAAGTTTTCCCCCATCCTTCTATCTAGTATTAGACAAAGAATGATTGCTAGTAATCTCTATATGCTTCGTGGTAACACTAGGTAGCGGTATAATAACCTAGACGCATCCACCGTGGTACCAGTTCCACAACCGAATCACGATCGGGGTCGCACACGTCCCGGGTGGTTCCGTCGTTCCACTCGAAACAAAGGGGTGGGGGTTGAGAGTGAGGTAGGAGAAGATGATCCTTCGTTGAAATCGTTCGTATCCCAGTCGCCAGCTGGGCTCCCTCCTCTGGTTGGAGTGTTCTTCCTCTGGGCTTTCATTTCGGATCTTGCACGGTATCTCGTCACCTCCCGATAGTATCTCGTCATTTCCGGATAAACTGCCCGTACGCGGCTGAAAACGCGATAATCTCGTCTATAACTATCGGGAAATATATGTGTGTCTGACGTAGGCTTAAGTGAGTCGGCCCGGCTTGTTCGGACAGATGCGTCGGTTTCCGGCGCAGGAGGATAGGATGGGACTGTTCACAGGACTCAAAGACAGTATTTCGCGGGCAGCATCGACGCTGTTCTCCGAGGAGGACCCGAAGCGGATCGGTATCTACGGGCCTCCGAACGCGGGCAAGACGACGCTCGCAAACCGAATCGCGCGCGACTGGACGGGCGACGCGGTCGGTCCGGAGAGTCACGTACCACACGAGACGCGACGCGCGCGTCGCAAGGAGAACGTCGAGATCGAGCGTGACGGCGGTACCGTCACCATCGACATCGTCGACACGCCGGGCGTGACGACGAAAGTCGACTACACGGAGTTTCTCGAACACGACATGGAGAAAGACGACGCCGTGCGTCGTTCCCGCGAGGCCACCGAAGGCGTCGCTGAGGCGATGCACTGGCTTCGCGAAGACGTAGACGGCGTCGTCTACGTCCTCGACTCGACGGAGGACCCGTTCACGCAGGTCAACACGATGCTTATCGGGATCATCGAGAGTCAGGACCTCCCGGTCCTGATCCTCGCGAACAAGATCGACCTGGAGGACGCGAGCGTTCAGCGGATCCGCAACGCCTTCCCCCAGCACGAGACGACGGAGCTGTCGGCGCTCGAAGGAAATAACATGGACGAAGTGTACGACCAGATAGCGGAGTACTTCGGGTGATATCATGGCCGAAGCCAAACACCCCGAAGACGAAGACGGCGTGAAGATCGACCTGATCAGCGCGGAGCGGATGGACGGGAAGACGACGATGGAGAAGATCCGGACCATCTTAGACGGCGTCCGGGACAACAAGATCGTCATCCTCGAAGCCGGGCTCACTCCCGACGAGGAGTCCCGTCTCATCGAGGTCACGATGGCCGAGATCAGCCCCGACGAGTTCACCGGCCTCGAGATAGAGACCTACCCCAAGTCACAGGCCGACGACGCGAGCCTGCTCGGCAGGCTGATGGGCAAAGAGGAGACGAAGAAACTCACCGTCATCGGTCCCGCAAACCAGATCGAGACGCTCCACAAGGACGAAACCCTGATCAGCGCGCTGGTCTCGCGCAAGTAAGGCATGCCCCACCAGTGCACGAACTGCGACCGGACGTTCGCCGATGGCTCCAAGGAGATGCTATCGGGCTGTCCGGAGTGTGGCGGCACGAAGTTCCAGTTTCGACCTGACGGTTTCGACGGCGGCGGGGAATCGACGCCCGCGTCGACCGAGACGGAGTCCACCGCGCCCGACTCCGGCACCACCGCACCCGACCCTGGCCCGGAATCGGAGCCCGAACCGCCCGAACGGCCGGGCGACGCGATGACCCGAACCGTCGGGAGCGCCGCGGCGACGGTCAAGGACCTGGTCAGTGGCCGTGTCACTCCCGACGCGACCGAGGCGACGGCCCCGGCGGCGGACTCGGACCTGACGGCGTCGGACCCAGCCTCGCCGGCGTCGAAATCGACCTCGTCGGCGTCGGAACCAGCGACTCAGTCCGGGGACGGGAGCGACGACGACATCATCGTCGCCGAATCGTCCGCACCCGAGGATACCGCCCAGGCCGACGCCCGGACGCAGCTCGTCGAACCCGACGACGTGTCGGACGGCTTCGATCCGACCGTCGACGACTCGCCGGATCCCGATGCGGAAACGGTTTCCTCCGACCCCGACGGCGTCGCGGCGGAGGATGGAGACGCAGTCGACTCCGGTGAATCCAGTGGAGCGACCGACACCGGCGAATCCAGTGGAGCGACCGACACCGGCGAACCCGGCGGTGCAGTCGGTTCCGGCGAGACCGATGCCGAAGCCGACTCCGATGACTCCGGCACCGACGCGGCCTCGGGCGACCGCACCGTCGCGGCACAACCGGACGCCGAACGGGCCGAACGGCCGGACCTCGCGGAGCTTCGCGAGGAACTCAACGAGCAGTTCGAGAGCATCCGGGTCGTCGAACCCGGGCAGTACGAACTCAATCTCATGGAGCTGTACGACCGCGAGGAGTACATCATCGCGCTTCAGGAGGACGGCCGGTACAGCATCCAGATGCCCGAGACCTGGCGCGAAGCTGACGCCTGATCCCGTTTCGTCTTTTTTCGTCCCGCCGATACCCGGCCGACCGCTACGCGGGCACAACCGTTATAGTTTCTCGCCGAGATCCATCGCGCAGGTGATCACAGTGAAACACCGACAGGGTTCGTACGTCGACGAGTGGGCGTCGCTGCTCGACGAGCGAGTCCCCGAGGAGGACGGGACCGAGACCGACCGCCGGCCCCAGTTCGACTGGAACGACGGCGGTCGATAGCCCCTCGAGACTTGTTGAGCAGGTATTTTTAGGGAAGGGAGCGTGAGAGATGGCGGGAATAGAGTGGCCGCCAGCGGGTCGAGGGCTGTCAATCCACCAGGAGAGCGCGCTCTCCTGAGCCACCGCTCACTCTGTTCGCGCAGACACTAACACCGCACTGCACCGCAGACAGCCACACGCCTCCCCAACCGATTCGCTCCGCTGCTCACGGCTCCCAATGGTCGCCGTTCGCTCAAGCCGAGACGCTCCCTACGGTCGCGTCTCGCACCGTTCGAGCCTCGTACCACTTGACGGCGCGCGCCACCACCCGTGATAACTCCGGTACTCTACCGAACACCGTCCCCGCGCACGACCCCGAACTTTACGTAGGGGGGCGCGACCAGCCCCGGCTGTGACGCCGCTTCGATTGCCCCGACGGTCGCTCTCTCGCCCGCGCCCCAGCAGCGACTCGTCACGTGACCGCGGCGTGAGCCCCGTCATCGGGGTCGTCCTCGTCGTCGGTCTGACCGTCCTGCTGGCCGCGACGGTGGCGGGACTCGCGAGCGTCGACGCGGGAATCCGCGAGCCCGCGCCGGGAGCGGCCGTCGACGCGGAGCTGTCTGCGACCGACGGCTGGCCCGACGGCCAGCGACTCCGACTGGTCCACAGGGGCGGTGAGCGTCTCGCCGTCGCGGACCTCGCGGTCGTCGTGACACTTCCGCGGGTCGACGCTAGCCCGCGACTGACGGGGTTGCCGACCCGACGACTCGCCGGCGAGCACGTGGACGGACGGGACATCTTCGACGGAACAAACGCGGGCGTCGACGGCGCCCTCGACGCGGCCGACAGCGACGGCTACTGGACCAGCGGGGAAGCGACCTCGGTGCGGATCGCACAGCGGGCGGTCGATGTCCGGCCCGGTGACCGCGTCGTCGTCCGCGTGATACACCGGCCGACGGGCGGGGTCGTGGCGCGAGCGGAGGCGGTTGCGGAATGACAGACGAAGGGGGTTGCGGAATGGCAGACGAAGGGGGTCGCGGAATGGCAGATGAAGGGGTCGCGGAATGGCAGATGAAGGGGTCCCGGAATGACAGGCGGACGAGCGTTCGCGCGGTTCTGTAGCCGTGAATCCGCCGTTTCGGCGGGAAAACGGTGCGTGGGATGGTAAGCCTTAATCCTGCCGGCGCGCAATTTCCGACGCCGATGCTCACACCGGCAGTCGCGTGGCCGTGGCTCGTTGCCGCCGTACAGCTTCAGGTGAACGTCGTCGGATACGACATACCAAAGAACGTCTTCGCGGGTTTCGGCGTTCTCACGATCGTCGTCCTGATCGGACTGTCGGCGTTTTTCTCCTCGTCGGAGATCGCGATGTTCTCGCTCCCGTCCCACCGCGTCGAGGCCCTGGTCGACGAGGGGCGCCGCGGCGCGCGGACGCTCCAGGCGCTCAAACGCGACCCACACCGATTGCTGATCACGATCCTCGTCGGGAACAACCTCGTCAACATCGCGATGTCCTCCATCGCGACGGGGCTGTTCGGCCTCTACATGAGCCAGGGCCAGGCCGTGCTGGCGGCGACGTTCGGGATCACTGCCATCGTTCTCCTCTTCGGGGAGAGCGCGCCCAAGTCCTACGCGGTCGAGAACAGCGAGTCGTGGTCGCTTCGTATCGCCCGGCCGCTGAAAGTCTCCGAGTACGTCCTGATGCCGCTGATCGTCACCTTCGACTACCTCACTCGGATCGTCAACAAGCTGACCGGCGGGCGGTCGGCCATCGAGGAGTCCTACGTCACCCGTCAGGAGATCCGCGAGATGATCGAAACGGGTGAACGCGAGGGCGTCCTCGACGAGGAGGAACGGGAGATGCTCCAGCGGACGCTCCGTTTCAACAATACCATCGTCAAGGAGGTCATGACGCCGCGACTGGACATGCACGCAATCTCGAAAGAGGCCTCGATCGCCGAGGCCATGGAGCAGTGCATTCAGAGCGGCCACGCGCGCCTCCCGGTCTACGAGGGCAGTCTCGACAACGTCATCGGGGTCGTCCACATCCGCGAACTCGTCCGGGACCTGAACTACGGCCAGACCGAGAGCGACCTCGAACTCGAGGACATGATCGAACCGACGCTGCACGTCCCCGAGTCCAAGAACGTCGACGACCTACTGACCGAGATGCGCGACGAGCGCCTGCACATGGTCATCGTGATCGACGAGTTCGGGACGACCGAGGGGCTGGTCACGATGGAGGACCTCACCGAGGAAATCGTCGGCGAGATCCTTGAGGGTGGCGAGGAAGAACCCATCGAACACGTCGACGACAACACCGTCGTCGTCAAAGGCGAGGTCAATATCGAGGAGGTCAACGAGGCCCTGGACATCGACATCCCGGAAGGCGAGGAGTTCGAGACCATCGCCGGGTTCATTTTCAACCGCGCCGGCCGTCTCGTCGAAGAGGGCGAGGTCATCGACTTCGACGGCATCGAGATCGCCGTCGAATCCGTCGAGAACACCCGCATCATGAAAGCACGTCTCACCCGCACGGACGCCTACGACCCCGACGGCTTCGAGAGCGGCGAGGAGTCCGACACCGACGCCGTCGACGCCTCCTCGGACTGAGCGCGGGACGGTATCCTCCCCTCGTAACTCCCGACTCGTACGTACTCACGTTCAGAGTTTTCGACGCCCGTCGAAACCCCTTCGTTTCGGGTGGAGATCCATCCGTGAGAACCGCCAAGGCGGGGGATATTCCGGTCGGATGTGACGGCGTCTCAGGCGTCGATGTCGGCGCGGCCGCTCGTGGCGCTCCGGACGCGGTCACGGAGTTCGGGCGCGTCGTCGACCGGCGCGCGAACCGTGAAACTGACCGTCTCGGCGTACTCCCCATCGAATTCGATGCCCTCGCTCTCGAGGATACCGCGTACCGTTCCGGAGTCGTCGTATTCGACGGTTATCGAAAACCGTTCGTGGGGCCGTTCGGTCCGGGTGCCGGCCGCGTCGAGGGCCTCTTTGACTGCCCTCGAATACGCCCGAGCCAGCCCACCGACCCCGAGGTTCGTCCCCCCGTAGTAGCGGGTGACGACGGTGGCGACGTTCTCGATAGCCTCCTGCTGGAGGACGTTCAGCGCGGGGTCGCCCGCTGACCCCGAGGGCTCGCCGTCGTCGCTGGCCCACTCGCGGAACGGGTCGGCGCGCACCCGATAGACGGGGACGTTGTGGGTCGCATCCGGGTACTCCTCCCGGATCGCGGCCACGAACTCCTCGGCCGCCTCGACCGTTCTGGCGGGGGCGACGTGGCCGATAAACTCCGAGCCCCGCACCTCGAAGCGCGCCTCGCCGCGGCCGGCGACGGTCCGATACGGATCGTCGGTCACGCCGGGCCGTAGCCGGGCCGTCGGCATAGGCGTTCCTGCTCCGGGGGCTTTCACGCGTCGCGAAACGCGAGCGCGGTCACTCTTCAGGTCGGCGCTCGCCCCACAGGCGCTTGTCGAGAAGTCGGACGCGCATGCCGTCCCGAACCCGGATCTGACAGGACAGCCGCGGATACCCGAACCGGTCGGCGAGGCTGTCGTGCCAGTGGGCGGCGTCGGGCGGGTCGGCCAGGCGGACCCCGCAGGTCGCACAGAGGCCCCGGCCGCCGCAGTTGACCCGGCGGGCGTACCGGCCGTGTGGCGAGAGGCCCGCGTCGCGCAGGACGTCTCGGAGAGTATCCCCGGGAGCGGCCGTCAGGGCGCGCGTCTCGCCGCTGGGCGTCTCGACGGTGACCGTTGCGTCTGCCATCGCGGGACACTCGGGACGCGACCGGGAGATACCTGTCGCCGGTCGCGGGGCGAGTCGAAAACTTACCGCAACTCGATCTTTCGGACGAACGCGAACTCGCGGATCTCGTTGATGAGGTCGCCGGGGAGCGACTCGTCGGTGACGACGTAGAGTTTGGGTTCGTCGGTGAACTCGGGGTCCTCGCTGACGGTCTGGCGGATGGGGATGTCGCGGTCGGCGATAGCTGCGGTGACCGTCGCGACGATGCCCGACTCCTCGGCGTCACGGACCGTGACCGCGAGCACCGTCAGGTCGAGCACCGGCGCGAGATCCATCAGGCTCGGGATAGCCGAGATGTTCTGGAAGATGCGCCGCAACTGGTCGTCGGCGAGGATGGCGTCGGTCGTGGCGTCGACGACCCGGCGGTCGACGCCGGCCTCCCGGGCGATGCCGGTGTTCGGGATTTCGATGCCGCCGGAGACGACTCGCCCCTCGTCGTTGACCGAGAAGCCCCGTTCCAGGAGCAGGCGGATGACCGCCTGCTGGCTGGGCGAGTCCGCGAACTTCTCCATGATCGCGTCGAAGGTGGCGGCCTCGTCGCTCATATCAGAGGTCGCCCTTGGTCGAGGGGGTGTCGCCCCGGCGGTCGTCGATCCGGGTCGCGTCGTCGAGCGCGCGGGCCAGGCACTTGAACAGCGCCTCGACCTCGTGGTGGGCGTTGTCCCCTTCGACGCCCGCGTGGAGCGTGAGTCCCGCATTCATCGCCAGCGAGCGCAGGAAGTGCCCCGCCATCTGGCTGGTCATCCCACCGACCGTCGCCTGGGAGAACTCGCCGTCGAACGCGAAGTAGGGTCGCCCGCTCACGTCGACGACGACGCTCGCGACGGCCTCGTCGAGCGGGACCCGCCGGTCGGCGAAGCGGACGATCCCGCGCTTGTCGCCCAGTGCCTCGTCGACGGCCTCGCCGAGCGTGATGGCCACGTCCTCGACGGAGTGGTGGGCGTCGATCTCGAGGTCGCCGTCGCACGTGACGGTCAGGTCGAACAGGCCGTGCGTGGCGAACGATTCGAGCATGTGGTCGAAAAAGCCGATCCCCGTCTCGACGGTGGCGTCGCCGTCGCCGTCGAGGTCGAGTGTGACCTCGATTTCGGTCTCGGCGGTCTCTCTCGTGACGGCCGCCGTCCGCGCTGTCATACCCCAACCCAGCGCGCCCGCCTATTTGGCGATTGCGTTCGTTCACGCCGTATCGGGGCCGCGCCGACGGTCGGCGAGACTGGCGAGGACAACCACGGCGAGCGCCAGAACCAGCGGCGCGATCAGCAGTTGCATCGCCGTCGCGGCGTTCGAGGAGCCGACGACGACGCCCATCACCGCCGGGACGGATCCGACGCCGAACGACCCCATTCCCGACGCCAGCGCGTTGACCGGGCCGCTGTGCTCGGGGACCGCGTCGGTCGCGTAGGCCATCATCGTCGGGAAGATCCCCGAGATGAGCAGGCCGATGACGGCGACGCCGGCGAGCACGGCGTACCCCTCCGCGAGGACGAACGTCACCGCGAACGCCGGGACGAGCGCGCCGACCAGCCCCACGAGCAGGGGGAGATACCCCACCCGCTCGGCGAGCGCACCGCAGGCAAAGCGGCCGGGAACGTACGCGACGAGCATCACCGTCAGCGTCACCTCGGCGATCCCGTCCGGGAGCTCTTCGGCCGCGTAGTAGGGGAGCCACGTGAACAGCCCGCCCTCGACGCCGGTGACGAAAAAGAGGGCGGCGAGCATCGCGACGATCTCCGGGCGCCGGAGCAGGTCCGCGGCGCGTTCGCGGGTCAGCGGCTCCTCGTGGCCGGTGACCGTCGGCGCCTCGAGTCGGACGAACAGCGCGGCGGCGAAGACGACGACCGCGGCGAGGCCGACGTAGACCAGCCGCCAGGAGCCCAGCGCGATAGCGGCGGCGACGGCGACCGGCCCCGACGCGGCGCCGATCGCCCACGCCATGTCGTAGCGGTTGTACATCCGCCCGCGCTCGTCGGGGTAGAAGTGGCTCAATACGGGCCGGTCGAGCGCGCGGACGAACCCGGTCATCGTCCCCCGGACGACGATAGCGCCGAGGAAGACGAGGAAGGTCGGCGCCAGCCCCATCGCCAGCAACGCGACGGCGCTCCCGAGCAGGCCGACGATGATGAACCGCCGGGCCGGGAGGTGACCCGCACCCCCGCCGACGACGAGCATCACCGTGAGATAGCCGACGGTCCCCGCCGGCGCGACCAGTCCGAGTTGCCACGCTGGCGGCCCGAAATCGGCCGAAATCGTCGGCAGGACCGCGCCACGGGCCTGCAACATCGCGCCCGTCGTCGCCACCGAGAGGAAGATAGCGATCGTCCACAGCCGACGGTTGTCGGGGGGTGTCCCGGATGCGGCGCTGTCGGGAGCAGTCCCGGATGCGTCGCTGTCGGGAGCAGTCCCGGATGCGTCGCTGTCGGGAGCAGTCCCGGATGTGCCGGCGCTGGCGTCGCTTCCCCCACTCTCGCTGGTCTCTCCGGCCGGGTCGTCACTCGCCACGGTCTCTTCGGTCACGGCTTCTCGGTTCGGGCGATGCCCTCGACCACCCTGAGCGCTTCGCTCGCGGTACGTCTCTCCAGCGCTTCGCTCGCGGTACGTCTCTCCAGCGCTTTGGCGCGTAGTACCGCGGCGCTTCTCTCTCGCGCACGTCTCTAGGCAGCGTCCATCGCTTCCGCGAGCGTGAACGCCCCCTCGTAGAGCGCGGTGCCGACGACGACGGCGCTGGCGCCCGCGTCGCGGAGCGCGCGCACGTCGTCGAGCGTCGCGACGCCGCCGCTCGCGATGACGGGCACGTCGACGCTGTCGACCAGTCGCCGGACCTGCTCGGCCCGGACGCCCTCGAGTCGGCCCTCGACGTCGACGTCGGTAAAGAGGATGCCCGCGGCGCCAAGATCCGCGTAGCGGCCGGCGGCCTCGGCGGGGTCGATGCCCGTCCCCTCGGTCCACCCCGAGACGACGACCTCCCCGTCTTTCGCGTCGAGGCTCACGACGACGCTCTCGGGGTAGTCCTCGCTGATCCGGGCGACGATATCGGGGTTCTCGACGGCGGCGGTCCCGAGGATCACGCGGTCGACACCGGCTTCCAGCAACGCGGTGGCGTCGTCGACGGTGCGGATGCCGCCGCCGAGTTGTACGTCGACGTCGACGGCGTCGACGACCGCCGCGATGGCGTCGGCGTTCGCGCGTTCGCCCTCAAAGGCGCCGTCGAGGTCGACGAGGTGGAGCGTCCGCGCGCCCGCGTCGACCCAGCGCTCGGCCGCCTCGATGGGGTCGCCGTAGCGTTTCCCCGTGTCGCGCTCGCCGCCGACTAGCTGGACGACCTGCCCGTCCTGAACGTCGACCGCGGGCACGACCTCGAACTCCGGAAACATATCCGGACGTGGGCAAAGGCGGCGGGAAAGCGTGTCGATCCGGACGTTCGCACGAGCGGGCTGATCCGGACGTTCGCACGAGCGTGTCGATCCGGATGTGAGTGATCTGCGAACCTGGTGGACGGTGAGCAGTCTCCCCGGCAGTGTTCGGTACAGTACGTGGGGGTATCGATGGTTTCGTGAGACGTGTTCGTGGATAAAACTCGCTTCGCAGGACTGGTTCGGTCAGCGAGCACTGAAAGCCCTCGGCCCGCTCGTAGCAGTAACAGTGACTACGGACGTCACCGCGATCGCAGACGCAGACGAACTTGAGCGCTGAAAGCCCTCGGCCCGCTGGCGGCCGCTGAGCGGGATATCTTCGCTTCGCTCAGATAGTGCCGCGTTCAGACGACCGCCAGCGGACCTCGCCCTTTCGATCCACCAGGAGCACACCGCACCACACGGCACCGCGGACGGCCACACACCTCCCCAACCGACTGCGCTCCTCGCCGCTCGCTTCGCTCGCGGCTTCGGTGCTCATCCCTCGCACGACGCCGTCTCGTGTCCTCACTGTCGTTCGGCACACTCGACGGCGCGCGCCACCGCCGGTGATAACTATAACG
>Ga0207720_100733_pt1 | contig 17488 bp, 15 predicted proteins | sample A23P2SouthBayCA_2_FD_187751 | JGI IMG/M metagenome (GOLD analysis project Ga0207720, IMG submission 187751) | Aerobic enrichment media microbial communities from Eden Landing Ponds, California, USA - A23 E3 (2) (SPAdes) | ecosystem: Environmental > Aquatic > Marine > Unclassified | place...
AGAACTCGACGGTGGTTTGGTCGATCCCGCCGACGTTCGAGACCGACACGCGGACGGGCTCGGCCAACGGCTCTACGGAACTCATGGCTGTATTCACCCTCTGCCGGGGCATAAACATTGTGAAGGGATGCAAACCTGCGACGACAGTCCCCGACTATTCTGCGACGTCTATACCATAAGTTCATGTACATCTACTCCGACTCCAACACTCGATGGACGTCCGAGCAGACAGATGGGGAATCAGGGAGAGAGGCCGCGGGACGGGACCAGATCGAGACGGGTTCGCAGTCGAATCAAGTAGAGAGGCTCGATGAGCTACGATCGCTTCGCCTGGTTGGGGGCAAAGCGACGGGACGGGGCCAAAAGACAGGGACAGACATCCGGGTGATCGAACAGTCCCACCAGGGTACAGTTGTGCAATTAGATATGTTTTGATGAGTGGAGAGTGCGTAGAGGAGGACCTGCCCAAAGAGAGTTCGTCGCCCCTAGGCCAAACGTGCGCTGGAAGGACTTTTGTGTCGGGGGGAACCACCGACGGTACCCACGATGCACCCCCTGCCCGAGCAGCCCCCGATCGAGGCGGCCACGGACGTACTCGACGGCGGGCACCTGTGGCTCCTCGAGTTGATCGACGGGCTCCCGTGTCGGTTCAGGCTCGGGAGCGACGGCGTCGTTCGATTCGCGGACGGGGAGCGGCCGTTCGACGGCGACGATCCGCCACTGGGCTACGGCGCAGCCGTCCGGGAAGTACGCGAACGGCTCAACCGGAGGGCACTGCGGGCCGCCGTCGACGACGTCGAAGCGGTCACGTTCGTCGGCGTCGCGCCGGTGCGTCGGTCGCTCGCTTACGACTGGGATCGGACGCCGGCGTTCCTCGGGATCGACGTCCTGAACGGCGACGACGGCGAGGTACTGGCTCCAGACCGGGCCGAAGCAGCCTACGAACGGCTCGGGGTAACGCCGGTGAACGCACTGCGAAAGGAGGTACGCGCCGCCGACTTCGATCCGGACGCGTACGACCCGCCGGCCTCGACCTGGCGAGCGGGGCCGCCGTTCGGCACGCTGATCAGGAACAAAGGCGGGGGACGGGCGGTTGTCCGGCGGGATCCAGACTCCGGTGTGGACGACCCCGGGGCGACGGACGCGGCGACGGTGGTCGCGTCGTTCGTCGAGGACGGCGGTCTCGACCGGGCCGGGGCGACCGGAGCGAAGGGTCGGTCGGGAGAGCCGGGGTCGTTCGAGCGGGCGTGGGAAGCACTGACGCGCGAACGATACCGGCGGTTCGTCGGTCACGACGCGGTCGACCGGACGGCGGCCCGCGAGGCGCTCGCGACGGCGACGGGGCGACGGGCGGACGGCTGAGACCGCGGCTCACAGCTCCGAGCGCAGGTACGCGTTGATGGCGGCGACGCGATCGGGATCGTAGGTCCAGACGCCGCGCCAGGTCTGTCCGTCGGTTCGGGTAGCGACGAGGGCGGCGGGGCCCGGTTGGCCGGCGTCACCCGCCTCACGATCGCCGGAAGCCGGCTCCACGCCGGCGGGGTCGAACACGACGAACCAGGAGTCGCGATACGCCGCCGAACGGCCAGTGTGGGACACGACGCCGCTCGGGACCATCCCCGGGCTGTCGGGGATGCCGTAGACGTGCGTTTCCACGTCGGTCCCGGCGAGCGTCCGGTACACGTCACAGGTCCCTTTCTCGTCGTCGAGGCGGGAGAGATACTGGAACCCGGAGCGAAGCGTTCCACCCGTCGCCTCCCAGGCCAGTTGCTCGACGTGGCGAGACAGCAGGATCAACAGGAGCTTCTCCTTGTCGGCGATCGGGTACCCTCTGACGGTGAACACCGTCTCGTCGAGTTCCGTCAGAACGTCCGGAAGCTGGAGCGAGTTCAGCTGGTCGCGGGAGGTCCTGTACGTGTCCGAGTTCACGAGCAGATAGGCGTTCAGGAACCGTCGCAGCGGGGTCTCGGCGACGATTTCGCCGTCCTCGACCAGCAGCAGCCTGTCGCGGCCGTCGCCCTCGCTAGAGAGCGTCGACACGTCGATCGGATGGTCCGCGAAGACGCCGTCGATCATCCGCCGGACCTGTTCGGGCTGGTCGAGGTTCACCACCACCAGCGAGAGGGTGCGGTCCCGGCCAGCGCGGATGAACTGGTCCAGCCCCTCGTCCGTCGATCCGGCCATCGTGGGTGGGTGGAGCAACTGGCCGGCAGGTGTTAAACCCACCCCCACTAGTATCAGAAGTGATAGCTACGGCCGGACGCCAGTTCGCGACGGCTACGTCCAGAGGTCGTACATCCCGTCGCGAACCGGCCCGCCGACGACCGCGTCGTCGAGCAACACGGTCGGCTCGTCGGCCTCGACCACACGGCCGACGTCCGCAACGTGGACGCCGGCGTCGTCGACCGCGGCCATCGCCGAGCCGGCCGCGTCCGACGGGACGGTCGCGAGGAGTGCGCCGGACCCGAGCACGGAGAGGGGATCGACGCCCGCGGCGGCACAGCACCGGGCGGTCGGCTGGCGGACGGGAACGGCGTCGACGTCGACGTCCAACCCGACCCCGCCGGCCACGGCGAGTTCGTAGAGGCCAGTGAGAACCCCGCCCTCCGTGGGATCGTGCATCGCCGACGCGTGAGGGGAGAGTGCCGCCGCCTCGGCCCGGATCGACACCGCGTCGTAGTACGTCGCGGCCTCGTCGAGCACGTCGTCGGGCACGTCGGCAAGGCGGTCCCGAAAGTCGGTCGCCAGGATGGCCGTCGCCTCGATGCCAGCGCCTTTCGTCAGCAGGATCCGATCGCCGGGGCTGGCCCCGCCGGTCGGGACGAACGACCCGCCGAGTCCCATAGCGGTGACGACGAGCGTCGGGCGGTCGAGGGCCGGTGCGTACTCGGTGTGCCCGCCGACGACCGCGACGTCCGAGCGGCGTGCCGCCTCGTCGACGCCGCGAGCGATCTCGTCGAGCGCCTCGTCCCTGCCGGGCAGAAACACACAGATCGTCAGCCAGCGAGGGGTCGCCCCGGTCACGGCCACGTCGTTGCACGCCACGTCGACCCCCAGGCGCCCGAGGCGCCCGACCGCCAGCGAGATCGGATCCGTGCTGACGACGAGGTACTCCCCCCCGAGGTCGATGACCGCCGCGTCCTCACCGTAGGCGGGACCCCGCACGACGGCGTCGTCCTGCGCGCCGGTGTGACCGAAGACGGAGTCGGCGAGCGTCCCGGGGTCGACTTTGCCGATCGCGTCCGCCGCGTCGTCGCTCATACGCCGTGGGTCGTCCGCCGTCGGCAAGGGTGTTGTGCGTCCGTGCTGGTCGCCGACGGGCGCCAGGGATGGTTTCCCTCCCGAGGTTCATCATAGAGATCATAGATGTCTATCCCGAATCCGACGCAGGTCGCCGGGCACCTCGCACGCCAAGAGATCTAAGACAGCAAAGACGTCTTTTACATGCATCCCCTCACTGCTCGTCGAGCGCCGACAGCGCCGCAGCAGTGGACTCGCGGGCGGCGCGCACCCGCTCGTCGGCCTCGGGGTTGTCGGTGCCGTCGACGGAGTCGAGCAGGTCGAGGACGTGCGAGAGGCGTTCGTGCAGGACGTCCGGGGGGAGAGAGTCGTCGCGGAGGTCGGCCGCGACCGCCTCGGCCTCGCCGAGCCACGCGCTCGCCCTGGGATCGACGGGGAGTTCCGCGGTGGCCGCGAGGTCGTCGTGGATGGCCGCTACCCGCTCTTCGACCGTCAGGTCGGCAGGGTCGCGGCCGTCAGATTCGTCGACGGTCGGGTCGTCAGGAGCATCCATACGGGCACGTCGGTCCCGAGAGGGAGGAACCTGTCGACGGGCGGAGCGCCGCTACGCCTCGACCTTCCCGCGGAACTTCTCGCGGACCTTCTCGACTTTCGGCTGGGCGTGCAGCCGGCAGTAGCCGTCCTGGGGGTTCTTCTCGAAGTAGTCCTGGTGTTTCTCCTCGGCGCGGTAGAACGTCTCCAGGGACTCGATTTCGGTGACGACGTCGTCGTCGTACCCGCCTTCGGCGTCGAGCGCCGCGACGTACCGCTCGGCGAGGTCACGCTGTCGCTCGTCGTGGGTGAGCACGATCGAGCGATACTGGGAGCCGACGTCGGGTCCCTGCCGATCCACCTGGGTCGGATCGTGGACGGTGAAGAACACTTCGAGCAGGTCCTCGAAGGAGATGGCGTCGGGGTCGTAGCTCACCTGTACGACCTCCGCGTGGCCGGTCGAGCCGGAACACACCTCGCGGTAGGTGGGATCCTCGGCGTGCCCGCCGGCGTACCCCGACGTAACCGACGTGACGCCGGCGAGTTCCTTGAACGCCGCCTCGACACACCAGAAACAGCCGCCGCCGAACGTTGCGGTTTCGGTCATCGGAGCCCCGTACGGCTCGGGGACCTATGTATGTGACGCGGGCCCACGGCCGGTGACGGCAGCCAGCCACGGGGCCGGGGGCATGCGGTCGGCTCAGAAAGCGGCGACGACGCCGCCGACGCTGCTCAGTACCATCAGCGTGACCATCGCGATGCTGATCCACCGGGTCGTGTTATCGTTCATAGAGAGGCAGTCGCGGGATCGACACTTGAACGTTCGGGGGCGAATATCGCCCCTGAGAAACGGCTGGCGCGGGCCGGGATCGCCATCCGGGCCGACAGACGGGCGGAAGCGACCTGACCGCAGGTGGACGGGACGTTCCGTGGTCGACGGCGACGCCGTCCGCCGACGGTTACTCTTCGAGGTGGTCGATGCCCTGCTTCGACACGTTGGCCTTCGTTACTTCCTCGCCGAGCCACTCGGGGGCGTCCTCGTCGGACGACTCCTTCCAGGCCCATCCTTCGTAGATGTGGACCTTGTCGGTCCCACGCTCGCGGAGGCGGATTTCGGTCTTGTCGTCGACGGCGTCCTCGCTCGGGGCCGGTTCGAGCCGTCGGGCCGCCTTGAGCGCCGCCTGTCGCGGGGTCGATCCACTGAACACGCTGGTCTCGGTGTCGCCCTCCTCCCGGAGCACGAAGTTACGTTTGCCGTCTTCTCGGGGCATGGTACAACTCCGCATGGGTGTAACACGGCACCCTTTATATAGTTATGCGTCGCTGTGGGGCGATTTTACGGCTCGAACCGATGAACTGGCGCAAAAAGAGGTGATTTTCTCCGCATCCGTCCCGCGTCCCGGTGTTCGACCGGGAAAGTGGTCCCGGGCGGGCGGTCAGTCGACGCGCTCGAACCGAACGGCCGCCGCGCCCGAGCGGTCGGTGTCGACGAGCGCGACGGTCCGGTCCCCGTCGGGGACGGTCGGGAAGTGCGCCCCCGGGTTGAGAACGACCGTCCCGTCCACCTCCCGACACTCGCGCGCGTGGTGGTGCCCGTAACAGACGACGTCGTAGTCGCCGCTCGCGGCCAGCTCCTCGACCCGGTCCCGGTCCTCGCCGTGGAGGACGGCAAAGCGCACCCCGTCGAACGCGAGTTCGGCGAAGCGGCCGTGGAGCCGGCTCTCGTCGCCGAGCGCCCGGAACCCGGCTTCGAGACCGTCGAGTTCGCCGTCGTTGTTGCCGAGGACGCCGTGGACCTCGAATCCCTCGAACGCCGGGAGCACCGGGGGTGCGATGACGTCCCCGCAGTGGACGATCCGGTCGACCCCCGCCGACTCGAACAGTTCCACGGCGGTCCGGACGGCCGCGACGTTGTCGTGCGTGTCGGAGATGACGCCGACGAGCATGGGGGGCTGTCCGGCGCGAACGGTGCTAACTTCTTCGGCCGCAAGCGGCCACACAGGGACGCGGGCGCCCGTGGGAACACAGCCGCGGGCGTGCCAACCAGGGAGTGGAGCCGCGTCGGATGGAGGGGAAGGTTATTGCCCTCCGGGCGAAACCGCATCGGTATCACGACCGTGCGCCGGCGGCGGACCGGCGACGGTCGGGAGTCTCACCATGACCGACGAACTTCGAAGCAACTTCGAACGGGGTAGCGTCTCGGAAGCGACGCGGCGGGCCCAGTGGAAGGGGATGGGCCGGACCGACGAGGACCTGGAGAAACCCAAGATCGCCGTCGTCAACAGCTCTTCGGAGCTGGCGGTGTGTTACGACCACCTCGACGACGTCGCCGAGGAGGTCAAAAAGGGAGTGTGGGAGGCCGGCGGGCTCCCGATCGAGATCCGGACGACAGCGCCGAGCGACTTCATCGTCGCCGCGGGCGACGCGGGGTACATCCTGTCGAGCCGCGACCTCGTCGTCAACGACATGGAGGTGCCGGTCGAGGGCGCCCAGCTCGACGGGATGGTCTGTCTGTCCTCGTGTGACAAGACGCCGCCAGCCCACCTGATGGCCGCCGGACGGTTCGACGTGCCGACGATCGTCGTGCCGTGTGGCTACCAGTCGACCGGGGAGTGTGGCGGCACGTACGTCGACATCGAGGAGGTGTTCATGGGGTCGGTCGAGTCGACCTTCGGCGAACTCGACGACGATGAGCTGCTCGAAATGAGCGACAGCGCCATCACCGGCCCGGGAGTGTGTGCGGGCATCGCAACCGCCAACTCGATGCACACGGTGTGTGAGGCGCTCGGGATGAGCCTCCCGGGCGGAGCGCCGATCCGCGCCGACAGCCCGGACCTGGCCAGGTACGCACGTCGTGCCGGCAGCCGGATCGTCGACATGATCGAGGAGGACCTCCGGCCGAGCGACGTGATGACCGAGGGCGCCTTCCGGAACGCGGTCGCGGCGGTGCTCGCGGTCAGCGGGTCGATCAACTGCATCAAACACCTCCAGGCGACCGCCGTCGAGACCGGCGTCGACGTCGACGTCTTCGAGTTGTTCGAGGCGGTCGGCCGCGAGACGCCGGTGATGAGCGCCGTACGGCCGAACGGGCCGGACACCATCGGGGCCTTCGACGACGCCGGCGGGGCACAGGCGCTGTTGAAACAGCTGTCGCCGATCCTGGACCTGGACGCGACGACAGTCACCGGCGAGACCCGCGGTGAGGTGCTGGACGACGCGAGCGTCGGCAATGAGGAGGTGATCCGGCCGCTCGACCGGCCCTACTCCGAGCAGCCCTCGATCGTGATCCTCGACGGGTCGCTGGCCCCGGACAGCGCCGTGGTGAAGCTGGGACTGCGGGATCCGGACCGCGAGACCAGTTTCACGGGCGAGGCGATCGTCTACGACGACGGGGAGGCGGCGATCGAGGGGATCCAGAACGGTGAGGTCGAACCCGGGCACGTGCTCACGGTCCGGGGGATGGGACCGCGGGGCGGCCCGGCGATGTCGGGCCCGGCGTCGGCGGTCGTGTTCGCGCTGTACTCGGCGGGCCTCGAAAACGAGGTGGCGTTCGTCTCCGACGGACAGCTCTCGGGGCTGTGCAACAAAGGGCTGACCGTCGCCGAGGTGTCCCCGGAAGCCGCGGTCGGCGGGCCCCTGTGGCTGGTCGAGGACGGCGACCGCATCACGATCGACGTCGACGAGCGGCGACTCGACCTGGAGGTCGACCCCGAGACGCTCGACCGGCGTCGCGAGCAGCGGGGCGACCCCGAACTGCCCGACGCCGACGGCTGGCTGTCGATCTACCAGCGGACGGTCCAGCCGATGTCCGAGGGCGCCGTCCTGGTCGAGTCCGACGACGCCGAACCCGCCGACGACTGAGCGGACCGGCCCGACGAACGACCGAGGCTAGCCAACGGGGACGCAATCCAGCGCCCGGGGCCGGTTGGGCTAATCAGAAAGGACACTGGAGTGTCACGAATGGCGAGTGGCGACCTGCGGCAGTTCGACCGCTAATCGTGGACGGCACGTCGGACGACGGCGACGCCATGACCGGCATCTGTCATTAACGTTACCGGCAGATATTTACGTCGCCATTAGCGATTGGATTGCATCGCTATGAATACAGATGACACAGGAGACGGCGCGGTGAAGCGACGTCGCCTGCTACAGACGATCGGTGCCGCCGGCGCGGCGGGGCTGGCGGGCTGTGGCGGCGGTTCGGACGGCGGTAGCGACGGCAGTTCGGACGGCGGTAGCGACGGCAGTTCGGACGGCGGTAGCGACGGCGGCTCCGACGGGGGTAGCGACGGCGGCTCCGACGGTGGCAGCCAGGAACTCGGCGAGCGTGTGCCGAACGTCGTCGTCGAGTACTGGTCGAACGTCGCCGACCGCGTGATGTCCCAGTCCATCGAATCGATCGCGAACGACCTCGAGGAGATTGGCGTCACCCTGGAGATCAAGCCCGTCCAGTTCCTGACCCAGATCGGCAACTCGGTCAACGACAAGCGGACCCACCACATCTCGTACTGGACCCACTCGTCGCCCCCGAGTCGACTCGACCCGAACGAGCTCACGGCGAAGTTCACGGCCGACGCGGCTGGTCCGGAGGGCTCCAGCCCGACGAACTACGTCAGCTGTGAGTACACCCACCCGGCGCTGGCCCAGGCGAGCGCGGCTTCCGAGGACGAGCGAGCCCAACTGGTCAACGAGGCATGGTCGATCGGGACCGAGGACTCGATGGCGATCGTCACCCACCCGCGGGTGTCGACGGGCGCCTACAATCCGAGCCTGGTCGAGATCGGCGGCACCGGAAGCGCCGGGATGAAGCCGGCGACGAATCCGTACGTCTACTTCGAGACGACGCCGACCGAGAACGACATGCTCCGGGCGGCCGTCGACCCGCAGCTGGTCACGACGAAGAACTTCCCGACGATCTCCTCGCCCACGATCCTGAACACCTGGAACCACCTGGTCCACAGCTCCCTCGTCGAGTGGGACGAGAACCTCGAACTCCAGAACATGCTCGCCGAAAGCTTCGAGGAGGCAAACGGGGGCAAGGAGATCACGGTCACGCTGCGGGACGCCCAGTTCCACAACGGCGACCAGATCACCGCCGAGGACGTGAAGTTCACATTCGAGCTGCTCGCGAAACACAGCGGCTCGGTGTACCCCTCGGCGAACAGTCCGCCCTACGAGTCGATCGAAGTCGTCGACGACAGGACGGTCACGTTCACGTTTACCCAGTCCCATCGCCCGATCTACGGGTTGACCTGGGCGCGCTGGGGGATCTTCCACAAGGAAAGCTGGCAGAGCGCCATGGAGGCCCCCGCCGAGTTCACCTTCGACTCGCTCGTGGGGTCCGGGCCGTTCGAGATCGAGACCTTCCAGCAGGGGTCGTTCATGACCCTGACGCCGTCGGACGGGCATCCGGTCCACAACATCGACCACAGCGTTCAACTGCAGGGCTTCGCGGACCAGCAGTCCGCGCTGCAGGCGTTCCAGAACGGCGAACTCGACATGCTCTCCCAGCTGTCCCCGTCGGCGACGGACACGCTGGAACAGAACATGGACAACGTCGAATTCGTCGAGGCCCCGGAGTTCACCTCCTATCATCTCTACCCCCAGCACCCGGTCGCGCCGAGCAAGTTCGGCGCCTTCCGGCAGGCGATCGGCATGGCGTTCAACCGCCAGCAGATCCACGACGTCACCTTCCGCGGCGCCGGAGAGATGGACTTCACGGCCTGCGTGATGTCGCCGACGCACCCGTGGCGGCCGCCGGAGGAAGAGCTCACGAAGTTCACCGACGAGGCACAGGGCGATCCCGAGGGCGCAAAGCAGGTGCTCCGGGACGCGGGCTGGGGCTGGGACGACCAGGGTCGGCTCCACTACCCGGCGGACGCCGACCTCTCGCCGGTCTACCCCGAAGGGGAAGAGCCCACCAGCGAACAGGGCTTCGACTGCCTGGACTCGGAAGGCAAGTACGTCGCGCCGAACTAACCCGGGCGTCCAGACCGACGGAGCGAACGCCCTCCCCGGCTTCGGCGTGCGACCGACGCCATACCAATTTTCGCGGTTCCGACGGGGTCCGAGTCCTGACCGACGCCATCGCGACTCCCGGGCTGTATCGGCGCGTGTCGATCCCACGATCGTTCACCACGACCGGAACCGTCGACGGCGAGCGCTACCGCTTCGGGGAGAGAGGTGTTTCGCTACGACCTCTGGGACGAACACGTCTCCGTGTACGCCGGCGCCGCTCGACGAGGGCGCCTACGATACAGGTCGACCCCTAAGCGGTACACCGCCCACATTTTGGACTGACCCGGGAACGGGCAGCAGCCCCGGGGGACGTCACTGGTCGCGCAGGTGTTCGAGTTCCGTCTCCAGCAACTCGCGGTACTGGGCACCCTGGAGGCGGATATCGATCGACCCCTCCGAGACGAACAGCGTCGTCGGCGCGCCCACGACGTCGTATCGGTCCATCGCATCCATCGCGTCGGGGCCGTACACCGCGAGCAGCGCGATGTCCTCGGGCGGTTCGGGGAACATGTCGTCGAACTCCTCGCGCATGACGTCACAGGGATCACAGTCGTCGCGCCACACGTAGACGATGGCCCGGCGGCTCGATTCGAGCAGCGTCACCAGCTGTGAGCCGGTGACGGGAGTGAAGGCTTGGGGGACACCAGACTCGCGGGGCGGGTCGGCCTCGAACTCGTCGAGCACCGGCAGGAGCGTGAGGCGGGTCTCAGCGTCGAACTCGCCGTGGGTCGCGAGCGCGTCGAGCGTCGCGAGCGTCCGGATCCGCTCCTGGCGATCGTCCGCCGGGTCGATCCGACCGCCGGTCGCCTCCCTGAGCGCCGCCGCAACCTCGTCGTCGTCGACCGTCGACAGCTCCCCGATCCGTTCGCTCCGTGCGTCGCGGAACCGTTCCGAGAGCGCGAGCGAGTCGCCGTCGGCGTCGACGAGCACGCCGGTTTCGAGCAGCCGATCGAGGACGCGATCCGGATCCATGCCAGTGGATCGGCCAGCGGGAGCAAAACCCCTTCGACCGCGTTCCGACCGCCGGCGGGGAGCCCGGAGCCGACCGGCCGGATCGGAACCATAACCCTCTTGACTGACCAGACAGTCAGTTAGGGTAAGTGAACATGTCGAGCGACTCCGCGACCGAAGACATCATGTCTGCGACCTATAGGGCGCTGTGCAAACACGGCTACGCGTCGGTGACGATGCAGGACATCGCCGCCGAGTCCGAGAAGAGCAAGTCGGCCCTGCATTACCACTACGAGCGCAAGCACGACCTGCTGTGTGCGTTCCTCGACGACCTGCTGGCCTCCTACACGGATCGGCTGGACGGCGTCGAGGGTGAGACGGCCCACGATCGGCTGCTTGGCACGATCGAGACGGTGTTCGAACCGACCGAGGACAGCCCGACCCGGGAGTTCAAGACGGCCATCCTGGAGATGAAAGCGCAGGGACCGTACGACGAGGCGTTCCGCGAGCGCCTGACGAAGTTCGACCAGGTGCTCCGGGACCACGTCGAGGAGATCCTCGCGGCCGGCGTCGAGGGCGGCGAGTTCCGAGCCGACCTCGACGTGGAAGCGACGGCGGACTTCTTCGCGACCGTGTTCAACGGCGCCCAGACCCGGAGCGTCGCGATCGGCCGGCCGGTCGACCGGTCGCGAAAGCACCTGGAACAGTACGTCGAATCGCGAGTCCTCGCGGGCGATTACGACGCGGTCGGAGAGTTCGACGTGGACGGCGAAGACGACGACCCCGCGCGGGGCAACGTGGGGACCTCACCGGAGGGTAGCAAGTGAATCCGCGCCGGGCACTCTCGCGGGCGCGGTCGCTGCTCGCGGCGGGATTCGATCAGGAAGGGCTGGACCTGACCACCGGATCGATCGGCAAGCCCCTGTTCCTGCTGTCGATCCCGATCGTGCTGACGAACCTGTTCCAGGTCGCGTACAACCTCGCGGACACCTTCTGGGTCGGCCAGTACTCCACCGAGGCGCTTGCGGCCATCTCGTTTGCCTTCCCGATGGTCTTTCTGCTGATCTCGCTGGGGATGGGACTGGCCGTCGCGGGCAGCGTCATGGTCGCCCAGAACGTCGGCGCGGGCAACGAGCGCGAGGCCGAGTACGCGGCCTCCCAGACCATCGCCTTCGCCGTCGTCATCGCGATCGTGCTGGGCGGAGCGGGCTACTTCCTCGTCGACGACCTGCTGCTGGTGTTCGGCGCCGCCCCGGACGTCTATCCCCTCGCAGTGGAGTACATGCGGATCATCTCGCTGGGGCTCGTCTTCATGTTCGGCTTCCTCATGTTCATCTCGCTGATGCGGGGGTACGGCGACACCGTCACCCCGATGGTCGTGATGTTCTTCTCGGTGTTGTTGAACATCGTGCTGGACCCGTTTCTCATCTTCGGGTGGTGGGTGTTCCCCCGGATGGGCCTGGAGGGCGCCGCCATCGCCACCATCTTCGCGCGGGCGCTGGCGTTCGTCGCCGGCCTGGCGATCATGTTCGGCGGGGGCCGCGGCGTCCGGATCAACCTCCGGGACATGGCCCCGGACGCTGCTTTCGCGCGGCGCATCGTGCGGATCGGGCTCCCGGCGTCGATCGAGGGGACCGGCCGCGCGCTGTCGATCAACCTCATGCTGATCATCGTGGGGCTGTTCTCGACGCCGGTCGTCGCCGCCTTCGGGATCGGCACCCGCGTGCTGTCGGTCGTGTTCATGCCGGCCATCGCCGTCGCCCGCGGCGTCGAGACGATGAGCGGCCAGAACATCGGCGCCGACCGGGAGGAGCGGGCCGCCGAATCCGCCCGCTTCGCCGCGAAGACGATGTTCGTGGTCCTGTCGCTGGTCGGCGTCGTGGGCTGGCTCTGGGCCCGGTCGATCGTCGGCGTGTTCACCACGAACCCGGAAGTCGTCGACGTCGGCGTCACGTTCATGCGCTACGTCGCGCCGAGCTTCGGGTTCATGGGGATCATGCGGGCGTACAACGGGAGCTTCCGCGGCGCGGGGAAGACGCTGACCGCCGCCGCCATCGCCGTTGGCGCCAACGGCTTCGTCCGCCTCCCCTTCGCGTACGTCGCCTCGCAACTGATGGGCGCGGACGGCATCTGGCTCGCCTTCGGCGTCTCGAACGTGGTCGGCGCCGCCGTCGCCTACGCCTGGTACCAGCGGGGCACCTGGCGCGAGGTATCCCTGACCGACGAGCCGGAGGCCTCGCCGGCAGACTGACGGGGTCGCGGTCCCCCGATGCGGCGCGTCGGCCGGCCGACGCCGCCTCACCCCGGCTCGCTCGACGGCCGGTAGGCGCGGCTGACGACTTTCCACCGATTGGTCCGGAACCGCCAGGTCGTGATCGCCGCGGGGACGACGGTCTCGGCGACGAGCGCCAGATAGAGGCCGGTGACGCCGAGTGCCGTGACGGTCCCGAGGGCCGCAAGCGGGAGGCCAACGGCGTACCGTCCCAGAAGCGAGGCCACGAGCGGCCAGCGCGTGTCGCCGGCGCCCCGCAGCGCGCCGGTCGCCGAGCCGTCGATGCCGAGCGCCACCGCGCTCAGGGCGCCCACCCTGACGAACGTCGTGGCCTCCGTGATCGTGCCGGGATCGTTCACGAACAGCCCCGCGATCGGCGCCGCAAACAGGAGGACGACCAGCGAGACGGCCGCGTAGACGGCCGTGGACAACCGGAGGATGGCCCCGCCGTAGGCCTCGGCCCCGCTCTCGTCGCCCTGGCCCAGCCGCTGGCCGACCAGGGTGCTCGCGGCGATCGAGAACCCCCAGCTGAAGCTCGTCGCCAGCTGGCGGACGCGCCGGCCGACTTCGAGGCCGGCCACGACCAGCGGCCCGAACGTGGCGGCGATGGCCAACAGCGGGAAGATGACGAGCCCCTCGGTCACCCGCCGGACCATCAGCGGCGTCGACACCGTCAACAGCTGCCGGGCCAGCGACAGGTCGACCTGCGGCCCGCCGAGCCGCAGGGCCACGGGACTCGGCTGGAGCAGGCGAGTGCCGTAGGAGCGGCCGAACATCCCCCACGTGATGAGCAGAAGCGTCGCGCCGGTCGAGACGGTCGTCCCGATCGCCGCCCCGGTCACACCCATCCCGAGGCCGAAGATGAGCACTCCACTGATGAGGATGTTGAGGACCGCTCCGCCGGCCCGGACCACCATCGGCGTCCGCGTGTCGCCGACGCCGGCGTAGGTCCGACTGGCGATCAGGTTCAGAAACTCGAACAGCAGCCCGGGGGCGACGAAGGTCAGGTACGTCGCGCCGTGGCCGACCGCCGCCGGGTCCGACCCGACGAGGTCGATCAGCGGACGGGCGAACAGGCCGTAGGCGAGCGCGACCGGCAACGCGAAGGCGAGTGCGACCCACACGCTCTGTTTGACCACGAGCGACGCGCGCTCGTCGGCGCCGCCGCCGTAGTTCTGGGAGACCAGCCCCACGGCCCCGCCCGTGAGCCCGATCCCGATCCGTTTTCCGACGAGCCAGTAGGCGTTGGCGAAGGCCAGCCCCGCGACGGCCGCCGGCCCGACCGTCAGACCCACGAGGGCCAGGTCGACGGCCTGTTTCGACATGATGGCGAAGCCGGTGACGGTTCGTGGCCACGCCAGTTCGACCGTCGCGGCGAGGTGCTCGCGCTCGATCACGCCGGCCCGCTCTAGGAGGCCCGCGAGCGCGTGTCCGATCTGCCTGGCTCGTCGCATCCGTCACGGGATTGTGGAGGGGGTGGCTTTGGCCTGTCGCTTGCGGCGTGTGGCGCGGGCGACCGGCGGACCGCTCGGCAACGGGACGACGACCCCGCGTCAGCGACGGCAACGACGGGGGACTCGACCGATCAGGCCGACTCCAGGCCGAGTTCCTCCATCGTCTCGCGGCGGTCGAGTTTGCCGCTGGAGGTCTTCTCGATCTCGTCGACGAAGTGATACTCCCGCGGGCGCTGGAAGTCGGCGACGAGGTCGCTGTCGAGACACCACTCCTCCAGGTCGTCGGCTGTCAGGTCGGGGTCGCTGGCGACGACGATGGCGGAGACCATCTGCCCGTAGTCGTCGTGGGCGACGCCGACGACGACGGCCTGGTCGACGCTGGGGTGGTTCTTGAGGGCCTTCTCGATGGGCGCGGGCATGATCTTCACGCCGCGGGACTTGATCTGGAAGTCCGCGCGTCCCTCGAAGTAGAGGTAGCCTTCCTCGTCCTTGTAGCCGAGGTCGCCCGAGAGCCACCAGCCGTCCTCGAAGGCCTCGCGGGTCTTTGCGGAGTTACGCCACGCCCACGCCGGGAGGTCGGGACCCCTGACGACGATTTCGCCGACCTCGCCTGGCGGCAGTTCGTCCTCGGGGGAGCCGCCCTCCTCGACGATCCGGACCTCGGTGCCGGTCTGGGCCTTGCCGATCGACTCGATGCGGTCGCCCTCCATCTCCTCGTTGTAGAGGACGGTGCCGTACATCTCGGTCGAACCGTACGACTGGTGGACGTTCTCCGAGACGTGCTCGCGCAGTCCCTCCAGGGTCGCCTCGTCGAGTTTCTCGCCGGTCGAGTAGATGGACGTGAGCGTGCTCATGTCCCGCTGTTCGATCCCGCGGTCGAGCACCTCGCGCCACATGGAGGCGACCATCCCGGCGTGGGTGATCCCCTCCGCCTCGACGACGTCCAGCCACTGGTCGGGGTCCCAGTCGGGCATGAAGTACACCGACTCGGCCCCCCAGATCGGCTGGAGGATGGTGTTGTACCAGGCGCCAAAGGAGGGCGACAGCGCACACAGCGTCTTCCCGAAGCGGTCGATGCCGTAGCGGGCGGAGCCTTTCATCGCCTTGACGTAGATGCCGCGGTTGGTGTGACACCAGCCCTTCGGCCGGCCGGTCGACCCGGAGGTCCACCAAATGGTGAGGATGTCGTCCTCCTCGCGGAGCACGTCCGGCCGGGTCGTCGGCTGGCCCGCGACGAAGGTCTCCATCGACTGTTCGTACTCGCGGGTGGCCTCGCCGATGGTGACGACGGTCGCCACCGACTCGGTCACCGCGTCCCAGAGGTCCGCGGCGACCCGGTCGGCGAAGGACTCGTCGACGACGAGCACCTTCGGCGCCGTCTCGTCGATGCAGTACCGCAGCGTCTCCGTCGAGGCCTTGAGGTGGACGTTGGTGACGATACAGCCGGCCTTCATCGCGCCCACGAGCATGACGGTCTGGTCGACCGACGACTCGGTGAGGAAGGCGACGCGGTCGCCCTGGACGGCGTAATCGAGGTAGGCGTTTGCGGCCCGCTCGGTGCGGCGGTCGAACTCGCCCCACGTGACCCGCTGGGCTGCGTCCGCGAAAGCGGGGGCGTCGGGGCTTCGGGCTGCGTTCTGTCGCACCAGGTCCATGACCGTCGGCAGGTCGACGTGTAGGCGTGACATCGTGAGTTGGGGTGAAAGTGAGGTGGGTGAGTTGCGCGGTGAGGTGGGTGAGTCGCGGCGGGCGTTACCGGTCCAGGTACTCGGGGAACAGCCGACTGTGGGGCGGGTCGACGTCGTAGAGGTCACAGAAGTTGCCCCCCATGACGAGATTGAGTTCGTCCTGCGGGAGGTTGTTGAACAGGGCGTACTTCTGCATCTCGCGCAGCGTCGTCCCCCAGTAGTCGGGCTGGTGGGCCGGCAGGCCGCGTTTCTCGTACTGCTCCCAGCGCAGCGGCGGGAAGTCGATGGAGGTGTCCGAGCTGTTGTGGTTGGCGTTCGCGACCATCGAGGCGCCCCAGTCGGTGCCGAAGATCAGCTGCTCGGGGCCGACGTTCGGGTCGTTGAACGCCCGCTTGAGCAGGTCCTCCCACCAGAGGCCGACCTCCAGGTAGACGTTGTTGAACTGGGCGGCGACGATCAGCGCGCGCTCGACGTTGTACCGCCAGTGGCCCTGGACGCCGCCGTGCTCGAAGATCAGGTCGACGTCGGGGAACTCCGGGATGATGTCGGCGGCGTACATCGGGTCCTGGTACTCGGGGAACTTGTCGGCCTTGCGGAGGCCGCCGCCGGAGTAGCCCGCCGCCGCACCGGGGTGCCACCGGATCGGCACGTCGTGTTTGTCTGCCACCTCGAACACCTTCCGGAGCTGGGGTTTGCGCTCGCGCCACGTCATCGGCTCCTCCTGGTTCGGATCGTACGGGAGGAACTCGCCGATACCGCGGAAGCCGTCCTTTTCGAGCCAGTAGTCGATTTCCTCGCAGGCCTTGTCGATGCTCCACTCCTCCTCGCCACGGAGGGCGTCCTTTTTGGTCTGCTGGGCCTGCGCGCAGGCGACGAACCGGTCGGGATGATCCTCCATGATCATCTCGTTGATCCCGTTGGTCATCCCGAAGGCCGGCAGCAACACGCACATGTCGACGCCGTACCGGTCCATGTCGTAGACGAGGCGATCGGAGTTGTCGAAGACGACGACCTTGTCGTCGTCGGTCGCCTCATCGGCCGGGACGGCCGTGTGCATCAGCATCGCCAGGTTGGTGTAGTCGGCATCGTCGTCCTGTGCCTCGAAGTTCACCGCGTGACGCTGTGGGTGGACGTGTGTGTCGACTACGAATCGGCCGAGTTCCATACCATTGAGTCCGGAGGACCAATATTAAAGATACTCATTGGCACCCGCGGGGAGTCGCCGCAAGCGGGCGAAAGTCGCGAATGCCGAGGGGCGGTTCGGGGCGAACCGATGGGGCTGAGTGACCGGGGGCGACCAGGGCCCGCCGGGGGAGGTCAGTCGTCGACGGACA
>Ga0207720_100734_pt1 | contig 17482 bp, 18 predicted proteins | sample A23P2SouthBayCA_2_FD_187751 | JGI IMG/M metagenome (GOLD analysis project Ga0207720, IMG submission 187751) | Aerobic enrichment media microbial communities from Eden Landing Ponds, California, USA - A23 E3 (2) (SPAdes) | ecosystem: Environmental > Aquatic > Marine > Unclassified | place...
GGCGGCCGCGGCGGTGCCGTGGCCCGTCCGCCGCGCGTCGCCATCGCCGAACGATCGGGTCGCAGCCACCGTAGAACGGAGGGCGGGGTGGTCAGTCCGGAAGCCGGTCACGTCGACGACGCCGACCGAGACGCCGTCGCCGGTGTAGCCGGTCTCGTGGAGGCGGGAGATGGCCGCGTCGGGGACGCTCGCGTTGTCGTCGGCGGGGGCCCCGTCGGCGGCCACGCCGGAGGGGGGCGCCGTCGCCGCGAGCAGCCCGATGCCGACGGTCAGCGCGACGACGGCCAGGCTGGCGAGGAGGAGGGCACGTCTGCTGGAGGGCATCGTCCGGTCGTCGCTCGGTCCGGATCGACAAAACGCTGGCGAAGCCCCGTCTCGCGTGGGCGACTCCGGCGACAGTGGGGCGAGGGTCCGAGCCGTCGCGGACGCCAGACGGCCGAATGGACGCGCTTTTGCCCCGCGAGCGTCGAGTGCGGGTATGATCTTCGAGACCCTCCCGACCACGCCCCGGTCGGAGGAACTCATCGACAAGGCGTTCTCCAGGGCGGCCCGCACCGGCCGGGCCAAGGAGGGCCTCGACGCACAGGAGTCGATGCTGGTGACGGCGTCGAACATCCTCTCGGACAACCTCGAAAACGTGGTCACCGACTGGCCCGACTTCCGGACGGTCGATCCCTTCTACGTCGACCTGGCGGACGCGGTGCTGCGACGCGAGGTGTCGCCCCGCGAGTCCGAGGCCGGCGACCTCCAGGAGGGCGTCGACGCCGTCCGGGCGAGCCTCTCCGAGCTTTCCTGGGCGAGCCGACGGATCGACGAACTCCGCAGCGAGTACCAGGCGAAAGTTCGCAACACCGACCCCGACACGGCCCGAAAACACCGCAAGCAGGCGTTCGCGCGCATGGCCGACGTGGTCGAGGAGGTCGCAGCGGACCTGCGCCGGGTCGGCGAGGCCCGCGACGCCCTGAAGGATCTGCCCGACGTCCGCCCGGACGAGCCGGCGATCGTCGTCGCGGGCTACCCGAACGTCGGCAAGTCCTCGTTCGTCAACGCAGTCACGCGGGCGACCAACGAGATCGCCTCGTACCCCTTCACCACCCGCGGGGTCCAGATGGGCCACTTCGAGCGCGACCGCCTGCGGTACCAGATCATCGACACGCCCGGACTGCTCGACCGGCCGATGGCCGACCGAAACGAGATCGAACGCCAGGCGGTGTCGGCGCTCGAACATCTCGCGGACGCGGTCCTGTTTCTGGTCGACCCCAGCGGCGACTGCGGCTACCCGCTGGACGCACAGCTCGAACTCCGGAACGAGCTCCGCGAGCGCTTCCCCGTGCCGGTGATCACGGTCTGCAACAAGGCCGACCGCTCCCGTGACGTCGACGCCGACGCCTACATGAGCGTCACCGAGGGTGAGGGCGTCGAGGCGGCGCTCGACGCCGCCGTGGCAGCCGTCGACTGGAAGCCCGACCTCCCGCCGTCGCGCCGCGAGGAGTAAGTCACGATCGGCGCGCGGTGCGCGTCGGCGCGATCAGTTCGACGAGTCGGCGGTGTAGGTGACGCTGACGGTCGCAGATACCGTCACCGGCCCTGGTTCGAACGAGGTCGCGGCGTCCCCGCCCCCCTCGGCGATCCGGTCCTGGAAGACCGGCGAGAAGTCCCCGCCGGCGGCGGCGCGGTCGACGCCGGTGACCGTCAGGCCGGCGGCGTCGGCGATGGCGTCGGCGTCGGCGCGGGCCGACTCGACGGCCTCGCGGAGCGCCTGCTCGCGGAGTTCGGCCCGGGTCTCGTCGGTGAGCGTGAACCCAACGCCGTCGACGCGGTCGGCGCCGCCGGAGACGGCGACGTCGACGACCTCGCCGGCGCGGTCGGGCGCGACCTCGATCCGGAACGCGTGGACGGCCTCGTAGCCGACGAGTTCGCGCGTGTCGTTGACCCGGTCGTAGCGCGGCGAGACGCGGAAGGACTCGGTGGTCACCGCGTCCTCGGGGACGCCGGCGTCACGGAGCGCGGCCCGCATCGACTCGGCGTCGGTCGCGACCTGACCCCGGACCGCGTCGGCGCCGTCGCCACGGGCGGTCACCGACACCCGGACGACGGCGAGGTCGGCGTCGGCGGAGGCGGTGCCGGTCCCGCTGACGTCGATGGTCGGGCCGTCGGCGTCGTCGGTCCCGTCGTCGGCACCGCCAGCCTGGAGCGGGGCCGCACAACCGGCCAGAAGGACGACGAGGACGAGTGCGAGCACGAGTGGAACGGATCTGGAACGCATACGACCCAAACGGCCTGCAGCGGCTTGAACGTGCGTTAAGCGCAGAGAGACGTTTCACTCATGGGCAACGAGAACAGCGCCCCGGGGGGATCGGCGCCGGTCAGGCGGCGGAACCCGGAACGGACCCCCCGCGGGAGACACCCACCGCCGGCCGGCGAAGGAGCGGGTCGTCGACGGGCGACGTCGCCGCCCCGGCCACCGAGGATTCGACGACCACGAACCGGGCCTCGACGACGATGCGGTCGGACTCGTCGGGGGTGAGCGGGGGGAACACCACCGGCCGCGACACCTCGTCGTTCACCCGGTCCGCGAGGTCGGCCGCGATCGGAGGGGGATCGACCCCGGGCGGGACCCCGACGGTGACGATCACCCGATCGGGGTACCGGACCGGGAACTGGTCGTAGGTGAACTCCATCGAGACGAGCCCCAGGTCGCGCTCTTCGAGCGTCGACGTGACGACCGAGCGGGTGTTCTCCTCGTAGCCGGCAGCCTGGACCGAGGAGAGCGTCACGCCAAAGAGGAACGCCGACAGGAGGACGATCCCCAGGCCGAGCACGGCCAGGCGGGTGACGGTCGCCGCCCGCACGTTGTCGAGGCGGAACCACCGCTCGGGCCGGTACCCCTGGAACCACAGCACCCCGAGAGCGGCGAAGTTGATCGAGATGAAGTTCAACAGTACGAGCACGCCCGAGCCGATCACCGCCTCCGGTTCGCCCCAGGCGATGCCGATGCCGAGGACGGCCGTCGGGGGGACGAGGGCGGCGGCGATCATCACGCCGACCAGCGCCGTCGACACCCCCGAGGACAGCGAGAGCGCGCCCGCGACGCCGGCGCCGAGCGCGATGGCGAGCGACAGGATATCCGGGGCGAGTCGCTCGCGAACCTCGCCGATCCGGAACACCTCCTCCGGCGAGAGCGGGACCACCCCTGTCACGTGCAGCGCCGTGGCGAACAGCGCCGCCACGAGCACCGCGAGGATCCCTCCGGCGGTCTGCAGGACGACCCCGCGCCGGAACAGGTCCTCGTCGTCGAGCACCGTCCCTGTGCTGGTCGCCATCGCCGGACCGATCAGCGGGGCGATCACCATCGATCCGACGACGACCGCGGGCGAGTCCAGCAACAGCCCCGACGTCGCGACGACGGCGCTGATGGCGGTCATCACGACGAACATGCCCGGCTTCGGAGCCAGTTGCCGGGCGCGGGCCGCGAGTTCCTCGCGGGCGATCCGGTCGGTGTCCTCCTCCTCCTCGTAGGCCTCTTCGAGCGCGTCGAACCGGTCGGACACCACCGTCTCGGCCTTGACGACGACGGTGTAGGCGTCGCGCTCGATCCCGGCCTCCCGGAGCTGTTCGAGAACGGGTTCGACCGCGACCGTCGGCAACGGGAAGGTGACGACCCCGACGAAGCCGCGCTGGCTGGTCTCGTCGGTGAGGGCGTAGTCGATACCCTCGGAGTCGAGGACGTCGAGCACGGCCTCCCGCCGACCCGAGGGAATCATGACTTGGACCAGGCGCACAGCGGTGGGTTGCACCCCGCCGGCAAAAAGGCGGGGTTCGCCCGAGGCGGGGGTGGTAGCCGGACGGGACCGGCGGATCGGTCGAGGATTTATAGCCGAAACCGGCACCAGACACCCCGTGACGTAAGACTTGCCGCGGGGCGCCAAGCGGTCGTGCGACGCACCGCTCCGCGGATCGTATCGCGTCGCCTGTTCGCTCCCGTTCTCGGTCGGCTGCGACGCTCAGCCGCCGCCGTCAGCCCCACGTAAGCGACCGAGCACCGGGATCTCGTCGATCCGCTCGGCGTCGAGCAGGGACCAGTCGATCCCGTCGGGGCGCGCGCCCGTCGCGTCGGTCCGGATCGTTCGCTCCGGAGTGACGACCAGATCGAGGGGCACGTCGTGAGCGTCGACCGCCACGTCGTCGTCGACGACCTGGCGCTCGTGGACCGTCGTCGCGACGGGCGTCTCCGCGTCGACCAGCCCGAGTGCCCGGAGGACCGCGTACTCCAGGTCGCTGTACCCCTCGCCCTTGCCGACCCGGGCGCCGGCCGGCGTGACGGCGACGCTGCCCGAGACGACGAGGTCGATCGGGGGAACCACGTCGGGAGCGACCTGGCGGGCGTACTCGTCGACGTGCGAGAGCGTCGCCGCCGCGTCCACGTCGTCGATTTGCGCCGGGTCGAGTTCGAGGAAACACCGCTCGTCGCGTAGCCGCGGCACCGCCATGTAGACGGTTTTGCCCGCACGGAGCGCGCGTCGCCGCACCGGCAGCTGCGGCGCGTCGGGGTTGGCCTTCAGCACTGCGGCCGCCTCCCACTCCGGCGTCGCCGCGAGCCGATCGGCCGCGGCGTCGGCGCCGGCGAAGTTCGGAATCCGGCCGTGTGGCGGGAACGGGAACCGGGCTGCCCCGCGTTCCTCCAGGTCGTCCCAGATCCGCTCGCGGAGCGACTGCTTGTCCATGCCGGGGAGTCGCTCCGCCGAGCAAAAGACCCCGGCGGTCGCCCGCCGACGGGCGCCCAGGCGCCGCGAGCCGGGCCGCCCCCGTGCGAGGCGCGCTCACGCCACGCTTAACGGGGCGGACCGGCTACGTGGGCCCATGTTTGAGGACCGGCCGGATCGCGACGAAATCGTCCTCGTGGGACGGTCGAACGTCGGGAAGTCGACGCTGATGCGGGAACTGACGGGCCACGACGTGTCGACGGGGCGAAAGCCGGGCGTGACCCGGCAGCCGAACCACTTCGACTGGGCCGCCGAGAAGTTCATGTTCACCGACCTTCCCGGCTTCGGCTTCATGGAGGGGGTCCCCGACGAGCACCGCGAGCAGATCAAAACCGACGTGGTTCGCTACGTCGAGGAGTACGCCGCCCGGATCCTCGTGGCCGTGCTCGTGGTCGACGGCAAGAGCGCCGTCGACATCATCGACCGCCACTCGGGCCCCGACGAGATCCCCCACGACGTCGAACTGTTTCACTTCCTCCAGGACGTTGGGATCCCGACCGTGGTGGCGGTGAACAAGATGGACAAGGTCGACGACGAGGACGAACGCCTGGACGCGCTGTGTGACAGGCTGGGGCTGTTACCGCCCTGGAAGCAGTGGCAGGACACCGTCGCGCCCATCAGCGCCAAACGCGGCAGCATCGAACCGCTGCTGGAGGCACTCCGGACCCACCTCCACGACCACCGCCGCGACGACCTGCTCAAGTTCGTCACCTGAGGACCGACGCCCGCCGCGGCCGGGCACGCCGACTGCCGGCGCCGCCGCTCGCGGCGCATAGAGCGGGCGGTTCGGTGGTGAGGATCGTCACACGGGGCTCGGTGGGGGTAACCCTCGTCATCACCGCCCGCGTCCGGGTAGACGGGTGCGCTACTTGCGTGTCACGGTCGACCTGCGTCTCCTGGCCGGGGCGGAGGTCAGTCGACGGCGTCGACCCAGGCGGCCCGCGCGCGGTGTTCGGCCGCCACCCGCCGGATCGCGTCGCGGTCGAGCGGCCCGTCCTCGGTAAGGACGGCGGTCACGCAGTCCGCTGGCGTCACATCGAATCGGGGGCTGGCGACCCGGAGCGCCGCCTCGCCGTCGTACACCGAGGCCGGGTCTGTCGCCTCGCCGTGAACGGTCCGGTCGGGCCGGACCTTCGCCCGCGTCGCGACGACGTACACCGGGACGCCGGCCCGGGCCGCGGCGACCGACACCGTCCGCGTTCCCGTCTTGTTGACCACGCGGCCGTCGGCGAGCACCGCGTCGGCACCCACGAGCACCGCGTCGATCCCGTCGAACCCCGACGGGAGGACCGTCGGGTCGAGGCCCAGGTCGGCCGGCGTCGTCGTGGCGTGGCCGTCGGGGTCGCTGTCGGCACCACCGTCGGTAGCGTCGTCGTCAGCGGAGGCCGGAGCACAGGCCACCAGCGCGGGCAGGGCGGCGTCGGTTGTCAGCGTCACGTCGAGCCCCGAAGCGGCCAGTCGCTCGGCGACGCCGACGCCCTCGCGTGCGGGCCGGGACTCGCCGACGATCACGGACGGCGCCGCCAGATCGAGCGTCGCTTCGACCGTCCCCGACCGCGACAGCGTCGCGACCACCGCGTCGTCGACCAGTCGCTCGGCGCCCGCGGCCGCAGCGGCGTCGGCGGCCCGCAGCGCCGACTCGATCCCGTCGAGGGCCGCCTCGTGGACGGCCGCGGGACCGTCGGATTCAGCCATCGCCGCGTCGATCCGGACGATGACGGCCGCCATCCCCGGCCGGACGGCTCTGAGATCGCGGGCGATCTGGCGGACCCGCCGCCAGCCGTCGGTCGCGTCCCCCTCCGCCGTTGCGTCGCCGTCGGCGGCCGCGTCGGCCGTTCCCGCGGCGACCGCCCCCGACACGTCCCGGAGGGCCTCCAGGGCCCGGATCGAGAGGGTCGCCGCCCCGTGGTCCGTGTCAGTCCGGATCGTCTCGACAGTCGGTCCCACGCCGCGATAGGCGGTCCAGAGCCCCGGGACGGTCTCCCGGCGGAGCATCGCCGTCGGCGGCGCCCACTCGGTCGCCGCGAGTTCCTCGTTCGGGTCGATCGCACGGTCCGACAGCGAAAACAGGAACGGGTGAACCGTCCACTCGCGGTCGCCGTCGACGACGTCGAGCGGGGATCCCCTCCTGACGAGTCGGGCGTCCGTGCGGCCGACCTCCTCGCGGATCTCCCGGCGAGCGTCGTCGAGGGCGTCCGCGGGGTCGCCTTCGACGTAGCCCGAGACGCCGGCCCAGCGTCCCTGATACGTTCCGACGGCGTCGCTCCGGCGCGTGAGCAGGATCTCGGCGTCGTGTCGCAGCAGGCACGTGACGACGTGTGGCACACCCGAACCAGGGTCGCACGACCCAAAAGTGTCCGTTCCCCGTCCCTGCGGGAGCCGGCACACCGGCGACACCCCGCCGGGGCCGCGTTCGTCGACGCGGGCGTGGAGTCTCCGCACCGACGCCGCCGGAGGCCGGACGCAACGGCTATGGGGGGCGGGTGGGATCGGAACGTATGGAACTGGCCGTCCTCAGCGACACCCACATTCCAGGGCGGGCGACCGAGGTGCCCGCCTGGATCCGGGAACACGTCGAGGCCGCCGATCACGTCGTCCACGCCGGCGACGTGGGGTCGGCCGACGCGCTCGCCACGGTGACGGAACTGGCCGGTGGGAGCCTCACCGCGGTCGCGGGCAACGTCGACCCGCCCGGACTCGACCTCCCGTCGGTCGCGACACTCGACGCCGGCGGCGTCCGGTTCGTCGTCATCCACGGCACCGGCCCGCGGGTCGGCTACGAGGAGCGCGTGGCACAGGCAGTCCGCGAAGAGGGCGGCCGCGAGGCGGTCGGGATCGCCGGCCACACCCACGACCCCATGGACGAGGTGGTCGACGGCGTCCGCCTGCTCAACCCGGGGAGTGCGACCGGGGCGCGGCCGGCGACCGCCGCGTCCTTTCTCGCGGTGACCGTAACCGACGGGGACCTCGACGTGACGCTCCACAGCGAGTGATCGCCCGGGAGAGTGCTGCGACGGCGGGAGCCACGCGGTCGGGGCGGCGGGGCGACGACTCCAGGGACGGACGACTTTTCACCACCCCAGTCGTGGAAGGGGGTATGGAGCTGTTCGCCGTCCCCGACCTTCCGGAGATCCGTCCGGACGACGATCTGGGGACGCTGATCGAATCCCGGGTCGACCTCCAGCCGACGGACGTACTCTGCGTGGCGAGCACCGTCGTCTCGAAGGCCGAGGGGCGCGCGGCGTCGCTCTCGGCGTTCCCGGCCGGACCCCGCGCCCGCGAGGTCGCCGCGCGCCTGGAGCGGATCCACGGCGAGGAGAAGGACCCGCGCTTCGCGCAGGCGGTCCTGGAGGAGTCGACGGAGCTCGTGATGGAGGCGCCCTTCCTGCTGACCGAGACCCGCTTCGGCCACGTCTGTGTCAACGCCGGCATCGACCGGTCGAACGTCCCGGACGAGGACCTGCTGTTGTTGCCGGAGCGGCCGGCCGAGAGCGCCGCCCGGATCCGCGAGGCCGTGACCGCCGGGGGAGTCGTCGTCACCGACACCTGCGGCCGCCCGTTCCGCCACGGCCAGCGCGGAGTCGCCCTCGGGTGGGACGGGCTGCCGGCGAGCCGCGACTGGCGCGGCGAACGCGACCGCGACGGCCGCGAACTCGGCGTCACCGTCGAGAGCGTGGTCGACGAACTCGCGGCGGCGGCCAACCTCGTCGCCGGTGAGGGGGCCGGGGGAACCCCGGCGGTCGTCGTCAGGGACTTCGACTTCGGCGACCACGCCGGCAGCGAGAGCCTCTTCCGGGACCTGGACGAGGACTACGTGCGCCAGGCGCTCCGCGGGTGGTCCTTCGACGGGGAGTGACCGGACGCCGGGGCGGTCGAACGGTCCACCGTCCGGCGAAACAGCGTTCGGAGCCGCTCAGACTCGGTCCTCGGGCGGCTGGGCGAACGAACTGTCACCGTCGCCCGCGACCAGGTCGACGAGCGCGCCCAGGGTCAGGTAACCGAGGGCCCCGACCGAGGCGAGGATGAACAGTCCGCCAACGGCGGCGACGACGAAGGAGATCGGGTCCCGGAGCGCGACCTCCGTGAACGCGACGGCGAACAGCCGCAGCAGGCTTCCGAGCAGTTCCGCAACGAAGTCGACGAGCGTGACCATACCGATCGATTGGCGGTCGCCCTACTTGTCGGTCGTGGTTCGGGCGGCGTGGAGCGTCGGAAGCCCCTGCCGGGGAGCGTCGTCGGGGAAAACCGCCGTCGCAGTCGGATGGGTTTTTGCCGCCGTGGGTCGCAGGTGGAGACATGACCCCGGATCCGGAGTCGACGCCGGCGTCGGACTCGCCCCTCGACATCGACCTCGTACTCGTCCCGGTCGACGGGAGCGAGGAGTCGCTTTCGGCGATCGACTACGCGTTGGCGATCGCCGATCGGTACGACGCCGCCGTCCACTGCGTGTACGTCTTCGGCGAAGAGATCGCCCGGGCCATCGAGACGGGCACCGTCGACGAGGAGGCGGTGTCGGCCCGGAGCGGGGAGTTCACCGAGGTCGCACGGGAGATGGCCGCCGAGCAGGAGGTCGAACTGTCGACGTCGATCGCGTACGGCTTCTCGACGCAGGTGAAAACGCGCCACCCGGGCAGCGTCGTCCTCGACACCGCCGAGGACCTCTCGGCGGACTTTCTCGTCGTCCCCAGGGAGCCGCTGTCGGGCGATCCCGGCGAAGTGCTCGAAAAGGCCGCGGAGTACGTCCTGCTGTACGCGAGCCAGCCCGTCCTGTCGGTGTAGGCGGGGTTACCGCCGTCAGTCGGCCGGAAGCGGGAGTCGACGCCGCCGGTCGGCCGGGAGCGGGGGTCGACGCCGTCGGTCGGCCGGAAGCAGTCGCGATCGCTACTCGTCGCCGTCGAGGCGAAGCACCATCTCCAGTTCGAAGCTCTCGGAGCCGGCCGTTTCGAAGCCGATCTTCTCGTAGAGGCCGACCGCGGGGCGGTTCCATCGCTCGACCGTGAGCCAGACCTTCTCGACCCCCTCGCGCTCGCCGTGCCCGAGCAGCGCCTCGATCAGGTGGGTGCCGATGCCGGCGCCCTGGTACGCCTGGAGGACGAAGATCGCGAGTTCGTAGGCGTCGTCGTCGGGGACCAGGGTCGCGTGGCCGATCACGCGGTCGCCATGCCAGGCCAGCACGTTACAACACGGGTCGCCGAGGATCGAGTCGAGCCACGAGCGGATCCGGCCCTCCTCGCTCGGGGGGATCCCCTGTGCCCGGTCGGCGGGGTCGAAGGCGACGTACATGTCCACCAGCGCCTCCCGCTCCGCGTCGTCGCCGCAGTGGGCGCGAACCTCGATCCGGCGCCCCTCGCGGTCCTCGAAGGTGATCGGGGGCGGCTCGTAGGGGCCGGCGGGCTCGTCCGGGTAGCGGTGGCCCCCGATCATCGGACGAGCGAGACGGTGGTGTGGGCGTTCAGCAGGACGAACTCCTGCATGGTTCCGATGCGGATCTTGCCCATCGGACTCTTCTTGCCGCCGCCGAGGGCAATCTCGTCGAAGTCCTCAACCTCGGCGAGTTCGACCAGCCGCGGACCGGGATCCCCCTCCACGTGCCGGACCGTCGCCGTCCGGTCGGCGTCCGTGAGGATCTCGCGGATGAGCGCCTCGACCCGGTCGGGGTCCCGCTCCGAGGCGGGATCGTCGACGATGGCGATCGTCAGGTCGTGGCCCGTGCGATCCGCCCGGGCGACGGTCTTGCGCACCGCCTCGATGGAGTCGTCGGTCCCGCCGACGCCCAGCAGGAGTTTCATGGACGGGACGTTGGTGGCCCGGTAGAAAAGCGTTCGCTCGCCGTCGGCGGCTCCGTCGCCCACCGAGGGAGCGACTCCCGCAGCGGTCGGATGGCGACCCCGGCGGGCGCCGGGGCCGCCGGTCGGGCTGGCGGCGCAAACGGTGAACGGGCGTTTTAGGGTCACGCCACCGTACCCTCGGCTATGTCGTTCGATTCAGCCCGAACCGCGGTCGTCGTGGTCGACATGCAAAACGGGTTCTGTCACCCCGACGGGAGTCTCTACGCCCCCGGGAGCGAAGCCGCGATCGACCCCTGCGTCGACCTAGTCGAACGTGCGGGCGAGGCGGGGGCCGCGGTCGTGTTCACCCGCGACGTCCACCCGCCCGAACAGTTCGAGGACGCCCACTACTACGACGAGTTCGAACAGTGGGGGGAACACGTCGTCGAGGGGTCCTGGGACGCCGACCTCGTCGCGGAACTCGACGCCGATGCCGCCGACCTGGTCGTCACCAAGCACACCTACGACGCCTTCTACCGGACCGAACTCGGCGGCTGGCTCGACGCCCACGGCGTCGACGACCTCGTCATCTGTGGCACGCTCGCGAACGTCTGCGTACTCCACACGGCCGGGAGCGCGGGGGTCCGGGACTACCGGCCGGTGCTCGTCGAGGACGCAATCGGCGCCATCGAGGACGACCACAGGGAGTACGCGCTCGATCACGCCGACTGGCTGTTCGGCGAGGTCCGGGACCTGGAGTCGATCACGTTCGAGTGACGGGGGCGGCGGTTACTCCACGACGAACTCGAAGCGGGCGCCGCGGGAACAGCCCCCGGCCGGGTCCGTACCGCCACCGCCTGCTCCGTCGTCAACGGTGGGGGCGTCGCCGATCCCGTCGGCGTCGGTGGCGTCGTCGCCGTCGGTGGCGTCGTCGCCGTCGACCCCTCCGTCATCCCCCCGGACGGCCGTGTCGGCCGACGGGGACCGTCCGTTGCCGTAGGTTAGCCGCGGCGTGAGGTCGTGTTCCCGGGCCACCTCGGCGACGACCGAGAGTCCGATCCCCGTGCCGTCGTCCCCCGAAACGCCGCGCTCGAAGGGGTCATCGAGGGACGCCGGGATGCCGTCGCCGTCGTCCTCGACGTAGAAGCCGTCGTCGACGGTCCCGACGGTGACGGTGTCGGCCCCACCGTGCTCGATGGCGTTGCGAAACAGGTTCTCGAACAGCTGGCGGAGCCGGCCGCGGTCGGCGAGCAGCCGACGGTCGTCCTCGACCTCAAGCGTCGCGTCGCCGGTTAGCGTCGTCCCCCAGGCCTCGCGGGCGACGGCGTCGACCGAGACGGGTTCACGGGAGAACTCCTGACGGTCGTCGCGTGCCAGCGAGAGCAGATCCGCGGTCAGTTCGTCGATCCGGTCGAGGGCGTCGGCTACCTTGTCGAGCTCTTCGACCTCACCGACTTCGTCGCGCGCCAGATCGAGGTTGCCGCGAGCGACCGCGAGCGGGTTTCGGAGGTCGTGGTTGAGCACCGAGCCGAGTTCCTCCAGGCGTTCGTTGTGATCTGCGAGCTCCGCCTCGCGTTCGGCCCGCGCGAGCGACGCCGCCGCCGTCGTCGCCAGGAGTTCCGCGAAGTGGAGTCCCTCGTCGTCCAGGGCCGCGTCCGCCGAGAGGCCCACGGTGAGCACGCCGCGATCGGCGATCGGGACGAACGCGCCGCCGTCGGGGATCGACGGGTCGTCGTCGATCCAGCCGAAGATTTCGTCGTACGCGTCTGCGCCGACGACTTCGACCGACACGTCGCCGTCGATGACCGAGCAGTTCTCCCCGTCGTCGAACGCCGCGGGATCGGCAACGACGACGGTTTCCCCCCTCCGAACCGCCTCCCCGGCCGGGCGCGCGTCGATGGGCAACTCGGGGAGACGATCGAACAGGTCTTCGGTGGCGTCGGTGTAGGCAGCCGGCCGGAGGGTGTCGTCCTCGCGCAGATAGACGACGGCGTACTCGCGATCGAGGGTTCGTTCGGCGGCGTCGACGGTGGTGTCACAGACCTCGCCCACCGACTCGGCCGTGATCAGCTCGCGCGAGGCAGCCTGGAGCGACTCCAGGGACGCCTGACGGCGCCGGTGATCGGTCACGTCCGAAAGCACCAGGAGGCTGCCGCTCCCGTGTAGCCGACCGTCGAGGCGGTGACGCCGGCAGTCGTAGTAGCGACCGTCGATCATGGCGACGTCCGAGTCCCGATCGGCCACCGACGGGAAGACGTCCGCGAACCGGTCGCCGACGATCTCCCGGGGCGGACGGGTGTCGTCGACGCCCGCCTCCCCGGCAGCCAGATTCCGTGCGGCGGCGTTGGCGTCGACGATCCGGCCGTCGTCGTCAACGACGACGGCCGGCGAGCCGAGTTCCTCGAACAGCGCCGAGCGAGCCACCGGCGAGAGGTCGAACAGGCCAAAGCCGTACAGCGCGCCGAACAGGACGACGCCCTCGGCGACGACCGCATACGGGGTCAGGTCGACGGCCGGAACGGGACCCAGGCCGAGGACGTACAGCGCCGTGGTCGCGGTCGGAAGCCCAGCGCCGACGACGAGCAGGCCGACCTGCGTCCGGTGGAGCCGTCCGACGCCGAACAGCACGTTACCGAGGACGGCGAAGCTGGCGCCGAGCACCACGACTGCGTAACCCAGCGAGAACAGCACGCCCGGCCCGTAGGCGGGAACCGGCACGGCGGCCCCGAGGACCGACGTCACCTCGACGGAGTCGAAGACGAGACGGTGGAAGGGGTTGGTCGCGATCAGCGCCGCCGCCGCTACCGCGGGGACCGCGGCTGCGACGGTGACCCGGCGGATCCGACCCGTGGACCGGCCGGCATACGCCAGGGCGAACCGCAGCCACACGACGGGGACGAGCACTGTGACGACTTTCGAGGCGAGGAACCACCGCGGCGTGTCGGCCGGCGGCGCTACGATGGCGAGCCCGTAGAGGGCGATCCAGACGGCGTTCAGGCCCATCACCCAGGCGAACGACGCCGCGCCGAGACGGGGGCGCCGCCGCCACGCCAGCCACGCCAGCCACGCGGACACGCCGAACGCGAGGACGGCCCCACCGGCGAGAAACGCCATCGGCTCGACGGCCATAGCGGAAGATGTCACCCCATCGTACAAAGGTGTTTCCGATTACCGTACGGAGTCGATCGCAATATCCCGGTTTGTGAGAGTGAGATCGGCACAAGAGCCAGTGACACGACCGGATCCGATCTCGGACGGCGACGACGGGCGGGCAAACCTGGCGCGTCGCCGCGCCCGACGCCGATTGCGCCGCCGAGACGTCATCGCGTGGCCGCCTCGCCCCGCCCGTCGGCGACGTCCGACCCCTCCGCGTACAGCGAGTAGGCGACGACGAGTAGCCCACATGCGGTGAAGGTGCTCTGGATCACGACCCCGTAGCGGATCGGGAGGTTCGACAGCTGGTGGACGACGCCGCCCAGCAGCGTCCCGACCGTGATGACGCCAAACCCCCCGGCAAGCGCGCGGAGGGCGGGCGACCCGGTCCGTCGGGCGGCGCGGTAGGCGAGGCCCGTAACGACCGCGCCGGCACCCAGCGAGACCGCGTTGGCGACCGCGATGAACGTGATCGTGGAATCCATCGTCAAATCGGGGGGCGGGGAGTTAACCGAGCACCAGTCGCAGGGCGCGGTTCCGGCTGACGAGGTCGGTGTCCTCGAGGTAGGCGTCGAGCCCGAGGATGCGGCCGGCGCCGAAGGCCCCCAGCCCGAACAGCAGGGCCGCGTAGACGATGTGGTCGTCGACGACCCAGCCGTGGGCGATCGGCAGCCCCGCCAGCAGGCCACCCTGCAGCGAGGCCAGCCAGTAGAACAGCATCATGACGGCGCCCCAGAAGGCGCTCCAGCGGACGAACGCGCCCAGTATCAGCGCCAGCCCCGTCAGGGTGAGCCCCCACATGTTGAGGAGGTCGATCAGGGGGTTGCCGGCCATGGCCGCGAACAGCCCCGCGAGGGGGTTGCCCGCAGGGACGGCGTTCGCGAGGTACCCCGCCGCGGTCCAGTTGTTCGACGGGTCCGCGTCGAGGTAGGTCACCAGCTTCGTCATCCCGCCCTGGAACAGCGTCCAGCCCATCACCAGTCGCAGGACCAGAAGCGAGTAGCCGACCCAGTGCTCGGCGTACTCGAACTCGACGTTACGTCCCAGGATCTCCGTGCGGAGCGTGCGCGTCGTGGTGGACATTTGCCCTCACCTCAATTGAGCGTTCGCCAGGAGCGTACTTGAACGCCGAAGGCGATTCCCGTCGGCTGAAAACCGGACGGTGCCGGCGGCGGCGGTGCGGGGCGATCACCCCCCCGTCAACACCGTTGGGTCGTCGGCCGGTGTCAGGTCGACCGCGACCCGGTCGTCGATGCCGAACTCGTGATCCGGACACACCAGCTTCACCCCCAGCGAATCACGCCCGAGAAACAGCGACAGGCCGGTAATCCGCCGCCCGTTCGCCCGGATCGCCAGGTCGGCCCACTCGACGGTGCGACCCCGAACGGTCCCGACGCGCTCGTCGAGGAAACACAGGGGGCAGGGGGAATCCGTCCCGATCGGGCGATCGCCCGTTGCGAGCGCGCCGCCACCACGGTAGTGGACCAGCCCCCCGTCGAGGGCGACGGATCGGGCGTCGTCCCCCGTTCCGACCCGGGCCGCCAGGCCGGCGTAGCGCTCGCCGGGGGCGGGGTGGTCCGGGGAATCGAGGACGACGTACGTCTCGCCGGCGTCGACGACGCGGCCGGTCCCGTCCCAGGCGACTCCCTCGACGGGGACGTCGACCCCGAGCGGGAGCGACCCGCTCGCCCGCGTGAGATTCTGGTCAGGCCGGCGAACGCCCAGGTGAACGTGGTTGGCCACCCAGGGTGCGAAAAAGCCCGCACGCACCAGCCGGCCGATCGGGTCGCCGACGGCGACGCGGTCGCCGGGGTCGACCTCCGGGTCGACGTGGAGGATCCGCGCGACGCGGTCGCCGACGTCGACGAGGACGAGGTGGTCCTCGGCGTCGGCGTACGGCTTCGGGGGCGCCCGTACCGACCGGACGTCCAGTACCTCACCCGCGACCGGCGACGGCGCGACGTCGTCGGGGCCGTCGGGGTAGAGATCGATCGCACACCCGGCGTCGTGGGCCGGGTACGGCGAGTTGTACAGCGAGAACCGCGGGAACGGGTCCAGGGCGGCGGCCGACAGCACGACGTCGGGGGCCGACTCCATGCGGCCACCTGGGGTCGTTTCGACTTAGGCACGGCGCTTCCGGGGATCGACCGGGGGCGGTCCGCTCGGGGCAGTTCGATCGGAGGGAGTCCGATCGGGGGGCGGGCCGTTTTTGCCCGCTCGCGCCAAGGCCCCCGTATGCGACTCGTGCGCGGCCGCGGCCCGGACCCGGACGCCGACCGCACGGCGACGGACGCGATGCTCGACCGCGCCGCGGAAACAGGCATTCCGGCCCTCCGTGTCTGGCGCCCCCACCGGCAGGTGGCGTTCGGCCGGCGCGACGCTTCGGCCGAGGGCTTTGGGGACGCCCGGGACGCCGCCGAGCGCCGGGAGTACCGATCCGTCGTCCGGAGCGTCGGGGGTCGAGCGGTCGCGTACACGGGCCGGACGCTCGCGTTCGCCCACGCCGTCCCGCTTGACGACCCGCGGCGCGGGCTGACTGACCGGTACGAAGGGACGGTCGAGACGGTGCTGGCGGCGCTCGGCCGGGTCGGCGTGCCGGCCCGCCGCGGCGAACCGCCGCGCTCGTTCTGTCCCGGCGACCACTCGGTACAGTGTCCGGCCGCGCCGATCGGGGACGGTGCCGCCGAGGGCCCCCCGGGGAAAGTGGCGGGCGTCGCCCAGCGGGTCCGCTCGGACGCCGCCCTGGTCGGGGGCTGTGTCGTCGTCGCCGACCACGACGGGATCGCCGAAGTCCTCGCGGCGGTGTACGACGCCCTCGGCGTCCCCTTCGACCCCGGATCGGTCGGAAGCGTCGCGCTCGCGGGCGGCCCGGCCGCCCCCGACGTCGTCGCCCGGGCGCTCGAAGCTGCCTTCCTCGACGTCGATACGGAGGCGGGTGTCGAGGACGTCGGGGCGAAAGTCCAAGCGGCAGCGACGAGTGTCGAGGACGTGGCCACCCTGCTCGACCGCGGGACCGCCGACCGCAACACGTAGGGCAACGGCGGGGCCAGGTGGGGACATGCTCATCAGGAACGCTCGCCTGGCGGACGGGCGGGACCGCGACGTGCGGATCGACGGCGAGCGGATCGACGCGGTCGACTCGGGGCTGACGGCCGACAGCGACGAGACGGTCGTCGACGCCGACGGCCGGCTGCTGTTGCCGGGTGCGATCGACGTCCACGTCCACTTCAGGGAGCCGGGGTACTCCCACAAGGAGACCTGGCGAACCGGCTCACGGAGCGCCGCCGCGGGCGGGGTGACGACCGTCGTCGACCAGCCGAACACCGATCCGGCGACGACCAGCGGCGCTGCCTTCGACGGGAAGGCCGCGCTGGCGGCGACATCGCTCGTGGACTACGGCATCAACGGCGGCGTCACGCCGGCCTGGGAGCCCGAGTCGCTGTTCGAGCGGCCGCTGTTCGCGCTCGGCGAGGTGTTTCTGGCCGACTCGACCGGCGACATGGGGATCGACGGTGACCTGTTCGCGTCGGCGGTCGACCGGGCCGCGGCCGCCGACGTCGCGGTCACGGTCCACGCCGAGGACGCCGACCTGTTCGACGACGCGGCACTGGAGGGCGCGGGCGACGGCGTCGGCCGCGATGCACCGGCCGATCGCTGGAGCGCCTACCGGACGCCCGAGGCCGAGATCGCGGCGATCGAGCGCGCCGTCGAGGTCGGCACCGGCCGCGGGGCGACGATCCACGTCGCCCACACCTCGACGCCCGAGGGCGTCGACGCAGCCACGGAGCGGGGCGCGAC
>Ga0207720_100735_pt1 | contig 17430 bp, 20 predicted proteins | sample A23P2SouthBayCA_2_FD_187751 | JGI IMG/M metagenome (GOLD analysis project Ga0207720, IMG submission 187751) | Aerobic enrichment media microbial communities from Eden Landing Ponds, California, USA - A23 E3 (2) (SPAdes) | ecosystem: Environmental > Aquatic > Marine > Unclassified | place...
GGATAGCATTCACGAGATCCGGGGGAGACGGCGAGTACACCGCACGAGATCGGCAACGACACCGCACGGCCACACGGGGTTCGATCCGAACGCGACCGATCGACGGGACGTTCCGGTCGAGCCGATCGGCCGTGATCGGGCCTCGGAGGCCCGATCACGGCCGGAGTCGGAAGGTTGAAACCGTGTGACGACCCAACTCGCACAACCAACAGTGAGTACACGGAACCGAACGCGGCCGTTGCTGGCAGTCCTGCTCGCGTTTCTCTATCCCGGGCTCGGCCACGTCTACCTGCGCGAGTGGCTCCGCGCGCTCGTCTGGTTCTTCCTCAACGTGACGAGTTTCACCCTGCTGATGCCTCCCGACGCCATCCCCGAGTCGTTCGGCTGGTCGGAACTGGTCGCGGCCGCCGAGAACGTCTCGCCGGAAGCCGCGCTGGCGCTCGCAGCGATCACCGTCTTCAGCATGGTCGACGCCTACTGGATGGCCAAACGCCAGAACACCGAGGCCGAAGTCGAAGAGGGCACGACCTGCCCCAACTGCGGCCGCGACGTGGACCCCGACCTGGAGTTCTGTCACTGGTGTACCGAGCGGCTCAAGCCCGAGGCCGGGGAGACAGAGGAGACCGCAGACGACTCCGGGGCGAACGCCTGAGCGCTGGCGCCCGCCGACCGTCGGCACCGACGAGCGGCCCGCTCACCCCGTCGGCGTCCGCTCGTTCGTCGGCCCGCTGACGAGTTCGTCGTAGAGGCGGACGAGCTGCTCGCCGACGGCCTCCAGCGTGAACCGCTCGGTCGTCGCCGCCGCGCCCGCGCCGATCCGCTCGCGTTCTCCCTCGTCCTCGCAGAGTTCGGTGATGGCGTCGACGAACTCGTCGGCCGTCTCGACTTTGCGGCAGTCCTCGCCGTCGTCGAGCCACTCGTAGGTGGGGATCGACCGGACGACCGGCGGCTTGCCACAGTGCATCGCCTCCAGTAGCGCCATCCCCTCGTTCTCGTTGCGCGAGGGCCAGAAGAACACGTCGCCGGCCGCGGGTGCTCCGCGCGGGTCCTCGATGTACCCCGTAAAAGTGCAGTTGTCGGGCGAGTTCTCGACGAGTTGGCGGGTCTCGCGGGGCTGGAGGAACCTGTCGAGGCGTCCGCCGGTCGGGTTGAGGTAGCCGAACCAGGCGAAGTCGTACTCCGGGAGTCGCCGTGCGACCTCGACGAACGTGTCCAGGCCTTTGCGCTTGATCACGTGACCGAACATGAACACGACCGGCGGGTCCAGATCGTAGCGGTCGAGGTACTCCGCTCGCAGGTCGGGATCGTCCCAGCCGGCGAAGCGCTCGCCGTCGAAGCCGTTCGAGACGACCGTCGCCGGCGTATCCGTGTACTCGGCGATCACCTCCCGATTGTGCTCGGAGGGGCAGACGAGGTGGTCGGCCTGGTCGTAGGCGTAGGCGAGGAACGGTTTCAGCGGCCGGGCGAGCGCGTTCGAGAAGACGAAGCTGTCCCGGAAGTCAGCGGCCGTGTTGTGAGTGTGAAAGAGGACCGGAGTCCGCCGGCGGCGGGCACGCTTGGCGTAGTAGATCGAGCGGGGGCCGGCGTTGTTGAGGTGCAGGAGGTCACAGTCCAGCGTCGGTTCGGTGGTGTAGTCGATGCCGTGGTCGTCGAGGATCGCTCGCTGGTTGCTGACCGACTGTGCGAACCCACCGGTGACGACGCCCTCGCCCTCGAAGTAGTGGCTGACTCTCATATGTCGTCGGGGTGCGGTCGACGCCGCGGTCGCTCGACTGCGACCGCGGGTACCGGTCGCGTCACTTCTCGATGATGCTCTCTTCGATGGCTTCGCCGAAGTGACGCGCTTTGTCGCCGTAGCAGACGCGCACTTCGTCGCCCTCCACCAGGTCCGTGACCGCCTTCCGGCCGTCGGCGGTGGCGACCTTGATCGTCTCGGCGTTCTGCAGCAGCGTCTCGATGCGGTCGACGCCGTCGTCGGTGTCGACCTCGGCGCTGACGCGGAACATCGGCCGCTTCTCGATCTTGACGCGGCCGACGATGGCCTCGCGGGTGCGGCCCTCGGTGTCGACGACCTGCACCTCGTCGCCGCTCCGGAGTTCGGAGAGGTACTTCGTGCCGCCGTCGGGCGTGCGGACGTAGGCGTGGACGGCCCCGGCGTTGACGCGGAACGGCCGCGAAGCGACGTACGGCGACTCGGCGGTCTCGGCGTGAACGAAAAAGAGGCCGCGGGACATCGACCCGACGAGCATCCCCTCGTCGTGCTCCATGAGGTTGCCCGTGTCGATACAGACGCGGTCGGCGGAGCCGGTCCGTTCGATCTCGGTGATCTCGGCCGTGGTGAGATCGAGCTGTTCGCGACTCATCTCGTCGCGGACCTCGACGGTCTCTCTGATCTCGTCGACGTTGTCCGTGTCGAGCAGCACGGAGTCGGCGCCGATCTCCAGCGTCTCGTAGGCGGTGCGGGCCTCCTCGGCCGTGGTGACGCCCGCGACGAGGTTCGTCTCGTCGCCGATGCGGGCGATGAGATTTTCCAGGGGGATGATCTGCCAGTTCTCGCCGACGACGATGGTGTAGTCGGCCGCCGTGGCGACCGCCTCGGCGAACTCCTCGTAGCGCTCGTCGAAGATGCGGACGTAGCCGGCGCTGGCCTTGCCGTCCTGGCGAAGCACCGAGAGGTCCGCCGACCCGGACAGGTCGCCGGGGATGTCCATCGAGCCGTCGCCTTCGCCGTCCTTGCCGACGACGGCGGCGTCCGGTTCTTCCTCGTCGTCGCCCTCGGCGTCCATCACGTGCACGTCGCCGTTGGTGAACGCCGCGATGTTGACGGCGCCCAGATCGCGGACCCGGGCCACGTCGGACTCGTCGACGAGGACCCAGTCGACGCCCGCCTCCAGCCCCGCCGTGATCCGGCGCTTGCGCGCCTCCCAGTCGCCGACCTCGTCGTCGGCCTTCAGCCACACTTGCCGTGTCATGTATCCACGCTCGCCCCCGTCCGATTTGAACGTGGCGGAAGCGGCGCTACTCGGTGGACGGTCGAACCACGCCGCGAGTCGTCACTCGGCGGAATCGATCACGCCGTCGACCAGCACGACGACGCCCTGGGGCCCGATCACGAACCCGACGAACAGCGCGACGATCCACAGCGCGACCGCGCCGAGAACGGCGTCGCCCGAACCAGCGCTCCTCGCCCGGGCGACGACGGTTCCGAGACCGACGATCGCTGCTCCGACGGTGAGGCGACCGGCGGCGCGGAGCCGGAGCAGGATCGACTCGCTTACCTCCATGCGACCGAACCGATCGCGGACTCTGAAAGGCCATTCCGGCCGCGCAGGCCGCCCGGTCGGAGGCGCCACGTCGGACTCGGCACCACGCCTCAGCGGACGGCGCCGGCACCCCCGTCGTCCGCGGGCTCCTCGGTCGAGCGCTCCCCACAGCCGACACAGACGTAGTCGTCCCCCCGCTTGACGACCGCTGCGCCGCACTCGCACTCGATTCGAGTGTTCCGGTCCGCTCGCGGGAATCGTGACATACGATACCATGTTTTGCGCCAGAGACTATAATTATTTACCGCCCACATTACGTCGGCACGGACCGATAACCTCAGGTGGCGCAGTCGGCTCCGTGACGGGCGACTCAGGCCACCTGCCAGCCGCCGTCGACGTGGAGGAGTTCGCCGGTCGTGTAGCCGGCGGCGTCGCTGGCGAGGTAGCAGACCGCTGGCCCCACGTCGTCGGGGACGCCCGCCCGGTTCATCGGGATGTCCTTGAGGAAGCCGCCCTCGCCGCCGACGGCCGCGGACTGTTTGGCCTCCTCGGTCCACCCGTCGAGGAACTCGGTGGCGATCTGGCCGGGGGCGACGGCGTTGACGCGGATCCCCGACTCGGCGAGATCGAGGGCGGCGCCGCGGGTGAGCATCCGGACGGCGCCCTTGGTGGCGTCGTAGCCCACCTGGCCGTGCTGGGCGAGCGAGGAGCTGATCGAGGCGGTGTTGACGATGGCGCCGGGGTCGTCCCGGTCGAGCATGTCTCGCGCGGCGACCTGCGTGCCGAGGAACACGCCGCGGACGTTGACGCCGAGCATGGCGTCGAGATCCGCGACGTCCAGATCGGCGATCGACCCGCCGCGGAACAGCCCGGCGTTGTTGACCATCACGTCGACGCCGCCCAGATCGCGGGCGGCCGCGACGACGCTCTCGACCTCGCTCCGGTCGCTCACGTCGGTCTCGACGAACTCGGCCTCGCCCCACGAGTCCTCGATGAGTTCGTCCGTCGGCGTCTCGGCGTCCAGGTCCTTCGGCTCGCGGCGCACGTCGGCGACGACCACGGTCGCGCCGGCCGCGGCGAATTCGAGCGCGGTAGCGCGGCCGATGCCGGAGCTCCCACCCGTGACGATCACCACGTCGTCGCTGAAGTCGAAGGTCGCGGTTCCCATGGTCCGAGTATCGACCGAGAGCGGCAAAACCCCACCGGCGAGCGGGGCCGGAACCGCGCATATCCCGCGGCCGCCACACCGACCTGCGAGAATCGCCACAAGGCACTTTCGTGAGGCGTCCCCACGGACGAGTATGCAGGAGGCCTGGATACAGCTCCAGTGTCCCGAGTGCGACGAACAGTGGGAAGCCAACCCCGCCGACCTCCACGAGCCCGAGGAGGCGTTCGGCTGCAAGGGCTGCGAGGCGCGGCGGCCCCTCTCGGAGTTCACCAAGACCGCCCGCGACTTCGAGATCTTGGAGGAGTTCCACGGGAACTGAAAGCGACGCCGACCGCACCAGTGACTCGCGCACGATAGCCGTTCCCACACGACCGAAATCCGTAAGCGCGCTCGCCCGCCCACGTCGCTATGGGCGAGTTCGACGCCGTCTGTTTCGACCTCGACAGCACGCTCTGTGTCTCCGAGCAGTCCGACGACGAGATCCACGCGGCCGTCTTCGACCGCGTCGAGCCCGACCCCTTCTTCTCGCCGGCGGACGTGCGAGCCGTCGACGGCGCCGATCTCCCGACGGCGGGCTCCGACCGAGCGTTCTACGAACACCTCTACCGGGCGGTTTGCGCGGACGTAGGCGGGGACCCCGCACACGCCCCAGAACTGGCCGCGGCGACCGTCGACGTGGTCGACGAGACGGCCGTCACCTTCCGCGAGGGAGCGCGGGCGGCCCTGGATCACGTCCGCGACCGCTACGACGTGGGACTCGTGACCAACGGCGGCGAGGCGACCCAGACCGCGAAACTGGAGCGGCTGGGGGTGGCCGACGCCTTCGACGCGACCGTGTTCTGCGACCCCGAGAACGGGGTCGACCCGAAGCCGGACACCGAGCCGTTCGAGCGGGCGCTCGCGGATCTTGACGCGGCGCCCGGGCGGACGCTCTACGTCGGCGACAGCCACGGTCCGGACGTGGTGGGCGCTCATCGGGCCGGCCTGCACTCGGCGTGGGTGCCGCTGGTCCGCCACGGCGAGGCTCCCGCCGAGAGTCCCGACCCCGCGCCCACCCACCGGCTGGACGGGATGGCCGAGCTACCGGACGTGCTCTGAGGAGGGTCGGGGTCCGTCGCCCGCGCCGACGAGTTCGAACCGCACCGCGAGCGCCGGCGGCCCGTCGTAGACGAAGCGGTACTCACCCGCCGGGAGCACCTCGCAGACGACGAACTTCCCGGTCGAGCAGCCGGCCCTGCTCGCGCGGAACGACCACTCGAAGCCGTCGCCGGGCGCGTGGGGCAGCGCGGTCGCGTTGAACCCCGCTCGGCCGCTCCGGAACAGCGTCACCGTCCGCCAGTTCCCGTCGATCCGCCGCTGGAGCGCGTAGCGGTTGCGAGTGCCCGTCGTCTGCCGGTCGTCCGCGACGTTCGTCGATTCGAAGCCGATCGGCTCGCCACGCTCGACGGCCGACCGGTTCGCAGTCAGTTCGAACCCGCCCGCGCCGGCGGGGAGCGCGCCCGCGGAGCCGACCTCCGGCGTCGTCTCGTCCCCCGAACAGGTCGACCGTGTTTCGACGGGCGGCGAGTCGGTCACGTCGTCCTCAGGAGCGGCGCCGGCACCGAGACACGCCGGGATCACTGCCACCAGGAGCACCGCGAACAGTGCCAGCGAGCGGTTGCGACCGTCCATACCTCGCCGGAGCGGCGCCGCCCACCTGAAGCCACCCCGAGCTAAAACGTCGATTTACGTGGCCCCGAGCTTCAAGGTGGCAGCGGCCATCGCGACGGATATCGTGATCGAGGAGGCGAGGGCGTGAGCATCTTCCCGCTGCGGTCGGAACCCGACGTGGACGACCGGGAGCCGAAACTGGTGGACCTCGCCGAGGCCGACGCCGAGGAGGTGTTCGACGCCCTGGGCTCGGAGACGGCCCGCACGCTGTTGCTGGAACTCCACGACGAGCCACGTCCCGCCTCCGAACTCGCCGAGGCGGTCGACACGACGGTCCAGAACGTCCAGTACCACCTGACGAAGCTCGAAGCGGCCGACCTCGTCGAAGGCGTCGACACCTGGTACTCCGAGAGCGGGTCGGAGATGACCGTCTACGCGCCCGCCGACGAGGCGCTCGTGCTGTTCGCCGGCGAGGAGCCGGAGTCGTCGCTTCGCCGGCTGCTGGAGCGGCTGGTCGGCGTGGTGGGGCTGCTGGCTGTCGGCGCCGTCGCGGTCGCGGTCGCCGTCGGCGGGCGCGGTGGACCGGAACGAGCGGCCGGCAACGCGACGACGAATACGAGTGTGCCTGTCGTGGACTCGGTCGGAGCGGGACCCGACCCGGTCGTCGCCGCGGGCGCTTTCGTCGCCGGTGGGCTCGTCGCGCTCGCTGCGCTGTTGATCGTCGAGCGGCTGTAGGACGGCGTGGTCGAGGCGCCCGGCCGCTCAGGCCTCGACGGGGAGGCCGGCGCGCTCGGCGGCCTCGTCGGCGGAGACGTCGTCGTGGAGGACGGCGGCGACGGCGCTGGTGATCGCTTCGGGGTCGTCGTGCTGGAAGATTGACCGACCCATCGAGACGCCGTCGGCGCCGGCGTCGACGGCGCCGCGGACCATCGAGAGGGTCTCGCGGTCCGTGCCCTTCGAGCCGCCGGCGATGACGACCGGGAGCGAGGTGGACTCGACGACGCGGTCGAAGGTGTCGGCGGAGCCGCTGTAGGCGGTCTTGACCACGTCGGCGCCCAGTTCCTCGGCGAGGCGGACGGCGTGGCCCAGATCCTCGGCGAACAGTGCGGGGTCGTCGTCGCGCACGTCGTGGCCGCGGGCGTAGGCCATCGCCAGCGTGGGCAGCCCGTAGCGCTCGGCCTCGCTGGTGACCTCGGCGAGCTGAGATATCTGATCGGGCTCGTGCTCGCTCCCGACGTTGATGTGGAAGGAGACGGCGTCGGCACCGGCACGGATGGCGTCCTCGACGGTGCCGGTCGTGCGTTTGTCGCTCTCGTCGGGGCCGATGCTGGTCGAGCCGTTGAGGTGGGCGATGTATCCCGCGTCGTTCTTGTTGGGGTGGACGCGGTCGGCGACGCCGCGCTGCGTGAGCACGGCGTCGGCGCCGCCGCGCGTGACGGCGTCGACCGTCGATTCGATGTCGACGAGGCCTTTGACGGCCCCCAGTGTGATCCCGTGGTCCATCGGGACGATCAGGTGTCGCCCCCCTGTCCCGATGCGGGCGAGGCGCGCGTCTTTCCCTGCGGTCATGTTGTGTGAGGGTGTGGCAAGTACGGTTATGTGCGTTCCGGTTGCGGACGGTACTGCGAGTTAGTCCGAGCGCTCGGGAGCGGCCCGCTCGGCGCCGGCCAGCGCGCCCTCCTTGAGTTCGCGGGCCTTCGATTCGAGCCGTTGGGCCGTCTCGGCGACCGACCGGTCGCTCTCGGCCCCCTCGGCGACGATGTCCACCAGCGCCGAGCCGACGATGATCCCGTCGGCGCCCGCCGAAACGATGCGCTCGGCGTGCTCGCCGGTCTTGATACCGAAGCCGACCGCTTTCGGCACGTCCCAGTCGTCCACCCGCGCCAGCGACTCTTCGGTCTGGTCGGACACGTCGTCGCGCGCACCGGTCACGCCCAGCCGCGCCTGCACGTAGACGTACCCCGAGACGTTCTCCTGCATCCGCTCCAGGCGCTCGCCTTTCGTCGTCGGTGCGATGATGAAGACCAGGTCCTGCCCGAACTCGTCGCAGGCCTCACGGAGCGGCCCGGCCTCCTCGGCGGGCAGATCGACGACGACGAACCCCTCGATACCCACCTCGTCGGCCCGCTGCGCGAACGCCCGCGGCCCCGTCTCGCCCGTCTCGGGATGGGTGTACTGGGCGATCAGGTTGTAGTAGGTCATGCAGACCAACGGCACCTCGACGTCGAGGTCCTCGACGAACTCGAAGTACCGGTCGGGGGTCATCCCGCCCTCCAGCGAGCGGACGACGGCCTCCTGGATCGTCGATCCCTCGGCGATGGGCTCGGAGAACGGCAAGCCGAGTTCGATCACGTCCGCGCCGCCGCGTTCGAGCGCCTCGACGTACTCCAGGGACTCCTCGTAGGTCGGGTCGCCCGCGGCGACGTAGGGCACGAACGCCGGCTCGTCGGCGAAGACGCGTTCGAGGCCCATCTACATCCCCCCTCCGCCGGCCGCGTCGCGCAGCACCGACATGTCCGGCGCCACGTCCAGGTCGCGTTTCTCCGTCTCCTCCAGCACCGTCTCCAGATCCTTGTCGCCGCGGCCGGAGACGTTGACGACCACGAGGTCACCGAGGTCGTCGTGGTGTTCCTCCAGATAGCCGAACGCGTGAGCGGTCTCCAGCGCCGGGATGACGCCTTCGTCCTGGGAGAGTCGGTGGAACGCTTCGAGAGCCGCGTCGTCGTCGACGTTGACCGCGTCGACCCGGTCCTCGTCGACGAGGTGGGCGAGTTCGGGGCCGACGCCCGCGTAGTCCAGCCCGGCCGAGACCGAATGGGACTCCATGATCTGGCCGTGGGAATCCTGCAGGAGCTTCGTGCGCGCGCCGTGGAGGACGCCCTCTCCGCCGGTCGACAGCGACGCGGAGTTGGGCGCGACGCCTTCCGCCTCGTCCACGGAGAGTGACGAGCCGCCCGCCTCGACGGCGTACAGTCCGACCTCGTCGTCGCCGACGAAGTGGTGGAAAGTGCCCATCGTGTTCGACCCGCCGCCGGCGCAGGCGAGGACGGCGTCGGGCAGACGCCCGGCCTTCTCCTGGACCTGCTCGCGGGCCTCCTCGGAGATCACGGACTGGAAGTCCCGAACCATCCGCGGGAAGGGTGCGGGGCCGACGACGCTCCCGATGACGTAGTGGGTCGTCTCGACGGTGGTCGCCCAGTCGCGCATCGTCTCGGAGATGGCCTCCTTGAGCGTGCCGCGGCCCGTCGTGACGGGGGTGATCTCGGCGCCGTTGATCTTCATCCGGAAGACGTTGGGCCGCTGGCGCCGGATGTCCGTCTCGCCCATGTAGACCTCGCAGGGCATGTCGAGGTGGGCGGCGGCCATCGCCGTCGCCGTCCCGTGCTGGCCGGCGCCCGTCTCCGCGACGATCCGCTCTTTGCCCATGTACTTCGCCAGCAGCACCTGTCCGAGGGCGTTGTTGAGCTTGTGTGCACCGCCGTGGAGCAGGTCCTCGCGCTTGAGATAGACCTCGGTGTCGTAGCGCTCCGAGAGGGACTCGGCGTGCTGAAGCGGGAGCGGTCGGCCGCCGAAGTCCTCGATCCGTCGCCTGAACTCGTCCATGAAGCCGTCTTCGTTGTCGAGAACGTACCGCTCGTAGGCGTCGGTCAACTCTTCGATCGCCGGCATCAGCGACTCCGGCACGAACTGTCCACCGTACTCGCCGAACATCTTGTCTGTACTCATTGGTGTGTCTCCGTCTCCGCATCCGTCGTCGTCTCGGCCGTCGCGTCCGATTGCGCCGTCACGAGGGTCCGAGTGTTCGCCTCCACGTCGCTGCCGCCCGCCGCGTCCACGATCGCCGAGCCAACCAGCAGGGCGTCGGCGCCCGCCTCGCGCATCCGCACTGCGTCGTTCGTCGTCGCTATGCCGCTCTCCGCAATCAGGGTGACGCTTTCCGGCACCTCGGGGGCGACCGCCTCGAACGTCCCCAGGTCGACCTCGAGTTTCGCCAGGTCGCGGTTGTTCACCCCGACGATCTCGGCACCCGCCGCCAGCGCCCGCTCGACCTCCCCAGCGGTGTGGGCCTCGACGAGCACCTGAAAGCCCCGCTCGCGCGCCGCCGAGAGCAAGTCCGTCAGGTCGTCTGTCCCCTCCTCGTCGAGAAAGCGGACGATCAGCAAGACGACATCCGACTCGACGGCGTCGAGCTGGGCCTCGCGGACGACGAAGTCCTTCCGGAGGACCGGCACGTCCACCGCGGCGCGGATCCGGTCGAGCGCGTCGGTCGACCCGCCGAAGTGCTCGGGCTCGGTCAGCACCGACAGCGCCGCCGCGCCACCCGCGACCATCGACTCGGCCAGTTCGACCGGGTCGTCGTCGCGCTCGCCCTCGGTCGTCGGACTCGTCGGCTTGACCTCCGCGATCAGCGGGACGCGCCCGTCGGCTTCGGCGGCCTCGAACGCCTCGGGCAGCGAGCGAGCGTCCACCTCGACGCGCTCGCCACCCGCCTCCTCGCGCGCCGCCGCCCGCTCCCGGGCCGCGTCGAGTATCGACCGCACCTTCGGTGCGATATCTTCACCAGTACTCATTACTGTCCACTAACGGACAGAGTTGTACATAAGGTTTGCGTCACAGTGGCGCGGTCGACCGGTACTGTGGCGTGGCCACGCCGCTTCCGCGACCGGAAGGTTCTCGGCGCGACACGCCGACTCGGGAGACAGCCATGACTGATCCCGACGGCCACCTCGGCGACGGGGATCGACGCGCGGTCGCGGGCCGGGCGACCCTGGACGATCCGGCGCCGGTCGTGCTCGCGACCGACGTCGGTACCGACGTGGACGACACGTGGGCGCTCACACAGCTCCTGCGGACGCCCCAGCTGGACTGTCGGCTCGTGTTGACCGAGACCGGCGACCCCACCTATCGCGCCAGCGTCGCCGCGAAACTCCTCGAACGGGCCGACCGGACCGACGTACCGATCGGTCTCGGTCCCGACGGTCGCGAGATGGACGCAGGCGAGCGAAATCAGGCGCCGTGGGTCGACGAGTACGACCTCGACGGGTATCCCGGGACCGTCCGCGACGACGGCGTCGAGGCGTTCGCCGAGGTAGTGAATCGAGCGGACGACCCCGTCACCGTCGTCTCGATCGGTCCGACGCCGACGCTCGCGACGGTCGTCGAGCGCTACCCCGATATCGCACGGGCGTGTCGGTTCGTCGGGATGCAGGGCAGTTTCTACGAGGGCTACGACGGCGGCGAGCCCGACGCCGAGACGAACGTCCGCGTCGACCCCCCGGCGTTTCGGACCGTCCTCGCGGCGCCCTGGCGCGACGTGCTCCTCACGCCGCTGGACACCTGCGGGCACGTGACGCTGGACGGGGAGCGCTACCACCGCGTCTGGTCGGCGACCGACGACCCGCTCGTCCGGGGCGTCGTCGAGAACAACTGCGTCTTCGCCGCGCGCGTGCCGTGGATGCCCTACGACGACTTCACTCGTCGCTCCTCGACGCTGTTCGATTGCGTCGCCGTCTACCTGGCACACGACGAGTCGCTCGTCGAGACCGAGTCGCTGCGGTTCGGCGTGACCGACGACGGGGTCACCGAGCCCGGTTCCGACGGGGAGTTCGAAGCCCGGGTGGCCCTCGAGTGGGGCGATCGTGACGCCTTCGAGGCGTACCTGACCGAGCGACTGCTGACGAGGTAGTCCCGTCGCCGTCGGCGCGCTCACTACCCGTGTGGCATCTCGACCGCCCGGTCCCCGGAGCGACGACCCCGTCAGAAGAAGCTCCCGAGGACGACCATGTAGAGGATCACGGTCGCGGCGTAGGTGACCCCCAGTGCGACGACCGCCTTGGCGTGGAACAGCCACAGGTCGTCGCGTTCGGCCTCCAGGGCGGCCTCGTAGCGCTCGCGCTCGCCCGGCGCCGGATCGTGGCGCTCGCCGACGTGGAGGTCCCTGGCGTGTTCGCTGCGGAACGGGCACTCGCAGTGGGGGCAGGTCGCCGCGGGCTCCTCGCCGTCCGGCACCGCGGTGTCGCGGCTCGGGTAAAGAGCGGGCGCGCGGTCGGCGTGCGGTGGGGCGGTGGTCTCCGTCGGCATGGTCTCACACGAACGGCGGCGGCCCGTACGGTTGCGTGATAACCCATAGGGACGTCATCGTGTAAAAGACCATCACCACCACGGAGGGGTACTGGCTCCGGATGGCCGCGAGCACGCCCGGGAACAGCTCGAAGGCCAGCGAGTGTGCGACCCAGATAGCCAGCACGTGCCCGGCGAGGACGAAGAGGAGTTTCGCGGAGCCGAACCAGCCCGGCAGGACGAGCGCGAGCGGCGAGGCCGGCGGGGCGAACGGGCTCGTCACGACGGCGGCGAGCGCGGGCGCGAGCCCGAGGAAGTAGCCGAGGAAGTGCGCGAGGTGGTAGCCGGCGGCGATGGGCAACAGGGCGGGCGCGAACCACCGCTCGATGGCCCGGGCAGTGACGTAGGTGTCCGCGGTCTCCCGCACCCGCCGCGCGGCCAGCCGGTAGACGCCGCGGAAGAGGCCGAACCCGACGAGGAGGGCGCCAGCGTAGACCGCGAGCCCGGGGACGCCGAGCGCGACGACGGGCTCGACCGCGGCCGCCCACGTCGGCGTCGCGACGAGCCCGTCGTAGGTCGTCACCCACAGCAGCGCGACGACGAACGCGACCTCACCGGGCCGGTCGGGCAGGGGGGCCTCCGTCGGCGCCGTCCCCGGGAGCCGAAGGGAGAGCGAGCCGTCGGCGTCGTACTGGATCGGTGCGATCCGTCCGTAGGCGGCGAAGACGCGACTGATCGGGTCGACCCGGTCGAACCACGCCGTCCCCACGAGCAGCGACCCGGCGACGGTCACCAGCGTGTACGCCAGCACGACGCCGGCGAGCAACCGCGGGCTCTCACCGACCGGGCTGACCACCTCCAGCCAGACCAGCCCGAGCAGCCCTGCGACCGCGGGCCAGACACCCCACGACGCGGGGACGGAGACGCGGCCGACGAGCGGGTCGCCCTCGCCTTCCGCACCGCCGTCACGTGCGGCGTCGCCGTCGCCGCCAGCGCGTCGACGGTCGCGAATCCACCGGAGCGCCGAAAGCGGCGCGCGCCAGGGGTTCAGCGCCGGCCAGGTGTTCCCGACGAGATACGTCGTCGCCGTGTAGCCAGCCCACCAGCCGACCCACACCACCAGCAGCGCGAAGTTCCGGACGCCCTCGCGAGGGCCGACGAACCCGGTGGCCAGCACGACCAGGAGGACACCCACCGAGCACGCGCGGACGAGCGGGACGACCGCCCGGCGGAGCTCGGCCGGCGTCGGGACGGCCAGGCGCCACCAGTTCACCCCACGCATCGCGTCGTGGTCCGTGAGCAGCGTCGTGAACAGGAAGGAACCGCCGACGACGACGCCACCGGTGAGGACCGTCAGCCACGTCGGCACCGTCGCCGAGGCGACCGACCCGCCCAGCGACCCCGAGTGGGCGGCGGCCCGTCCCGACGCTACTGCGGCCGTGACGGCCGCTGCGATGGAGGTTCCGAGCGGACGCCCGCGTCGGCCGGGCCGATGCTCCCGCATGTGTTGCCCACCTTTCCGACCCGAGCCTGATAACTGCTCGCTCGACTCGAAGCTGTGGACCGCTCGCGTGCGAGAACGCGTCGTTTTTTGCGGTCGACACCCAAGGGTGACCATGCCCGAGAGTGACGAGGGCGGATACAACCGGAAGCGGGCGGCACTGGCGGTGTTGCCCTTTCTCCTGCTCGGACTGGCGGACGTTATCCTCCTGTTGCAGTGGGGTATCAACCCGCTGTGGGGCTTCATGATCCTCCCACCCATCCTCTTCATGAGCGTCCTCGCCTGGATCGCCTTCCGCTCGGGCTTCGTCGGCAACCGCGTCGCCGACGAGGACCCCGCGGCCGGCGACCTCGAGTACGACTGAGGCCGCCGAGGGGTCTCCGGTCGGCCGCTCGCCGCGAGCGGCGGTGTCGAGAGGGGAACACGCCGAGTAGGCACGCCATGGCGCCGGTGTCGCCACTCTCCGAGTAGCGTCACCGGCCGAGAGCGGCCGGTTTACGCGAACAGGTCGTCGACGGCGCCGCGCGCGGCGAGGGCGGCGTCGTCGGCGACGCGGTCGGGGTCGTCCGACGCGTCGGGCGCATTGAGGTACACGTCGACCTCCAGGATTCCGTCCTCGAACGTGACGGTCACGTCGAGGTCGTCGACCGCCGACCGGTCGAGTCGAGAGAAGACGACGCGATCGGCGGCCTCGGCCGCGGTCTCGACGACTTCCTCGTCGGAGGGGTCATCGGACCCGGCGTCGGCGCCCGCGTCGTCGGTCGGCATCTACGCGCCGCCGGCGCCCGGACCGCCCGGACCGCCCATGCCGCCGCCCTGGAGCATGTTCTGGAGCTCCGTCTGGAGTTCCTCGAACTGCTCCTGGACGCGCTCTTCCTGCTTTTCCAGCGTCTCGACGCGCACTTCGAGGCTGTCGACCTTCTCGTCGAGGTCGTCGTTGGCCTCGTCGTACTCGGTCTGGACGAGCAGCTCGCCGACGCGGCGGTACATGCCCGCGTCCTCGTCGATGTCCTCGAGCTCGTCGAGGGCCGTCTGGGCCTCCTGGAGCTGTGTCTCGGCCTGCTGTTTCTGCGCGGCGACCTGCTGGGCCTTCTCCTGCAGATCCTGCAGTTCCTCGAGTTTCTCCTGTGCTTCAGGCGGCAGATTACCCTGCATACCTCCTCGTGGGTGACCCGTGGTGAAAAACCCCCGCTTTCCGGTCGGGCCGATGGGAGTCGACCGCCGCCGTGGCCGACCCCGGCCCGTGGGACCGTCGTCGGTCGCCGCCTCGACGCGGCCGTCAGTTGTTTCGACCGTCGACTTCGGTGACGTGGTCGAGCCACTTCTCGACGGTCGGCTGGCCCCAGTAGCGGACCGTGTCCGAGCGGTCGTCGTAGTCGACGACGCCCGCCGCGTCGAGCCGCGGGAGATGTGTCTCCACGAGTTCGGTCGCGAACTCGTCGTGGCTGCGCCCGCGGGGCCCCCCGAGCCCCACCGGCTCGCTGGCCGCGAGCAGCATCGCTAGTTCGTCCACCGTCGCCGTGCTCACGTCACACTCTATGAAGAACTGACACACCTCGCGGCGCCGCCAGTCCGAGAGCGCTTCGAACACCGTGTCGATGAACGGCCGATCCCCCTCCAGGTCGTCGACCGCAGGCTTCGTGCGACCGCGTCCTCCGTCAGTTGACCCGCTCCGTTCACTCATACCCGTCACCTTACTAATGCCCACTCTGCATAAAGAATGTCGGCCCTAGAAGCCTAGGGTTCCTGTTGTTCGATTCACGTGTTGTCGCAACTGTATGTGTGTCGGGGAGACTGGTCGGCGGTCTGGAGTCCGGTCACTGCGAGTCGAACATCGCTTCGAGGACGCGGCGGTGGCCTTTACGCAGGTGCTGGAGGAACGTCGTCGAAGCGATGTCGAGCGACTCGGCGAGCGTCTCGGAGTCCGCGTCGCGGGGCCACTCGTAGTAGCCGTTGTAGTAGGCGGTCTTGAGGACCGCCCGCTGGCGGTCGGTCAGCCTGGCCCCGACGTCACCGTGACCTGGCCACCAGGGGGCGTCGGTCCGGTGGCGTTCGCGCTTGGCGGCCAGGCTCACGTCGGGGAACCGCGCGTTCATCGCCTCGGTGACCCGCCGTACGTCCAGATCCGCCGGGGCCTCGACGAGCATGTGACCGACGCCGTCCTCGACGATGCCGCGTTTGCCGCGCGCGCCGGCGTCGGCGAGATACCGGAAGACGGAGTCGGTCAGCGTCAGCTCGAAGTGTGGACCGTCCTCGTGGTCGAGTTCGCGGATATCCTCGGCGTTGGACAGCTCGCGGGCGGCCGCCGCACCGACCGCCGGGTCCGCCCCCTCGACGGTGAGGTAGCTGACGACGCGGTCGTCGCCGGTCCGGACCGCGTGGTCGATCTCGAACCGGCAGTCGTGCTCGCGGCTGGCCGCGAACAGCGGCGTCTCGCCGCGGACCTCGAACTCCAGTTCGAGGACGGAGTCCGACTCGAGGAGCCGGCGATACTGGGCCGCCGCCAGGGCGAAGCCAACCGCCCCGCCGAGCGTCTCGAAGCCCGACAGCTCCCGCTTGCTGAAGGCGTTCGGACGCCCGGCGTACACTGCGAGCAGGCCGTGAGTAGTCGACCCGTGGGTCAACGGCACCGCGACCATCGACCCGAAGCCGCTCTCGACCGCAGCCTCGCGCCAGGGCTCGAAGACCGGGTCGCTCGTCACGTCGTGGACGACCTGCACCTCGCCGGTGCGGTAGGCCTCTCCGGCCGGGCCGCCGCCCCGGTCGTCGGCCGCTACCGTGACCGTGATCTCGTCGAGGTAGTCGTCAGCGATCCCGGCCCAGTGGGTCGGCGTCACCTCCCGCCCTGAGGTCTCTCGCTGGCCGATCCAGGCGAACTCGTAGTACTCCGAGCCGGCCAGCCGCTCGCAGACGCTCTCCCTGATCGCCTCGCTGGTCGTCGCGCCCGTCAGCGCCCGGACGCTCTCCTGGACGAGTTCCTGGATCTCCGCAAGCGACTCCAGTTCGCCGCGCTGGCGCTCCAGCTCGGTGATATCCCGGGCGATACTGACGGTGCCCTGTACCTCGTCGTCGGGGCCGTAGTACGGCGCGAACGTCAACTGGACGGTCGTCTCGACCGGCTCGCCGGCCACCGTCTCCTCGACGACCCTGGCGCGTTCGGTGTCCAGCACCGCGCGGCGGTGGGATTCGAGACGCCCCGCGAACCGGTCGTCGAACACCGCCTCCGGTGTCGACCCGACGATCGAGTCCCGGTCGTCGTCGATGATCTCGACCATCGCCTCGTTGACGACCCGGTAGCGGCCGTCGACGTCCTGCATCGCGATCGGGTCGGCGCTGCTCTCGATGACCGCGCGCAGTTCCTGCTCGCGAGCCTGGAGCTGCGCCTCCCGTCGCGTGCGGTCGGTGATGTCGATGGCGACGGCGATCGCACCGGCCGGTGCCGCGTCGTCGGCGCCACCTCCCGTGGGCTCGGACTCCGAGAGCGGCTCGAAACACGCCTTGTACGTCCGGTCGTCGATCGTGGCCGTCGCGGCCGCCGTCTCCCCGTCGAGCGCCCGATGGAATCCGTCGACCAGGTCCGGACACACCGGCTCGAACGCGTCGACGGGCTCGCCGAGGAACTCCGACCGGTCGCAGACGAGCGCGTCGAAGTCCAGCCCCTGACAGTGGTCGATCCGACCCTCGGCGTCGACGACGACCAGCATCACCGGCAGGTCCTCCACGATAGTCGATAGCCGCTCGCGGTTGGCCGCCAGCGCCTCCCGGCGGCGCTCGCGCTCGGTCACGTC
>Ga0207720_100736_pt1 | contig 17406 bp, 9 predicted proteins | sample A23P2SouthBayCA_2_FD_187751 | JGI IMG/M metagenome (GOLD analysis project Ga0207720, IMG submission 187751) | Aerobic enrichment media microbial communities from Eden Landing Ponds, California, USA - A23 E3 (2) (SPAdes) | ecosystem: Environmental > Aquatic > Marine > Unclassified | place...
GAGCCCGTCTTGGGGTTCGATGCCAGTCACGCGCTGGAGTTCGTCGAGGACCGGCGACCGGACGACGGCGGATTCGTCGTCGCCCGTCTCTGGTGTGGTGATCGTGAGTTCGTCGACGTTCGCGAGGAGCGTCGCGAAGAGATAGCGGCCACGGAGGCGCTCGTCGCCGGTGTCAAACCGCGGGTGGGCGTCGGTCATCTCCTCGAAGAAGGCCGGGCGTTCCGGCGTCACAGGGAAGTGCTCGCTCGTCAGGCCCACGAGAAACACCCTCTCGAACGAGCGCATCCGAGCGTCGAGCAAACCCATCACTTCGACGTGGCCGCCGGCAGCGCGCTGCGGAATCCGGATCGGCACACCATCGAACGCACGGGTGAACAGTGCCAACGGGGAGAGATCACTATTGACCGCCCCCAGCGACTCGAACGAGGAGAGGACCTCGTCTACGAGGTCGTAGGCTCGCTGTTCGACGGCTTGCTCGGCGCCGCTGGCGTGGTCCTCCGTCGCCCCCTCCAGGTCGAACCGGTCATCCAACAGTCGTCGGAGCGTTTCGATTGCGTCCTCGACGTCGCCTGTTCGGAGCGTCTCTAGCGTGGCCAGCAGCTCCTCGATTAGGGCCGCCGCCTCGCCGTCGACGTCATCGAGTAGGGGTGACACAGAAACCGTGTCACGCCGGCGAGCAGCTGCCGTGACGGCGTTGGCTTGGTCGGTGTCGACGACGTCAACCAGTGGATTTGCTAACAGGGACGTGAGGTCCTCGGCCCGCGGATCCGGTTCGGCGAGGTTCAGGAGATCGTGGACGACACTCCCGGTGAACGTCCGGTTCAGCTGTGAGGCGGCGGTCGTGACGTGCGGGATGTCGAACGTATCGAACGTGTCCTCGACGTACCCCGAATAGGCCTCGGTCCCGGGGACGACGACAGCCAGGTCGTCAGGATCGCGACCACTGGCCAACTCAGTCCGGAGTTCACGAGCGACGAAGCGAATCTCGCGCTCGGGCGTCGGGAGTTCACGCCATCGCAGAGTGTCTGGAGCAGGGACAGTGTCCGGGTCCGGGCGGTAGAGCGCCTCGGTAATCGTTCCGAAGGCTCGCCCTGACTCGTCGGCGGGATCGAGTTCTTCTGTCTCAAAGTCAAGTGCTTCGTAGACCTCCAAGGCGTCCTCCGCAACGGTGTCGACTCCGCTCCGGCCATCTTGGTGGAGCGGCAGCAGTGCGATCATGGGAAGTTCGTCGGCGAGGCGTTCGATGAGGCGGCGTTCGACGGGACGGAACTCGTGATACCCGGAGAGGACGACGACATCCAGTTCCGGGGAGAACGCCGATAGTGACTGGTCCGCCGTCGCGACGGCTTCGAACATCTTTCCTCGGGTACAGACCCACTCATCAACGTAGTCAGCATGGAGGTCCTGGTAGTGGCGGTACGCGTCGACAGTAGCTGCCGCGATACGGTCATCGAGGGTTGAGCCCTCGAACTCCGCCGCCAGTGCGTCAGCAGTCCCGACGCCGGCGTCATCGAAGAGTGAGAAACGACTACTGAACGAATCCGCGAGAGCGGCCGAGGCGGGTTCGCCGGCGAGAGCCCCATCTGTTTCGGCTGTCGTTCTGTCGAGCGCGTATTCCGCCAGCCGGCGGTTCAACTGCCCGGAGAGGGGTTGAACCGGACCGTGAAGCTCCTCGTACCAGTCACGAACGACCGCATCGAGCGTCTCGGCACGAAGACGGAGGGGTTCGTGGGACGCGGCCCAGCGGTCCTCGACCATACTCCGGCGAGCGTCGTTCCGCGTTATATACAGGATTGAACCAAGAAGGTCATCAGCCACCTGGTCAGCCCTTTCAAAAGCAGCTTGTTCCAAACGTGCATGTCGGGAACCAGTTAGAAGCGTATTATTCATCGAATACTATTCAACAAGAGGTCCGTCTCACTTCACTTTTGGCGAGATAATCTCGTTATAGGGCTATTCTGAATCCACACCACATTTCTACAGGTAGACTTAATAGACGGAGTGATGCAGAAGAGCCGAAATGGTCAAACGAGGGATTTTTGCATTCATCTGAGGGAGAATAACTTCAGTTCTCCTTTGGACTCACGGTGGGGAGTGCAACAATGAAAGTCGTAAATATAGTTGGTTCAGGGTCTCTTAATACCGAACTTGATCTCGAAACGCTCTCTGAAGAAATAGGCCCGCCTCAGGCTAGATATGACCCTGATAAGTATCCCGGCATATATCTTCGATTTGAGAAAGAAACCCCGCTGATCACCATATACAGAACTGGCAAATACATCATTACTGGACCCACTTCAGAAGAGGAGGTATTCGACCTTCGGGAACGGTTTCTGAATTTCCTGTCCGATATGGACGTCATTGAAAACGCGGCTGACGAGTGGTTTTCCGTCCAAAACTACGTCTGTACTGAAGACCTTAACCAGACTCTGAATCTTAATGCGCTCGCTATCGGATTGGGACTGGAACAGACGGAGTACGAACCCGAACAATTCCCCGGCCTCATTTATCGTCCCGAAAAACACAATGGGGTTGTACTCCTCTTCGCTACCGGCCGCGTCGTGATTACCGGCTGTCAGAGTGTGGATGCGGCAGAAGAGATATTCACCGATCTGAAGGATGATTTGGCGGAGTTTGTTTGAATCGGGTAAGTCGCCCTTCCAAATCAACATTTAAGTCGGGTGAAGGAGCAAGGTGCTGTATGTCCATTTGGCTCGTCCAATCGAACATCTCTATCAGACTTAACATCCATGACTGACGAGCAAACCAAAGAGATTCGGCGGCGTTTAGATGAGGACCTCTCTCTAGATGATTTCGAACGCGATTACCGCTCAACCGGAGAGGCAGCTACCCAGTTCTTCCAAGACCTCTTCGTTCAAGTTCTCAACTTTGAAGAGACAATGTCTGCCCTAGGCGACGCAACTTGGCAGGATATTCCCGTTCACGAGTGGCCGAACACAACTCGGGCCAACGCTGCTCGACTATTCGCCGAAGCAGGAAACTTCCGTGTCATCTACGTCGAACTGGAGAAGCTGACCCGGACAGCCGAACGAAACGCCATCCAGAGCCTCACTCGATCAGACCGAACGAGTGGGTGGGCCATCGACGGCTCCTTCCTGACTGTATTCCACGCCCCTGACGAGGACATTTGGCACCTCGTCACACCCTACGAGGAAGGCACGGACGATATCACGACTGGCCGTCCTGTCCTGCGCCGGTACACCCTCGGTGAAGGCGAGACCCACCGCACCGTTGCAAATGCGCTATCGAGTATGGATGCCAGCAAAGGGCGGCTGGCAGAACGCATCGATGAGGCGTTCCGAGTTAAGCCCGTCACTGAGGATTTCTACGAGAACTATAAGAGCGCCTTCGACACGCTCAGTAAGGAACTTCGGCGTAAGGGGTTGGAGATCGAGGACGCCGACCGGTACGCGCACACCACGCTCAACCGGCTGATGTTCTTCTACTACCTCCAGAAGAAGGGGTGGATTGGAGATCGGAAGGACTTCGTCCGATGGTTCCACGAGCAGTACGAGGAGTCGGACGAGGAGGGTATGTTCCACGAAAAGTGGCTTTCCGCCCTGTTCTTCGACGGCATGAACAGCCCGGAAGGTGGAGAAATCGATGCTAAACTCCCCTCCGAAGTTGGAACCGCTATCTCTGGACTCCCATACATGAACGGTGGGCTCTTCCAGCCGACCGAGGAGGACAAACGCGACACGTTCCTGTCTGACTCCGCACTAACGTCGGTGATCACAGAATTCCTTGAACAGTACAATTTCACTGTCACCGAGGAGAGCCCCTACGATATTGACGTCGCTGTCGATCCAGCGATGCTCGGGAAAATCTACGAGTCGCTCATCGCTGAACAAGAACGTGGAGATGCTGGAATCTTCTACACACCTCGCGTTGAAGTTGATCTAATGTGCCGTGTTTCACTATATGAGCAGTTTTGTAATTATCTCGGAGAAGAAAAACAGAGGTCTATTGTTCAATTCATATTTAGCGAGCCAGAGAACTGGGATGAGAATTATCTAAATAATACCTCTGAGTTTGAGGAGGTTCTTCATAATTTGAATATTGTGGACCCAGCTTGTGGGAGTGGAGCGTTCCTTGTTGGGATGAAGCAAGTATTAACTGAACTATATCGAAAGTTGGGACTATCTCCAGATTATTCACTTAAAGAACAGATCATAAATGAGAATCTCTACGGTGTCGATATCAAAGGTTGGGCCGTACGTGTAGCGGAGTTCCGTCTTTGGCTTTCCCTCATGGAAGGCGAAGATACTCTGCCGGATCATCGACCGGTACTTCCGAACTTTTCGTTCAAAATTCGAGAAGGAGATAGCATCGTCCAGACCGTCGATGGGGAACTACTCTCATTCAAAGGAATACGCCGAGAAGCTACCGGTGACGTGTATCAGAAACTTCAGGAAGTATATGAACTGAAGGATAAATTTTTCTCAGGAGAAGCCCATCTGGAGTCTGAAATTGAACAGGCGCAAAGAGAGTTATTAACTGCTTATCTCAATAGTCAGATATCCACATTAGAAAAAGAGACGAGTGAACAACAGACACTCTCTGGGGGAGTATCCGATTCGACAAATCAAAACGCTCAGGAGAAATTAAACCGTCTCAAATCGCTTCGTGATGAGGTACAGTCAGCGGCAGAGGACCTCTTCTTCTGGGAGCTTGACTTCCCAGAGGTAATGTTATCTGGGGGGTTTGACGTGGTAATCGGCAATCCGCCATATGTTCGACATAGTGACATAATTAGCCAAAATATCAATCCAGATCGGCTGGCGCAGATGGATGACTCGGAAGTAAGTGATGCGAAGGATGAATACAAGAATAATCTGATTGAATCTGTCCAGAATAGTTTTGATTTGAAGCCCTACAAGCGTAGCGACCTATACTTGTACTTTTATTTCAAGGGTGTCGATATTCTTCAGGAGGGAGGGACACTCACCTTCGTTACCTCAAATTCATGGCTTGATGCTAACTATGGCCGTCGGTTACAGGAAGGATTCCTTCGACATACTCAGCTCAGGTATATACTGAACAACCGCCGGTACCGGTCATTTGAGGAGGCGGATGTGAACACCGTAATTACAGTTGCGGAACGAGAAAACGAAGAACGGTTGTCTGGAAAAACGGCCTTTACGACTCTTGACGTTCCTTATGAAGAGATTGCGACCGCTGAAGCAATTGAACCTCTCCTAATCAAGCCCGAAGAGCTAGGTGAGATTGAGTTCCGAGGTGAAACACTTCAATTATCAACTAACGATAAAATGCGCCAAATATTAGCTAAGGAAACAAGTTTATGGAGACTTGGTGGAGGCTCTGTTACTAATCTCCAAGGTGATGGTAAGCCGACACCATCTGGAAATTATTCCGAGGCAAGTTGGGGGAAGTTCGTACGCGCACCCGACATATACTATAAGGTTCTCGAACAGTATGGTGAACAATTCAAACCCCTATCAGAGATTGCCAACCATATTCGTCGAGGGGTAACCTCAGGAGCTAATGACTTCTTCTATCTCCCTCTACCTGGAGAACAATCGAAATTCTTCGAGTCAGAATTCGATAAAGATGCAGGAACTTTAGACCTCAGACTACGGGATCAAGATGTTATAGACGACTTTGAACAGCAAGGATTCGATGTTACGGATCCTATGTTCAAGATCGAACACGAATACGTAATGTCTCCCGTGAATGGGTCCGTTGATGTTGATCGTCACAGTTTCACCTATACAGATGATGCTGGAACCACCTGGGTGCCGAATTATATAATTAAGTCCCCCAAGGAAATCGAGGGACTGAGTCTATCCTCTGAAATGGTAGAGAATGTAGCTATATTGACGGAAGAGTCGAAAAACAATCTTGAATCGGGTGTTAAAAACTACATCGAGTGGGGAGAAGAGTGGGAGCCAAATCGAGGGCGAAAATATCCGGATCGGCCAACCTGTTCGTCTCGCTCTCCTTGGTACGATATTACCGGCCTTGAACCAGGGGACGTACTCTTCCCTGAGCGTGTCTGGAGCTCTTATATCGCACCGGCGAACACAAACAGCGTCCATGACAACAAGAATTTGTATGGTATGCATACGGAACAACCCAGTAACCTATGTATCGCAATGAACTCTGCGACAACCTGGATGTTTCTTGAGATCGGCGCAAGGAGCTCACTAGGTGAAGGTGTTCTAGATATTGACGTAAATATGGCTGAAGATGTTCTGATCCCAATTCCGGATAGCAACTCGGAGGTCGAAGTTTCCGGAATAAACCTCCAAGGCGATGTTTTCGAGCAAATGGATGCAGAGCCGGGAGAAAATCTTGAACTACAAGATGTATCTGAGGATCGAAGACAAATAGACGACATCGCACTGAAGGACTGGGTGGGTATGGATGAAGAAATGCAACAAGAAGTCTACGAAGCACTTCTAGAATTAGTTGGAGAGCGGATAGAGCGATCTGAGAGCGTTTGAAATAGGTTAGAGGCCAAACCGGTCTACTAGCGCCTTTCGGTCACGTGATTCGCCCACTCTTTGTAGTCCATGAGGATGGTAAATTTCACTATATCCTAAGATATTATTAACGTCCTTTACTGAGATACTCTCTTGCTTAAAAGTCCCAAATAGGTAAACTAATTGGCGTTCGCTACATTTTGACCCCCAATACCTATCCACAAACCAATCTGTTTCTAGGGTCGCTACGACTTCTCCTCCGCCAAGGTAGTCTCCTTCCCCAACGGAATAGAGAAAAATGTAATCACCAGATTCTATTGAAGAATGGATCTTTCTATTCGTGTCACTCATATTACCAGCCCAAACGTAAGCTTCCGATTGAGAGTGACCTGCAAGTTCAGAAGGTATGGGTACACGATTTTTAATCGTCTCAGGACAGCCCTCGATGGTATCCAGAAAGACGTCTTCCAACATTATGATTACCTTGTTGTGTCTCTTGTTAGTTTCTTTCCGAAGTCCAGTCCTCGCCGCACGGTGATTCTGTCCACAGGAAGATTAATCCCCATTGTCGTCCACGGTTATTATATGGAGATTCGGGATACCGAAGGCGTTCCTGCTGAATTTCGAACCTCGCTCTTTGATAAAATCGGGGTTCACGAGTTACAAGGTCTGCTAATGGACAACAGCTGGGAGGCAACCGCCGGAGTTGAAGCCATTGACTACGACACTGATGAAAGAATTGATATAATTAATGATCTTGGAAAGAACGCGCTTGCAACAAAACTCGCACTTACGAACTCCTTGGAAGTTCCACTATATGTTATTACATCGAGGAACCAGCAGAAGCTTTCAGACCTTACTTTCAAGATTAATCAGATATCATATGATGAAAGTGTTGAGGTCACCCAAGAAAAAACACTGTCTCCAGAAGGATTCGTTGAATTTTGGGCTGATTTAAAAGGGACCACTTCAAGGAAGGATCTTCCAGATGCGGATGTTAGAATCGAAGATTCAAATGTAGATAATGTCATTCGAGAATCCAATCTTGAATGGGGTGGAAATGTTGACGGTATTTTAACGAATGACAATAGAAAAGTGCGAGCGATAATTGAATGTCGAAAGACAACAAAGAGTAATCTTATAAATTATGACCCGAACGACTACTTCCACTATCGTGGAGGCGACTACAACACTTGGAGGCCACTTTATAACATCTCTTCAGAATTAGAAGTGCCGCTCATACTACTTACGTTCAAACGGGGAGAAGATCGATGCGGGTGTGCTTATATCAACGACATGAGCAGATCGGATGGCCTTACCTATAGAAATGGAATCACCCCGGATGAGAATTTATTAGACCAAAATCAGATCGTTAAAGAGCTTCAAAACCTCCAATAAATGTCTGATAACGAAATCGGGATCATAGATAATCATAGGTATAGTCACTTAGACGACGTTCTAAAGCAAGGGTTTGACTCGGATGGCGTAGATCGGGTTCGTATTGCTGTTGGCTATCTTTACATGAGTGGACTCAAGCGTCTCCGGCCACAACTTGATGAATTCCTCGACAATGGGGGGACACTCCAAATCCTGATAGGCAATCCTGATCAGCAGGGATTAGACGAACTCATTGAGGCCCATCAAAACCTTCGTCTTACTGGAACAAAATTCAAACAATCACAAAACGTCAAGTGGAGTGAACGCACAGAGATCCGTTCTGAAACCGCGAATAACTACTCGAACCAACTGCTCTATGAGAATCCCACTGCGGAAAACCAGGCTTTCTTCACGAAGCTGATTGACTGGCTGGATCAGGGACGTATCCAGCCTAAGCTGTACCTTCAGGAGCGTTTCCACGCGAAGGCGTACCTCTTCGAGAAAGACGAAGGAGACATCTTCACTCCTAAAGACGTCGGCGTCGTCGGTTCGTCGAACCTCAGCCTCAGTGGCCTCCACAGCAATACGGAACTCAATGCGCCGGTTTACAACGAGAAGGTCACCCAGCTCAAGGATTGGTTCGACGATTTGTGGGACGACGCCGTCGAATTCGACGCCGACCTCCTGGACGCATTTGAAGATTCTTGGGTCTCGAACAACCCAGGTCACGTTTCGGCAGAAGACGAGCCACCGGCACTACCGGGCGATTCACTTCCGGACGACACGACTGAGACACTTCGAGAGGTGAGTAGTGGTACTGGTCTCCCTGCACCGTACCTGGTGTATACGAAGATCCTCTACGAGCTCTACAAAGAGACGCTGGAGACTGCCGAGGACTATCTCCAGTCGTTCGACGTGTACGAGGACCTCTATGAGTTCCAGAAGTGGGCAGTAAATCGTGGGATCCGGATCGCCAACAAGTACGATGGTGTCCTCGTCTCTGACGTCGTCGGGATGGGGAAGACGTTCGTCGGCCTTGGTCTCCTTGAACACTTCCACGCACGGAACCGGCTCCGTGGCAACAAGGGGAAGATGCTGATCATCTCGCCGAAGCATCTCCAGCCAATGTGGGAGCGTATGGTCAACAAGCAGTACAACTTCAACGCGGAGGTGATCAGCCTGGGAATGGTGTCGAAGGAAGGCTACCACAAGACGCTCTTGGAGGAGCACGACGACACGACGGTGTGTCTCGTCGATGAGGCCCACCACTTCCGGAACGACGATACGCATCGGTACGACAATCTGCAGTCATTCCTACCAACGGTCAACCAGACGATTCTCCTGACGGCGACTCCGTACACGAAGAGCGCGTGGGACGTCTACAACCAGATCAAGCTGTTCCACATCGAGGATATCACGCAAATTCCGATTACGCCGCCGAACCTCTACGACTTCACGAAGATGGCGGATAACGACAAGACAGATCTCTCGAATCTTCTCAGCCACGTGATGGTGCGGCGGACTCGCCAGGACATCATCGACCAATACGGCGAGGAAGATGAAGATGGCAATCTGTATCTCCAGATGGGGGGCGAACGGCGGTACCTCCCAGATCGGCACTTACAGACGGTCGATTACAATCTGCACGAAACGTACTCAACCGCAGACGGTGTGAATGATTCACTCTACGATGCGATCGTAGAGACGCTAGAAGACCTCACATTCGCTCGGTACTCACTGGGGCAAGAGGAATACCTGAAGACGGGATATGCGAATCAGGACCCGTATCAGAACCTCTCTTCGATGGGGAGGAGCATTCGTGGGTTGATGAAGTCCAACCTTCTGAAGCGGTTGGAGAGCAGTGTTCATGCCTTCTACACATCTCTCAATCGGATGCTTCGGAGTTACCGAATGTTCCGGGATCTCCTCGACGAAGGAACTGTCGCTGTCGGGAGCGACGTCTCCGAACTCATCAATAGTGGGGAGCAGATCGACACCATCCTTGATGAGATCGACGAAATGGTCGAAGAAGGAGAGTACGCGGCATACCAAACGGAGGCCTTCCATCTTGACGAACTGAAGCGTGACCTTGAGACCGATATCCAGCTTCTAGCGGATCTTCAGGCCACGTTGGAGCCATTCCATCAGGAAATCCAAGACGACTACGCGATGGATGACAAGGCCGAACAGCTCCGAGGGCTCCTTGGAAATCTCCGAATAGGCTCACATAATATACTTCAGCGTGGGGATCGGGCTGAGAAACTGATCGTGTTCACGCAGTTCACAGACACGGTAGAGTATCTGGAGGCTGCGTTTGAGCAGTTCCAAGACCGTGGGCTAATCTCTGAAGACGTTCGGTTTGCCAGTGCCACGAGTGACACGTCGAACGTGGAGAGCATCATTCAGCGTTTCGCTCCAGAGGCGAACGATGCACGGGATGAAATCGACCCGAGTGACGAGATTGACGTCCTCTTTGCGACCGACGTGGCGGGGGAGGGTGTCAATCTTCAGGATGCGAATTTAGTCATCAACTACGACCTCCACTGGAACCCCCTGCGTCTAATTCAGCGAATCGGTCGTGTTGACCGCCTCGGGAGTGGCCACGACGATATCTACGCGCTAAACTTCCTGCCGGAAACGGAACTTGAAGAGGAACTCGGTATCGTTGACCGTGTTGAGTCTCGGGTGCAAGAGATCAGTAGTGTTCTCGGTGAAGACGGGGAGATCCTGAGCCCGGAAGATAACGTGAACAAGTCGTATATGGAGGACATCTACGCCGAGGAGGACATCGAGAAGGTCGAAGACGACGTTAACGAGATCATCGGGAGTGACGATCTTATCGGTCCAGCAAGCAGCCTTCAGGATCTCAAACAGGAATATCCGAATCTCCTCAGTTGGTTGGATGACCGTGACGGTATTCGAAGTGCGATGGAGTGGGATCGAGAATATGACGGCGTCGTCATTGTCTATCGGCAAGGAGACTACACAACCCCGTACCTCGTTACGTTCCCGAGCGAAGGAGGTCAGGATCTTGCCACACAGGAGAAGGACACCATCGTCGAAACAATCACATGTCCCGTCGATGAACCAGTCGCATCCGTCGACGCAGAGAGATTCGACAGTCGCTACGAACGGGCTGTACAGGTGGCACGAACGGAGTTCGGCGATGACATGGGGAAACGGCGGCAATTCCAGCGAGAGGCCCGTCAAGGTGCGAGTATTGATCGGGACTACGTAATTGACGAACTCGGAGAAGTCGCATCGTCTGTAGAAAATACCGACCAACAACAGACACTAGCACAGTTCCAGGACATCGTCGAGACTGTATCGGCAGACCAAATCCTCGACGAATTCCGAGACTTGCGTAACGAGGAAGTCACGGGTGAAGAACTGGTAGCTGCTGTTCGAGAAATCATCTCACGGTACAATTTGCAAGAGAAATACGAGGAACGCCAAGAGTGGGCGGAAGAACAGGAAGAGCCACCCCATGTCGTCGCGGGGATGTATTTGAAAGGAGGAGAATAGATCGCTTCCCACCGCGCTGAAGTTCAAATAGCTGTAGGAGCCAACTCTAACCATGACCGAATTAGACAAACTGCCCACCACTGACTCTGGACATGTCGTCAAGCAACAAGCGATGAAGTGGATGGAAGGACTGAACGAACCAAGCGATGAAGAACTCAAAGACGCCGTAATTCCGAAGCCCTCCGACTTCTCAGGTAGTAAGTATCCAACAGAGATCTCCACGGTTCGAATTACCGGAACTCCTGAATTTATTGAGGCAGCGGGAGCCCTCCTCAAGCCCTTGCTCGATTTTGAAGACGATACTACCCGTGTCGAAGTCAATCTTCAACGTACTGAGGATCGGGATACTGGAGAACTAACTGATAATTACGCTCTCTACCTATCTATCGCCGAGCGGGGATGAGTCCAAGAGACCACCTGCACACTATGGAAAACACAGACAAAGGAGATCGGGTCCGAATAGACATACCCGACGAGACCGATCCAGACCACCAATATCACGGAGACCACGGTGTAGTTGTGAATATTCTCTCGGACGACGCCGGCGTAGAAACAGGAGATTCACGGGACTCACGGCTCTATCGAATCCAGCTCGAATCGGGAGAAACGATTGATGTTCGATGGCGAGATATCCGTCCTCCGATTCAGTGAATGACTTCGAACCACCTAATCGAGTATTCATCGAGAAGATTCGGAGGCCTCGGTAACGACTTGATCGAATAATCGCTCCACACTTGCTTCAAGATCCTGCACGTAATCATCGTAGGAACCTGTGTCGGCGTCAGTCGACACTGCGAAGGAATGCAACGAGTACCCCTCCACTGTTGAAGGAGGCATTTTAACACTTCCACCGGGATAGACTAGAACACCCGGAACTTCAAGCGAGAGAATGTAAGAGGTTAGCTGATACACGTCGCTAGAAGACGGTGATTCGTGGTTGGTTTTCCACTTCGCGTCGGCAACGAGTATCGGTTCCCCACCGGCTGTCCGGACGAGGACGTCCGGCCGCATTGAAACCGAGTGGGGACCGTCGACGAGGTTCGGGATTGAGGCCTGTCCGTCAACTCGAAGACCCTCTTGTTCTTGTGCGATAGCACGAAACCCCCGTTCGACGATCCGCTCGAAGACGGTATTCATATTCACGAACAGCGCCAGGGAGCGCTGGGTCCCGGCACGGATATCCTCGAAAAATTCTCGCTCTAACACCAGCGTCGCCAGTTCGAGTAATGTCGTGTAGTGGTCATTCAGTCGAGAGAGTTCGATACGTCGAACGGTTGCTGGCTGTACCGGTTCCACGCTAACGAACTCCCTGAGCTGTCGCTCCTGTACTCTGAGCTGGCTCCTAAGGTCGTCATCACTTACGAGAGTGATGAGTACCCGAATTGACGCCAATACCGCCTGATTCAGTGTATTGTCCGTGGTGAATTCCTCGTAGTCGACGGCGAAGTCGGTCGTGACAGGAGAGGGGCGCTGAAGCTGTCGTTGTACGTCGATTCGCCCTTTCACACGTTTTTCGATGCTACTCGTGGAGACGTAATCCCGATGAAGACCTTGGGAAAGCACCGAGTGGAGTTCAGCCCGAAACAGGATTCCAATCGCGTCAAAAAACGACGAGGCACTTGTGAAGTCCGTCTCCAAATCGAGAGTGTCGACCGGCGTGTCGAACGCGTACCGAAGCGCCCACAGTAGCCGGGTCACGGTCCGTTTGGGGGTGACCTCGACGCGAACACCGCTGGGCAGCGTAAGTACCCCTACGTACGAGCCACTAGAGAGAGTTACCTTCCCATCGCTCCCGAAGGAAACATCGAGTGGTGCAGTCGCAAAACGCTCCTCCATGCTCTCTAAAAACTCGGCATCCGCTTGCGAAACGGGGAAAGGATCCGTCTCCTCATGTTCTCCGAGAGAGATCGGCTCCGACGGGGGCTCGGTTTCGGTGCCGCCAGCTTCGTCGATATGTGGACCGAGCCCGCCAATCGGGAGAAACTCAGTCATGCTATTGTTCGTTCGCTCGATTGACGAACTCGCGAAGGCTTTCGATGAGATCGTCGATATCTGACTGTGCGAGATCTTGAACGTTGAGCTCAGGGCTCTCGAAATCCCCGTTCTCCCCGTCTTCCGGGTCCCACTCGTGTTGATAGCCCGTAACCGATTCGAAGACCGTGGCGGCATCATCGATGAACGCCGGTGAAACCTCACTGTTGTCGTTCGAGACTACCCAGTTCCACCGGAACCCAATCGTACCATCTTCCTCAATCTGGATAACCCCGACAGATGGGTTGACCGAATCTGCTTTTACCATCAGACTCGCATAGTCGCCGTCCCCAGGATCAAGATTGGCGATATCGCCAGTATTATCAATCAACTGGGATATTTTTTCGGCGTTCGCCGGATCAAGCGTTGACGAAATCCGGTCACGGAACGCCTCAGTTGTTCGTTCTCCCTCCCCCCATGTGTCGTCAGCGGAGTCAGAATCTGATTCTACTGATGATTCAGGTTCTTGGCCGGACAGTTCGACTGGATTCTCGATTCCGCCGAGCGTACAGAGCGTCGTATAGAGGTCGTTGGCATTGAATGACTGAATACGCTCAGTATTCCAGTCAAATAGTGTCTCGCCAGTCCCATCGAGAAGATCTTCTCGAAGCCGGTCGAGCTGCCCAAAGTAGTATTCTTCCAGCTGAGGCAATATGTCAAAGCGCCACGCGTCGACGACTGCTGCCTTCGAATCGTGTTCAAGGAGGTACGTGTGGCCGAGCTGTTTACCTTTCCCAAGCTGTGCCGCGTCCAAAATACGCTCGTTGAGTTCATCAATAGCGAGGATACTCGCTGCTAAGAGCCGGTCCCTGTCTGAGACGACTCCAGTAGGTGCTGTGAGCAATTCTTCGGGTTCCATCCCGGCGTCGATGGTGTCGTACTGCTCGGAGACGACATCGAGATTTGGTGGGAAATCGATAAATCGGAACCGTCGACGGAGTGCCGTATCGACCAGCGATATCGACTGGTCGGCAGTGTTCATCGTCCCGATGATGTAGAGATTCGGGGGTAGCGTGAACGAATCGCCGGAGTGTGCGAGTTCGACCTCGAAGCTGCCTCGTTTGTCTGCCTCCAGGAGGGTGATGACTTCGCCGAAGATCTGAGCGAGATTTCCGCGGTTGATCTCGTCGATGATCAGGACAAACGGCGGTGCCCGCTCACCCGCCGGCGTTGCCTCCAGCGCGTCTTTCGCGTCCTCAGCAACGTGTTTCAGCACCCCGTCCTCGACATCGTAGGTAACACTTCCAGACTCTGTTGCGTCGGCAGTCAGCCCCTCGATGAAATCCTCGTAAGAAAACGATGGATGGAACGTCACCGAGCGAATCTGTTTCCCTGTGGGCTCCCTCTCGGTTTTCTCGTGGATCCATCGTCTCGCAAAACGCTTCGCGTCGAAGGTTTTCCCCGTTCCAGGAGGACCATACAAGATAACCTGCTTGTTCTGGACGAGCTGGCGTTCGATTTCTTCGGCACTGTTCGGTTTTGACGGGAGTTTAGTGGCGTCGGTTGAGGTCGCCTGCTCGACGTCGATATCAACTTGGCTGAGGAGAAAGTTTGCAGTTGCGTCCGAGAGGTCCGCGAGATATGCTTCTTGGAGGTGATCGTTTGAGTTTATTGGGTAGTATTTCTCTGTTCGGTACTTGTCTTGACCGAGAATTTCCTTAAGCTCGCTATCGACAGGGAGTGGTTCGTTGAACCAGTGAAAGTCGACAGCGATTCGCTGGTACTTCTGGTCGCGGAAGGAGTATGTTTCGTGGTGACCTGTGGCAATTGAGTAGCCGATGAGCTCGTCGTCGAAATTATGGAAGATTACATCGCCTTCCGCTACCCGTTCAAGGTCGTGGTGCCACTCATTATCTACTTTAGCTCTCAGATATTCGTCTCGGATTTCAGCTTGATTACCTTGATTGACCCAGAACGGATTGGCGTCCGTCCCTGCGAGGTCCTGAATTGTTGTCGTCGATCCGTCGCCGCCCTCAGTACCAGAGTCAGTCTTAGCGTCGAGCACCGTCCGATAGAGTCGGATTGCCGCGTCAGAAGATTCGTTCTCGATACTCGACTCGTCGACCTTGTCGATCACGTTGAATAGCTGATCCACCTCAAGCCGAATCGGGACCTCAAGTCCGTGATCAGCTTCCGCTGTCGCGTGGCCAACAACTTGCTCATATGTTTCGAGGAAATCTTCGAACTCCTCGACGCCCTCTGCGTAGGAGTCTAGTTGATCGTAGTCGAAGAAGGCCAGACCGCTCTCGGTAGCGGCGTTGATGATCGGATACTCCTCAATATGGAGGTTACCAAAGAGTTCCCGGACCGTCGTTTTACCACCTAGTTCAGATTCCCACTGGTCGTCATATTGATCGGCATCACGAATTTCTTTTATAAGATCCGCAAGTTCGTCAATCGAATTGTCCCACTTAGACAGTATGTTCTCGGCATTACCACGTTGGATAGCAGCATGCATCCGGTCCCACATCGACTTGAACCGTTCCGAGGTGGGATCGTCGATAAACGCATCCGCTCGCTCTCGGATATCTTTCGTCCTGTCGTGTTTTTCGAAATCAAACTCCTCGCCAGCGGTGTGGTTTTCCGCGACTTCTCGCCACTCTTCGAGTACCTCCCGCTGGTCGGAAGTCAACACTGTAGGCATCTCTCCACCATCGCTAATTATGCCGTATACTCGCTCGATGGCCTGTTCATCGGGGTTTTTGATCGGCATAACCGACTGTGGGGGAGCATAGGCCTCGTCATATCCCAAAATTCGGTTGACCTTCGCCCGATTGTAGCCATTCGTCGGGTGGCGCCAGTGTTCCCAATCAATACCGACGTGAAACTCTTCGACATCATCGTCCGGGGCCACCTTCTTTTCAGGGTCGGTAACACCTTCACCACTCCACGGCTCCGACACAGTGCCAACTCCAACATAGGTGCCAGAGGGTTGATCATACATCAGCACCCTGTCGCCCTCATTTAGGGGTTGAAGCTGTTCTCCGTACTCCGACTTGTCGGCAAACGTCGCGGCTACGCTGACGTCCTCGAATAGTCGTTCAAAATCGATTGGATTGTGATGTTGCCGATTAGTATGAACGAAATAGGCATCAGTCATCGATGATACCAATAGATGGCCTATTGGCTAAATAAAACCAGTCACCTAAATCCCCGCGGACGGTTCCACGGTCGGTATGTTCGGAACATCGTCTAGAAAGCAGAAATCCGAATCTAGCCCAAAGAGGACCCAATCCCAGGTTCAAGCCATATGCGTGCTGTGAGCCGCTTTGGGAGCAAAAGACCAACCGGGATCGGTGGTGACGAATTGGGGGTTCCGGTATAATGAATTCTCGGCCAGCAGTTGATTCCGGAAACTCTCGGAAATGCCTGCTTTCCACAAACCAGAATCGCGCTACTGCAAGGGTTTTTACAGGATCAGCTTAGGGCGATAGGGAATGATTCCGGAAACAACCCGGTCACGTTTTTACTACTAGCCTGAAAACCAGTCTACCAGATATAGATGATCCGCGATGCTCGCGTTCTCCGCGCCGGGTTCGTCCCTCGGGAAGTTGAGCATCGCGACGCCGAAGTCAACCACCTCTCCAGCGTCCTCGAGCCCATCACGAACGGCGAGCCCGCCGACACCGCTATTGTCACCGGACCCAGCGGCGCTGGCAAGACCTGCATCTCGAAGTTCGTCACCGAACGACTCCGGGAAGAGGTCCTCGACGTCGAGACCACGTACGTAAACTGCTGGCGCAACTACACCCGGTTCCGGACGCTCTACCAGATCCTCGACGACCTCGGCGCGACCATCGATATCCACCGGCAGTCGACACCCCACGACGAACTCGTCGACCGCCTCCAGCAGCATGATGGCCCGCGGACCGTCGTCATTCTCGACGAGGTCGACCAACTGGAGGACCCCAGCGTCATCTACGACCTCCACAGCCTCCCGCAGTTCGCGATCATCTGTATCGCGAACAAGGAAGAGGAGCTGTTCAGCCGCGTCGACGACCGCCTC
>Ga0207720_100738_pt1 | contig 17388 bp, 14 predicted proteins | sample A23P2SouthBayCA_2_FD_187751 | JGI IMG/M metagenome (GOLD analysis project Ga0207720, IMG submission 187751) | Aerobic enrichment media microbial communities from Eden Landing Ponds, California, USA - A23 E3 (2) (SPAdes) | ecosystem: Environmental > Aquatic > Marine > Unclassified | place...
CACGTCAGGATTCGTCGGCGGGTATACAAACGCATGCGTTTCTTCACCGTCTCTGGTTGGGACTGAGATATGATCGGGTGTAGCCGTGTACGCCAGATCAACGTCGAGATCGCTGCTCTCACGAAGTACACTGCATCCCTCATCGGCCGTCCAACGGACCAACTGAGACGGTATCTTTGCGCTACTCCCGATGAACGATAGTGCTTCACCGTCCGACAGCAGTTGCGGGGATCCACGTTCCCCAAACACCGAAAATGGGACGCTAATCTGTTCTCGTACTCCGTCTGGGGTCAACACCTCTAGTGACTGCTCACCGTCGCGCGTGACGACTGTTGCAACGCGCCCGTCATCAAAGAACGCGTATGTCGCGAGTCCGAACACCCACTGCGGAACGCCGTACTCTGCCTGCTCGTCCCTGTAGACGGTCCAGTCGTCATCGTCACGGCGGTAGAGGTTCCACCAGCCACTCCGATCTGAAACAGCGTGCAATGTTCCGTCAGATCGCCAAGCGGGCTGAAACACTGACTCGTCAGGCCCGCCCATCACGAGGCGTTCATTGGAGAGGGTCCCATCGTCGTCCACATCTGCCACATGTAACTCGGTCCCATCCCAGGGCATCTGTGGGTGATCCCACGTGAGCCACGCAAGCTGATCCCCAGCTGGTGAAAGCGTGGGCGCTGCGTAGAAATCATGACCTGTTGCAACCACCTGTGGGTTGTCGCTCTCATCGGCGTCAAGTAGCACAAGGCTCGTCTCCGGTTCAGGGGGTCCGTCCTCATCTGCAACGATATCGTGATTTTCCCGGACGCAGTACAGCGACTCCCCAGCCGCCGAGAATTCGAAATCGGCATATCGGAGTCCGCGTTCCGTTTCGGGTTCGGGTGTAATCGGAACCGGATCGCCGCCAGGTGAGTGACGATAGACTCGCTGGTCCTCGAATCGTGTGACAAAGATCGTCCCGTCAGCAACGGCGAAATCTCCACCACCGTACTGATGAACAAGTGTTCGGGCGTTGAAACTCTCTGGCGTCACATCTTCAACAGTGTCACCAGTGTGGCGGACCACAACGCCGCGCCCGTCTTCGTCCGGTCGTTGTTCGCGCCAGTAGACCGTTCCATCGTCGATCGTTGTGTGGCCGAAATCGATTCCTGCCCGAGCAACCTGCTCTGCGGAAATCGGAGATGACCACGTCCCGTATGGGGCGGTCTCACTCTCTGAATCACTCATCAGAACGCGTCAACGCACAAGTTCTGTTGTGATAAGAGTACTTGCCCGGTCAAGGGTCGCGTCGTCGTTCCTTGGTCGGGTTGGTGCCGTATGAGGCAAGTCGGGTGTGTGCTTCGCTCCTTACAGAGTGGACCACACGGATGACACCAGTCAGGAGCACCGTCGGTACAATCGTGACGGAAAGTATGTGATCGATATCATGCATCCTCTCACTCCGGAAAACGAATAGAGTGAGTACGGACCGATCGCAAACCGTGGACTGCGTATCTTTGTTAACCACTCGGTCGATCCTGTTGAAAATTGTCGCGCAAACACCATTCCGTCGGCAACCAACACAGTGTGTTGAAGCACAGATCCCTCTCCATGGTGTTTGTCTGGGGCAGCTGGGACGTCCGCCATCGCTTTGAGGACGTCGAGTGGAGAATCCCCACACTGTGAGATACTGTCGTGCACGAAATGAAATCAGTACTGAACTCTTCAATGGTTCCGAACAGCCATCGATCAGGATTACTTCAATGCGAATTTGACTCTCAACCAACTACTTGTCCACCTTCGACGTTGGTGTGAGTGGCATGGTCCACTGTCCAGAATGTGATGGCGAGATCACAGAGGAGTCGGATGTCGAGTTCCTCGACTTAGATGCGAAGATGGCTGGCCTGTTCAGGTCCTCCAAGCGGTTCTATGTCGTCGCCTGTAACGACTGCGGGGCGGCGATCGGGAGCGGTGTTGCCGGTGGTGGTGGGTAGCCTGCAGGCCACGATAACGCCAAAACGAACTCAGAATTTGTTAGTCATCCCAATAGCAGCGATTCGTGATTACGGCTCAGTGGCTTTCACGTCTGTTGCTGTTGCGCTTGTCCGGATCACGATTCTCACAGTGAAATCGGACCGACGAGAGAATTACCATACGGTGAGTTACCCCACATTTTGAATTGTGGGTCACGCTGTCTCCCCAGGGGGGCCCGGGTGTGTCCGCAATTCGACGCTGAATAGGCGTCACTGCTGGCCAAGTTCTGAGACTGTCGAATAGCACTGAGATATCTCAATCGGTCTGAATCGCATCCAGCGCTCGTGATTACCAAAGATTTGGAGGATCACTCGGGCCCCCGGGGATGTCCGCAATTCTGACGAGCAGGTGAGCCGTGAGACCTGTGCAGGTACGGCAGGTTACATATAACCGGTCATACTGTGTGGACAGTTTCGAGATAGATCTAGTTCTAACTCCGATTTACCTACCTACTTACTCTAGCTAGTAGAAAGATATTAGTTAGTTACCTATGTGGCCGTCCGGAATCGACGGTCCACACCGCTAACCAGCTGGTAATCGAGTGTTATCCGATTGTATCCACCACTCGGGTTCAGCCGAGAGTTGCGGACACACCCGGGGGCCCGGGTGGGATCGTGTCTTTTTGATCTACATATTTGCGGACATCACCGGGGGCCGTGAGGACGTGCCGGACACGTCAGACATTGCGGACGTGGGGGTTTATGTGGGTGCAACCCACGTCCACAGATAATGGGGCGGTCTCCGTACTCCACGACTTCTGAAATCTTCGCGATGGGTGGCGAAGGCTATCTCAAGGAGGATCACACCCCCTCAACACTCCCAGAGCGACGTGATGAGATCCTCAAGCTCCGGCGGTCACTCAAGCCGGCCGCTCGAGGAGTTGGTGCCGAAAATGCGTTTCTCTCTGGAAAGGCAGGGCAAGGGAAAACCGCGGCAGCGAAAGCAGAGCTAGCCGAGTTGGAGGCGTTCGCGGATGCGGAGGGCCTCGACTTGACGACTGTCCTGTTCTCGTGTGAGGGGATCACATCGAGTTACACGCTTGCGTGTGGCCTTTGTGAGGAACTCGGTGGAACAAATCCGAACGGTCATCCGATGCAGAAGGTACTTGATCACTTGTGGGAGGCGATGAATGACGTGGGGGGCACGATCATCATTGTCCTTGACGAGATTGATAACCTGGGGACTGACGACAAAATCCTCTACTCCTTACCCCGCGCCCGCGACAAGAACTACGTCAATGATGACGTCTACCCGTCGGTCATTGGGATTAGCAATGACCTGCAGTGGCGTGATAATCTCGACCCGGCAGCGAAGGACAGTCTCTACGATGACTCGATCTTCTTCGCACCGTATGATGCAAACGAGCTTCGGGATATTCTCTCCCGCCGTGCAAGCAAGGCGTTCCGAGATACCAACCTCGTGTATGAGGATCCTGACGGTAAGTCGTTCACTGTCTCAGTTGACCTGGATAGCGTAGATGGCACTATCGACGCTGTGTTTGACACGCGGGCCGTCGACAGAACTGACTGTACACTGACGGGGATTGACTCAGCTGTGCTTTCTGATGACGTGATTCCACTGTGTGCAGCATATGCCGCCCAAGACAAAGGAAGCGCCCGTCAGGCAATTAAATATCTCCGGAAGGCGGCCGCCATCGCTGAATCCGAGGATGATACGACTGTCCTGGGCGACCATGTCCGGATGGCTCAAGATGAGGCCGAACGAGAACTCATCATCGAGGGGATGGAGCAGCTCACCACTCAAGGCCATCTTGCACTTGCTGCAGTGACGATCCTTGAGTTGGCTGGTGAATCGAGTGTCCGCACACGAGACGTGTATGAAGTATACAAATCACTAACCAACGACATCGACGCGGACCAGCTTGCACAGCGTCGGATGCGCGACCACCTGATCGAGTTGGATATGCTCAGTATCATCCGGGCACGGAAGTCGGCATCTGGATCTGTCGGTGGTGAAGCGTACACATTCGAACTGCGTGTGGAGCCCTCGACCGCGCTTGATGTGTTGGAGGCAGTTTCCCGGTTCAATGACGTCGACTTCAACATGATGACGAAGAATTGGCTGCGCGAGTGACCAAGTCATCCACACGCTGTCTGGTGATTCACTTCTCGGGTGACGGTTGACCCACCCCCGGGTATGTCCGCAATTCCGTCTCGTGTCTACAAGATGAAGTTAAAAGATCTCGAGTCGGGATTCAAATTCCTCTGATCGATATTATTCTGCGCTCCTGGACCAGAACACTCGTGAGTGGAGAGTCAGTCTTGAACTGGTGGGTACACCCCCGGGTGTGTCCGCAATTACATACGGAATGAGACCATGACTTGATCCGCCCCGTTGACTCCCGGTTTCTGGGTTGCTGCCGGCTTGCCTCACAACTACTTTCTGAGTTTCACTCCCCGTTTCCAGTGCTCTGCACAATAACTGCATAGTGAGGGGAGCGCTCTGAGCGAGAATACTGGAACTGGTGGGGTGAGTGTGTTCAGTGCAGTGGTCGGCCGCTACTCATCTCGTCGGCGACAGAACCGACAGATCACTGGTGTGAGCTCAGCCGATGAGCCTCGATATCAGTGTGAGTCGCACAAACTCAGTTTTTATGCCATGGTGGTCTCAGCGGCGGTCCGATCTGCAAGTGTGTTACTGTGTAGGATCGTAACCACACAGAATGTGGGATACAATAGACTGCGAGACGGTGTACCCAAAATTGGGTTGTTGCTTAGACTCGTCACCCGGCCCAATTTAGTCAGTATCGTTTTGAGTTCGTTCGAACAGAACACTGAGCGAACACTTGTAACTGCAACCAGCGAAGTGACCACGAAAGAGTCACCTGTCGTATCCCCCAAAAAAGCCATAGCAGCCGTTGCGATCAACTACCAGGCAACCAGTCGGGCTCGTGGAAAGCATAGCCAAACCCATCCGCACTCAGATCGATTGTTGTTACTCCTCGAAAGCCACCGTTGAGCAGGTGTGTCGAGGCAGTTTCATACATCCGATAGCCTTGGACATGGCTGTGTCCAAAACAGGCAATTGCCGGATCTGCGGCTCGAATCGCACCCGCGACCGCAAGGGAGCCGTTATGTAGACCGTCCATCTCTCGTTGCTCAGCGGAGTGATGTCGGTCGAGATCAGTCCCGAACGGCGGAACATGGGTAGCAAGGAGTACGGGTGACGACTGCTGCAATAACTCGATAAGGCGAGTCCCAACTGTGACGACCGATTCAACTGCAGTGCTGGCAGCCGAAGGCAACCCGAATTCTTCGACCACTTCGTGAGACGTTGTTTCCTCAGCAAGTAGTGCGTCAATCGCAGCAAGCAACTCTTGAACTGCTTGCTGCTCAGCATACTGATCAACATACCCGTAGTCATCTCGAATTTCAAACGCGGTGGCCGCAGCATACGATAGTTCACAGCCGGCATCAAACTGTGTACACCCCCAGCCGGCGACAGCGAGCGTATCGAATAGTGTGTCTACAGGATACTCTGTGCCACTCACTAGTCGGTCATGAGCTAGCTGAACGTACCTGAAGCCAGTAACGAACCGCTCAGCACTGTCTCGAGGGTCATGATTGCCTGGCACCACCACCGTCGGGACTGCAGCTTCCTCAAGCCGACTGAGCAGCTGTCGTGCTTGGGTAATGCTGTCCTCGTCAACCTGGTCTATCAGGTCGCCTGTTATCAGGACGGCGTCAGTGTTGGCTGGGAGCTCGAACTCATCAATCACGGTATCGTAGGTTGGTTTGAGATGAATATCATTGAGAACCGTGAGCCTGACCATGCGTTCTGAGTTGGTTCAATGAACAAGAAGCTCTGGTCGGTATGAGGTTCTGGCACACCACCTGTGGCAGAGGACGAAGATCGCTACTCCTCATGGCTGGGGTGCTGTCGCATTGATGGACCACAATATCTCGATCACACAACGAAACGAATGGCAGTGGTGAGCCACCAACTGGGCGGAGTCACGTCCTTGCGCTACTTACTGTCTGACGAACACTGATGAACCTGTATTCACACAAACATTGATCAAGTGATTCGGATGAGTCCACGAACTATTACCACTGAAGCAGTCGGCAGCAGTGAAGCACCCCCTGAGGTTGCAACGGTCAAGGCCCGCATCAGTGGCGACAGTGATACGCTCAGTGGCGCGCGGGGTCTCGTTACTGACCGCGCAGAAACGCTCCGGGAATCAATTACGACCGTCGCGTCTGATCGCGTCAGGACAGTCGACCTTCAGGTCCAGCATCGAGACGAGCTGTTTGATCCGCCGGGTGATGCCGAATACTATGCAAAGGCGCATATCCACATTGACTGTCTCCCAGAGCAGGCGGGAACGGTCAGCGAGGAAGTGACAGCTGCTGGTGGCCAAATCAGATCTATTGATTTTCAGCTTCATGATGAAACGCACCAACGGCTTCAGGAGGCTGCCCTCGAGCAGGCAATGGCGCGGGCGCGCGAGAAAGCTGCGGTCATGGCAGCTGCCGAGGAAGAGACTATCGCGGGTGTCCAAGAAGCCAGATCAGCTGATTCGAGCACCGACATGAACAGCGTTCTTGATGAAGCGATCAGTTCTGACTTCGACACTGAACTCCATCCAGCACCAATCTCAATCTCTGAGCGCGTCACCGTCGTCTACGAACTGACTGCAGCGTGACCTGCCCCGATGGATGAAGTCGCAGACGGGCTCTTTGTCGGGACCGTCGATGATGCCGGAGCGACGGAGAAACTGCGCAAACGTGGTATCACCACAATTGTCTCGGTAATCAGGGGTGAGCCGACCGATGGCTATCCCGCGGATGTGACAGTGGTGAATGTTCCAATGATTGATGGCCCGCAAAATGACTTGGAGCAGTTTCAGCGGGCAGTGAAGCATGTTCTATCGGTCTTTGCCAATGACGGATCCGTGCTCGTCCATTGTTCCGCAGGCGCCTCACGCAGTCCAGCTGTAGCCGCGACAGCGCTTGCGCTTGCAGCTGAGATCGGATTGGAGGCTGCCTTTGGCCAAGTTTCGACACGTCGCAAGGCTGTTGACCCACACGACGCACTCGTTCGCCAGGCGGCACGGGTGTACACGACTCATCGCGATTCGGTAGCTACCAACCCCTGAAGGGGTGTGCTTTCGCCTTGTTCAATTGTGAGCGGCGCCGAAGTTTAGTTGTGGCCGACGCGTGGCCCTTGGACTCTCCCCGAAGTTCAGGAGGGTATAGATCTCACGCGATATACTAACAGAACCTCCTCGGTTTGGACACCCGGCGCAATAGAGTTGAGCTCGGAAATACGAGACGAACGGAAGATCCTGATCCCGGAGCTGACTGAATGGATGTCCGTTGTATTCCGGCGATTCTGTTTCCAAGACTCCGATAGAATAATGGCATAATAGCTCAATAATATCAGTATGAATGTTTCTGACCAGCTTCTCACCTTGTACACTGAAGAGGTAGCGGAAACCGCCGATCGGTACGTGCTGGAGATTCCGGAAACCGAAGTCGAACTGGGCAGTCTTGAGGAAGGTGAGGTATACAAGGTTGCAGTCATACCCGACACCGATTCCAATCGGGATACTGTATCCACTACTACAGAGCAAGCGCCGACTGCACAACGCCAGCCAGAGCCGGAGGAGTATGATCAGCCGCCTGTTGCTGAAGGGGATGAACGCGTTGTTGCGATCGAATCTACCGGAGACGAAGGCGATGGTGTTGCGAAGGTAGATAGTGGGTACGTTGTGATCGTTCCGGAAGCGTCTGAAGGCGACACCGTTCGTATTGAGTTGGATACCGTCCGGCAGAATGTCGGCTTCGCGGATGTCGTCGAGTACGTCGACTGAGTCAGCTGTCGGCCAGTACACCATAGCTTTCTTGAAAACGAGCTGGGGTCAAGCCTCTGCCACCTATCATGCTTGTCCGTAGATTCAGTATGCGTATAGTTCAGAATAAATACTATCCTCTGATATTCCCTCAAAATTGAGATCGTGTGACAGGATGCTTCGAAACTACTCAAACTGCTTCGACTGGCGTTACAAGCGCCGATCAAGCAGCTTCTGCTATCGGATATCCGGTCCAATTCCGACGGCACCGATGATCTGCCCATTCCCGTCAGTAAAGCGACGCTTGCGGAACTCGAACAGATCGATCTTCGTTCCAGTACGATTTGGCACGGTTCGCAAGTTGTGTGAAGATTATTTCAAGTTATTTCGCCATTTAAGACTGCTTATCCCCGGTCAAAAAGAGTATTCTGACACATGTAGGTGGATAAAAACCCGGTTAGATCAATAACTGGCTATTGGTCTGATCGTATCTATCATGATATTCTCCAACATGGTTTTTTACTATCGCAGCCAATCTTCGCCTAATGAATAGTCTGAAAGACACAATTCGGATTCTCCATGTCGACGATGACCCAGATTTTGCGGAATTGGCAGCGACATTTGTTGAACGTCAAGACGATGCGTTCTCTGTTGAGTACACAACTAGCCCAGCTGAGGGACTCGAACGCCTGAACAACACTACCTTCGACTGTGTCGTCTCCGATTACGATATGCCGAGGCGGAACGGGATTGAATTTCTTGAACTCGTTCGCGAGAAATACCCTGACCTCCCATTTATTCTGTATACCGGCAAGGGCAGTGAAGAAGTCGCAAGTGACGCCATTTCGGCGGGTGTCACGGATTACTTACAAAAAGCGAACGGGACCAGTCAGTACACCGTTCTGGCGAACCGAATTCGAAATGCGGTCAACAGACACCGCACGAAAGTCGAACTGAAAGACCGCGAGAAGCGGCTCAATCTGTTTTTTGAACAGTCTCCGATCGGTGTCATCGAATGGGACGACGAGTTCAACTTCAAGCGGTTGAATGAGACAGCCGAAGAGATACTTGGGTATACTCAGGCTGATCTACAGGGGCAATCATGGGAGATGATCGTCCCTGATACTGACCGAGGTGCGGTTGGCGATGTCGTGTCTGATCTCCTCAGGGACGAGGGTGGATACAAGAGTATCAACGAGAACCGTACCAAGGACGGCGAACAAATCGTTTGCGCATGGTATAATCGCGTTGTGACCGACGAAGCCGGGGACGTTGTGGCCGTTTTTTCACAGTTTCAGGATATTACTGAGCGGCGCCGGCAGCAGCACGAAACCAGTCGACGTCGTCATCGGCTCGAACAAATTCTCAAAACAGTCCCAGCATGTGTGGTCCAGCTAAACACAGACGGGGAGTTCGTCTTTGCAAATGACCGTGCCAAGGAGGTTCTCGGGTTAGAACGTGACGAGTTGACCGATCGGGCATACAACGATCCCGAATGGGACATCCGAGATCTGGATGGACAGCCGATGGCCGATGAAGAGCTCCCGTTTCGTCAGGTACTGCAGACAGGTGACACGGTTTCCGGGGTGAGACATACGGTCCAGTGGCCTGATGGAACGCAGAAGTTGCTTGAGGTGAACGGAGCACCGGTGTTTGATGACGATGGAGAGGTTGAGAGCGTTGTCTTCTCATTAAGTAATATAACTGACAAATTGGAGCAAGGTGAGGAGTTGGACAGAACACAACGCCGGCTTGAGCTTGCTATGGAGGGGACCGACACCGGCGTGTTCGAATGGAACATCCAGACAGATGAGGTCTACTGGAGTGATAGTTTAGAGCGGCTGTTGGGTCTTGATCCCGGCGAGTTTGAGGAGACATTTGAGGCATTTGCCGACCGGGTTCACCCAGATGATCTGTCTTCTATTCAGAAAGAGATCGAAACCGCGATCGAGACAGAGTCAATGTACCATGACCAATTCCGCATGCTGAATGCGGATGAAACCTACCAGTGGGTTGAGGTTCGCGGTCGGATCCTCCAGAGCCAGGATGGCGACCAAATGATCGGCATCCATCAAGATATCTCTGAGGAGAAAGCACGAGAGGAAACGCTTGACAGGCAACGATCATTGCTCAAAGCACAACAAGAAGCCCTGATCGATGGCTTACTTGTCGTCAATGAATCCAACGAGATCGTCTCGTACAACAATCGCTTCATAGAGCTGTGGGGCATTCCGGAAGCACTGATCGAGCAGGGAGATGAGGACCCGCCGCTTGATCTGGCGCTGGAGAAACTTGCACACCCTGAGGAGTTCCAACAGAAACTCGAGCATCTGTACGAGAATCCCGAGGAAACAGCCCGTGACGAGATCGAACTCGCGGATGGGCGGGTGTTTGACCGATATACAGCACCCGTCATCGGGAACAACGGGACCCATTACGGCCGCTTGTGGATGTTCCGTGATATAACCGAACAGAAAGCCCGCGAGCAACGACTCACAACGCAAAACGAACGACTCGATGAGTTTGCAAGCGTTATGAGTCACGATCTGCGTAATCCCCTCAGGACAGCACAAGGCCATCTGGAACTTGTTATTGAGGAATCAGATAGTAGTAGCCATCTCGACGCAATAGCGAACGCACATGACCGAATGGAGTCGATCATAGAGGGGCTCTTGACGCTCGCTCGAGAGGGCCAAGACATCGGGACAACTGAGTGCGTTGATCTACCTGAGGTGATAAATGAAACATGGCTGGTCACGGGAGCTGACGTTGAGACAGTTGCGCTTTCGGTGGAGTCTGAACTCACGACTGCCCCCCGACATATCGAAGCCGACGCAGCGCAGTTGAAACGACTATTTGAGAATCTTTTCAGAAATTCGATCGACCATAGTGATGAGCATGTGACTGTCACAGTTGGGCGACTGGACCACGGATTCTACGTTGCAGACGACGGTCCGGGCATCCCTGAGGAAGATCGTGATACCGTGTTCGATGTCGGGCAGTCATCTACCGCTGAGGGGACCGGATTTGGATTGAGTATCGTCAGACAAGTCGCTGAGGGACATGGATGGACGGTCCAAGCCACCGACAGTTCTACCGGTGATGTGCAGTTCGATATCACTGGTGTCGAGTTCGTCGAATGATTCTCAGTGTGAGCATTGTGTGTCACAGAGCGGGTCTACAGAGAAAACAAGACGAGTGCCTCGGGGCTTGACCCCGAGGCGGTTCACCGTATCCTCAACTGTGGATTTACAACACAGCTATTCTGGAGTGAAGCTATTGTAACGGTACCTGTCCATGTCGCCTATTACCAATCAGTCATTCGAGAGGGCCGTATCTGTCATGGTTGCCCTCGTTGACTTCCTGTTAGCAGTGTAGACGGCGTCGGTAATGATCTTGTATATTGCACCTAACAACCCCGCCTGCGTTATTGTGAATCCAAGTAACGCGATCACCGACCCAAATAGTACCTGTCCGAGGTTGGGAGAGAATTGCTCTGGACCACCTGCAACTACGGCTGTTCCGATACCTGGGAGTCCCAATCCGATCACAGCGATTCCAACACCGGCTACTGTAATCACGGTCCCGATGACCCCGATGATCAAAAAGTAGCCATATAATTTGATCCCGTACTTGATGCCTCCTACTGGCCCAACAACTGATGGCATTTGGTGTGTGGTAATTCACCACACACTTAAATGACGCGGATAATACACTTCCATTCCGATCGAAGACTTCGCTAAACTGATCCAGGTTCCAGGTGGGTAGGGAATTCATGCCGAGAGGCGGTGGCAGGAGGAATCTCGCCTGGATTCCGGTAGGAAGCACAACAGGCCGAGATGGCGAGTTGTCAAACGGGTCTGCTCATCTATGCCAGTAGTGCGGAACCCGCCACACCTCTCAGGTTTTCGTAGCCATCAGATTGAGACTGATATATGAACTGTGTCGAGGGTTACTCTCGAGTCGAGTCACATCAACCCATCTGCTCATCGTATTCCTCGTCGTACAGCAAGCACGCTGTCAAGTGATCGTCCCCGTCATGATCTCGGAGTTCGGGATTGACGGAGTCACAGGCGTCAAACCGCTCCGGACATCGTGGATGGAACCGACACCCAGAGGGAGGATCCGTCGGTGAGGGGACCTCCCCAGTCAACCTTGTCCGGTCGGTACTCTTGTTCGGATCTGGTAGCGGTGTCGCTGAGAGAAGCGCTTGTGTATACGGAGGCTTCGGTGAGACGAACAGTGAGGGGCTGTCGGCATACTCGACGATTTCGCCGAGGTATATCACCGCAACTCTGTCACACAACTGGTGAATCATATCGATGTTATGCGAGATAATGATGATTGTAATCCCCGTCTCTGCTTGTAGTTCCCAGAAGAATCAAGAGCAACTAGATCCACAGCATCATCAATCCGATCACACCTGTGTGAGTGATGGCTCGCTCACGCACCGTGGTGGCACGAAAGTAACACTGTTGTTAGTAGTTTCAGATGTCTTTCGCCGGTCATCGTCGACTCCGGTAACTTACACTAGTCCGGTGTTACTACAGATGAGTGGCTCTCCTTGCGAGTAATCGACTACTAGCAGTTACATTGGCAGCAACACTGCGCAAACGCGACTTTCATCCGATAGTGGCAGTCTCTTCAGGGATCTCACACTGGCAGTAGTGGAAAGAGGGATGCAGGAACGATGGACAGTCACCAAATCGCAGTGAACACGGGAACACCCCTCCATGCCGAGGTATGCAGAGCCGTGTGCGAGCGCTCAGTTCATCACCTCCGAGAAAGATTTCAACTTGTCTTTCTTTGTGCCGAGTTCTGTACTGAATACCATGCTATATCCCCTGACAGCAATAGCTTCTTGATGCATTCCAGCATAAAGCTTGTGAAATGTAATATTCTTAGTCTTGGGAGTATATGATCGACCTAATATCGGCTTCTATTGAATCTCATCCATACAGAGTGGTTATTCAAAATTGTCGAGGGTCTTCCCACACGTTGTCTGGCTATCTCTCGTCTGGTGGCTATACCGTAGGCTGTCCGAGACAGCGGGAACTCGACGAACCACTCTACCAAATTGTTCGAAGCTCAACTCCGCACGACACCACCGGCACCATCGAGATCCAGCACGTCCCCATCAAGATCGTAGACGCGAGCCAACGGTGACTCTTCGCCCATCGAGTACTCGTAGGGGTGGCCCTCAGTGACGTATTCGGCATCGTTTCCCCACGCTGGGAACGAGTGCTGTGAGTGGTCACTCCGTCGCACCGCTGGATGCGATCGGAACCACTCAGCAATCACCCCCATCCCCTGGGGTTACCGGCGAACAGGCGACGCGTTCGCCATCCCGCAACTCGAGATCGCGGAGCCACCGGATGTGGTGGCGAATCCACGATACCCGGGCCTGCAAAAGCGTGCCAATTGAAGCGCACCCTCCGAGGGGGATGTGGGTCGGTGGGTGGGGTTTCAGACGAACTCCTTTGGGGTTGAAGCAACCCGGGAAAGGCCGGAAGGGTTCATACCACGTCGACGCGTTACAAACATATCCTTGTAGTTTGAAGCGTGCCGCCGAACACTACAGAATTACACCGCTGCCCCTCACCCATCTCGAATTGGCTTACTCATACTATGCCTCCTGATCTCGAAGTCCACTGACTCGCAGAAGGTGATCCCAACATAGCCGACCGATTTGACCCTCAAGTTGATCTATACACAATCGCGGGTGTCTGACCAGTGTTCGACGCTGGAGGGGAGGTCCCCCGCCACTCCCTCATGCCGAGCAGGCTTCTCGACGAACAGTTCATGGACATGGCAGTCGTTGATCTGCTCGATACGATTCCAATGATAGAACGCATCTGGCGCGGTTGGACGACCCCAGAGAATGCAGCAGAATACGAGGAGCTGCTCCGAACGACCAGACGCCCGTTGTCGCGGCCGTTACAGCCGATATAGATCGCGTCCGCATCGACGACGGGACGGGTCCCACGCTTCAATGACGGCGTCTCGACGTTCCACTGCATCTCTCCGTCCTCGATATCCAGCGCGAGCAATCGTCCCTCGCGACCCGGGACCGGCGCAGTAGCCACATACACGGTTCCGTCGGCGATCGTTGGACTTCGAGTTTCGGTCTCGGTCCGATATGTCCACCGTTGCTCGCCGTCGGTATCGAACGCGGTGACGACGCCGTCGACTCGATTCGTGAAGACGACGACATCCTCCGTGGCTGCCGGCCTGGTGAGGTGTTCGCCCCCGGTTGGTACCTGCCAGGCGATTTCTCCAGCCTCAGTGTCGATGGCGAGCAGGTCGTCACCGTTCGCGTACACCCGTCCATCGACGGCGGTCACGCCCGACCTGAGTGGGGAACCGACCGACCACAACTGCTCCCCGTCCGACCGACGGAGAGCGCGGAGTCCGTCGCACGCCGAAATGAAAATCCTGCGCTCGTCGACGGCGAGTTCGCTGTGGAGACAAAGTCGTTCGTCGAACGCGTCTTCCTCGTAGGTGACCATCCACCGGTCGCCCCCGTCGGTCGGCGACAGCGCATAAAGCGTTCGTCGATCAAGGATATAGAGTGTTCCACTGTTGAGGAGTGGCGTCCCCCGGATCCGTCGTTGCCCACTCGACGCGGTCACTGGTCGGACCTGACTGGCCGATACAGCCGGCACTGAAGCCGCCGAGGAGGGCACCGGCGGACTGGAGCGCAGTTCTGCGGGAGACCATACTTCGTCGAGATACTGGCCAACAAAATATGTTAGCAATAGATTCTCCCTGTTTCTGTTGTGGTTGAGATGAGGCAGTCACGTCCCGCTATCTCGGCCTCCTTGATCTCGCTCTCGTCGCGGGTCTCGGTGCCGTCTTCGGTGTAGCTGTACTCGGTACGGCCCCGATCGTCCTCATCGGTCTGGCTGGCATCTGTGCGATCTTTGTAGGCAGCGTCTCGGCCATCTCAGTCGGTGTAGCGACGGTGACGTGGCGCCATCCATCTGATTGGCGTCTCCTACGTGGCGTTCGCGCTCGTGTGGCCAGCTATCTACGTCCCGGACGTCCTCGCGGGTACCGTGTCGGGACATAACCTGCTCGTGTATGTCGTGGCGATGGCCGGAACACTGTTGCTGGTATTGTACGGGTTCGATATCGCACGCGGTGGACGGCATTTCACCGTCACTCCCGAGATCGAATGGACTCTCGGCGGATGATGCGCCCAATGCTATTACAAGACGACTGTTCACCATTCTCACAATCAAGTCATACTTTCCGACGGTTCCGGAGACTCAGAGTGACGACGAGTCTACGGCTTGCGACTCCGAGTAGCGGTTCGTCACCCCAGATCAAGCGAGGAACAACGTCGACTATGGCGACGACACCCAGACTGAGTACTGTGCAACAGCGACACGCAGGTATGGGTTGAGGTCCGACGCATAAGCCGTTATGGCAAGAGCTGCACTCGTGAGACCATAGAGGATCAAAAAGACGAGTGAACGACCTGCATCGATCCACGTTTGTTCGGAGACCATGCTGGCTACTGGTCGTACTTTATGTTGGTTTCTGCCCCACGTGAGTTCGTCGGTAGTGGTTTGGAAGCGGGGGTAGCACGCTAGCCGGATTACGACGGTGACAACTGATCTGCCGTGATTCGATCGTACGAATCAGAGAAGGCTGCCGCGTCTTCGGGCAGCAGTGCAACCGAGAGGAACACTGCGTGGTCAGCGAAGTACTCAACCAACTCGACCAAGCGGTGCGAATCGACCGCCTCGACGGAATCAAGCAGGATGAATGGAACAGTTTCGTCGACATCGTGCACGAGGTACCCGGCGAGCGCGACGATCAGTCCGATCACTTCCCGTTCACTCTCCGAGAGGGTGTCGACGATATCTTCGTACACACCGTTGTCCGACTCGCGGACGATGTGTAATTCGAACTCTCCCGTCTCCATGCCGGCCGAGGAGTTCGACACCTTCCGCTCGATCCACACACGCGCGATGTTTTCGTACCGGAGTCGGTCGAGAATGTCCTCCATGTGGTTGTTGAACGAGTCTACCGCGGTCCGCTCTAAGTCGGCGACACGACCTCGAAGGTTCTCGAGATCGTCACGAACCGACTCGATGTCGGCTTCCACTTTCGCCCGTTCGTCACGCGCGTCATCGATCTCCGCCAACTCCGAGTCGATATCGTCTATCTTGGCCGCGGTCTGGCCACGCTCGTACTCTAATTCGTTCAACTCCCGATACGCATCCAATAGGTCTGATTCGCGCAGTTCCGCCGTAGCCTCGGTTTCGTCCTGTAGCGCGTTGATCTCCTCCTGCTTCGTTTCGAGATCCGCTTCGGCGTTCTCGATCTCCGCTTCGAGATCGTCTCGTTCCTCTCGAACCTCCGCAAGTCTCGACTGAATCCGTTGACGCTCCCGGCGTGTCTCTTCTAGGCCATCGAGCCGCTCTTGGACCCTTTCCAGTTCGTCGGTGATGTCGGTAACCTCCCCGCGTTTTTCCTCGACGAGTGACCGGAGTTCATCGGTACGCGACTGGATTGTGTCTTGTTCGACGCTACTACCACACGTCCAGCATTCGATACTCTGTGCGTTCGGAGCGAGTTCCGCTGCCGGTGATTCAGCGTCATCCGACGGCGTCATTCCCGGGAGCTCGGATGCTTCATTGACGACGCGTTCGTTGAAATCGATGATCCGTGTAAGGTCATCGATCGTGTTGGTGAGTTCGTCTTTTCGTGCTCTCAACGAGGAGGCTCGTTCTCGCAAATCTGCGATCGACTCACCGGCATCCGAAGGGTCCCAGTCGAGTTCGGTCGGGTCGATGTCTTCATTTCGTAGAGTATCCAGGGAGTCCTCGCTGACCGAGTCGGGATAGAGCCCGGCGGCTTCCGTTTTCAACTCCGCTTCTTCATCATGAAGGGCATCGAGTTCGGCGTTCAGAACCTCGATCCGGTTCTTCAGTTCGCGAGCATCCTCCCGAGCGGCCTCGATCTCGTCGACGAGCTCCTCAGCCTCCGCGGCCATATCCATATCCGCTTCGTACTCGTTGACGACACTGTGTTTCCTCTCGATCTGGGATCCGATGTCCTCGAGTTCAGCCTCCAGAGCTTCTTTTCGCTCCATCAGCGTCCCCTCCCGATCGATCTGCTGGTCGATCTCCCGCAGCCGTGACTGAAGTTTGTCGCGCTCTCGGGTTTTTTCCCGAATTTGGCGTTGGATCGCGTTCGTATCGACGGGGCGCATTAAAACATCCCGCAGGTCTTTGCCGCGTTCAACCGCATCCCGAGCGTCGTTGTGTTCCAGGAGCGTACAGAACGTGTTGACGAGATCCTCGTCTTGACAGTATGGGTTCCCGGATGTCGTCACTTGTCCACGATCTCGTTCGTACGTTCTGGAAAACGAGGATCCACCGTTGAACCTGAGCTCGACACGACCGGTGTCGGCGTCACTCCGCAGTGTTGGTTCACTCCCTCCAAGAACTCCGTTGAGCGCGGTGAGGAGGGAAGTTCTGTTCGTCGCGTTCTCGCCAGTCAGGAACGTAATGCCGGGCGAAAAAGGGACAGTGCACTCAGTAATC